>Ga0207681_10001257_pt1 | contig 16354 bp, 11 predicted proteins | sample KBSS53metaG_FD_184324 | JGI IMG/M metagenome (GOLD analysis project Ga0207681, IMG submission 184324) | Switchgrass rhizosphere microbial communities from Kellogg Biological Station, Michigan, USA - KBS S5-3 metaG (SPAdes) (version 2) | ecosystem: Host-associated > Plants > Roots > Rhizosphere... | reverse complement strand
GATCGCAGCCAGCGCCAGCCGCGCGGCGGGCCGGCTGGTGCGCGCGCGCATGAAGAACGCAAGCACCAGCATGACCTTCGCCATCAACAGGCCCGCGAGCGTGGTGATGCGCTCCGCGCGTTCCATGTCCAGACCGACGACGACCAGCTCCAGCGACGTCAGGGCGACCAGCACGACGAACATCGCCGCGATCGCCGCGCCGCGCGGTCGCCGGGGCGCGACGGCATCGCCGTCATCGCTCATCGCGCCGGCCACAGGTACACCAGCGAGAAGATGGGCATCCAGGCCGCGTCCACGAAGTGCCAGTATAGCCCCATGGTTTCAACCGCTTGAGCCCCGAACCTCGAGCGCAACATGAATGCGACGCCAACCACGCCCGCCAGGACGTGGAGCCCGTGGAACCCGGTCAGCAGGTAGAACGTCGACGCGAACAGGTCCGACGTCAGCCCCATCGACAGGTGCGTGTATTCGAACGCCACGCCCGCGAGAAATGCGATGCCGAGCGCCAGAGTCGCCAACAACCAGACGCGGCGCGCCCTCAGCCCGGCGGCCCGCGTCGCCAGCGTCATGGTCAGGCTGGACGCCAGCAACGCGAACGTCATCGCCACCGCGGGGGCCAGCGCCAGCCGCGTACGCGGGTCCGGCCAAACGTCGGCACGCACACGAAGGATTCCATACGCGATGAACAACCCTCCGAAGCCCATCGCGTCAGTGGCCAGGAACGTCCACATCCCCGTGACGCCGATGCCGCCGCCGCGTTGCGCAGAATCCGGAACGCCATCGCCGGCGCCGTCGATCGCAATCTGCCCCACCGCGTACCGATACCACAGGACCAGGGCATACAGCGCTTGTCCGCGCGTACCCGATTGCGCAAATGGGGGTGCGCGCGCTAAATCATCTGAGCGTTCATGAACCCCAAGATCCCCGTGACTGTTCTCGCCGGGGCCATGGGTGCAGGCAAGACGACTCTCATCAACCACATCGTGGCGGAGAGCGGCCAGCGCATCGTCGTGATCCAGAACGAGATCGGCGAGGTGACGGTCGAAGGCGCGCCCGTCATCGCGACCGACGAAGAGATCTTCGAGATGGACGACGGTCTCGTCTGCGGCAGCGTGCGCGGCGATCTGATCCGCGCGCTGGTCAGCATCACGCGGCGTCGCAAGCAGTACGATCGCGTTCTGATCGAAGCCACCGGTCCCGCTGATCCCGGGCCCATCGTGCGCACGTTTCTGATGGATCAGGAGATCCAGCGCAGCTTCCGCCTCGACGGCCTGGCGATGCTCGTCGACGGTCGGCTGCTGTCGCTGTACACCGAAGGCAAGACCGGATCGCACGAGCAGATCGCGTTCGCGAACGTGCTGATCGTGAACAAGACCGACATGGTTTCAGCGACCGAGGTCGCCGCGATGGAGCGCTGGCTGCGTTCGGTCAACGCGACCGCGCGCGTCCGCAGCACCAGCTGGGCCCAGCTGCCGCTGGAGCAGTTGCTGAACATCGGCCGCCAGGCGATCGATCGCGCGCTGGGCCGCGGCACGCGCCCGTCGGACGCGCGCCTGCCTGCCCAGCAGCGCCCCAGCGTGTCGCGCATCGCCGCCGTCGTGGGCGCCACGCTGCCGACCGCGGAGGCAAAGGGCTGGCGTGTCGACGTCGGTGAGTACCCGCGCGCGATCGCGTGGAGCCCCGCCGGCGAGCTGGCGGTCGCGACCGCCGCCGGCGACGTCGAGGTGCGCCGCGCGAGTGACGGCCATCCGATCATGCGGCGGACCGTGCACGAGGGCGCCATCAACGCGATCGCGTGGCAACCCGGGCAGGTGCGCGTGGCGACCGCCGGCGAGGACGGCGCCGTTCGCATCCTGCAGGTGGGCGCCGACGAACCGCTGGAGGTCGTGCGTCCGGCGCGGCGCGCGATCGACCTCATCGCCTGGAACCCGAAGGGCGATCTGCTGGCTGTCGCCAAGGGCGACGCGGGCGTCCTGTTCGGACCGGACGGCAAGCAGGTGCGCCGGATCCCGGCGGTCGACAGCACCATCACCGGCCTCACCTGGTCTCCCGACGGCGCCGCCATCGCCTGCTCGTGCTACGGCGGCGTGCACATCATCGATCCCAACAGCGGCGGCCGCCTCCGGCACCTCCAGGGGAAGGGGTCGATGCTCAGCCTCGCCTGGAGCCCCGACGGCAACCTGGTCGCCTCCGGCTGCCAGGACAACAACGTCCACTTCTGGCGCTTCCCTCACGGCAAGGACACGGTGTTGCCGGGCACGCCGCTGAAGCCGCGCGCGCTCAGCTGGAGCAGCGACAGCCAGCTGCTGGCGACCACCGACGGTCCCGACGTGATGGTCTGGAACTTCGCCGACGGCGTGGAGATGCCGCCGCCACCCGTGCGGCTGGTCGGGCCGCCCAGCTTGACCACCGCGCTGGCGTTCGGCCCGGGCGGCGGACTGCTGGCGACCGGTTACCGCAACGGCATGGTTCACGTCTGGAAGCCGGGCGAGCACGACCAGACGGTCGGCGTGCAGCCGCTCGACGGCCAGATCGATTCGCTGGCGTGGGGTCCGCCGTCGGTCGACGGGCCGCTGCTGCTGGCGGCGGCGACGGCCGCGGGCTCGCTGGCGGTGTGGGTGATCGAACAGCGGGCAGGCAATCGAACGGGCGCGAGCTCGGCCGAGAGAGTACGCCGCGATTCGGGCAACATCCCGACCCTGTACCTTCACAAGCTGCGGTAGATCCGGGGCGCGACATGACCGCCCCGCCCTCGCCGTCCGAGCCTCGCGTTCCGATCACAGCGCGCCTGATCCAGAAGCCGTTCGTGTGGGCGATCGTCATGGGCGTCCTGTTCGGCGTCCCGATCTACCGCTCGATGACCCGCCGGATCACGGCGTCGCCGGCGGTGCTGGGCGGCCTGCCGCCGTTCACGCTGACCGACCAGCGGGGCCAGCCGTTCGGCACCCGCGAGCTGGCCGGGAAGATCTGGGTGGCGGATTTCATCTTCACGTCCTGCCAGGGCGTCTGCCCGCTGCTCAGCGAGCGCATGGCCGAGGTGGGCAAGCGCGCCCGCCATCTCGGGCCGGATTTTCATCTGGTCTCGATCTCGGTCGATCCCGAGCGCGATACGCCGGCGCGGCTCGCCGAGTACGCGGCCCGCTGGGGCGCGAACCCGATCTCGTGGTCGTTCCTGACCGGCCCCGAACAGGCGATCCAGGCGACGGTGGTCGAAGGGTTCAAGGTCGGCGCCGGCAAGGAACCCAGCCAGCGCGCCGCCGCCGCGGACGGAGGCGCCTTCTGGGAGATCTTCCACGGTGAGAATCTGGTGCTGGTCGATCGGCAGATGCGGATTCGCGGCTACTTCTCGCCGACGGCCGAGGGCATCGACAAGCTGATGGAAGCCGTCGGCCGCGTCGCCGGCGGCGCTTGACGGGTCCCGTCGCGCCTGTTAGCAACTCGCCCATGTCGATCCGTCGCGCTGTGTTGCCACTGGCCGCCGTTTACCTGGCTCTCACCGCGTGCCAGAAGCAGACGTCCAGCGAGCCGGCTCCCGCCGCTCCGGCTGCGCCCGCCCCCGCTGCACCGGCCGCCCCCGCCGCGGCGCGCGGCGCCACCGGCAGCGGCACCATCGCCGGTACGGTGAAGCTGACGGGCACGCCGCCCGAGATGCAGCTGACCAAGCGCCAGGCGGACCCGTACTGCGCCAAGACGCCGGTGAAGGAGGAAGAAGTGGTCGTCGGCGCCGGCGGCGGCCTCAAGAACGTCATCGTTCGCGTCAGCAAGGGCGTCACGGGCAGCTACGACCCGCCCGCCGCGAGCGCGACCGTGGACCAGAGCGCCTGCATGTACCGGCCGCGCGTCCAGGGCATCGTGCTGGGCCAGCCGGTGCAGATCAAGAACAGCGACATGACGCTGCACAACATCCACGGCTACAAGGGCGCGTCCACGCTGTTCAACAAGGCGGAGATCCCCGGCCAGCCCCCGATGGTCCAGCAGTTCAAGGACGCCGACCAGATCGTGAAGCTCAAGTGCGACGTTCACCCCTGGATGACCGGGTACGTGCTGGTGTCCAGCCACCCGTTCTTCGCCGTCACGGGCGACGACGGTAGCTTCAAGATCGCCGGGCTCACGCCCGGCAGCTACACGGTCGAGGCCTGGCACGAACGGTACGGCGCAAAAACTGCGGAGATCACGGTCGCCGCGGACAAACCCGCCCAGGCCGCCTTCGCGTTCGAAGCCAAATGAATCGCGCGGCCGTTTAGGCTATAAACGCGCCCGATGTTGCTCCACCCCCGCGTCGTACACCGCTTCGCGGTCGCGACCGCGGTCGCCACATATTTACTGATCTTGATCGGCGGGCTGGTGCACGGCACCGGCTCCAGCCTGGCGTGCCCGGACTGGCCCACCTGCTACGGCTCGCTGATGCCGAAGATGGAGGGCGGCGTGCTGGTCGAGCACAGCCACCGGCTGGCGGCGGCGACGGTCGTCATCCTGACGCTGGCGCTGGCCGGCCTGCTGACGGCGTCGAAGGACGCGGGGCTGCGGCGGCTGCGGCCGTTCGGCTGGATGGCCGTGGGGCTGGTGTTCGTGCAGGCGCTGCTGGGCGGGATCACCGTGAAGCTGCGCCTGCCGACGCCGATCTCGACGGCGCACACGGGCACGTCGCTGCTGTTCTTCCTGACGCTGCTTTACATCGCAGTGCGGTCGCGTCCGGCCCCCGCCGTTGTGCCCGCGACCCCGCCGCCGTCGGTTGCGCGGCTGGCGCTGGTCGCCGCGGTCGCGATCTACTTCCAGATGCTGCTGGGCGGTCTGGTGCGCCATTCCGGCGCCGCCCTCGCCTGCACCGACGTCCCCCTGTGCCGCGGTTCGCTGTGGCCGGACGCGCATCCCACGGTGCTGATCCAGGCGCTGCACCGGTTGACCGGCGTGGCGGTCGCGCTGCTGGTATTCGCGTCGTCCGCGTTGACGCTGCGGCGCGCCTGGACGCGGACCGGACTGCGCACGCTCGCGATCAGCGCACCGGTGCTGGTCATCGTGCAGATCGCGCTCGGCATCCGCGCCGTCACCAGCTTCCTCGACCTGGCCACCGTCGAATCGCACCTGGCCGGCGCGACCGCGCTGCTGGCGACGCAGGTCCTGATCGCGCTGCGCGCCGATCCGGCGGCGGTTCCGGGCCCGGTCACGCTCGGTTGGTTCACCAGCATGGTTCGCCTGGGCAAGCCGCGCATCACGGGCATGGTGATCATCACCTTCCTGGGCGGCCTGTGGCTGGCGCCTGGTTCGATCGCGCACTGGCGGACGATCATGACGCTGATCGGGACCGCGCTGCTGGTCGCGGCGTCGAACGCGCTGAACATGTACCTGGAACGCGACGCCGACGCGCTGATGGAACGGACGCGCGACCGGCCGTTGCCGCGCGCGATCGTTTCACCCGAGGCGGCGCTCGCCTTCGGAACGGGCCTGTCGTGCGTGGGCATCGCGCTGGTGTTCCTGGCCAGCAACCTGCTGACCGGGCTGCTGGGAATGCTGGCCGTCGCGGGCTATGTCGCGGTCTACACGCCGCTGAAGCGCACCTCCGGCGCCGCGGTGTTCGTGGGCGCCATCCCCGGGGCGCTGCCACCGCTGATGGGCTGGACGGCGGTGACCGGCCACCTGGATGCGCCCGGGCTGGCGCTGTTCGGGGTGCTGTTCCTCTGGCAGATCCCGCATTTTCTGGCGATCGCGATCTATCGTGGCGCCGACTACGCGCGCGCCGGCTTCAAGGTGTTGCCGCTGACGGTGTCGGCGCGCGTGACGCGCGCGACGATGCTGGTGTTCTCGGTCGTGCTGGTCGCGGTGACGATCGCGCTCGAGCCCCTGCATGTCGCCGGCCCCCGTTACGCGCTGGTGGCGGCGCTGCTGGGCGCGATCTTCATCGGCTGGGCGGCGGCGGGTTTCCGGCGCGCGGCCGAAACCCGCTGGGCGCGCTCGCTGTTCTTTTATTCGATCGTCTACCTGACGTTGCTGTTCGTCGCGCTCGCGATTGACCGGACGGTCGCATGACCGCCGCGGCCGGGTCCGCCGCCTCCTCCGCAGGGCCTGTCGACATTGCCCCCCGCCTGCGCGTCGACGGCCTATCGCGCCGGTTCGGGACGCGCGTCGCGCTCGACGGCGTCAGCTTCGAGGTCGCGCCCGGCGAGCTGTTCGGCCTGCTCGGCCCGAACGGCGCCGGCAAGACGACGGCCTTCCGCCTGCTCGCGGGCCTGCTGCCCGCGCACGGCGGCTCGCTGGCGCTGGACGGGCGCTCCGTCTCGACCGACGACACCGCCTATCGCGCGCGCCTGGGCGTCGTGTTCCAGGAGGCCAGCCTCGACCTCAAGCTGACCGCGCGCGAGAACCTGCGGCTCGGGGCGGCGCTTTACGGCGTGCCGCGCGCCCTCGCCGCCCGGCGCATCGACGAAGCGCTGGCGCTGATGGAGCTGGGCGACCGCGCGGACGAGCCGGCCTCGACGTATTCGGGCGGAATGCGCCGCCGCATCGAGATCGCGCGCGTGCTGCTGCACGAGCCGTCGCTGCTGCTGCTGGACGAACCGGGCCGCGGCGTCGATCCCGAGGCGCTGCGCAGGATCTGGGACGAGATCGGCGCGCGGGCCGCCTCGCGCGCGACCAGCGTCATCGTGACCACGCACCAGCCCGAGGAAGCCGAGCGCTGTCACCGCATCGCCATCCTCGACGGCGGCCGCGTCGCCGCCACCGGCACGCCCGATCAGCTGCGCGCCCACGTCGCGGGCGACGTCGTACGCGTGCGCGGCGAGCGGCCCGACGAGCTGCGCGCGACGATCGCGTCTCGCCTGGCGCTTGGGGGCCGCGTCGTCGACGGCGACGTCGTGGTCGAGGCGCCGCGCGGCCACGAGGTCGTCCCGCGCATCGCCGAGCTGTTTCCGCCGGGGCGCCTGACCGCCATCGCCACCAGCCGCCCGACGCTGGCCGACGTGTTCGCCAAGCTGACGGGCAAAGGGCTGGCGTCATGATCCGGACGATCTCGGCGCTGGCGGGGCGCGACCTGCGCCGCTTCTTCCGGCAGCCAAGCCGCATCGTCGGATCGGCGGCGCAGCCGCTGATCCTGTGGGCGGTGCTGGGGGCAGGCTTCGCGGGCAGCTTTCGCCCGGGAGGCGGCGCCGACGTCGGCTATCTGCAGTACTTCTACCCGGGCGTCGTCGTGCTGACCCTGCTGTTCACGGCGATCTTCTCGACCATCTCGGTGATCGAGGATCGCCACCACGGCTTCCTGCAGGCGGTGCTGGCGGCGCCCGTGCCGCGCGTCGCGCTGGTGCTGGGCAAGAGCCTGGGCGGCGTCGCCATCGCGACCATTCAGGTGACGATCCTTCTGTTGCTCGCGCCGCTGGCCGGGTTCCCGCTGTCGTCGATGAACTGGCCGCTGCTGGCGCTGGTGATCCCGCTGGCGGCGCTGGGCTTCACCGCGCTGGGCTTCGCGATGGCGTGGTGGATCGATTCGACCCAGGGCTACCACGCGGTCATGAGCGTCGCGCTGATCCCTCTGTGGATGCTGTCCGGCGCGATGTTCCCGCCTTCGGGAACCAGCCGCTGGCTGACCGTGCTGACCGCGCTGGACCCGATGACGTACGCGGTCTCGGCGATCCGGCGGGGCTTCCACGGCACCGCGCTGCCGCTGGACCTGGTCCCGCCGCGGTCGGCCGCGCTGACGGATCTCGCGGTCGTGGCTGGATTCGCGGTGGTGATGCTCGCGGCGGCGGTGGCATTGTGCCGCCGCCGGGCCTGAGCTTCCGAACCGCCGACGCTGACGCTGACGCTGACGTGATCGTTGGCGTAGACGTAGACGTAGACGTAGACGCAGACGATCGTCCACGTCCAGTGACGTCCACGTAAACGTCTACGTAAACGTCCGCGATCACGTCAGCGTCAGCGTCAGCGATCGGACGGTGCGATCAGAGCAGGCCGGTTAGCGTGCCGGTTTTCCAGCTGGACGTGCTCTGCGTGCCGAAGCTGGTGACGTCGGTCAGGCCGAAAGCCTGGGCGATGGAGACCAGCAGGTGGTTGTTCGTGCTGGCCTTGAACTCGGCGTCGGTGGGCGCGCACCAGAGGTTGGTCGTGCAGTCGGCCGACATCTTCAGGCGGCGGCCCATGCGGAACTTCGTGCCTGCGGCGCCGCCTGCGAGCAAGGTCGGCGCGTTGCGCGTGCTGTGCAAGGCCGGGTTGCCCATGTCGCTGCTGGCGTAGATGAGGACGTTGTCCAGCACGCCCGCCGCCGCCAGCTTCTGCATGAACAGCGCGATCTTGCCGTACGAGTAGCGATTGAACTTCGCCAGCGGCACCCACGTCGTGGCGTCGCCGTTGCCGACGGGGTGCCCGTCGTTCCCCAGCTGCGAGCCGTTGTAGGTGTGCGCGACGCCGCCGTGGTTGTCCGCGTTCAGCCCCAGCATGTTGCCCGAATAGGACAGGTCCGCCATGAAGAACGTCGCGAAGCGCGTGATGTCGCAGGCGAACGCCTGCGTGAGCAGGTCGATGAACGAGTCGGTGATCGCGTCGAAGTACGGCTCGCCGCCGTTGTAGCGCTTCAGCGACGGGAACTTGGTCTTGTTCGGCGTCCCCGGGACGGTGCAGGTCGCGCCCCCCGTGTTGCCCGTCGACGGCTCCTGGAACTGCTTCTCCAGGTCGCGGATCGAATCCAGGTGCTGCTGCAGCTTCTGCTGCTCGACCGCCGCCAGCCGCGTGTTCATGCGGTTCACGTCCTTGACGACGAAGTCGATCACGCTGCGTCCCTTGGCGCGCGCGCGCATCGCCGCCATCGCGGCCGTCGGATCGCTGGTGGGTACGTAACCCGAAAAGAGCGTGTTGAACGCCTGCACCGGGTCGATCACCTTCGGCAGCGGCGCGCCGCCCGGACCGAACGATAGCGTCGTTCCCGCTTGCGTGCTGTCGTCGCCGACGCCGACGGCGATGCTGGTGACGCGCGTGGCCGCCCCCAGCTTCCGCTCGACCGCCATGTACTGGTCGATCGACGAGTTCATGGGCTTGCTGCTGGCGATGTAGCTGCCCGTCAGAATCGTCCCCGCCGTGTCGTGGCCGTTGGCGTTCGACATCAGGTCGATGCCTTCGATCGGGAGGATCTTGCTCTTGAAGCTCTGCCCGTAGGTCGTGGCGTCGTCGAACGGCTGCAGGACGCACTGGGCGCCGTTCTGGGTGTACGTCAGGTTGAAGGCGGTCTCGGTGTCCTTCGCGAGGGAGAACCGGCCGTCCAGCATCGCGAAGTACTCCATCGAGATGCCGTGCGGGTGGTAGATGCCGCAGAAGCGCAGCGGCAGCGGCTGACCGGCCTGCGCCAGCACCGAGTTCTCGAGCAGCCGATAGAACGGCAGCGCCGTGGCGCTGGCGCCGACGGCCTTCAGGAACGAACGACGGGTGGCGCTGCGCTTCTGGTTCTTCACGGGGCGCTCCGTTGATCGAACAGCGGGCTGCGCACGTAGGCGACCAGCACCTCGACGAACTTGCCCTGCTGGTCGGAGGACATCTGCTTCCACATATCCACGAACGACTGCTCGGCGTTGGCGACCGAATCGTCGCTCTTGCCGGACGACGACCGGAAGAACTGGCGGGCCAGGCACTCGCGCACCTGCGCGCTGCCGGCGAGCGCCGTCGCCAGCGCGTTGCTGTCGGCGTAGGCGCCCGCGAAGTCGTTGGGGAACTGTGTGCTGTTGGCGATGGTCGTGTTCGACTTCGTGTTCACGGTGGTCAGCGCCCCGTTCGTGCCCAGGTGGCTGTCGGCGAAGGTGCCGCTCATCGTCCCCGCCGGACGCTGCGCGCCCATGCCGTCGAACATCTCGAACGCGAACCCGATCTGATCGATGGTGGCGTGGCAGTTGGCGCAGGACGCGTCGGTCGCGTGAATGTCGTAGCGATCGCGGGTCGACTTCGCCGGATCGGGCGCGGGAGGAACGACCTGGATGTTCAGCGACTGCGGATCCGGAAGCTTCATGCACGCGACCCGGCGCATGACCGCGACGCCGCGCAGGACCGGCGCGGTCTCCTGGGCGTGCGCGAAGACCGAAAGGAAAGCCGCCTGGTTGAGGATGCCGAGGCGCTTGGGCAGGTTCGTGTGCGCGGTCGCGCCCGCCGACGTCACGCCGTAGATCGGCGCCAGCGTGCTGTCGACGATGCTCCAGGGCGCGTTCAGCAGCTCGCCGACCGTCCCCGTCGACCGCTGCACGACCTCGTCGATGAACTTCCTGGTCTCGGTGTCCATCGACGTGCGCGCCGCCGTCGTGAACTTCGCGTACACGGTGGCGTCCTTGGCCGTCTCCGAGATGCGGTCGACGCCCAGCCACTCGCGCACGACGCGCACCATGCGATCGCGCCCTGGCTGCGTCGTCAGCAGGCGACGCACCTGCGCCTCACGGATGTCCGGCGTCCCCAGGCTGCCCGCCGTCGCCATGTCGAGCAGCGTCTGATCGGGCGGCGTCCCCGCGACGAGGTACGACAGGTTGCTGGCCAGCTCCTGCGGCGTCAGCGTGATGGTGCCGGCGCCGCCGCCGCCCAGCGCGGTGACGTAGAGGAACCCGACCGACTGCAGGATCCCGCGCGTGACCAGGTCGATGCCCTCGTTGTAGGTACCGGGGCTGTCCGCGCCCGCGTGGTACAGCGTGACCAGGTCGGTCGTCTCCTGGGTCGTCACCGCGCGGCGGAACGCCTTCGCGCCGAACGACGCGATGAACGTCTTCGCGCAAGCTTCGCCTCCCGTGGTCGCGTTCGTGCACGGCGCGAGCGTCGAGAACTTGTTCGCGGTGCGCGCTTCCGTCACCACCGCCTGGGCCGCGTCGTCCAGCGCCTTGGCCATGACCGGGTCGACCCGCTGCGCGTCGTTGAACGTGAAGCCGCCACCCTGCCGCGAATCGGGCGGGAAGTTGTACACCGCGCTCGGCGTCATCGTGGTTCCCAGCAGCGCCTGCACCGAGGCGTCGTACTCGGCGTTGGTCATGCGCCGGATGCTGGGCGGCAGCAACACGGCGCCCCCCGGCATGGCGAGGCACGCGCCCATCGAGCACGTCCCGTTGCAGGGGCGGTTGCAGCCGCCGCAGTGAGCGTTGCTGTTCATCGTGTCGACGCACGTGTTCGAGCACAGCATCTGTCCCGCGGCCGAGCACCCGCAGGTGCCGGCGTTACAGACCGATCCGGCCGGGCACGCGTTACCGCATGCGCCGCAGTTGAGCGCGTTGTTCATCGTGTCCACGCACGCGCCCGCCGAACACTCCGCTTCGCCCACGTCACAGCCGCCGCTCTGGCACATGTTGTCGCTGCACACCTGCCCCGCCGCGCACTTCGTGCCGCAGCCGCCGCAGTTATTGGCGTCGGCGGGGATGCAGGTTCCGTTGCACGCGAGCAAGCCGGCGGTGCACATGCACATGCTCGCCTGACAGGTCTGCCCCGTACCGCAGGCTTTGCCGCAGGCGCCGCAGTTGAGCTGGTCGGACGAGAGGTCCGTGCACTCGGACCCGCACTTCGATTGGCCAACAGAGCATCCGGGGGGAGGAACGCTACCGCCCGAGCCACCGTTTCCGGTGCCGCTGGTGCCGCCTTGGCCGGGTCCTAGAGACTCTCCACGACCCGCGCAACTCGCCAGCGCAACAACTAGGAGGACCGGCCAGAGCAAGAAGCTCTGTTGCCGCAAAGCCATCTTACGAGAAGCAACGATAGGTCGAGCTTCAGTCACTAGGCAATAATTAAAGTGCCCACTCCGACGAGAAACGATCAGAGAAGCTCGCAAACAAACGTTGTCTGCGAACTTTTTGGATGTGAATGAGAGGTGCTGGCGGCGGCGCACCTACATTCACCGACGGACACATAGATGTCCGCGGTGCGATGCGACGGCGGCGCAATGTCCCGGTTACATGAGCCGGTTTCGCAAACACGCGATCGCGTGTTTGTAAAATCAGCGCTGAATCAGCGTTCGGCGCCGATGTCGCGCGCGAGCAGATCGTTGACGGCGGCGCGCGGCGGCTTGCCGTCGTGCAGGACCGCCGCCACCTCTCGCGTGATCGGCATGTCGACGCCCAGTCGCTCCGCGAGCTCGCGCGCGACACGCGCCGTTCCGACGCCCTCGGCGATGTGACCGAGGCGTCCGAGGATGTCCGCCAGCGCGTCTCCGCGCGCCAGCGCCAGCCCGACCTGACGATTGCGCGACAGATCGCCGGTGCAGGTCAGGACCAGATCGCCCAGGCCCGCCAGCCCCGCCAGCGTCAGCGCGTGGCCGCCCATCCGCTCGGCGAGGCGCCCCATCTCGACGAGGCCACGGGTGATCAGCGCGGCGCGCGCGTTGTCTCCGAAACCGAAGCCGTCGCAACAGCCGACCGCGATCGCGATGACGTTCTTCAGCGCGCCGCCCACGCACACACCGGTGACGTCGCTGCTGGTGTAGATGCGCAGGTGGCCGCCGCCGAAGCAGCTCTGCACGACCGAACCGACCTCGGCGTCGCTGGACGCCACCACCAGCGCGGCCGGCAAGCCGCGCGCGATCTCGGCCGCGAAGCTGGGACCCGACAGCACGCCCACGCGCGCGCCCGTCAGGTTTGCCGCGATCACGTCGGCCATCGTCGCGCCCGCCCGCGGCTCGAGGCCTTTCGACGCGCAGACCACGATCGGCGCCACCGTGGTTGCCCGCGCCGCCGACTGCATCGTCGCCGCTACGAACTCGGACGGCACCGCCACGACCAGCATGTCGCGGCTGGCGACGGCGCCCGCGATGTCGTCGGCGTCCGCCACCGCGACCTCGGCCGGGAGGCGAAACGCCGGCACCGAACGCGGGCCCGTTCGATCGCGCGCGAGCAGTTGCGCCGCGGCGCGATCGATCTCCCACAGCGTGACATCGTGACCGTGCCGCACAGCGACCGCGGCGAGCACACTCCCCCACGCGCCGCCGCCCAGGACGGCGACGCGCACGACTACGTCCCCGCGACGCGGACCCGATTGCGGCCGGCGTTCTTGGCCGCGAACAGCGCGCGGTCGGCTGCCGCCAGCACCAGCGACGGCTCGGCGCCGTCATCCGGGAACGAGGCCACGCCCAGCGAGATGGTCAGCTTGCCGCTCGGCTGCGTGCTCCCGAACTCGAACGGGAACTCGGCGACCTGGGCGCAGATCCGCTCCGCGACCTCCTTGGCGGCAGCCTTGCCCACGTCCAGCAGGATGATGGCGAACTCTTCGCCGCCGTAGCGCGCGACGACGTCGTTCGCGCGCCGGCCATGCTGCAGGATCTTCGAGACGCCGCGCAGCGCATTGTCGCCCGCCAGGTGGCCGTGGCGGTCGTTGTAGCCCTTGAAGTGATCGACGTCGATCATCAACACCGAAAGCGGCAGACCGGTGCGGTTGCTGCGCTCCATCTCCAGCGACAGCCGCTCGCGGAAGTGGCGGTGGTTGTAGAGATCGGTGAGGCCGTCCGTGATCGCCAGCTCGGCGAGCCGCGCGTTCAGGTTCTCGAGCTCCTTGGTCCGCGCGACGACCTTCTCTTCCAGCGACGAGTTCAGCGTCGCCAGCTCGGCGTTCTTGGTCTGCAGCTCGCGCAGCAGCTCGGCTCGCTCGCGTTCCAGGCGGAAGCGAGACAGGAAGTTCTGGATGGTCAGCCGCAGATCGGGCTCGTCCCACGGCTTGGGGATGTACTGATCCAGCCCGGCCTTGTTGATCGCGTAGACAACGGCGTCCAGGCCGGCCTGACCGGTGAGGAGGATCTTCACCGTGTGAGGGCTGCGCCGGTGCACTTCCTCGAGCAGCTCGACCCCCTTCATCCCCGGCATGATCTGGTCGGCGATGACGACCGCCAGGTGTTCACCGTCCTGCTGGAGGTCCTCCATCAGGTCCAGCGCCTCGCGCGCGTTCTTGGCGACCGCGATGTCGCACTCGCCGCCGAAGCGCGCCGACAGCTGCTGGCGCAACGCCGCGAGGATCCCCTCCTCGTCGTCAACGCAGAGGATGTGTTCGCGGAAATGCGCGCGCAGCGGCGTTGTCTCCTGGGGCATCAATTCATCGCCCCGTGCATGGTGTCCATCCCGCTGGGACCTTCGATCGGCAACCTGACCTCGAAGCGTGTGCGCCCGGGGCGGCTGTCGACGCTGATCTTGCCGCCATGCTTCTCGACGATACGCGCCGAGATCGACAGGCCCAGGCCAGTGCCCTCCCCCTTGGCCTTGGTCGTGAAGAACGGCTCGAAGATGCGCGCGGCGACCTCCGGCTCGATGCCAGGCCCGGAATCCTGAATGGCAACCTCCACTTCACCCTTTTCCACCTTGGTTTCGATCAAGATCTCGCCCCGCCCGTCCATGGCCTGTATCGCGTTGTGGATGAGGTTGGTCCACACCTGGTTGAGCTCACCGACGTATGCCGAGATCGGCGGCAACGCCCCGAATGATCTCCTCACTGTAACGCCATCCTCTCCATACTTCAACTGATGTGACAGGATGATCAGCGTGTCCTCGATGCCCGCGTGGACGTCCACGCGCTCGAGGGGCGCTTCGTCCAGGCGCGAGTACCGCTTCAACGCGCCGACGATGCGGCGGATCGCGCCGATGGCGGTGCGGATCGTCCCCGCCGTGCGCGCCAGGAACGCCAGCTCGCGCAGGTATCCGACCAGCGGCACCAGGCTCTTGTCGCCGGCGAGCGCCCGCAGATCGGGGGCGATCCGCTCGCCGATCGGGCCGACCTCGGCGAGCAGCGAGGCCGCCTCGTTACCGCCGTTCGAATTCGCGAACAGCGCCTTCAGCCGGCGCGCCTGCTGCCGCGCCTCGATCGACGTGAGCAGCCCTGCCGACATCATCTCGGGCACCAGGCCGTCGACCAGCGTGAAGTACGCCGTGACCGAATCGGGCGATATCCCCAGCTGGTAGAGATCGCGCGCGCACTTACTGAGGCGGCGCACCGTCTCCTGCAGCGCATCGACCAGTCCCTGCACCGCCGCCGCCGGTGAGTTGACCTCGTGCGCGATGCCCGCGACCAGCATGCCCAGCCCGGCCATCTTCTCGGAGTGAATCAGCTGGCCCTGCGCCTCACCCAGCTCACGCAGCGTGCGTTCGATCTCCGTGTTCGCCGTCTCCAGCTCGGCGGTGCGCGCGCGAACGCGCGCCTCCAGCACCTCGGAGAACGCGCGCACCTCGGTATACAGGCGCGCGTTCTCTATCGCGGTCGCCGTCTGGTCGGCGAACGTCACCAGCAGGCGCAGGTCGGCCTCGCCGAACGGGGACTCGCCCAGGCGGCCGACGATGATCACGCCGACCATGCGTTCCTTGATCGTCAGCGGCGCCGCGATCATTGGACCGCGCAGCCCGGCGCCCTCGGCGTAGTCCATCAGCTGCGGATCGGCCTCGACAGCCGGCGTGCGGCGCGGCCGCCCCAGCGACGCCACGCCGCTCGCCAGCGGCGCCAGCCGCTCGCCCACCGGATCGCCGGCGACCGCGCGCACGACGAACGCCGGCACGTCTCCCGCGCGGCCCTCTACGGCGAGCGCGATGGCGACGGTCTTGCCGCCCAGCACGTTCAGGATCTCCGTGATCACCGCGCGCAACACCTGCCCCAGATCGACGACGCTGCTGACGGCGCGCCCGACCTGGTGGACAGTGACCAGCTCGCGCACGCGCGCCGCCAGGCCCTCCTGATTCTCGCGCAAGCTGCGGGTCATGATCCGGAACGCCTCCGCGACGTCGCCGATCTCGTCGTCGCTGTCGACGGCGAAGCTGGTGTCCAGGTCGCCGCGCGCGATGGCGAGCGCGCCCGCGTGCAGGTTCTGCAGCGGCCGCGTCATGCGCCGGGCGAGCAGGTTCGACAGCACCATCGCCAGCAACAGCGCCGACAGCGCGCCCAGCGCCAGGGCCGTGATGGCGCGCCGCTGCGCGGCCGCGAGGGGCTCGCGATCGACGGCGACGCCCAGCAGGCCGACGGCGCGCCCGGTCACGTCCTTCAGCTGTCCCAGCGCGACCGAGTATGGATGGTTCTCGACCTCCAGCTTCTCGACGCGCGTCCCCGTCGCCAGCCCGGCCGGCTTGAAGTCGGCGGGCAGCACCGGACCGGCGAGCCGCGCGCCCGTCGCCGCCATGAACGTCGAGGCGTTCGGATCGCTGGCCGTGTAGACGACGACCTCGCGTCCAGCGCCCAGCGCGGCCTTCAGCTTGTCGACCACGGACCCGTCGATCGCCTCCGTCACGACCGCCGTTCCCAGCATGCGCATCGCGGGATCCACCAGCGGCAACGCCGCGCGCACCACCAGGCGGTCGCGCGCGCGCTCGACGCTGACCGTGCGCTCGTAGGCGAGCGCGTCGCGGATGACCGGCGACCGATCGGCCGGCTCCAGCGCGCCCGCCGCGGCGCTGGGGGCGTCCTC
>Ga0207681_10001252_pt1 | contig 16394 bp, 15 predicted proteins | sample KBSS53metaG_FD_184324 | JGI IMG/M metagenome (GOLD analysis project Ga0207681, IMG submission 184324) | Switchgrass rhizosphere microbial communities from Kellogg Biological Station, Michigan, USA - KBS S5-3 metaG (SPAdes) (version 2) | ecosystem: Host-associated > Plants > Roots > Rhizosphere... | reverse complement strand
TGTATCTGATTCGCAAGGAAAACCTCGACATCATGGACATCCAGATGGCGCCGCTCACGCGCCAGTACATGGAGTACGTCGAGGCGATGCGTACGACCAATCTGGAGCTGGCCGCGGAGTACCTGGTGATGGCGGCGATGCTGATGGAGATCAAGTCGCGCCTGCTGCTGCCGCGTCCGCCGAGCGCCACGCCGATCGAGGACGACCCGCGCGCCGAGCTGGTGCGCCGCCTGCTCGAGTACGAGCGCATGAAGAAGGCGGCGCAGGGGCTGGACGAGCTGCCGCAGGTGGGACGCGACGTCATCGCGATTTCGGTGTGGATCGAGAAGGCGGTCTCCCAGCGCCTGCCGGACGTCAACGCCGCCGACCTTGCGGAGGCCTGGCGCAGCCTGCTGCACCGGGCGCGGCTCAACAAGCATCACCACGTGACGCGCGAGGAGCTTTCGGTGCGGGCGCACATGAGCGCGATCCTGCGCGCGCTGAAAGAGCGCCGCGTGGTCGAGTTCGGCGAGCTGTTCGACCCCAAGCGCGGCGTTGCCGTGCTGGTGGTGACGTTCCTCGCGCTGCTCGAGCTCGCGCGCGAGCGCTTGCTCGAGATCACGCAGTCCGCAGGTTTCGGTCCGATTTACGTAAAATTGGCGCATGCTGAATCCGCCTGAAGCCAAGCGCATCCTGGAGGCGGCGCTGCTCGCCGCGCAGGAGCCGCTGAGCCCCTCCGAGCTCAAACGTCTGTTCGACGGCGAGCTCGGTGTGGACGCCATCCGCAAGCTGCTCGCCGAGCTGGCACAGGACTGGCAGGGCCGCGCGGTCGAGCTGGTAACTCTTTCCAGCGGCTGGCGTTTCCAGACGCGCGCCGAGCTGCAGCCGTACCTGGACAAGCTGTTCCCCGAGAAGGCGCCGCGCTACTCGCGCGCCGTGATGGAAACGCTGGCGATCATCGCCTACCGGCAGCCGGTGACCCGCGGCGACATCGAGGACGTCCGCGGCGTGGTCGTCTCGACCCAGATCATCCAGGCGCTCGAGACGCGCGGATGGATCGACGTCGTCGGCCACCGCGACACGCCCGGCCGGCCGGCGCTCTACGCCACGACCACCAGGTTCCTCGACGACCTCGGCCTGCGCTCGCTCGAGGAGCTGCCGCCGCTCGAGGAAATCGCCAAGACCCTCCAGTTCGAGGTGGTTCCCACTGCCGAAGCCCAACCCGAAGCCGAAGCCGACGTCCGGGAAGAAGAACAGCAGCAGCCCGCCACCGGCACCGACGGCTGAACGGCTGCAAAAGCTGCTCGCCGCAGCCGGGCTCGGCTCGCGCCGCGAGATCGAGACCTGGATCGAAGCCGGGCGGGTCAGCGTAAACGGCAACGTCGCCAAGCTTGGCGACCGGGCGACGCCTTCTGATGCGGTCCTTGTGGATGGAAAACCCGTCTCCCGGCCCGATACTGCGCAGGCGCGCGTGTTGCTGTATCACAAGCCGGTCGGCCAGCTCGTCACGCGCAGCGATCCCCAGGGCAGGGCAACAGTGTTCGATCAGCTGCCACCGGGCCGCTGGGTCGCGGTCGGCAGGCTCGACCTCAACAGCTCGGGGTTGTTGCTGCTCACCGATTCCGGTGACCTTGCGAATCGGCTGATGCACCCCAGATACGGACTCGAACGCGAGTACGTCGCCCGCGTCCGCGGCGCGCTGCAGTCCTACGAGGAAAGGAAGCTTCTCCAAGGCATCGACTTGGACGGGATCCCGGCCCGGTTCGAGAGCGTGCGGAGCGATCGCGCCAGCGAAGGCACCAACCAGTGGTACCGGGTCGTGCTCAAGGAGGGGAGAAACCGCGAGGTGAGACGGCTTTTCGAGGCGCTCGGCCATCCCGTCAGCCGGCTGGTGCGAGTGCGTTACGGACCGCTCGAGCTGCCCGCGGATTTGGCCCCCGGACGCTGGCGTGAGTTGAAGAATCCGGTTATACTTCAAAAGCTTTAGAGCACTCGGTTCGCAGCAACGTTTTTTGGTTTTTCGCAGATGGGCTTCGGCCCATTTTTTGTTTGAGCCTCGAAAAAGTGGTCGAGCCGGCGGTCAGCGGCCTGGGATACGAACTGGTCGACGTCCAGGCGTCGAACGGGGGGCGGCTGTTGCGCCTGTTCATCGATAAGCCCGGCGGCATCAACGTCGACGACTGCGCGGCGGTCAGCCGGCACCTCACGCGGGTGCTGGCGGTCGAAGGGATCGATTACGAGCGGCTGGAAGTGTCCTCGCCGGGCCTCGACCGGCCGCTGCGCAAGGGCGCCGACTTCGCGCGCTTTGCGGGGCAGAGGGCTGAAGTACGGATGCGCACGCCGGATGCGACAGGACGGCGGCGGTTTGTGGGGGTGCTGCGCGGCGCCGATGGGGGCCGAGTGCAGATGGAACTGGACGGACAAAGGGTAGCGCTGGACCTGGCGGACGTGGACCGGGCCAAGCTGATACCGGAACTTTGAGGATGGCGGAATGAATAGAGAACTGGTCATGCTGGTGGACGTGCTGGCGCGCGAGAAGAACGTACCGCGCGACATCGTGTTTGGCGCGCTCGAGATGGCGCTCGCCTCCGCGACCAAGAAGAAATACACCGAGGACATCGACGTGCGCGTCGCGGTCGACAAGAATAGCGGCGCTTACGAGACCTTCCGCCGCTGGCGCGTGCTGCCCGATGACGCCCCGGACTGGAACACCGCCCAGATGCTGTCGGTGGAAGAGGCGCAGGACCGCGGCAAGGCCGACGCCAAGGTCGACGACATCATCGAGCAGCCCCGATCCCGAACGTAGTTCGGCCGCATCGGCGCGCAGACCGCCAAGCAGGTCATCCTGCAGCGCATCCGCGACGCCGAGCGCGAGCAGATCCTGAACGACTTCCTGTCGCGCGGTGACGAGCTGGTCACCGGCACGGTGAAGCGCATGGAGCGCGGCAACGCCATCATCGAATCGGGTCGGCTCGAGGCCCTGCTGCCGCGCGAGCACATGATCCCGAAGGAAAACCTGCGCGTGGGCGACCGCGTGCGCGCCTGGGTGGCGAAGATCGACCGCCAGGCGAGGGGCCCGCAACTCATCCTGTCGCGCACCGCGCCGCAGTTCATCATGAAGCTGTTCGAGCTCGAGGTGCCCGAGATCGAGGAAGGCCTGCTCGAGATCAAGTCCGCGGCGCGCGACCCCGGCATCCGCGCCAAGATCGCGGTGCACACCAACGACAAGCGCATCGACCCGATCGGCACCTGCGTCGGCATGCGCGGCTCGCGCGTGCAGGCCGTGACCCAGGAGCTGGCCGGCGAGCGCGTGGACATCGTGCTCTGGTCGGCGGATCCGGCGCAGTTCGTGATCGGCGCCCTGGCGCCCGCGGAAGTCAGCTCCATTGTCGTCGACGAGGAAAAGCACGCCATGGACGTGGTGGTCGACGAGGAGAACCTCGCGGTCGCCATCGGCCGCAGCGGCCAGAACGTGCGCCTCGCCTCCGAGCTCACCGGGTGGCAGATCAACCTGATGACCGAGGAAGAGTCGACCAAGAAGCAGCAGGAGGAGAGCGGCCGCATCAAGCAGCACTTCATGGAGAAGCTCGACGTCGACGAAGAGGTGGCCAACATCCTGATCGAGGAGGGCTTCTCGACCATGGAAGAGATCGCCTACGTGCCGATCACCGAGCTGAACGAGATCGAGGCGTTCGACGAGGACACGGTCAACGAGCTGCGCAACCGCGCGCGCAACGCGTTGCTGGTGGCCGCGATCGCCAACGAAGAGAAGATGGAAGGCGTCGACCCCGAGATGCTCAAGCTCGACGGCATGGACACGCAGCTCGCCGCCAAGCTGGTGGAGAAGGGTGTCAAGACGCGCGACGATCTCGCCGACCTGGCGGTCGACGAGTTGTCCGAGATCACCGGCATGGACGCGGAGCGCGCCAAGAAGCTGATCATGGCCGCGCGCGCCCATTGGTTCACAGACAGCAAGGAGCCCGCATAACGTGGCCCAGACCAGCGTCGCCCAATTTGCGAGCGAGCTGAAAGTCCCGCCGTCGGTGCTGCTCGAGCAGCTGCGCGCCGCCGGCGTGGAGAAGAAGCAGCCCGACGATTCGCTCTCCGAGCAGGACAAGTCGCGCCTGCTCGAGTATCTGCGCAAGATGCACGGCTCGGCGGAGCAGAAGAACAAGATCACGCTGACGCGCAAGCACACAAGCGAAATCAAGAAGACCGACTCCACCGGCAAGTACCGCACGGTGCAGGTCGAGGTGCGCAAGAAGCGCGTGTTCGTGAAGCGCGATCCGGCGGAAGTCGCCGCGCAGGCGGTCGCGGCCGAAACCCCGCCGCCGCCTCCGCCCCCGCCGGCTGCGCCCGCGGTCGACCACAAAGAAATCCAGCTGCGCGAGGAAGAAGCGCGCCGTCAGCAGCAGCTGGCCGAGCTGCAGGCGGCCGAGCTGCGCGAAAAGCAGGAACGCGAGCGCAAGGAGGCGGAGCAGAAGGCCGCTGCCGAAGCCGCAGCGGCGCCTGCGGCGGGAGGCGCTGCGCCGACGACGCTGCACGCGCCGAAGACCACCACCGGCGACGCCAAGACCGACAAGAAGCCGAAGAAGGCGAAGCCCACCACGGTGCTGCGCGACGATTCCGTGCGCCGGCGCCAGATCAAGACGCGCGGCGACTCCGGCGGCGGCGTAGGCGGCTGGCATTCGCGCGGCCGCGGCGGCCACCGCTCCGCGCCCAGCGGCGACCCGACCACGTTCGCGCAGCCCACCGAGCCACTGGTTCGTGAGGTGGCGGTGCCCGAGACCATCACGGTGGGCGAGCTCGCCCACCGCATGTCGGTGAAAGCCGCCGAGGTGATCAAGGCGCTGATGAAGCTCGGCACCATGGCGACCATCAATCAGGTGCTCGACCAGGAGACAGGGATCATCGTGGTCGAGGAAATGGGCCACAAGGCCAAGGCGGCCAAGCTCGACGATCCCGAGTCCTATCTCGCCGAGAGCGACGAGCCGGTCGAGACCGAGCTCAAGCCGCGCCCGCCGGTGGTGACGGTGATGGGCCACGTCGACCACGGCAAGACTTCGCTGCTCGACTTCATTCGCACCACCAAGGTGGCGGCGGGCGAAGCCGGCGGCATCACGCAGCACATCGGCGCTTATCACGTCGAGACGCCGCGCGGCGTGATCACCTTCCTCGATACGCCCGGCCACGAGGCGTTTACCGCGATGCGCGCGCGCGGCGCGCAGGCGACCGACATCGTCATCCTGGTGGTCGCGGCCGACGACGGCGTCATGCCGCAGACCATCGAGGCGATCAACCACGCCAAGGCCGCGGAAGTGCCGCTGGTCGTGGCGATGAACAAGATCGACAAGCACGAAGCCAACCCCGACAAGGTCAAGCAGGAGCTGCTGACGCACGGCGTGGTGCCCGAGGAATACGGCGGCGATTCGCCGGTGGTGCCGGTGTCGGCCAAGACCGGCCAGGGCGTCGACGCGCTGCTCGAGCAGGTGCTGCTGCAGGCCGAGGTGCTGGAGCTGAAGGCGTCGACCGATGCGCCCGCGAAGGGCGTGGTGATCGAGGCGCGGCTCGACAAGGGCCGCGGCCCGGTGGCGACGCTGCTGGTGCAGTCCGGCACGCTCAAGCGCGGCGACATCGTGCTGACCGGCGGGGTCTATGGCCGCGTGCGCGCGATGCTCGACGAGAACGGCAAGCCGGTGCAGGAAGCGGGCCCGTCGATTCCGGTCGAGGTGCAGGGGCTGTCGGAAGTGCCGAGCGCGGGCGAGGAGATGATGGTGGTTGCCGACGAGCGCAAGGCGCGCGAGATCGCCAGTTTCCGCCAGGGCAAGTCGCGCGACGTCAAATTCGCCAAGCAGCACGCCACCAAGCTCGAAAACATGTTCGGCCAGATGGCCGAGGGCGAGAAGAAGGTGCTCACCCTGGTGATCAAGTCCGACGTGCAGGGCTCGCAGGAAGCGCTGGTCCATGCGCTGACGCGCCTCGCGACCGAGGAAGTCAAGGTGAGCGTGGTGCACGCCGGCGTCGGCGCCATTACCGAGTCGGACGTCAACCTCGCCATGGCCGCGCGCGCGGTGATCATCGGCTTCAATGCGCGCGCCGATGCGACCGCGCGCAAGCTGATCGAGTCCGCCGGCGTGCAGGTGCGCTACTACAACATCATCTACGACGCGGTCGAGGAGATGAAGGCCGCGCTGTCGGGCATGCTCGCGCCGGAGCGCAAGGAGCAGGTCATCGGCATGGTCCAGGTGCGGCAGGTATTCCGCATCTCCAAGATCGGCACCGTCGCCGGCTGCTACGTGCAGGAAGGCCTGGTCAAGCGCAGCGCCCAGGTGCGCGTGCTGCGCGACAGCGTGGTCATCCACACCGGCGACATCGACTCGCTCAAGCGCTTCAAGGACGATGTGCGTGAGGTCAAGGCGGGCTTCGAATGCGGCATGTCGCTCAAGAACTTCACGGATGTGAAAGAGAACGACCAGTTCGAGGTCTTTGAGACCGTCGAGGTGGCCAGAACGCTGTGAAGAAGGGGCAAGGTCGCCCGCAGCGGCTGGGCGACCTGATCCAGCGGGAAGTCTCCGATCTGATCCGGCTGGAAGTGCGCGACCCGCGGGTCGGCATGATCACCATCACCTCGGTCGACGTGTCGCCCGATATCAAGCACGCGAAGATCTTCTTCACGGTGCTCGAGAAGGAAAAGCTGCAGGAAACGCTCGCCGGCCTCAACCGCTCTGCCGGCTTCCTGCGTTCGCAGCTCGCGCAGCGCCTCAAGATGTACACCACACCCGAGCTGCGCTTCGTTTACGACGAATCGGTCGAGCGTGGCGACCACCTCTCGCGGCTGATCGATTCCGCGCTCAGACCCAAGAGATGAACCTTCAGTGATCGACGGCGCGCTGCTGCTCGACAAGCCGCTCGGGCTTACCTCGAACGCGGCGTTGCAGAAGGCGAAGCGGCTCTACGGCGCCGCCAAGGCCGGGCATGCCGGCACCCTCGACCCCCTGGCGTCGGGATTGCTGCTGGTGCTGTTCGGCGAGGCGACCAAGTTCGCCGGGCCGCTGCTCGATGCCGACAAGGAGTACCTCGCGACGCTGAAGCTTGGCGCGCGCACCTCGACCGGCGACGCCGAGGGCGCGATCCTGCAGTCCAGGGAAATTTCCTTTTCGAAGGAGACCCTTGGCGCCGTTCTCGAGCGATTCCGAGGCGAGATCGACCAGGTGCCGCCGATGCATTCGGCGCTGAAGCACAAAGGCACGCCGCTGTACCGCCTTGCCCGCCGCGGTGAGGAAGTGGAGCGTGCGCCGCGCCGCGTGAGGATCTCGGAGCTGGAACTGATCAATTTCCAGGCCGAAAACCTGGTGCTGCGCGTGGTGTGTAGCAAAGGGACCTACATCCGCGTGCTGGCCGAGGACATCGGCGAGGCCCTGGGTTGCGGCGCGCACCTGGGCGGGCTGCGGCGCACGGCTTCGGGGCGCTTTCGCATCGAGCAGGCCGCGACGCTGGAGATGCTTGCCGAGGCCGGAGAGCGCGGGCGCCGGCTGCTGCCGCTGCCCGCGCTGCTGGAGGGTCTGCCGCGCGCCGAGCTCGGCGAGGCCGACGAGGCGCGCCTGCGCCAAGGGCAGACATTGAAAATCAGTGGGCTGCACCCGGGGTTGTGCGCGGTGGTGCGTCCCGACGGCGCGGTCATCGGCCTGGGCAGCGCCGATGACGCCGGGTTGAGGCCATTGCGGCTTACCCAAACGGCTGAAAACCATTTAAAATCCGCGCCTCACGCAAAGAGAGAGTAGAGAGATGGCTTTACAGGTTGTGCAGAAAGAGAAGGTCGTCAAGCAGTATCAGCGCTCGGGCAAGGACACCGGCTCGCCGGAAGTGCAGATCGCGCTCCTCACCGAGCGCATCAACGGCCTGACCGAGCATTTCAAGTCGCACGTCAAGGACTTCCATTCGCGCCGCGGGCTCCTCGTCATGGTGAGCCAGCGCCGCAAGCTGCTCGATTACCTGAAGCGCAAGGACGCGGACAAGTACCGCGACCTGATCGAGAAGCTGGGTCTGCGCAAATAATCAGGTCTGCCCAAGTGCCGCAAGGCTGAACGCTCGTCGCCGTCGATGAGCGTTTTTTGTTTTTAAGGATCCTCGTGAACCCAATCAAGAAGACTTTTACCCTCGGCAGCCACCAGGTGACGTTCGAGACCGGCGAGATCGCCCGCCAGGCGCACGGTGCCGTGATCTGCTCGATCGACGACACCGTGGTGCTGGCGACCGTGGTCGCCGCCAAGGCGCCCAAGGTCGGGCAGGACTGGTTCCCGCTCACCGTCGACTACGTCGAGAAAACCTATGCCGCCGGCAAGATCCCGGGCGGCTTTTTCAAGCGCGAAGGGCGCCCGACCGAGAAGGAGACGCTGACCTCGCGCCTCATCGACCGGCCGATCCGGCCGCTGTTCCCCGACGGCTTCTTCAACGAAGTGCAGGTCGTTGCGACGGTGCTGTCGCTCAACCCGGAAGTCGATTCCGACATCCCGGCGATGCTCGCGGTGTCGGCTGCGCTGGAGCTCTCCGGCATCCCGTTCAACGGCCCGATCGGCGCCTGCCGCGTCGGCTATGTGAACGGTGAGTACGTCATCAACCCCACCACCACCCAGCTCAAGGAGTCACGCCTCAACCTGGTGGTCGCCGGCACGGAGCAGGGCGTGATGATGGTGGAATCCGAGGCGCTCGAGTTGCCCGAGGACGTGATGCTCGGCGGCGTGATGCACGGCCACGAGCAGATGCAGGCCGCGATCCAGGCGATCCTCGAGCTTGCCGAGCAGGCCGGCAAGCCGGCATGGGAATGGACGCCGCAGCCCAAGAACGAGGCGCTGATCGCGCGCGTCGGCGAGCTGGAGCAGGAATTCCGCGAGGCCTTCGCCATCAAGCAGAAGCAGGCGCGCAACACGCGCCTGAACGAGATTCGGAAGAGCGCGCTGGACAAGCTCGCCGCCGAGGCGGCCGCCACCGGCAGCACGCTCGACAGCAACGCGGTGAAGGAAATGTTCTTCAACCTCGAGTCGAAGATCGTGCGCAGCCAGATCCTCGACGGCGAGCCGCGCATCGACGGGCGCGACACGCGCACCGTGCGCCCGATCACCGTGCGCACCGGCGTGCTGCCGCGCACCCACGGCTCGGCGCTGTTCACGCGCGGCGAGACCCAGGCGCTGGTCACCGTGACCCTCGGCACCGGCCGCGACGAGCAGATCATCGACGCGCTGGCGGGCGAATACCGCGAGCGCTTCATGCTCCACTACAACATGCCCCCGTACGCGACCGGCGAGACCGGCCGCATGGGACCCTCGAAGCGCCGCGAGATCGGCCACGGCCGCCTCGCCAAGCGCGCGCTGATCGGCCTGCTGCCGACGCCGGAGGAGTTCGGTTACTCGATGCGCGTGGTGTCCGAGATCACCGAGTCGAACGGCTCCTCGTCGATGGCCTCGGTGTGCGGCGGCAGCCTCGCGCTGATGGACGCCGGCGTGCCGGTGAAGGCGCACGTCGCGGGCATCGCCATGGGCCTGATCAAGGAAGGCAACCGCTTTGCGGTGCTGTCCGACATCCTCGGCGACGAGGACCACCTCGGCGACATGGACTTCAAGGTGGCGGGCACCGACAAGGGCATTACCGCGCTGCAGATGGACCTGAAGATCGAATCGATCAACAAGGGCATCATGAAGGTGGCGCTCGACCAGGCGCGCGAGGCGCGCCTCTCGATCCTCGAGATCATGAAGCAGGCGATCGAGGGCTCGCGCACCGAGCTTTCGACCTACGCGCCGCGCATCATCAAGATCAAGATCAACCCGGACAAGATCCGCGACGTCATCGGCAAGGGCGGCGTGGTGATCCGCGGCATCCAGGAGGAGACCGGCACCACCATCGAGATCGAGGACGACGGCACCATCTCCATCGCCTGCGTCGCGGCCGAGGGCGGCGAGGCGGCGCGCAAGAAGATCCAGGAGCTCACCGCCGACGTCGAGGTCGGCAAGGTCTACGAAGGCCCGGTGCTGCGCTTGCTCGACTTCGGCGCCATCGTGCAGCTGATTCCCGGCCGCGACGGCCTGCTGCACATCTCGCAGATCAGCCACGAGCGCGTCAACGCCGTATCAGATCACCTGAAGGAAGGCCAGATCGTGAAGGTGAAGGTGCTCGAGGCCGACGACAAGGGTCGCGTGCGGCTTTCCATGAAAGCCGTCAAGGAACAGGAAACCGCAAAAAGCGGATAACTGCGGCGGGTAGTAGGAGTTACTTAGCTACTTGACGCTCGCGCAGCTCGTCGAGCGTCTTGCAGTCGATGCACAGCGTCGCGGTCGGCCGCGCCTCGAGGCGTTTCAGGCCGATCTCGACGCCGCAGCTGTCGCAGTAGCCGTACTCGTTCGCGTCGATTCTCGCGATGGTCTCGTCGATCTTCTTGATCAGCTTGCGCTCGCGGTCGCGGTTGCGTAGCTCCAGCGCCATGTCGGATTCCTGGCTGGCGCGATCGTTCGGATCGGCAAATACCGTCGCCTCGTCCTGCATGGTGTGCACCGTGCGGTCGATTTCCTGCGACAGCTCCGCCTTCAGCGACTCGAGGATCTTGCGGAAGTGCGAACGCTGACGCGCGTTCATGTACTCCTCGCCCTTTTTCGCCGCGTACGGGGTAAAGCCTTTTCTGGAGAGTTCTACGGCCATCTTTCCGCTCAAAAAACGAATGCGCTTTGTATCACTAAAGGACCCTCGGTCGCAAGCGAGTTGCGTTGCCCTCGCCATGCGCTAAGAGTATCATTTGACGCCTTTTTCGGGGCGTGGCGCAGCCTGGTAGCGCGCTTGCTTTGGGAGCAAGATGTCGGAGGTTCAAATCCTCTCGCCCCGACCACGCGCGCCTGTTGTAGCACGTGGGGCTTGCTTGCGTTACGGGACTGCCCGTAGCTCAACCGGATAGAGCACCAGCCTTCTAAGCTGGGGGTTGTGGGTTCGAGTCCCGCCGGGCAGGCCACTCGCGAGTAATGTGTTGGTGTTGCACAGTGGTGACCGTAGCTCAACGGTAGAGTCCTGGATTGTGATTCCAGTTGTTGCGGGTTCGAATCCCGTCGGTCACCCCACTCCTCAGGCGCCGCGCGGTGCAAGTCGAGCGTGAGATCAAGTTCAGTCTCACGCCCCAGGCGGCGCGCCGCGTGGCGCGCCACGTGCGGGTTGCAGGCCGCTGGCGCCAGCGGATGATGCGCAATACTTATTACGACACCACGAACGAGCGCCTGCGGCGCGCCGGCGTGGCGCTGCGCCTGCGCCACGATGGCGGGCGCCCGCTGCAGACGCTGAAAGCCGAATCGTCGGCTGCCTCCGGCTTCAGCGCGCGCGCCGAGTGGGAGATCCCCGCGCCGCGCGGGCGCCTCGACCTCGGCGCGTTTCCGCGCGAGGAGATCCTCGCCGCGACCGGGTTGGACGTCGCCAAGCTCGCAACGCGGCTGCGTCCGGTCTTCGAGACCCGCTTTTCGCGCCGCTCGGCAGCGGTCATCGTCGACAGCGCGACGCGCGCCGAGATCTGCATCGACCGCGGCCACGTCGCGGCCGGCGAGCGCCGCGAGCCGATCAGCGAGATCGAGCTCGAGCTGAAGGCCGGCGAAGCCACCGCCCTGCTGCGCTATGCGAGCGAGCTCGCCAAGCCGCTTGCGCTTGCACTCGAGTTCGAGAGCAAAGCGGAGCGCGGGTACCGCCTGGTGGCCGGCGAGGCGTTTCCGCCGCCGCGCAAATGGCGCCGGCCGGCGCTGGGCGAGCTCGCGACGCCGGCAGAGGCGTTCAGCGCCATCTTCGCCGCCGCGCTGACCCAGGCGGGCGCAAATGCGCGTGGCGTGGTGCACGGACGGGATGAGGAGTACCTGCACCAGATGCGCGTCGGCCTGCGCCGCCTGCGCTCCGCGCTGCTCGCGTTCCGCGCGCTGGTCCCCAAGAAGGCGGCCAAACCGATCGTCGAGCGATTGAGCGGACTGATGCCGCCGCTCGGCGCTGCCCGGGATTGGGACGTATTCTGCGAAGGCCTGGTTCGCTTCGGCACCGTGCAACCAGAACGTGCCCCGACGATCGCGCCGCTCCTGGCGCGCGCGCGCGGCAAACGCGCCATCGCACGGCGCCGCGCACGCCAGGCGGCGGCTTCGCGCAAGCTGCAGGTATTCCTGCTGCGCGCGCTGCGTTGGGTGAACGCCGCGCCATGGCAGGGGAGCGCAGACGGCGCGCAGGCGTCGCTCGGCGACTTCGCCAGCGTCGCCCTCGACAGCCTGCACCGCAAGGTGCTCAAGCAGGCCCACGGCATCGACTGGGGCAATGCGAAACGGCGCCACCGGCTGCGCATCCGCATCAAGCGGCTGCGCTACGGCTGCGACTTCTTTGCCGCCTGCTTCGCCGGTGTCGCGGCGCAGCCCTACATCAAGCGGCTGGCGGCGCTGCAGGACATTCTTGGCGACCTCAACGACATCGCCGTAGCACGGCCGCTGCTCGCCGAGATCGCCCCGCGCGGCGTCGCAGCGGAGCTCGGCGCTGCGGGCGGCTACGTGCGGCAGGCCCTGACGGCGCGCGAGCGCATGCTGGTCATCTCGCTGGAGCCCGCCTGGTCGGCTTTCGAGAAGCGCCGGCCATTCTGGCGCGCTCGAGCGTAAAGACTTCGTCGCGCGGCCAGCCGAGCCCGAGCCGCGGATAGGCACGCTCCATCGCGCGGCGGTTCTCTCCGACCTCGCACACCAGCAGACCCTGCGGCGTGAGGTGACCCGCGGCGCCAGCAACGATTCTCGCTACCAGCTCCAATCCGTCGCGCCCCCCGCCAAGCGCGAGGCCCGGTTCGTGGCGATACTCGGCGGGCAGCTCGCGCATCGACGGCGTGCTCACGTAGGGCGGATTGCTGAGGATCAGGTCGTACTGCCCCTTGATGTTCTGGAAAAGGTCGGATCGGATCAGCCGGATGCGGCGCTCGTGGCTACGGACATTCCGCGCGGCGACGGCAAGCGCGTCGCGCGAGATGTCGGAGGCGTCGACCTGGGCGTCGGGAAATGCGCGCGCAGCCAGGATCGCCAGGCAACCCGAGCCGGTGCACAAGTCAAGGATGCGCTTCGGCCGCACCCGCAGCCGCTTGAACAGGAACGCGATGTGCGAGCGCGGGACGATGACGCGCCGGTCGACATAGAACGGCACGCCATCCAGCCAGGCTTCCTTCAGCAGATAGGCCGCCGGGATGCGCTCTTCAATTCTTTTTTGGATCAGGCTTTCGACCCTCTCGGGGCGTGCGGAGCGCTCCAGGTCGGTGTCGAACGGCAAGCCGAGGCCGCGAAGGACGAGGAAGGCCGCTTCGTCGCGCGCGTTGTCGGTGCCGTGGCCGTAATGCAGACGCGCCCGTTTGAGGCGCTGGGCAGTCTGCTGAATCAGTTCTCCCAACTTCAAGGGAGCAGGGCGCGCAGGGTGTCCAGGTAAATGCGCGGCAGCATCTCGAGCTCGTCGAGCGTGATGTTCTCGTTCAGCTTGTGGATGCTGGCGTTGACCGGGCCGAGCTCGATGATCTCGGGGCAGATCTCGATGATGAAGCGCGCGTCGGAGGTGCCGCCGGTGGTCGTGACCTCGGCGTTCTGGCCGGTGTGCTTCTTGGCGGCCGCGACCACCAGCTTCTCGAGCCGCCCGCGCTTGCTGAGGAAAGGCCTGGCGCCGAGCAGCCAGGTCATCGAGTAGTCGAGCCCGTGCTTCTTCAGGATGCCTTCGACGCGCTCCCTGAGCGACGTATCGGTGCTCTCGGTAGAGAAGCGGAAATTGAAGTCGACCTCGACCGACCCCGGCACCACGTTGGCCGCGCCGGTGCCGGCGTGGATGTTCGAGGCCTGGAAGCTGGTCGGCGGAAAGCTGTCGTTGCCCTTGTCCCATTGCGTGCGCGCGAGCTCGGCGAGGGCGGGGGCGAGGAGGTGGATCGGGTTCTTGACCAGGTGCGGATAGGCGACGTGACCCTGCACCCCGCGCACGATCAGCTTGCCGGTGAGCGAGCCGCGGCGGCCGTGCTTCAGGGTGTCGCCGAGCATGTCGACCGAGCTCGGCTCGCCGACGATGCAGTAATCGATGCCCTCGTTGCGCTTGCGCAGCGCCTCCACCACCTTGACGGTGCCGTCGACCGCGACGCCTTCTTCGTCGGAGGTGATGAGCAGGGCGATCGAGCCCGAGTGCTGGGGCCGTTCTTTCACGAAGGCTTCCGTGGCAACGACGAAGGCGGCGATGGACGACTTCATGTCGGCCGCCCCGCGGCCGTAGAGCCTGCCGTCGCGGATGGTCGGCACGAACGGGTCGGAGTGCCACTCGTTGAGCGGGCCGGTGGGCACCACGTCGGTGTGGCCGGCGAAGCAGACCACCGGGCTTTGCGTGCCGCGGCGCGCCCACAGATTGGTGACCTCGCCGAAGTTCATCGGCTCGCACTTGAACCCGGCGGCGCCGAGCCGCTTGGCGATCAGTTCCTGGCAGCCCCCGTCTTCCGGGGTAATCGACTTGCGCCCGATCAGCTCCTTGGCTAGATCGAGCGCACTGACCTCACTAGGCATTCATGTCGATCTTGAAGTTGCCGAAGGAGGCGCCGCCCGCGGAGAGCAGGCCTTCCTTCTTTTCCTCCCCGGCGGCCGGCGTGGCCGTGGCCTGGCCCGAATGCCCCGACGAGCCGGACTGCCCGGTGATTTCGCCGGCGGTGGCCTGGTTGATGAGCCACAGCATGTTGGTCGCCGAGTCGGCGTTCGCCATGGCCTCTTCCTGCGTGATCTTGCCGTCCATGAACAGCTTGAACAGCGCCTGCTCGAAGGTCTGCGAGCCGGGCGACATGCTTTTCTCGAGCGCTTCCTTGATCTCGCTGATCTCGCCTTTCTCGATCAGCTCGGAGATGTGGCGCGTGTTGAGCAGCACTTCCACCGCCGCGACGCGCGCGCCGGTCTTGGTGCGCACCAGGCGCTGCGAGATCACCGCCGAGAGCGCCGCGCCGAGGTCGAGCAGCAGCGCCGGCCGGTTCTCCAGCGGATAGAAGTTGATGATCCGGTTCATCGCGTGATAGCTGTTATTCGCGTGCAGCGTGGCGAGGCACAGGTGGCCCGACTGCGCGTAGGCGAGGGCCATGGCCATGGTCTGCTTGTCGCGGATCTCGCCGATCAGAATGCAGTCCGGCGCCTGGCGCAGCGCGTTCTTCAGCGCGGTTTCGAACGCCTTGGTATCGGTGCCGACTTCGCGCTGGTTCACGATCGACTTCTTGTTCTGGAAGATGAACTCGACCGGGTCTTCCAGCGTCAGGATGTGGCCGGACTTGCGCTCGTTGCGGAAGTCGAGCATCGCGGAAAGCGAGGTCGACTTGCCCGAGCCGGTGGCGCCGACCATCAGGATCAGGCCGCGCTTGCCCATGATGATTTCCTTCAGCACTTCCGGCACGCCGAGCGAGTCGAGCGACGGGATGGTGCCCGGGATGTAGCGCACCACGACCGCCGGCGAGCCTTTCTGGCGCATCGCGCTGATCCGGAAGGTGCCCACGCCCGCCAGGTTGTAGGCGGTGTTGAGCTCCATCTCGTCTTCGAACTCCTTGATCTGGCGCTCGTTCAGCACTTCGTAGAGAAGCTGCTGCACGGTCTCGGCGGTCATCACCGCCTGGTTGACCGGCATGGCGACGCCGTTGAGCTTGATGTTGATCGGTGCGCCGACCGACAGGAAGATGTCCGACGCCTTCTTGTCGGCCATGATCTGGAACAGCCTTTTCATCGCGGACATCTGTTGCCCCCCTTGTTGCCTCTGCTACCGCCAACGCTAGTTTAATCCCCCCGCAGCAGGTCGTTCAGGCTTGTCTTGGCGCGGGTTTTAGCATCTACCGTTTTTACTATCACCGCACAGTACAGGCCGTACTTGCCGTCGGGGGAGGGCAAATTGCCGGAAACCACCACCGAGCCCGCCGGAACGCGCCCGTAGAGGATCTTGCCGGTGGCGCGCTCGAGAATCTTGGTGCTCTGGCCGAGGAACACGCCCATCGAAATCACGCTGTTTTCCTCCACGATCACGCCTTCCACCACCTCCGAGCGCGCGCCGATGAAGCAGTTGTCCTCGATGATCACCGGGTTCGCCTGCACCGGCTCCAGCACGCCGCCGATGCCGACGCCGCCCGAAAGATGGACGTTTTTACCGATCTGGGCGCACGAACCGACCGTGGCCCAGGTGTCGACCATCGTTCCCTCGTCCACATAACCGCCGATGTTGACGAAAGAGGGCATCAGGACGACGTTTTTGGCGATGTAGGCGCCGCGCCGGACCATGGCCGGGGGCACGGCGCGGAAGCCGCCGCCCGAAAAGTCATAGTTGGTGAATTTCGAGGCGACCTTGTCGTAATAACGCAACTCGCCCGCCTGCATCACCCGGTTGTCCTGCAGCCGGAACGAAAGCAG
>Ga0207681_10001246_pt1 | contig 16418 bp, 12 predicted proteins | sample KBSS53metaG_FD_184324 | JGI IMG/M metagenome (GOLD analysis project Ga0207681, IMG submission 184324) | Switchgrass rhizosphere microbial communities from Kellogg Biological Station, Michigan, USA - KBS S5-3 metaG (SPAdes) (version 2) | ecosystem: Host-associated > Plants > Roots > Rhizosphere... | reverse complement strand
CGTTCTCTCGCTGGGCGAAAAGGCCAGCCGCAGCGCGCAGCGCCTGGTGGCCGGCAATGCACTGGCGCCGGAATTTTCGGCCGCCGATATTTCCCCGGTGTTCCGCGTCAACGGCAATACGCGCCCCACGGCGGCGGCCTATCTTGCGCAGATGGAGCGCGGTTTTGCCGATTGGCAATTGCGCGTCGATGGCCTCGTGGCACGCCCGCTCGCCCTATCCATGGCGCAGTTGCGCGGCCTGCCCCAGCGCACCCAGATCACCCGCCACGATTGCGTGGAAGGGTGGAGCGCGATCGCCCAATGGACCGGCGTTCCACTCGCCGCGCTGCTCCACGCCGCGCAACCGCTGACACAGGCGCGCTATGCAGTGTTTCACTGTGCCGACGATTTTTCCGGCACACCCTATTACGAATCGATCGACCTGACCGAGGCGCTGCACCCGCAGACGATCCTGGCCCACACGATGAACGGCCAGCCGCTGTCGGTCGGCCACGGCGCCCCTCTGCGCCTGCGCGTGGAACGCCAATTGGGCTACAAGCAGGCGAAATACGTAATGCGGGTGGAACTCGCGGCCACGCTCGCCGGGCTTCATGGCGGCCAGGGCGGCTATTGGGAGGATCATTCCGGCTATCAATGGTGGGCAGGGATTTAGGCAGCCGGCTTAGGCTGCAACCACGCGCGCCTCGATCAGGCTGTTTCCGCAATCGGCGATCGTCTGTTCCACCGGGCGCGTGGACCAGCCCAGGCGCGCCAAGGCATGACCGGCATCGGCATCGCGCACATTGCCCAATTCACCGGTCACTTGCCGCACCATCGGATTGACCAGCGCCAAGGCGTGAACCATCCAGTCAGGCACGTGGCGCAGCGGCACGCGGCGGGCCTGCGTGCCCAGTTCCTGGCGCAGGATACGCGCCACGTCGATCATCTTGAGGAACGGGCCAGAGGCGATGAAGCGTTCGCCGTCGATCCCCGGTTCGGTCAGCGCGCGCACATGCAGCGCCGCGACATCGCGCACGTCCACCACGCCAAAGCCCAGGTCCGGGCACCCCGGCACGCTGCCTGCCAGCAACTGCCGCACCACTTCGATCGAGGCGGAATAGTCCTTGCTCCACACCGGGCCGAGCACCACCGCCGGATTGACCGAGACGAATTCCATGCCCGCGCCATGTTCGGCCATCCAGTCGCGCGCCGCCCGCTCTGCCAGCGTCTTGGACTTGGCATAGGCGTGCACGCCTGGGCCTTCGGTGTCGGTCCAGTCCGTCTCGGTGAAGCGGCGGATTCCCTTGCCGTGGCCATAGGCAATCGCCGCGACCGATGATGTCTGCACAAAGCGCCTGACGCCGGCCGCTTTGGCAACGCGCAGCGCCCGCAGCACGCCTTCGCGGGCTGGAACCACCAGTTCGTCCTCATGGCGCGGGGCATGAACCGTCAGCGGCGAGGCCACGTGGCACACATGGCTGCATCCATGCATGGCCGCACGCCAGCCGGCGTCCTTGAGCAGGTCTACCTGGAAGAAGCGCAGCGAGGCATAATCACCGCCCAACTGCGCCCGCAACTGCGCCTCGCGCCCCAGGTCGCGCACGGTGGTATTGACGGTCCAACCCTCGGCCAGCAAAGCCCGAATGATGAAACCGGCAATATAGCCCGAGCCGCCCGTGACCAGCACGGTGCCGCCGACCTCTTCCATGATACCTTCCCCCAACCCGTCTGTTCACAACAGCCTATCGCACCTGCGCCACAGTTCAACGGCCAAGTTGGGTTAACGGCGCGGCAGGCATATCACCGCATCAGGACAAGCTCTTCGGCCATGGAGGGATGCAGCGCGACAGTCGCATCGAAATCGGCCTTGGTCAGGCCAGCCTTTACCGCAATCGCCGCCGCCTGCAGCACTTCGGGCGCGTCCGGGCCAATCAGATGCACGCCCAGAACCTTGTCCGTCTGGGCATGGACGACCAGCTTGTAGAGCCCGCGTTCGGGGCGATGGCCGAAGATGTTCTTCATCGGGCGGAAATCCGACGTGAAGATCTTGACGTCGTTGCCCAGCTTCTCGCGCGCCTGGGCCTCGGTCAGGCCGACGCTGGCGAGCGGTGGCTGCGAGAACACGGCGCTGGGGATGCAATCGTAAGACACTTGGGTGTCCTTGCCGCCAAAAACGCGATCGGCAAAGGCGTGGCCTTCGCGGATCGCCACCGGGGTAAGCTGAACGCGGTTGGTCACGTCCCCCACGGCATAGATGCTGGGGCAGGAGGTCTTCCCTTCCCCATCCACAACGATCTCGCCCTGTTCGCCCAGGGTGATGCCGGCATTTTCCAGCCCGAGACCATCGGTCTTGGGCCGGCGGCCGGTGGCCACCAGCACGGCATCGGTTGCCAGCGGATCGGGCTGTCCCTTCATGTGGACCATCAGGCAGCCTTCCTCGTGCCGCTCGATCTTCTCGATGGCGCCATGGAACTTGTATTCGATGCCGCGCGCCATGGTGATCTGCAGCAGGCGATCGCGCAGCGCGGAATCATAGCTGCGCAGGATCGTCTCGCTGCGGTTCACCACGGTGACATGGCTACCCAGCGCGTTGAAGATGCCGGCAAATTCGAGGGCGATATAGCCCGCGCCGGCAATCACCACGCGCCGCGGCAGGCTTTCCAGGCCAAACACCTCGTTCGACGTGATGCAATGCTCCGAACCTTCGAACGAAGGCATCACCGGCCAGGCGCCGACGGCCACCAGGATGTATTTCGCCGTGATGTCGCGCCCGCCCGCCAGCTTGACGCTGTTGGGCCCGGTGATCGTGGCGCGCTCCAGGAAATGATCGACCTGGTTGGAATCGAGCGTATTGGTATAGGCCGCGTTGAGCCGATCGACATCGCGCGCCACGGCATCGCGCAGCGTGGGCCAGTCGAACGAGGTCTTGTCCACGGTCCAGCCATAGTTCGCCGCGTCCTGAAGTTCCTCGGCAAAGTGCGATCCATAGACCAGCAGCTTCTTGGGAACGCAGCCACGGATCACGCAAGTGCCGCCGACGCGATACTCTTCGGCCACCGCCACTTTCGCGCCATACCCCGCAGCAATGCGGCTGGCCCGCACCCCGCCTGATCCGGCCCCGATCACGAACAGATCATAGTCGTAGGCGGCATCGGTCATGGCAGGGCCTCTTGGCTAATCGGAAACTGGGCTAATCGGAAACTGGACTAAATCGGAAATTGGGCAGAATCGGCAACTGGCGCCGGATATGGCAATCCTGCCCACCCGGCGCCAGTGCAGTTGGCGTGAAATTTCGGTCGGCTTATTGCACGCCGATGCCAGCCTCGGCCAGCAGCGCCTCGGTGCTGGGGTCAAAACCTTCGCCGCCGCCAGCGTCGATCTTCTTGGCAATCGACTTGCCCAGTTCCACGCCGAACTGGTCGAACGGATTGATGCCCAGCAGCATGGCCGAAACGAACACCCGGTGCTCGTGGAACGCGATCAGGGCGCCCAGCGTGGCGGGATTGAGATCATCGCACAGCATGGTCGCCGAAGGACGGTTGCCCGGATAGGCGCGTGCGCCATCGTCGCTCTCTTGCCCCGCCATCAGCGCGGCCCCCTGGGCAAAGCAGTTGGACAGGAGGATCTTGTGGTGGGCCGGATCGAGATCGTGGCCCGGCACTTTCACCGCCAGGAAATCGACCGGGATCAGGTGCGTGCCCTGGTGCAGCAGCTGGAACACGGCGTGCTGGGCATCGGTGCCCACGCCGCCCCAGGTGATCGGCGCGCTGGGCCGGCCGAGCGGCGAACCATCGGCCAGCACGCGCTTGCCGTTCGATTCCATTTCCAGCTGCTGGAGATAATCGGGCAGCAGGGCCAGGCGCTCGTCATAGGCGAATACCGCGCGCGTCTGGCAACCGCGCGCCTGGGTGTAGAAAAGATCGGCAAAGGCAGCGCGGGCCACCACGTTTTCACCGATCGGCGCATCGCGGAAATGTTCGTCGATGGCTTTCGCACCTGCAAGAAATTGCGCGAACGCTTCGTTGCCAAGCGCCAGCGCCACAGGAAATCCGATGGAAGACCACAGCGAATAGCGGCCACCCACGCTTTCGGAAAACGGCAGGATGCGCGTTTCGTCGACGCCCCATTCCACCGCCTTTTCCGGTGCGGCCGTCAATGCGATGACACGGCCGTAGGGATCGGCCACGCCATTCTCGCGCAGCCAATCGAGCGCGCTGTTGGCGTTGGTCATGGTTTCGGTGGTGGTGAATGTCTTGGAGGCGACGGCAACCAGCGTGGTGGCCGGATCGCACTGCTTCATCGCGGCTTCCAGTGCGCAGCCATCGATGTTGGACACCACATGGACGGCCACTTTGGCGCCTTCGCGCGCCAGGGCATCGATCGCCAGTGCGGGGCCGAGCGCCGAACCGCCGATGCCGATGTGGATCAGGCTTTTCACGTCACCCAGCACGCCTTCGTGGATCGCATCGACCAGCAGGGCCATGCGCGCGTGGAGGGCCTGGGCTTCTTCCACGCTGGCTTCGGCACCCACGCCGCGCTGGGCCGTGTGCTCGGCCGCGCGGCCTTCGGTGTTGTTGATCTTGGCGCCCGACAGCAATTGTGCGCGCTTGCCCTCCAGATCGGCGGCGTGCGCCAGCTCGGTCAGGATCGCTTCCACGTCTGCCGAAAGATGTGTCTTGGACCAATCGAACCGAATCGGACCGCCGGGCAGATCGAGCGTGGTGGCATAGCGATCCAGGCGCGCGGGATCGGCGAAGAGCGCAGCCAGCGTTGGCACTTCAAGCGTCTCCAGCGCCTGCCACAAGGTGGCCTGTTCCTGTGCTGCCATTGTCAAAAGTCCTCTTTCGCGATTGCGGGATACCCCCTCATGCCCGCTTGAAGACAATCTTCCAAGCGGGTGGTGGGCTCGACGAACGGTTCGTGCAAACGTATTTGGACCGGGCTATGGCAGACGCATTCCTGCTTGACGGATGACATTGCCCTCCACATGACCCAGCCGATGAACGACACGCCCGAACCCGCCAATACCCCGGTGGAACCGCCCGCATCGCCATCGCCCGCCGCGGCGCCGGCAGGATCGGTGAAGAAGCAGAAGAAGGAAGACAGCTTCCCGGTATTCCTGGTGAAGCTGGTGCTGATCGTGGCCATCTTCCGCAGCTTCTTCTTCTCGCCCTTCAACATCCCGTCGGAATCGATGCTGCCCCGGCTGGAAAATGGCGATTATCTGCTGGCGGCCAAATGGCCCTACGGATTTTCGCGCTATTCGATGCCGTTCAGCTTGCCCTTGCTGCCCAAGCGAATTTTCGCGAACCAGCCCAATCGCGGCGATGTCGTGATCTTCAAGGCGCCGCCGGGCAACGATGTGGACTATATCAAGCGCGTGATCGGCGTGCCGGGCGATACCGTGCAGATGATCGGCGGCGTGCTGCACCTCAATGGCAAGGCCGTGCCCAAGCTGAAGATCGCCGATTTCGTGATCCGGGTTTCGACCAACACCGAATGCATCTCGCCCGATTTCGCGGTGACCGAGGCCGATGGCACGCAGACCTGCCATTATCCGCAGTTCCAGGAAACGCTGCCGGGCGGCAAGACCTACAACGTGCTCGACCTGGGCTATCGCCCGCAGGACGACACGCCGCCGGTGGTCGTGCCCGAAGGCAAGCTGTTCCTGATGGGTGACAATCGCGACAACTCGATGGACAGCCGCTTCCCTGCCATCGAAGGCGGCGGCATCGGCCTGGTTCCGCAGGACAATCTTGTCGGTCGCGCCACGATCGTGATGTGGTCCACCGATGGTTCGGCCAACTGGTTCCTGCCCTGGACCTGGTTTACCGCGCTGCGCTGGAACCGGATCGGGGGCACGTTCTGAGCACGCCCCTGTCTTCCGAAACCGCCGCTTTCCTGGCGGACCTGACCCAAGCGCCGGTGCAACAGCCGGCGCTTTGGCATGAAGCGCTCACCCACGGATCGTTGGGCGAAGCGCGCGACTATCAGCGCCTGGAGTTCCTGGGTGACAGGGTCCTCGGCTTGGCCGTGGCCGAATGGCTGCACGAAGCCAGCGACGCGGCCGAAGGCAAGCTGTCGCAGCGCCTCAATGCCCTCGTCAGCCGCGAAACCTGCGCCGACGTCGCCCGCTCGCTCGGCGTTCCGGCCCATATCCGCCTGGGCAAGCAGGCGCGCGACGATGGCGGCGCCGACAGCGACAATATCCTGGGCGACGTGATGGAAGCGCTGATCGGGGCGCTGTTCATCGAGCGCGGCTTTCCGGCAGCGCGCGATTTCGTGCGCCGCTGCTGGGACAAGCCGATGCGCGCCGGCGCGGGGCAGCGCAAGCACCCCAAGGCCGCTTTGCAGGAATGGGCTGCCGGCAACCGCCGCAAGCCGCCCGTCTATGCGCTGGTCAGTCGCGACGGGCCAGACCACGCCGCCACTTTCACGGTCAGCGTCGAAGTGAAAGGCGTGGGCGAGGCGCAAGCGCGCGGCAACAGCAAGCAAGAGGCCGAAACGGCCGCTGCGCGCGACTTCCTCAGGCAGTTTGCCTGAGCAGACCCCTTCGCAACATCCCATACCCAACGCCTGGCCATTGCGGCCCGGCGCGATGAGGTTCATCCTGACTCCATGACCGATACCGTTTCCCATTCCGCCCCATCAGATCAGCATTGCGGCCTCGTCGCCGTGATCGGCGCGCCCAATGCGGGCAAATCCACCTTGGTCAATGCGCTCGTCGGCCAGAAAGTCGCCATCGTCTCGGCCAAGGCGCAAACCACGCGCGCGCGCCTGATGGGCATTGCGCTGGAAGGCCCGGCGCAGATCATCCTGGCCGACACGCCCGGCCTGTTCGAACCCAAGCGCCGGCTGGATCGCGCCATGGTCAATGCCGCCTGGGAAGGCGCCAGCGAGGCCGACGCGATCCTGCTCGTGGTCGACGCGCGCAAGAAGAAGCGCGAGTATCTCGAGCCGATCCTGGCATCCCTCACCGGGCGGCCAGAACGCAAGATCCTGGTGCTCAACAAGGTGGACGCAAGCCCCAAGGAACCGCTGCTTGTCGCGGCCGAGGAACTGAGCGCACCGGGCCTGTTCGACGAGATCTTCTTCGTTTCCGCGCTCACCGGCGATGGCGTGGCCGAATTGAAGACGCGCCTGGCCGGCCTGATGCCGCAAGGGCCCTGGCACTATCCCGAAGACCAGGTGTCCGATGCCTCCGAACGCCTGCTGGCCGCGGAAATCACGCGCGAGCAGCTCTACCGCCAGTTGCACGACGAGCTTCCCTACGACAGTGCCGTGCGGCCCGAAAGCTATCAGACTCGGCGCGATGGCTCGGTCGAAATCCACCAGCAGATCGTGATCGCCCGCGATAGCCAGCGCGGTATCGTGCTGGGCAAGGGCGGCGCCAAGCTCAAGGCGATCGGCGAGGCATCGCGCAAGGAACTTGCCAACCTATTGGGAACGAAGGTTCATCTCTTCCTCCACGTTAAGGTGGAAGAGAACTGGGCCGACAGCCGCGAAATCTACGAGGAAATCGGTCTCGACTGGGTGAAGTGATGGCGCTTGACCCGCCGCCCGGGCTGGCGCAGCCTGAAGAAATGCTGACGGGATCGATGACCGTGTTCAACCAGATACCGCTCGGCGCGCTCGGCATGGCGCTGCTGGTGGCCATGGTCCTGGCTTATGCGGCCGGCAGCCTGCTTCACGCCCGCATTGTTCGGGTGGACGCGGGCAAGGGCCGGCCAGCGCCCGCCCGCGCCGAGCAAGGACCCGTGCTTTCCGGCGTGTTCGGCCTGCTGGCCCTGCTGATGGCGTTTTCGTTCAGCCTGGCGATCGGGCGGTTCGAGCATCGCCGGGAGCTCGCCCTCGATGAAGCCAATGCGATCGGCACCATGGCGACGCGGCTTGGCTTGCTGGAAGAAGCACAACGGGCGCCGCTGGCCCGGATGCTGGGCACCTATGCCCGCGCACGTTCCGAAGCGGGCCGGATCGGCGACGATGCCGAGTGGGAAGGCGCCGTGGCGCGGGCAGCCACGCTGGGAACGCTGTTCGGGGATCGCCTGATCGGCACGTTGCGCACGATGGCGCCCGATACGCGCGGCCCCATGCTGGTGGCAGCATTCAACGACCTTTCCGACATCGCCACGGCCCGCCATGCAGAGCGCAATGCCCGCCTTCCGGGAGAAGTGCTCGCCGTTCTGGCGCTCTATTGCTGCGCAGGTGGCGGCATCCTGGGGTATCAGTCAGACGCCGGAACCTATCGCCATTTCTGCGCCGCCATGGGCCTGTTCGTGCTGCTGTGTGCGGCCTTTGTCACGATCCTCGACCTCGATCGGCCCCGCGTCGGCGGCATTGTCGTGCCGCAGGACGAACTCGATACCGCAGCAGCGGCCCTCCCTTGATCGGACCTTTGCGAATGCGGGCGTTTACCGTGTTTTTCCTCATTGCGTTTGTGCTTCGTGCGCCATGGCTGGGCGATCCGCTGTTTCATGCAGACGAACAGTTCTACCTGCTGATGGGCGATCAACTGTGGCACGGCGTGGTCCCCTACATCGATCTGTGGGACCGCAAGCCGCTGGGCCTGTTCCTGATTTATGGAGCGGCAACCGCGCTGCCGGTCAATGCCGTGATCACGTACCAGCTCATGTCCATTGTGTCGGCCGCAGCCACGGCGGCGATCATGGCCCGTTGTGCCCGCCACATTGCCGGGCCGCGCGGTGCCACGCTGGCTGGGCTTGCCTATCTGATCTACCTGATGGCGTTCAATTGCGGCATGGGGCAGGCTCCGGTCTTCTATGACCTGCCCATGATGATGGCCGGTCTGCTCACCATCAATGCGTTGGCCGATGCCGCCGGGGCAGCACCCGTGCCCGCCAAGCGCCTGTTGGGCCAAGGATGCGGCGCGATGGCGCTGGTGGGCATCGCGCTGCAGATCAAGACCAGCGTCGTGATCGAGGGCATGGGCTTTGGCGTGATGTTGTTGTGGGCGGCGCGCCGCGCGGGGTGGCGCTGGCCTGGGCTGGCAGGCGCGGCGGCGGCATGGATCGCGCTGGCCTGGTTGCCCACGGCCGCCACCTTTGCCTTTTACGCAGCGCACGGCCAGGCAACCGCCTTTTTTGCGGCCAACGTTCTCTCGATCTTTGGCCGTGGGCAGGATTGGGGAGAGGCGTCGTTCCGCCTCGCCAAAGTGCTCCTCGCGCTCAGCCCGTTCTACCTTGCCATTGCGCTCAGTTGGCGCATCGCACCGCGCGGGCCAGCCGCGATCATGGTCCGGCGCGGGCTGGCGGTTTGGCTCGGCCTGGCTGTCGTCGGTTTTCTGGCGCCGGGCACGTGGTACGATCATTATGTCGCGCCGGTCCTCATGCCGCTGGCGATGCTTGCCGCGCCGGCCTTTGACGGCACCTGCCGGCCAACTGGCCTGATGCGGCGCGCGCTGTTCTTCGTGGGCCTGTGTGCAGGCCTGGGGGCAACGGCCGTACAGGCGCACAAGTTCGGCACGTCGACCGATCTGGACGAAGCGGCCGACGTCATCCGCCCGCACATCGATCGCGCCCATTGCCTGTATGTCTACGAGGGCGACAGCGCGCTCTATCGCGCCACCGGATCGTGCCTGCCAACCCGGTTTGCCTTTCCCGCGCACTTGTCCACCTGGTTCGAGCAGGAGGCCCTTGGCATCGATGCGCGTGCCGAAGTGCAAAGGATCATGGCGGCTCGCCCCGGCGCCGTGGTCATCGACGAATCGCCGCGCCCATATGCGCCCAACCTGCAAACCCGCGCCGTCGTGCTCGATGCGCTGGCACGCGACTATCGGCGCATTCGCACGCTCAGGCTTGGGACGCGCGCCTTCGGCCTCTACGCCTGGCGCTACCGACGCGGCTGATCGCCCCGCGCGCGGCGGCTGAGCATGCTCAGCCGGCCGCTGCTTTCTTCGCTGGCGCCTTCTTGGCAGCAGGCTTCTTGGCCGCCGTCTTCTTGGCGGCGGGCGCTTTCTTTTCGGCGCCGTCCTTCTTGGCCGCAACCTTCTTCGGCGCGGCCGCCTTCTTGGCCGGGGCCTTCTTCTTGCCCTTGGCCGGGCCCTTGGCGGCGCGTTCGTCGATCAAGGTGATCGCCTCCTGCGCCGTCAGGCTTTCGGGCTGCTTGTCGCGCGGCAGCGTGGCGTTGGTCGTGCCATCGGTGACGTATGGGCCATAGCGCCCTGCCATCAGCTTGATTTCCCCGGCCGAGACCGGGTGCGGACCGAAGGTCTTGAGCGGTTCGGCGGCGGCGCGGGCGCCGCGTCCGCCTGCCCCGCTCGCCGCTTCGGCCAGGCGGACAACGGCGGCGTTCATGCCGGTGTCGAACACTTCGGCCGTGGACTTGAGCCGGGCATACTTGCCATCATGCGCCAGATAGGGGCCATAGCGCCCGATCGAGGCCGTGATCGGCTTGCCGCTTTCCGGGTGCATGCCCACTTCGCGCGGCAGGTTGAGCAGCTTGAGCGCCCATTCCAGATCCAGTTCGGGAATGTCCTTGGGGATCGAAGCGCGCTTGGCCTCCTTGCCCTCGCCCAGCTGGATATAAGGGCCGAAGCGGCCGCTGCGCCGCGTCACTTCCAGCCCGGTTTCCGGATCCTTGCCCAGCGGCGCATCCTCGCCCTCGCCGCCCTCGGCCCCGCCGGGCTGGGCAAACTTGCGGGTGAACTTGCACTCGGGATAGTTGGAGCAAGCAACGAAAGCGCCAAAGCGGCCGCCGCGCAGAGCCAGGCGGCCATCGCCGCACTTGGGGCATTCGCGCGGATCGTGCCCGTCGGCACGCGGTGGGAACAGGTAGTCTTCCAGGAACACGTCCAGCTCGGCTGTCACCTCGCTGGGCTTCTTCTCCATCACCTCGTCTGACTTGGGTTTGAAATCGCGCCAGAACTCCGCCAAGACCTGCTTCCACGCGGCACGGCCGCCGGAAACGTCATCCAGTTCGTCTTCCATGCCGGCGGTAAATTCATAGGCGACATAGCGATCGAAGAACCGTTCGAGGAAAGCCGTGAGCATCCGCCCGCTTTCCTCGGCAAAGAACCGGTTCTTCTCGATCCGCACATAGTTGCGGTCCTTGAGCACCTGCAGCGTGGCGGCATAGGTGGAAGGCCGGCCGATGCCCAGCTCTTCCAGCCGCTTGACCAGGCTGGCTTCGGAATAGCGCGGCGGCGGCTGGGTGAAGTGCTGCGTGGCATCCACGCCATGCTTCTTGGGGCAATCACCCTTGTTCATGATCGGCAGCAAGTTGCTGTCGTCATCCTCGGCGTCGGGCTTCTGGTCGCGCCCTTCCTCGTAGACTGCCAGGAAGCCGGGGAACTTCACGACCTGCCCGGTGGCGCGCAACTCGTGCTTGCCAGTGCCTTCACGCAGCGTGACAGTGGTCCGCTCGATCGCGGCCGAGGCCATCTGGCTGGCCAGCGCGCGCTTCCAGATCAGGTTGTAGAGCCGCGCCTCGTCACCGCTGCCGTGCGTATCGCGGGTAAAGTCGGTGGGGCGGATCGCCTCGTGCGCTTCCTGGGCATTCTTGGCCTTGGTTTCATAGACGCGCGGCTTTTCCGGCAGGAAATGGCCGTTGTAGCGATCGGAAATCGCCCGGCGCGCGGCATCGATGGCACTGGGGTCCATCTGCACGCCATCGGTTCGCATATAGGTGATCGCGCCCGCTTCATACAGCGTCTGCGCCACGCGCATGGTGTGGCTGGCCGAAAAGCCCAGCTTGCGCGCGGCTTCCTGCTGCAAGGTGGACGTGGTGAACGGCGGCGAGGGATTGCGCCGCGTGGGCCGCACATCCACCTCTTCGACGCGGAAATTGGCTGCCTCCACCGCCGCCTTGGCGGCCATGGCGCTGCCTTCGTCACCCAGCGACAGGCGATCGAGCTTGGCCCCGTCGAACTTGACCATGCGGGCTACAAACGGCGTGCCATCGTGCTCCATGCGGGCCGCGACAGACCAGTATTCCTGCGCCTTGAACGTCTCGATCTCGCGCTCGCGCTGGACGATCAGGCGCAGCGCCACCGATTGCACGCGCCCGGCCGACTTGGCGCCGGGCAGCTTGCGCCACAGCACGGGCGAAAGCGTGAAGCCGAACAGATAGTCCAGCGCGCGGCGCGCCAGATAGGCATCGATCAGGTCCTGGTCCAGCTCGCGCGGGGCCTTCATCGCAGTCGTCACCGCCAGCTTGGTAATGGCGTTGAACGTCACGCGCGAGACAGCCTTGGGCAGCGCGCGGCGCTTGGCCAGCAGCTCTCGCACGTGCCAGGAAATGGCCTCGCCCTCGCGATCAGGGTCAGTCGCCAGGATCAGGCCGTCGGCCTCCTTGGCAGCATCGGTGATGGCCTTCACGCGCGATTGCTTGTCGCCGTACAGCTCCCAGTCCATCGCAAAGTCTTCGTCCGGGCGCACGGACCCGTCCTTGACCGGCAAGTCGCGGATATGGCCGTAAGAGGCCAGCACCTTGTAGCCGGGGCCAAGGTACTTCTCGATGGTCTTGGCCTTGGCCGGGGATTCTACGATGACAAGCTGCATGGCGACTGGCAAAACGTCCTTACGCGTATACGTGCGTACGAGGGTGGGAGCGGTTGGGCCGTGGCGTCAACCCCTCCCTTTTCATGTACGGTTCAGGCTGGCAGAATCAAGCGAGCGACACGCGGCCACCGGCATGGCGGATCAGGCGCCCGGCAAGCTCCAGTTCGATCAGCGCCAATTGCACGGCGCCCGCCGGCGCGTCGCTCAAGCGGATCAGTTCATCCACGGCAACCGGCGCCGTCCCCAGCAAGCTGACGATATCGGCGGGCGCGTCATGCGATGCGCTGCCATCGAATGGCGGGGCGGCGGGCGGTTCATGAAATGTGGAGCGCGGCGTGCCGGTAAAGCTTTCCACCAGTTCGATCACGTCTGCCGGGCTCTGCACCAGGATCGCGCCTTCGCGGATCAGTTGGTTGCAGCCCTGGCTGCGCGTGTCGAGCGGAGAGCCGGGGATGGCCATGATCTCCCGCCCCGCCTCCGCCGCGAGCCGCGCCGTGATCAACGAGCCCGATTTGGGCGCGGCCTCTACCACCACGGTTCCGGCACACAGCCCCGCAATGATCCGATTGCGGCGCGGGAAATGGCGGGCCTGCGGCTCGGTGCCCGGGGGCATTTCCGCCAGCAGCACGCCCTGGTCCACGATCTGGGCCTGAAGCTGCGCATTTTCGGGCGGATAGACGCTGTCGAGGCCACCGGCGATCACGCCGATCGTTCCGCCGCCCTGTGCCGATGCGCCCGGCACGAGAGCACCCTTGTGCGCGGCCGAATCCACGCCCCGCGCCAGGCCCGACACGACGGCAAATCCAGCCGCCGCAAGCGCCGCGCCAAACTCCCGCGCCAGGCGCATGGCGCCGGCCGAGGCATTGCGCGCGCCCACCAGCGCCACGGCCGGGCGCGCCAGAAGCGCCGTATCGCCCAGCATCGTGAGAATTGGGGGCGGTGTGTCGGTTTGCCCCAAGAGCGGGGGATAGTGCGCCGAATCGTGAAACAGGTAGCGGCCACCCAGCGCGCGAACCTTGGCCGCTTCGGCAGCGATGCGCGCTTGCTCGGCCGGGCGATAGGGCGCCCCGCCCCGCGCGGCCAGGCCCGGCAGGGCCTCCACCGCAGCGCTGGCCGTGCCAAACCGCCGCAGCAACTGGTAATACGACACCGGCCCCACATTGGGCGAACGCAACAGGCGCAACCGCGCAAGGGCTTCTTCGGGCGAGAGCGCGGCTGCCGCAGTTTCGCCCGCCGCTGCCATCAGGCCGTCTCTTCGCTCTTGGCCTTGTTGCGGCCGATGCGCGGTTCGGTTCCGGCCAGCAGCCTGCCAATGTTGGCGCGGTGGAGGAACACCACCAGCACTGCGATCACCGCCAGCACCACGGCGTAGTCGCTTCGCCCGATCGCCAGTGCGGCCAGTGGCGCTGCCACCACCGCCGACATGCCGCCGACCGAGGAAATGCGCAAAGCCGCAAGCATGCCCAGCCACACCACGGCATAGGCAAGGCCGATCGGCCAGGCGAGGCCAAGCGCCACGCCCATTGTCGTTGCCACGCCCTTGCCGCCCCTGAACCGCAGCCAGACCGGGAAGCAGTGCCCGACCACCGCCGCCACCGCCACCAGCCCCTCAGTGCCAGGGGCGAACGTCCGCGCGAGCCACACCGCCAAGCTGCCCTTGAGCAGATCGAGCAGCAACGTGCCCGCCGCCAGCCCCTTGCGCCCCGTGCGCAGGACGTTGGTGGCGCCGATATTGCCCGAACCGATCGCGCGCAGATCGCCAGCGCCCGTCAGGCGCGTGAGGATCAGGCCGAAGGGAATCGAACCGAGCAGATAAGCCAGGATGCAGGCGGGCAAGACGAGATCGTTGGTCACGCCGCCGCTCTTAGCCGTGCTTGCAAACAATCGAAAGGTCCCAGGCCCTCCCTTTTTGCCGCCACTATAGTTACAAGCGCGGGGATGACCGTCGCTGAACCTGCCTCCGCCACCGCTCCCGGCCCCGACGCACCGATCCTGATGTTCGATTCCGGCGTGGGCGGACTTTCTGTTCTGGCCAGGTTGCGCCACCTCCTGCCCCAGGCTCCGGTGATCTACGTGGCCGACAATGCCGGCCTGCCCTATGGCACCAAGACTGAGGCGCAGATCGCGGCGCGGGTGTCGGGCCTTTTGGGCCGGTTGACCGAGCGGCTGCACCCGCGCCTGGTGTGCATTGCCTGCAATACCGCGTCCACCATCGCGCTCGCTTCGGTGCGCGACGTGCTTGAAGTTCCGATCGTGGGCACGGTGCCGGCAATCAAGCCTGCCGCTGCCATGACGCAAAGCGGAGTCATCGGCTTGCTCGGCACCCAGGCCACCATCCGGCAGGGCTATGTCGACCGGCTGGAAGCAGAGTTCGCCACCGGCAAGCGCCTGCTGCGGCACGGCGCGCCCGAACTGGTGGAAGCAGCCGAACGCCGGCTGCGCGGCCAGGCGGTCGATCCCGCGGTCTTCGCGCAAGCCGTCCAGGCCCTGCGCAGCCAGCCCGATGGCGAACGGATCGACACGGTCGTGCTGGCATGCACGCACTTTCCGCTGGTCGCGGCCGAACTCGCACAGGCTTTTGGCCCAGGGGTGCGCTTTGTCGATGGATCGGACGGGATCGGCCGCCGCATCGCGTATCTCACCCAAGGCCAGGAATTTGCCCGCAGCCAGCCTGATCTGGCGCTGTTCACCCGGCTCGACGACGATCTGGCCGAGTTGGCACCGGTCCTTGCGCAGCACGGCTTGTCGCGGATCGGGCGCGCCTGAGACGCTCTGCAAGGTGGGACAATTTGCCGCATTGGCCCAAAGTGTAACTTGTTCGATCACGCAAACCGCAAAAGTCGCTTGGCAATGCTTTGCCCACCAGAGTAGAAGCGCCCACGCAGCCGCTGTGAACGTCTTTGGGAGAAAGGCAGGCGGGTGCATCAACGATGTGGCAATTGCGCGCCTGCCGTTCATCGCAGGATCGGGATTGTTGCGATAAGACAAAGACTCGGTCCTCCGGCCATGCTTCACGGTGAAGCGATCCGGGCCCAGCCGGTCAGCTGCAGGAACGAAGGAGCAGCAAGCAGTGAACTACGATCAGATTTTTGATGCTGCCATCGATCGCCTGCACTCCGAAGGTCGTTATCGCGTTTTCATCGATATTCTGCGCAACAAGGGCGCCTATCCCAACGCGCGCTGCTTTGCCGGCCACAACGGCCCCAAGCCGATCACCGTTTGGTGTTCCAACGATTACCTCGCCATGGGGCAGCACCCCAGCGTGATCGCTGCCATGGAAGAAGCGCTGCACGATGTTGGCGCCGGCTCTGGCGGCACGCGCAACATCGGTGGCAACACGCACTACCACGTCGATCTGGAAGGCGAACTGGCTGACCTGCACGGCAAGGATGGCGCGCTGCTGTTCACCTCGGGCTATGTCTCGAACGATGCCACGCTTTCCACCCTGGCCAAGATCCTGCCGGGCTGCGTGATCTTTTCCGACGAGTTGAACCACGCCAGCATGATCGCGGGCATCCGCAATTCCGGCGCGGAAAAGAAGGTGTTCCGTCACAACGAGGTGGAGCATCTGGAGCAGTTGCTGGCGGAAACCGACCCCGCCCTGCCCAAGCTGATCGCGTTCGAGAGCGTCTACTCGATGGATGGCGACGTTGCGCCGATCCACGCCATCTGCGACCTGGCGGAACAGTACAATGCGCTGACCTATATCGACGAAGTGCACGCCGTGGGCATGTATGGCCCGCGCGGCGGCGGGATCACCGACCGTGACGAGGCGGCCCACCGCATCGACATCATCGAAGGCACGCTGGGCAAGGCATTCGGCGTGATGGGCGGCTATATCGCGGCCGACACGCGGATCATCGACGTGATCCGCTCCTATGCGCCCGGCATCCTCTTCACCACTTCGCTTTCGCCCGTGCT
>Ga0207681_10001239_pt1 | contig 16453 bp, 16 predicted proteins | sample KBSS53metaG_FD_184324 | JGI IMG/M metagenome (GOLD analysis project Ga0207681, IMG submission 184324) | Switchgrass rhizosphere microbial communities from Kellogg Biological Station, Michigan, USA - KBS S5-3 metaG (SPAdes) (version 2) | ecosystem: Host-associated > Plants > Roots > Rhizosphere... | reverse complement strand
ATCTCTACAAGGGGCTGCTGTTCCTGCACGGACACGTCGCCGACACCGATCTGGCGCGCCGGCTCGACGACGACGTCCCGCCTGCCGCGCCCGCCGCGCGCCGCGTGCCGGCACGCCGGAGCCATGTCTGGCGCGCGCTGCTGCGCAACCTGTGGATGCTCGGCGGCCGCCCGATGACGGCGGGGCACAACGACGATCTCGAGGAACCGTTCGAGCGGGTGCCGTGCGCGCAGCGGATCGCATGCCGCGCGCTCGCCGCCGGCGGGTTCCGGTGATCGCATGCGTCCGGCGCGGGCGCAGGTCCGCGCCGCGCCCGATCGCGCTGCTTCGGTAGGAGCGACGACAGTCGCGACGGGCTTTCTCGGGAACGCCCGGTCGAGACCGTCGTCGCTCCTACCGATATCCAACGAAAACGGGCGCCGAAGCGCCCGTCGTTGTCGTGCGGCGAAGCCGCTTCAGAGATGCTTGATGATCTCGTCGGCGAATTCGCTGCACTTCACTTCCGTCGCGCCGTCCATCAGGCGCGCGAAATCGTAGGTGACGCGCTTGCTGGCGATCGCGTCGTTCATCGCGCGGATGATCGCGTCCGCCGCTTCGGTCCAGCCGAGGTAGCGCAGCATCATCTCGCCCGACAGGATCACCGAACCCGGATTCACCTTGTCGAGGTCGGCGTACTTCGGCGCGGTGCCGTGGGTCGCTTCGAACACGGCGTGGCCGGTGACGTAGTTGATGTTCGCGCCCGGCGCGATGCCGATGCCGCCGACCTGCGCGGCGAGCGCGTCGGAGAGGTAGTCGCCGTTCAAGTTCAGCGTCGCGACGACGTCGTATTCCTTCGGGCGCAGCAGGATCTGCTGCAGGAACGCGTCGGCGATCGCATCCTTGATGACGATGCCGGCGCCCGGCTTGCCGTCCGGAATCACGTGCCACGGGCCGCCGTCGAGTTCGACCGCGCCGAAGAACTCGCGCGCGACCTGGTAGCCGAAGTCGCGGAACGCGCCTTCGGAGAACTTCATGATGTTGCCCTTGTGCACCAGCGTCACCGACTTCGCGCCGGTCGCGATCGCGTACGTGATCGCGCTGTGCACCAGGCGCTCGGTGCCCTGGTAGCTCACCGGCTTGATGCCGATGCCGACCTGCACCTTGCCGCTGCGCGCGGGCATGCCGATGCCGGCCAGCGCCGCGTCCCAGGCGTCGACCTTGTCCTGCGTGCCGAAGCGGATCTTGTCGAACGACTTCGGGAATTCCTTGTGCAGGAAATCCAGCACCTTCTGCGCGTCGGCGCTGCCCGGCTCGAATTCGATGCCGGCGTAGATGTCCTCGGTGTTCTCGCGGAAGATCGTCATGTCGACGTCGCCCGGTTTCTTCACCGGCGACGGCACGCCTTCGAACCAGCGCACCGGACGCAGGCAGACGTAGAGGTCGAGCATCTGCCGCAGCGCGACGTTGAGCGAACGGATGCCGCCGCCGACCGGCGTGGTCAACGGGCCCTTGATGCTGACCAGATATTCGCGGCAGGCCTCGACCGTGGCGTCGGGCAACCAGCTGCCGGTGAGGTTGTTGGCCTTCTCGCCGGCCAGCACTTCCATCCATTCGAGCTTGCGCTTGCCGCCGTAGGCCTTCTCGACCGCGGCGTCGAGCACGCGCACGCTGGCGCGCCAGATGTCTGGGCCGGTGCCGTCGCCTTCGATGAACGGGATGATCGGACGATCGGGAACGTTGAGGCCCTGCGCGGCCTTGGTGATCTTGCTGCCGCCGGCGGGCGGCGTCGGAGCGTGCGGATCGGGGGACATCGGATTCTCCGGAAGGGGCGCGCGCAACGACGCTGCGCGCGGGAAAGCAAAAGGTGGCGGCGGAACGCGAACCGCCATTGTCGCGTGTTGCGACACGCACGGCAAAGCCGGCCGCCATGCGCCGCGGTCGCGCGGCGGCTAGGCTGGCCGCTTCGACCCTCGCGGAGAGCGCGCATGATCCGTTCCATCGTCCGCCTGTCGGCATCGGTGTTCGCCGCGGCGTGCGCGTGCGCGGCGTCGGCGCAGACGCCGCCGAGCGCCGCGCCACCCGCCGCCGCGGCCGCACCGTGCGCGGCGTCGCAGAAGCATCAGTTCGATTTCTGGCTCGGCGCGTGGGACGTCAGCGATCCGGCCGGCAAGGCGGTCGGCGACAGCCGCATCGAGGCGATCCTCGACGGTTGCGTGGTGCTGGAACACTGGCGCAACGCCGCGTCGACGGTCGCCGGCCGCAGCTTCAACCTCTACAACGCCGGCACCGGGCAGTGGGAACAGTTCTGGGTCGACAACGGCGGCTCGCGCCTGCACCTGACCGGCGGCCTGCGAGGCGCGTCGATGGTGCTCGAAGGCGTGCAGGACAGGCCGAACGCGGACACCGGCAAGCCGCAGCGCGAGCGCATCACCTGGACGCCTGCGGCCGATGGCGGCGTGCGCCAGCTGTGGGAAACCTCGGTCGACGACGGCGTCACGTGGCGCGTCAGTTTCGATGGCCGCTATCGCCGCGCGAAGGCGGGCGCCGAGCGTGGGGTGCCCCGGTAGGAGCGACGGCAGTCGCGACGGGCTTTATCGGGAAAGCCCGGTCGCGACTGTCGTCGCTCCTACCCAAGAAAAAGAAGAACAAAAAAAGGCGCAGCCGAAGCTGCGCCTTTCGCGTGCGTCGCGGCCGCGTTGACGCGGCGCGCGGACGTGCGCATCACTTCACTTCGAAATCCTTGCTCTGCACGACCGTGCCGTCGAGCGAGATCTCGACCTTGTACTTGCCGGCCGGCCAGCCGTCGGGCTTGTTGATGTGGAACTCGGTGTTGCCGGTGCCGGTGAAGCTGGCATCGATCGGCGCATCGTTGCTGACCACCTGGCCGTCCTGGAACGTCCACTTCGCACCGATCTTGCCCGGCACCGAAGCGGCGGGATCGCTGGTGGCGGTGGTGACGGACGCGTAGATCGTCTTGTCCTTCTTCGCGAACGTCGTCGTCGGCGCGGCGACCTTCTTGTCGGCGCCGATCGCGGTGCCGAGATCGACTGCGGTGACCGACGCGGTGGCGGCGGGTGCCGGCGGCGGCTCGGCAGGCGGCGGCGGCGCAGCAGGCTCGGCAGCCGGCGGCGGCGGCGCGGCGACCGGTTCTTCCTTCTTCTTGCAGCCGACCAGGGCGACCGAGCCCAGCAGAGCGGCGGCGATGGCGACATTGAGGATCTTGTTGCTCATGGAACTCTCCGTGATGAGGATTTGGGTGGAAGCAGATCGCGCGTCAGTCTTGCTGCTGCGGAATCTTCAGCACTTGGCCGGGCTGGATCTTGTCGGGATCGTCGAGCTGATCGCGGTTGGCGTCGAAGATCGGATGCCACGCGTTGGCCTTGCCGTAGAACTGCTTGGCGATGTGCGACAGCGTATCGCCCTTCTGCACCGTGTACGTCTGTTCGCCGATGACGTCTTCGGTCGTGCTGGAACCGCTCTGCACGTTCGAGAAATCGGCCTTCTCCTCGGTCGTGCTGGCACCGCTTTGCACGTTGGAGAAATCTGCTTTCTTATCGCCACTTCCACCGGCGCTCGGGGAGAGCGACAGCTTGTTCGGGTCGTTCGGGGTCTGCGGGTTGCTCATCGGGGCCTCCTGTGCCGCGGGTGCGGTAGGAAGCGTCCCACGCGGGGTGTTAAAAAATCATCGCGCCGGCGTCGCCGTCCCGGTGCTCGTTCACTGCCGTTCATCGCGCCCGGGCCGGGGCGCGGCCGCACCGGGGGTCGTGCGCCAGGGATTGATGTCGAGGCCGCCACGCCGGGTGTAGCGCGCTTCCACCGACAGGACCTGCGGCGCGCAACGCGCGAGCACGTCGCAGAAGATGCGTTCGACGCATTGCTCGTGGAATTCCGCATGCTCGCGGAACGACACCAGATAGCGCAGCAATCCTGCGCGGTCGATGCGCGGCCCGCGGTAGGCGATGCGCACGCCGGCCCAGTCGGGCTGGCCGGTGACCGGGCAGTTCGACTTCAGCAGCGCCGAGTGCAGCGCTTCTTGGACGATGTCGCCGGCGTCGGCCGACAACGCATCGGCAAACGGCGCGTCGTAGCGGTCGCAGGCGACGTCGAGCGCGTCGAGCGAGACGAGTTCGCGCGCGTCTTCGATCGGCGGCAATCCGAACGCGACGTCCACCGCGGCGCCGGCCGCCGCCGACAGGTCGGCGGCGATGCGCGCGCGGGCCTGTTCGGCATCGTCGAAGCGTTCGCGGTTGAGCGAGTTCAAATACAGCTTCAGCGATTTCGATTCGATCAGCGACGGCGAGGCCATCGGCACGGTCAGCGTCGCGGTCGCGACGACGGGCTTGCCGCGCGCGTCGAGCCAGCCGAGCTCGTAGGCGTGCCAGCGATCGGCGCCGGCGAACGGCAGGGCGTCGCCGTGCAGGCCGATCGCCGTGCGGCCGTGTGCGCGGTCGATCGGGAACAGCAGCGAGGCGTCGTAACGGCTCGGGTAGGGGACCTCGCGGCCGAGCGGAATGGAAGCGGACATGGCGCGGATTCTACGCGTCCGCGCGCGGTGCATCTTCGTGCGCGCATGCATGCGCCCCGCAAGAAACGGATATCGCGGCCTGCCGCCGGCGCCGACACTGGCCGCCACTTCATCGCACGCCGCCGGGACATCCCATGCTGACCCTCTACGACTACCTGCCTTCGCAGAACGCCTGGAAAGTGCGGCAACTGCTGCATCACCTGCGGCGGCCGTACCGGCAGGTGCCGGTCGCGATCTTCGAAGGCGAAGGCCAGTCGGCCGCGTACCGCCGCATCAATCCGACGTGCACGGTGCCGGCGCTCGAATTCGACGACGGCCGGGTGCTGTCGGAATCCAATCCGATCCTGTTCCACCTCGCCGAACGCACGCCGTACCTGCCCGACGACGCGTTCGCGCGCGCCAAGACGCTGCAATGGCTGTCGTTCGAGCAGGAGCGCATCGAAAGCCAGATCGGTGCGCTGCGGCACTGGACGCTGACCGGCAAGCTGGCGCGGCGCCCGCAGGCGCTGGTGGACGGCAAGCGCGCGGCCGGCTACAAGGCCCTGTCGATCCTCGACGCCGAATTCGCGCAACGCGCGTTCATCGCCGGCGATCGTTACGGGATCGCCGACATCGCGCTGTTCGCGTACGCGAGCCGCGCCGACGAAGCCGACGGCTTGTCGCTGGCGCCGTTCGCGCACGTGCGCGGCTGGATCGAGCGCGTGCGCGCGCAGCCCGGGCATCTGGCCGAGACGTTCGGCTACGACCTCGATCCGTCGTCGCGGCGCGAGTTGCCATAACGCGATCGCGCCGCGTCGCGCGCTGCATTGCATTGGATTGCGTTGGTAGGAGCGATGGCAGTCGCGACCGGGCTTTCGTGGGAACGCCGGACGCTTTCATGGGAACGCCCGTCGCGACTGGCGTCGCTCCTACCGGGGGGATGTGGCGCGACTTCAGCCCTTCGGCGCGTGCAGGTAATCCAGCGTCACCTGCAGCAGCGCGCGCAGGCCGACGTCGAGCGCGGTTTCGTCGAGCAAGAACTTCGGCGAGTGGTTGCTCGGCGCGGTGTCGGGATCGGTGCCCGGCGCGGTCGCGCCGACGAAGAAGAACATCGCCGGCACCGCCTTCGCGTAGTACGAGAAATCCTCCGCGCCCATCTGCAGCGACGGCTCGTAGACGTTGTCAGCGCCGACCACCGCGCGCAGGCTCGGCAGCATCTTCGCGGTCAGCGCCGGATCGTTGACGGTCACCGGATTGCCGTTCTGGTCCGGAATCTTCATGTCCACCGTCGCGCCGTGCGCGGCGGCGACGTGGGTGGCGACGTTCTTCAGGTCGTCGAAGATCCGCTGCCGCATGCCGTCGTCGAACGTGCGGATGGTGCCGATCATCTCGACGTCGTCGGGAATGATGTTGTAGCGGATGCCGCCCTTGATCGCGCCGAACGTGACCACCGCCGGCAGCTTCGACAGGTCGGTGCGGCGGCTGACGATGGTCTGCGCGGTCGAGATCAGGTCGGCGCTGGCGACGATCGGGTCGATGCCTTTCCACGGCGCCGAGCCATGCGTCTGCCGCCCGAGCACCTTGATACTGAAGCGGTCCGACGCGGCCATCAGCGGCCCGCCGCGCACCGCGATCCTGCCGGCCTGCACCGACGAGAACACGTGCAGGCCGAACACCGCCTCCGGCTTGAAGTCGGCGAACAGGCCTTCGGCCAGCATCTGCGACGCGCCGCCGGTTTCGTCGGCCGGCGCGCCTTCCTCGGCCGGCTGGAAGATCAGCATCACTGCGCCCGGCAACTGCGCGCGCATCGCGACCAGCGCGTCGGCGACGCCGAGCAGGATGCCGGTGTGCGCGTCGTGGCCGCAGGCGTGCATCACGCCGACGGTCTCGCCGCGGAAGCTCGCGGTCGCCTTCGATGCGAACGGCAGGCCGGTCTGCTCGGTCACCGGCAGCGCGTCCATGTCCGCGCGCAGCGCGATCTTCGGGCCCGGCAGGGCGCCCTGGACGATCGCGACGACGCCGTGGTGGGCGATGCCGGTCCGCGGCTGCAGGCCGAGCGCGCGCAGGTGCTCGGCGACTTTCGCCGACGTGCGTTCCTCGCTGTTCGACAGTTCCGGATGCGCGTGGAAGTCGCGGCGCCAGTCGATCACCTGCTGGCGCAGCTTCTGCGCGGCGGCGACGACTTCGGGGCGTTGCGCCGGCGTCGGTGCGGCCTCGGGCGCCGCGATCGGCGCTTGCGCGGAGGCCGCGAACGCGGCGCCGAGCAAAGGCGAGATCAACAGGACGCGGAACGAATGGAAAGCGAACGGCATCGGCGCGGTTTCCGGGCGGTGACCGTCCGATACTACCCGTTGCCGGCGTGGCCGGCGCCGCGCTCGCGCGGCGGCACCGGGGTGAACGTCTCCCGCACGCGCCGGGAGACGCGCATATAGCGAAGCAGTGCCAACGCGACGAATGGCACGAGGACATGCCAGACCGGCATCATCAGAAACCAGCGCGTCGGAACAACCAACACATTGCCGCCGCCCGCCACGAGAGCGGCCCAGAACGTCAACAGACCTTCGACGACGACGAACGCCACCACCGCGCGCAAATGCCAACGGTATTCGCGTGGAAAATGCGGCGCCGCGCGCAACAGCAACCAAAGCGATCGCCACGCGGACAGCGCGAGCAGCGCGTAGCCGATCCATTCGAAGAACACGACCCGGCGGTAAGCGAGGAAGCCTGGCGGCAATGTTTCCGAATCCGTCATGGACAGGTCGGACAGCACCTCGACCGTCAATCGCAGACTCGATCCGGTGCTGTAGAGGGCGACGAGCAACAAACCGACGGCAACGACGACCAGCCAGCCGCCGATGCCGAGGCGTTCACCCACGCCGGAAAGCCGCGCCTCGGGCGGCCGGTACGGATCTTCGATCGGTTCGTCAGGCGCGTGGCGGTCGGGCATGCGGCCGCCAGCATACGCGGCGCGGTACCATCGCCTCGCGCCGCACCCCTCAGCGTCCGACGAGATGCATCAAAGCCGGGAGATAACGCGGGCCGGCGGCGGCGCCAACCGGGAATGCCTCCGCGATGCGCGCCAGTTCGTCCTCACCCAGCACGATATCGACCGCCGCGGCATTCTCTTCGAGATAGCGGCGGCGCTTGGTGCCCGGAATCGGCACGAGGTGTTCGCCTTGCGCCAGCACCCACGCCAGTGCGAGCTGTCCCGGCGTCACGCCCTTGTCCGCGGCGAGCGCTTCGATGCGCGCGACCAGCGCCAGGTTCTTGTCGAAGTTCTCGCCCTGGAAGCGCGGATTGGTGCGGCGCCAGTCGTCGGCGTCGAAATCGTCGGGCGAACGGATCGCGCCGGTCAGGAAGCCGCGGCCGAGCGGCGAATACGGCACGAAACCGATGCCGAGATCCTCGCAGACCGCGAGCACGCCGTTGTCTTCCGGCTCGCGCGTCCACAGCGAGTATTCGCTCTGCACCGCGGTGATCGGATGCACCGCGTGGGCGCGGCGGATCGTGTCGGCGGACGCTTCCGACAGGCCGAGGAAACGCACCTTGCCGGCCTGCACCAGTTCGGCCATCGCCGCGACGGTGTCCTCGATCGGCGTGTCGGCGTCGACGCGGTGCTGGTAGTAAAGGTCGATGTGGTCGGTGCCGAGGCGCTGCAGGCTCGCATCGCAGGCGCTGCGCACGTATTCGGGACGGCCGTCGGTGCCGCGCGCGGACGGATCGCTGCCGAGCTTGATGCCGAACTTGGTGGCGAGGAAGACCTCGTCGCGGCGGTCGCGGATGAATGCGCCGACCAGGCGTTCGTTCGTGTGCGGGCCGTAGACGTCGGCGGTATCGAGGAAGTTCACGCCGAGTTCGAGCGCGCGCGCGAGCGTGGCGCGCGATTCGGCGTCGTCCGCGCTGCCGTAGGCGAAGCTCATGCCCATGCAGCCGAGGCCGATCGCGGAGATGGTAGGGCCGTTGCGGCCGAGCGTGCGGGTTTTCATGGTGGAGTGCTCCGTTGCGGGGGAAGGGGAGGGGGCGCGTCGGCCGCGGCGATGATGGCGGCATTGCGGGCCACTGTAGGCGTGGCGATTGCGCAGATAAACCTGCAAACTGCGAACCTTCCTTGAAGCGAAGCTTCACAATGGCCGCCAATCCGCTGCCCGCCGTCGTCGCGTTCTCGCGCGTCGCCCACCATGCCAGCTTCACCCGCGCGGCCGCCGAGCTCGCGGTGTCGCCGTCGGCGCTGTCGCAGACGGTGCGCGCGCTGGAATCGCAGCTCGGCGTGCGCCTGCTGAACCGCACGACCCGCCGCGTCGGCCTGACCGAGCACGGCGCGCGCTTCCTCGAACGCATCCGGCCCGGCCTGGAGCAGATCGACGCCGCGTTCGACGACCTCGACCTCGCCCGCGACCGCCCGAACGGGCATCTGCGCATCAACCTGCCGCGCGTGGTTGCCGACCGGGTGGTGTTGCCGCGCCTGCCGGCATTCCTCGCCCGCTATCCGGACGTGGAGGTGGAGCTGTTCGTCGAAGCGGCGTTGACCGATCTGGTCGCCGGCGGCTTCGACGCCGGCATCCGCCTCGGCGAATGCCTGGCCAAGGACATGATCGCGCTGCCGGTCGGGCCGTTGCAGCGTCAGGTCGTGGTCGGCAGCCCGGACTATTTCCGCCGCCATCCGCCGCCGCGCACGACCGCGGACCTGATCGAACACGACTGCATCCGCCACCGCCTGAGCAGCGGCCGCGTGATGGCCTGGGAATTCACCCGCGACGGCCGTGACTACGAAGTGGAAGTGCGGGGCCGGCTGGTCTTCAACGACAGCGCGCTGTCGCATGCCGCCGCGCTGGCCGGCCTCGGCCTGACCCAGCAGTTCGAAGCGGTCGTGGCCGCCGATCTCGACGCCGGGCGTCTGCTGCGCGTGCTCGACGATGCGATGGCGCCGTTTCCCGGCTTCTACATCTACTACCCGGCGCGCGAACACCTGCCGCCGAAGCTGCGGGTGTTCGTCGATTTCCTGCGCGAGGCGTGAGTCGTCGCGCCAGCGTCCGGCGTTGGGTGCGCCGAAGAGCGCCCTCATCCGGCCCTTCGGGCCACCTTCTCCGCACGCGGGACAAGGGCGGGTCGGTGAGTTCAGTCGCGCGCCGCGGCAACGCGGGATTCGGCGATCGGTCCCGCCAACGCCGGTATCGCCACCGGCCGTCCGCGCAGGTCCAGCGCGATCATCGTGAAGCGCCCGCGCGTGCAGGTCTCGCGGTCGCCGCTGAGCAGGTCTTCGGCGATCAGTTCCACTTCGACCTGCATCGAACTGCGCCCGGTCGCGACCACGCGCGCGATCGTCTCGACCAGCTGGCCCTGGCGGATCGGCAGCGTGAAGTCGACCTGCTCCGAGCGCGCGGTCACCACCGTGCGCCGCGCATAGCGCGACGCGACGACGAACGCCGCCTTGTCCATCCACGCGAGCGCCTGCCCGCCGAACAGCGTGCCGAGATGGTTGGTGTGGTCGGGGAACACCATCTCCAGCAGGCGGGCCTCGGTGGGCGGCGATGTCGATGCGTCGGTCATGGAATCTCGGCGGGAGGGGGTCGGTAGGAGCGACGCCAGTCGCGACGGGTGTTACCGCGATTCCGGAATGCGCGCGCGCTCGGGGTTCGCGGTCGCGACTGGCGTCGCTCCTACCAAAAGAAAATGGATTCGTGCGGTCAGAACGCGTGGTCGAAGCCGACCTCGCCCTGCACGCCGACCTGGTAGGCCGACACGCGGCGTTCGAAGAAATTGGTCAACTCCTGCACGTCCTGCAGGTCCATGAACGGGAACGGATTGCGCGAGCCGAAATGCTTCGCCATCCCGAGCTGCGCCATGCGCTGGTCGGCGCAATACTGCAGGTATTCGCGCATGTCGCGGATCGACAGCCCGGCGACGCCGCCCGACAGCGTGTCCTCGGCGAACGCGACCTCGCATTCCACCGCTTCGGACATCATCTGCACGACCTGCGCGCGGAACGCGTTGTCGACGAGATCGGGCTCCTCCTCGCGCGCGGTGCGGATGACCTCGAACGCGAACGCCATATGCGCGCTCTCGTCGCGGAACACCCAGTTGGTGCCGGCGGCGAGGCCGTTGAGCAGGCCGCGCGAGCGCAGGTAGTACACGTAGGCGAACGCGCCGTAGAAGAACAGGCCCTCGATGCAGCCGGCGAAGCAGACCAGGTTGAGCAGGAAGCGGCGGCGGTCCTCGCGCGTCTCGATGCGCTTGAGGTTGCCGATCGAGTCGATCCACTTGAAGCAGAACTCGGCCTTGCGCCGGATCGACGGGATGTTCTCGGTCGCCGCGAACGCCTTCGCGCGCTCGTTGGGATCGGGCAGGTAGGTGTCAAGCAGGGTCAGGTAGAACTGCACGTGCAGCGCTTCCTCGTACAGCTGCCGCGACAGGTACATGCGCGCTTCCGGCGCGTTGATGTGCGCGTAGAGGTTCAGCACGAGGTTGTTCGACACGATCGAATCGCCGGTCGCGAAGAACGCGACCAGGCGCTCGACCAGATGCCGTTCGGCCGGGCCGAACTTGGTCTTCAGGTCGTTGGTGTCGAGCGAGAAGTCGACTTCCTCGACCGTCCACGTGTTGCGGATCGCGTTGCGGTACATCTCGTAGAACTGCGGATAGCGCATCGGCCGCAGCGTGAGTTCGAAGCCGGGGTCGAGCAGCAGTTGGCGCGGTGATGCGGACATGGGGCGATGGCTCTCGGTATGCCTTTCCGTTGCCGGAGAAGATGGATTGAGGGACGGCGGCGCGGCAAATGGCGCGGATCGCATCGGGCGGCGAGTGACGGCGAATGCCGCATCGCATCACGCGTCGACACCGCGTTAACGACCGCCCGCGCGACGCGAAATACGTGAACTCACGCGGAAATCGGCGGCATCGGCTGTTATACCCTCCGGTTGCGGCACGCGGCCGCGCAGTGAGGAGAGGATTTCAATGCAACGCATCAAAGTCATTGTATTGGGAGCTTTGCTGGCGATTTCGGCCAGCGCCGGCACGGCGGCCAGAGCCGACTGCTGCTATCCGGGAACGAAGTTCTATTACAACCAGGCTGGCGCCGTCGTCGGCTTCGAGATGATCGGTTGCGGCGACGACAGCCTGCATGGACAAGCGACCGCGAAGTGGAGATGGCAACCCGGCTGCGCCGCGTAACCAGCGGCGACGCGTACGGATTGCACGGACGGCCCGGTCATTCCGGGCCGTCTTCTCGAAATCGGATCGTCGCGTCGAATACCGCGCGCTCGTTGCCATGGCGGAGACTCGCGCCATCGTCACTGGCAGGCTTCGCAGGATTCCGGATTCTCCAGCGAGCACGCGACCGCGTCGATCGGCGCGATCGCGGCGGCATCGCCCAGCGTCGTCTTCGCGATCTTCGTCGCCGGCCGCGAGCGCAGGTAGTACGTGGTCTTGATGCCGCGTTTCCACGCGTACATGTACATCGACGAGAGCGCGCCGATGTTCGGGTTCTCCATGAACAGGTTCAGCGAGGCGGACTGGTCGATGTACGCGCCGCGCTCGGCGGCCATGTCGATCAGCGAACGCATCGGCACTTCCCACGTGGTGCGGTAGATCGCGCGCAGCGTGTCCGGAATCTGCGCGATGCCCTGGATCGAGCCTTCCGCGTGCTTGATCGCGTCGCGCATCTCCGCCGTCCACAGGCCGAGCTTCTTCAGCTCCTCGACCAGATAGCGGTTGACCTGCAGGAAATCGCCGGACAGCGTTTCGCGCTTGAACAGGTTGCTGACCTGCGGCTCGACGCATTCGTAGCAGCCGACGATCGACGCGATCGTCGCGGTCGGCGCGATCGCGACCAGCAGCGAGTTGCGCAGGCCGTGCGTGCGGATGCGCGCGCGCAACGCGTCCCAGCGCTCGGCGTTCTCGGGCACGACGCCCCACGCGTCGAACTGCAGCGCGCCCGTCGCCGCGCGGGTGTCGGCGAACGCCGGATGCCGGCCGCGCTCCTCGGCGAGCTCGCAGGAGGTTTCCAGCGCGTGGTAGTAGATGTGTTCCGCGATCCTCGCCGACAGCGCGCGCGCCTCGGCGCTGTCGAAGGCCAGGCGCAGCTTGAAGAACACGTCCTGCAGGCCCATCACGCCCAGGCCCACCGGCCGCCAGCGTAGGTTGCCGCGGCGCGCGGTCTCGATCGGATAGAAGTTCAGGTCGATCACGCGGTCGAGCTGGCGCACCGCGAGGCGCACGGTCTCGCCGAGCTTGTCGAAATCGAACGCGTTGTCGTCGTCGAAATGCCGCGCCAGGTTGATCGAGCCGAGATTGCACACCGCGGTTTCGTCGTTCGACGTGACTTCGAGGATCTCCGTGCACAGGTTCGACAGGTGGATCACGTTGCGGGGCTTCAGCGTCTGGTTGCCGGCGCGGTTGCACTTGTCCTTGAACGTCATCCAGCCGTTGCCAGTCTGCGCCAGCGTGCGCATCATCCGCAGGTACAGCTCGCGCGCCTTCATCGTCTTCAGCGCCTTGCCCTGCGCCTCGGCCTGCTCGTAGGCGCGGTCGAACGCGTCGCCGAACAGGTCGGTGAATTCCGGCACCTTGCTCGGATCGAACAACGACCAGTCGCCGTCGCTTTCGACGCGGCGCATGAAGATGTCGGGAATCCAGTTGGCGAGGTTGAGGTTGTGCGTGCGCCGCGCCTCGTCGCCGGTGTTGTCGCGCAGCTCGAGGAATTCCTCGACGTCGCCGTGCCACGGTTCCAGGTACACGCAGGCCGCGCCCTTGCGCTTGCCACCCTGGTTCACCGCGGCGACCGACGAATCCAGCGTCTTCAGCCACGGCACGATGCCGTTGGAATGGCCGTTGGTGGAGCGGATCAGCGCGCCGCGCGAGCGCACGCGCGTGAAGCTCACGCCGATGCCGCCGCTGAACTTCGACAGCTGCGCGATGTCGCCGTATTTCTGGTAGATCGATTCCAGCGTGTCGAGCGGCGAATCGAGCAGGAAGCACGACGACAGCTGCTCGTGCGTGGTGCCGGCGTTGAACAGCGTCGGCGACGACGGCAGGTAGTCCAGGTGCGCGAGCCGCGCGTACAGCGCCAGCGCCTCGGCGACGTCCTCGCTGAGCGCGCAGCTGATACGCAGGAAGAACTGCTGCGGCGTCTCGATCACCTTGCGCGTGTGCGGATGGCGCAGCAGGTAGCGGTCGTACAACGTGCGCAGGCCGAAATAGTCGAAGCCCCGGTCGAGCGAGGCGTCGATCGCCTCGTTGAGCTTGCGCGCGTTGGCCTGCACGAAGCCGAGCAGGCGGTCGTTGATGAGTCCGACCTCGTGCCCGCGCGCGACCGATTGCGAGAACGCGTGGATTTCCTGGCCGGACACTTCCTTGCCGATCACGTTGGCGAGCAGGCGCGCGGCGAGGCGGCCGTATTCGGGTTCCTCGGCGGTCAGCAGCGCCGCGGTGCGGATCGACAGCTCGTCGAGTTCGCGCGTGCTGGCGCCGTCGTACAGGCCGGAGATCGTGCGCGTGGCCACGCGCATCGGCTCGACCGCGTGCAGGCCTTCGGCCGCGCGCGTCACCGCGCGCACGATCTTGTTGAGGTCGACCGCCTCGCCGCTGCCGTTGCGCTTGGTCACGCGCATCGTCGTCGCGGTGGGCGGCGGCGTCAGGTCGAAGCCGGGCGCGGCGGAAGGATCGGGATCGGCGGGAAGGACTGCCGACTTGTTCGCGGTTTCGGCGAAGGCGGTGTCGGTCTGGTTCTGGGTCATGGCAGGGCTCCGTGATGACGCACCGGGCCGCCCTCCCTCGGGGGCGGTGGACGGCGGCATCGCAGATAGCGGGCGCGAACGCCCGCAACGCGAAGCCGCCGGGCCGTGCCGCCGCGATGCGCGAGCGTCGCGACGGCGGATGGAATCCAGAGTGGGTGGACGGCGTCGCAACGGCCGCGACCCGCCCCGAACGGGACGGCCGGCCCTGCGTCACCAGCCATCTCCCCCCGGAGATTCCGCGGCCGGCACCGCGCGGTGTGCATCGCGCGGCTGTCGGCAGGTCTTCGGACTCGTGGACGCGGCGGCGGGCGCTTGGCCCGGGCCTCCTACTCGTCGCGGCTTCCCGGGACTTCCGTCCCAGTGCCTGGTGCGACTTCGTTTCCACCTACCGCTGCGGGGCAGTGCCGGGATGGGTTCGGCGCCGTCGAACGACGCTGCCACCGCACCGGCTTCCCTTTTCATCCCACGCCGCTTGCGCGCTGCGGGAACCGACGTCCACAACATATAGTGGCCGCACTAAACCGTCAACACGATATGTCGAAGCCTTCGCCGTCGACGCTCGCATCCGCCTCGCGCCGCAGCCAGTCGCGCACGCGGCCGTGGGCCGGTGCGGATTCCGCCTCCGGCGGCCACACCAGATGGAAGCTGTGTCCGGCCAGGACCGGTCCGAACGGCACCCGCAGCCGCCCGGCGGCGAGCTCGTCGGCGACCAGCGGCAGGCTGGCCAGCGCCACGCCCTGGCCGGCGACGGCCGCCTGCACGGCGTGGGATTCGTCGGAGAACAGCGGCCCGTCGGCCATCGTGGCGGGATCGAGGCCGGCTTCGCGCAGCCAGCGCGGCCAGTCCGGCGTGTCGGCCTCGCGCAGATGCCAGGCGTAGCGCAGCAGCGGGTGGCGATGCAGGTCGGCGATGTCGTGCAGCGCCAGCGACGGGCTGCACACCGGCGCGAACCGGCCCGGCAGCAGCGGCTGCGCGCGCAGGCCGGGGTAGTGGCCGCCGCCGTAGCGCACCGCCAGATCGATGCCTTCGCGGCGCAGGTCGACGGTCTCGTCGGCCGCGTGCACGCGCAGCGCGATCTCCGGCAGCGCCCGCGCGAAGTCGCCGAGCCTGGGCACCAGCCAGCGCGCGGCGAACGCGCGGGTGGTCGTGAGCGTGATCGTCGGGCGCGCCGGCGGCGCCTGCAGCGCGGCGACGGTCGAGGCGATCGCGTCGAAACCGTCGCGCAGCACCGGATACAGGCGTTCCCCGGCGTCGGTCAGCGAGACCTGGCGGGTGCCGCGGCGGAACAGCGCCAGCCCGAGGCGGTCCTCGAGCAGGCGCACCTGATGGCTGATCGCGGTCGGGCTGAGCGCCAGTTCCTCGGCCGCGCGCTTGAAGCTGGCGTGGCGGGCGGCGGCCTCGAAGGCGCGCAGGGCAGTCAGCGGCGGGAGCTTGCGCATGGATGAGATTGAATCACCTATCCGGTGAAAAATCGCCGTTTGTCGTAGCGAACCGTCGAATCGATGCTGTCCGTTCCCGACGACGACGGACAGACGGATGAATATTCTGCATCTCGACAGCAGCGCCCGCAGCGGCGGCTCCGACCAGGACCCGCATGGCTCGCACACGCGACGCCTCGGCCAGCGCTTCGTCCGGCACTGGCGGGCGCGGCGGCCGCAGGACGCGTTCGTATACCGCGACCTGTCCGCGGCGCCGCCGCCGGCGGTCGACGCGCGCTGGGTCCATGCCGCGTTCACGCCGCCGGCGCGGCGCGAGCCGTGGATGCACGCCGCGCTCGCGCTCAGCGACACGCTCGTCGACGAAGTCCTGGCGGCCGACCTGATCGTCGCCGGCGTGCCGATGTACAACTTCGGCATGCCGGCGCAGTGCAAGGCCTGGATCGACAACATCGTGCGCGTCGGCCGCACGTTCGGCTTCGACCGCGCGCGGCCCGGCGAACCGTACTGGCCGCTGCTCGCCGGACAGGGCAAGCGGCTGGTGCTGCTGGGATCGCGCGGCGACTATGGCTACGACCCCGGCCAGCGGCTGGCCGCACTCAACCACGTCGAGACCGGCGTGGCGACGCCGCTGCGCTATATCGGCATCGAGCTGGAAGCGAGCATCGCCGTCGAATACGACGAATTCGCCGACGCGCGGCTGCAGGCCTCGCTCGCCGCGGCCGAGGCGCAGGTCGACGCGCTGGTCGACCGCCTCGCGTCGCCGCAGCCGGTCCGTGCCTGCGCCTAGCGCGCCGCGGCGA
>Ga0207681_10001223_pt1 | contig 16540 bp, 15 predicted proteins | sample KBSS53metaG_FD_184324 | JGI IMG/M metagenome (GOLD analysis project Ga0207681, IMG submission 184324) | Switchgrass rhizosphere microbial communities from Kellogg Biological Station, Michigan, USA - KBS S5-3 metaG (SPAdes) (version 2) | ecosystem: Host-associated > Plants > Roots > Rhizosphere... | reverse complement strand
GGCCGGAATCGACCAGATCGCCAATGCGTCCGGATGTGTGGAATGGCTCGCGCGTCACGGTTGGCACATACGTTAGTTGCAGTAGCGCCTGGTCCTGGACCAGCGGGTCATCGGCCAGATGGCTTTCCAGTTCCGCGCGAAAGGCAAGATCGCTGACGTGGCGCACGCAATGAACGACGATGACCTGGCCAAAGCGCTCATAGATATCGGGATCCCGGATGAGGGACAGAAAGGGGGCAAGGCCAGTCCCCGTGGACAACAGGAATAGCCGGTTTCCAGGCCGTAAGGCGTCGGCCACCAACGTGCCTGTCGCCTTGCGGCCCAAATAGAGCGGATCGCCGGGCATTATGCCCTGCAATCGCGAGGTGAGCGGTCCCATCGGGACCTTGATCGAGAGGAATTCGAGCGTCTCGGCATAGGCGGGACTGGCGATCGAATAGGCGCGCATCACCGGCTTTCTGAAACCGGCCAGGCCGATCATGACGAACTCACCGGATCGGAACCGGAAGCTGCGTGGCCGCGAGATCTCGAAGCTGAACAGGTGATCGTTCCAGTGGCGAACAGCCTGGACGGTTTCGATTGTCGAGATGGCCGATGGGGGCAGGGCAGCCCGCATGGCGTGGCGATCGCTCATCATTGTACGCCTCGATTTTGGGGGAGAGACAGGGGTTCCATACGGCCGACCGCCGGACTATCCGCCGGAGGCTTTCGTGCCATTGGCGCGCGGGGAATGGTCCGGAATAGGTCGGACAGGATGGATGCCGGCTGCTGCCATCGCGTTTCCTAGATCGGCCAGCGAGAGGATCACATCGCCGACCGCTTCCGCTTCAACGAGCAGATCAAGCGTCTGGCGCAGCGCCACACAGGAGGCCTCGTCGCGAAGGGCGCAGACGAGACTGATGATGATCGCTTCGTGTTCGGACACGTGGTTGCACTGCAGGGCGCAGAACTGGAAGTTTTCGAGCCCGTGCCGGTTGAACAGCGCCATCATCCGCAGGAATGGCTGAAGCCCTTTCAGCATGTTCCATTGCTCGAAACCTGCGGCAATCGCGCCGGCCGGGCACTTTCTCTCGGATAGGGCCCCGACCCAGCTTCGCGTGGACCAGACGAGGAAACGGCCGCCGTGGTCGAGACTGGTGACAGGACGGTCCAGAAAGTCGTACATGACGGGCTCCTCTCGTTGTCGAACATCAAAGACGGCGGGTATTCTCGCCGATCAGCTTGCGTGCTTCGGCCGCAGCCTTGGCGGTGGTCGTCGTCTTGGCCTGAACCTCGTTTGCCAGCTCCATGAGCCGGGCGCTGATGACCGTTCCCGTCTCGGCTTCCTCCTCGATGCCGATGCCGCCCTTTTCTGTTGCGATGCGGTCCCACTCGGTGCGTACCGCGGCCCAGTAGTCCTTGGTCGCGGCCCAATAATCATCTGCGGCTTTCACGTTGTAGCCGTCGAACTTCGTGTAGGTGTTGAGAACATATTCCTGGACGATAGGTACAAGCTTTCCGTCCTTGGTTCCCATCTTGGTGTTGTCCTGCCAGTGGATCCACCCATCGGTCGTGTTCTGGTGGCGGTTGATCGACAGGTAGCGATTATAGACTGGGTGACGCACGGCATCGCGGCGCGCGAGCGGCCGCCAGGTCCAGTTCGAGCGCCAACGCCGGAGCCCGCCCTGGGTCTCGAATTGCCCCCAGCCACCGTAGCGCGGACTGTCATCGACCTGCCAGACTGTCTGCGACCAGCGCCCTGTACGCATCTTTTCCGGGACGTCTTCCCACTTCCACGTGTTGGTGTCCGAATAGACCAGCACGCGCGCGGGCTCGTATTCCCAATCCTGCCGCCAGTGCTTGATCACCATGTCCTTGCCCTCGTCCTGGACGACGAGCAGATGCTGGAGAATGATCTTGCGACCCGTGTCTGCGACAACGCGGACGACCTCGTTGCCGCCGGAAATCTTGCGGTCCAGCGGGGTGTAGGCCGGGTCCCAGCGGGTAGATTCCTGCATGTCGAAGCGGACCTTGTAGTTGCCGGCCATGGCGAGAATATCGGCGCGGTCCTGTTCGAAGCTGGCGATTGCCTGTTCGGCGGCGATCGGCGGATGGGCAAGCGCTGCGCTCCCAGCGAGGGCGACCGCGAGCAGGCTTGCGCCAATCATGGTCTTGAGGCGTGTCATGGTTTTTCCTCCCTGTTGATCAGAAACTATAGCTGAGCGAGATGCTCGCGTTACGGCCCGGCTGAGTGTAAGCGTCGGTGACGGTCGAGGTGGCCGCGAGGCCGCGCACGTCGCTCCACCAGGCGTATTTTTTATCCAGGATGTTGAAGATGCCGGCGCGCAGCGTCAGCCCTTCGATGAGTTTGGCGAAGCCGGTTGCATCGAGGATCGTGAAGGCATCAGGCCGGTATGCACCGGTTGCGGCGCGGCTCTCTTCCTTGCGATCCGAATGGGTCAGCGTGACCTGGCCGCCGAACCGATCGGCACGGTCGCGATAGCCTATGCCCACCACAAGCTTCAGGGGATCGATCGTGACGAGCGGCGTGGAGATGCCGTTGCGCGAGCTGTCACCCGTGGCATAGGAGATGGCGAGCTGTCCGGTCAGCCCGTTCCCGGCAGCAACATCGAGCTTGCCTTCGATGCCCTTGATCTTCACCCGAGCCAGATTGATGTACTGGTAGATGATGGGATCGGCGACACTGCCGGTCCCCGCGATCATTTCCTGGCTGATGAAGTTGCGGAACCGTCCGGAAAAGCCAGTGACGCTGGCAACCACATGATTGCTGGTCAAGCGTACGCCGCCCTCGATCGTCCTGCTGGTCTCCGGCTTCAGATCGGGATTGGGGATCGTTCGATAGGCCCCGAACGGCGAGGTAGGATTCTCAAAGAACTGATTGACTTGGCTGGGGGCGGGCGCCTTGAACCCGTGGGCGTAGTTGGCGACGACGCTGATCGCTCGCGTCAGCCTCGCGACCACACCGATCTTGGGCGAGAAGTGCGAGCCGCTCTGCTTTGCCGCCACGAATGTGGGCAGCAGCGGATCGTCCTTGGGGTCGAGGCTGAAATGGTCGTAGCGGATGGCGGGATAGAGCAGGAGCCTGCCGTCGGCGATTTCGATCCGGTCGGACAGATAGCCTCCTGCCAAGATGAAGTCGGTGACCGGGAATGCCCGGGTTGGGAACACGTCCGGGGCTGTCGGCACGGTGCCGTCGCGCAGACCCTCCTGGCGGGTTATCGAGGCATCGATACCCCAGGCAAGCTGGTGGCGGATATCGCCCGTCAGATAGTCCGAGCGGAAGTCCGCCGCGCCGCCGAAGACCCGGTTCTTGAAGACGTTGAGGCGGGTGCGGTCGAGCGCGGTATTGCGATCCTCCGCGGTGAACTGGCGGTTTTCGCCTTGCTGCCAATAGGCGGTGAGCTGGACGAAATCGATCGCGCCTTCGGCCTCTTGCTTCCAGTCGAGTGCAAGGCGCTTGCGCGAAGTGGAATCATGCGCGTTCAGGGCCAGCACGCTGGTCGGGGCGGAGGCGACCGGGGCGACGCCGCTCAGAACGTTCGTATCGACGATCCCTTTCAGGTACTCGCCGGTCAGCCGGAGGCGGCTCGATGGTCCGGTTTCCAGTGCCAGCTTGCCAAGCAGGGCATCGGACCGCGTGTCCTGAGGATTCGGCGTGGTCCGCGTTGAATTGGGGGCATCGTTGGTGCCTTGGTTTTCGAGTTCATGACCATCGCGGCGGGTATAGGCGACCATGCCTGAGAGCCCGCCACTGCGTGCCGCGAGGATCGCGGTTTCGCTGAACTCGTTGTCGGCCGAGTCATAGCTTGCGCGCGATCGCCCGCCGATCTTCGCCTCGCCCTTGAGCAGGTCGGCGGGATCGCTGGTGACGAAGCTGATCGCGCCGGCAAGGCCGTCACTGCCGTAGAGCGCCGAAGCCGGACCACGCAGGATTTCAACCGATTTGACCAGGCCGAGATCGACGTAATTGCCGCGTCCTGCCGCCTGGGCGCCGAATTCAAACCCGTCCGGCACCCGCACGCCATCCACCTGGATCAGCACGCGGTTGCCTTCAAGCCCGCGGATGTTGAAGCTGGATGCGCCGTCGCGCCCGGTGACGCCCAGCGCGGCGCCGAAGCGGCTGGGCGCCTGCCGCACGCTCACGCCGGGTTCGAACCGCACGAGATCCTTGATATCGGAGACCATCTCGTCGGCGATCTGCTCGTCGGTCTTGACCGTTATGCTAACCGGCACGTCCTGGATCTTTACTGGCGTCCGCGTTGCCGTCACGACGATCCGGTTCAGGCGATCGAGCCAGAAATAGCCATCGTTGTCCTGCGCCTGCGCCGAGGTGGCGAGCATGGCGATGGCGAGCGCCAAGGAGGCGCAAGCCGGACGGGCATGGCGCCATGATTCCACGGCCATCGGCCTTTGCGATTGAAAGCAGCCCTTGCTTCCGGATCGCGCTGAAAGTGCTGGAGCCCCCATCCATATCCCCTTTTCGACAAGATGCGAGTGATTCGCATTAGCAACCAACTTGCACCGAGACGGCACCACGTCAACCCGGTGCAGGTTTGGCGCCGCGGTTCACAACAACGGGCGCGGCACGGATTAGAGCTTGGCACTTGCGGTTGCGTGATGAGCGAATAACATCGTGCAATTGTGGGAGCAGAAAATGATCTGTGAGGCCCTCGTAGATGTCCTGGAAGACACGCGCACGTTGCTCGCTCGAGAGGATAACGACTTCTCTGGGTCACGCTGGGCAAACAGCAATGAGGCGGTCGCGGAGATCGACGACATTTTACGACGCATCAACGCCGCCGAAACGATCAAACTTCTGCCGTTACAGGTTCTTTTCGGCCCGACAAGCTCGCTTCAAGAGGTCAGCATCGAAAGCGGTTGGGGCGACGAGTTCCTGAAGCTCACCCCCCGCTTCGACAAGGCTGTAGCCGATTAGTGAACGCGCGGACGTCCGAAGCATCTAAGCGTTCTTCGATAGGCGCAGTTTTATGACTTCACGACCTAGGTAAAAACAGGGAAAGGAGTGCTTGGATGCGGTTGATACGACGGGGCCTTTTGGCTGCGGCCGCGCTGCTCGGCATCATGCTGGTCGGGGAGGCTGCAGCGGCGCAACCCGTGACGGATTGTCCGTTGCGCGAGATGCCGTTCTCCGCGAATTCGCCGCTTATCGACGTTTGGCTGAGCCCTGCGGCCACGGCTGTTCTCGTCGCGCATGGCGGGCGTCCGCCGTCCAAGTTGCCTTCCATGTTCATGTCTGCGACCCCGCCGACCTTCGCTGCGATCCTCACCTTGCGCGACGCCGGGATGCTGACGGGGATCAAGGATACGGCGATGGCGGAGATCGACACGCAGTTACGGGCCCTGCCGGTCAGCGCTGCGGACAAGGTGGCGCGCTGCGCGCGTTACGACAATGAGGTGCCATCGTTCACGCTCACACCAGGCAAGCGGCACCTGCTCCTCTTCGAGAAGATCAACGGTTTCAAAGACGTGCCTTCGGTCAATGCGGCGCACAGGGCCTTCGTCGAGATTGCGCGACGTAAGGGTTGGCAAATCGTAACGACCGCCAAGGGCGGCGCGATCAACCCAGGAACGCTGAAGCGGTTCGATGCGGTGATCTGGAATAACATCAGCGGCGACGTGCTGACTTTGGGCCAGCGCCGGGCGCTGCGCGACTACCTGAGCAAAGGCGGCGGGTTCGTGGCGGTGCATGGTTCGGCCGGTGATCCAGCCTACTTTTGGGACTGGTATGCGGATAACCTGATCGGCGCCAGGTTCGACGGCCATCCCATGAACCCGCAGTTCCAAGAGGCCAGAATTGTGGCGAACAAGGTGCATCCGCTGGCCAAGGCGCTGCCTGCGGAGTGGCGAATGAGCGACGAATGGTATTCGTTTTCCACCAACCCTCGCAGCATGGGGGCACAGGTTCTCCTGGCCTTGGATGAGAGCACCTACAAGCCGGTGGACGGACGCGGGCGCGATCTTCGGATGGGTGATCATCCACTGGCCTGGACGAATTGCGTCGGGTCGAAGCACCGCAAGCAGGGGCGTATGTTCTATTCGGCGATCGGGCATCTGCCTGAAACCTACAGCCGAGCCGAGTACGTGACGCTGCTCGAGGCCGCAACCGATTGGGCCAGCACACGTGCAGCATGCCGATAGGCTCGGTTCGCCAGGCTGTGGTGGAATGGGAAAAAGCTGACCTGACGGCGCAGCGCCTGATAGTCTGCCGGGCTGTCGGCATGGGTTCGCCAAGCGGCCAATCATCCCAGCGCGATAATGTGGAGCATCGGCGATTGGACCGCGTCGCGGGTCTGTTGCACCCGATTGCGCATTACGTTCACCACAAATCTGTACGTCACCGCCATTGGGATGTTTTCTGCTCCACTATCTGCAACGAGCGGCGGTGATCGTAGGGACAGGTCGGTTGCTATTCTCGACAGACTACCCTTACCAGTATCGCCCCGGCGGGGATGCGCTCCGCTTCCTCGCTGAGTGCGGGCTCGACGAGGTTGGAAAGACGGCGTTCGCGCACGGCAACTGACAGCGGCTGACAGGTTGGATGACCGGTCAGTCCTAATGCCACCCTCCGCCGACAGCGCGGCCGTTCAGCGGTCGAAATCGCTATCCTACAACCCGCCGTTTGTTCCTCGCGGCGCAGCTGCCCGAATGGTCACGTCCCGCCGAATAGAGGCAGCCTTGGTGCCATTCCTTGCCGCCTTTGAAACCTTCCTGATCGTTGGTCTACTTGTCACATCGCGACGACCGATCGTGCATAACGCAACGGCGGCATCCCGACGTGGCGCGTGAAGGCGGTGCTGAATGTACTGGCCGAGCTATAGCCGATCCGCGCCGCAACTTGCTCGATCGCGAGTTCGCGCGTGCGCAGCATGCGCTTTGCGAGCGCCATGCGCCAGGTCAGGAGATATTCCATCGGCGGCAACCCGACGATACGGTTGAAACGCGCGAAGAAGGCCGAGCGCGACATTGCTGCTTCGGCCGCCAGATCGGCCACGGTCCAGCCATGCGCCGGCTGCCCATGCATCGCACGCAATGCCCCAACCAGACGGTCGTCGGACAGGCCGCGCGCAACACTGGGCAGAGAAGCGGAATCGCTTCCGCAGCGCAGCGCCTCGATCAACAGCACTTCCAGCAGCCGTTCCAGGACCAGCTCGCGCCCAGGCCGTGCAGCGCGGGTCTCGCCGCCAACCAGAGCAAGCAGTTGCACCAGCCTCGGCTCGCCGCGGACGACGACGCTCGCCGGAAGGAGTGAGACAAGCAATGCCGCATCAGGTGAGGCGAAGCTGCAAAAACCGACCTGCATCCCCAAATTGACCGGCGCATCTGCTGGCCCGACTCGAAACCGGCCCCCGCCGAGTTCCCGAGGCACCATGTCGATCCCATGGCCCGGCGCCTCGATGCTTTCGAGGACCTGCTCGCTTGACGTGGGGGCCAGGACGAAATCGCCGGAACGCACGATGATGGGGGACTTACCGGCGCCTACCACGCGGCATTCGCCTTCCAGAACGGCAAAATAGACGGGCTTGCCTGCGAGCTGAGGGCGGATGCGCCAGCGCCCGGCATATTCCACAAGCTTCGAGTAGCTGGCAGACGGCTGCAGCAAGGTCACGATCTCGGAAAGTGGGTCGACAGTCATATCAGGACTATTGCCAATTAATTCTGGACGATCATACATAGAAGGTCCTGTATGCGTTGACCACCTCTAGAGGACCGCAACGATACAGGAGTTCTCCATGCCCTCTGTCCTCATCACCGGATGTTCCTCAGGCTTCGGCCTTCAAACCGCGAAGCTGTTCCTCGAGAACGGCTGGCGGGTAATTGCTACGATGCGTAACCCTGAACCGGACATTCTGCCGACGTCCGACAATCTCACGGTGCTGCCGCTCGACGTCACCGATGTCGCCAGCATCGCCAGCGCGCACGAACTGGCAGGCGAGATCGACGTTCTGGTCAATAATGCAGGCTTTGGCGCCGCCGTGCCCGTCGAATTGATCGAACCCGAGACGGCGCGCCAATTATTCGAGACCAATGTGCTCGGCACGCTGGCGATGGTTCAGGCGGTTCTGCCCAGGTTTCGCAAGCGGCGCAGTGGAACGATCATCAACGTCAGCTCCTCGGCAACGCTCAAGCCCCTGCCTTTGGTCAGTGTCTATCGCGCGAGCAAGGCGGCGGTGAATGCGCTTACGGAATCGCTCGCCGTCGAAATGGAGCCTTTTGGCGTGCGCGTGCATATGGTTCTTCCCGGTCGTGCGCCGGAAACCCGTTTCGGCGAGAATGCCATGCCCCATCTTCGTGGGTTGGATGATCCTGATTACAAACCCATGATCGAGGGCATGATCGCCAATTTCCGCGAAGTGAGCGGCCCGGTCACCCATGCAGGCGATGTGGCGCAGGCAGTCTGGCATGCGGCCACTGACCCGAACGCGCCACTTTGGATTCCGGCAGGCGAGGACGCCGTGCAGTGGATGGCGGAGGCCAAGTGATCGCGCTGCTGACGCGTTTGTATGGCTAAACACCGCAATTCCGTCCGAAGATAAGAGGCCAGGCTATGTTGGTCACGCAGCCCGGCCATCTGCGGACGCCATGCTGGTTTGATCGGAGGGATTTCCCCCCCTCAGCTCATCGAACGCGGCGCGGCCATTCGGGCCCAGACGGGCCGTGATCGTGCCGCGCATCGCCACCATCGCGGCGCGGTCCAGGGGATGCGCCTTGTGATAAGTCTCGGTCATTGCGCTGAACCCTTGCAGGCGTTTCAGAATGCGAATGCAGACCCGTCGGTCCGAAGCCCCGGGGCTCCATGGCTCAGCCTCGTGACCATTCGGCAGCCGTGGTTTCAGCAAAGTCATGGTAGGAACGCGACGGCCAGATTGAATTGCCTGCCGCTGACCTTGCTCGTTCCCGTCGCGATCACCCGCGCGGTTTGATCATCGACCGGCGCGCCTACCGCGCCCTCATGGGGATGGGCCGGCAGATGTCGGATCAGCCCGCCTGGCGCGGCCGGATCAAGCAGCACCGGATGCGGAGGGCCGACGACCTCGATTTCCTGGAAATCGCCATTGGCCCCGGAATGATAGTTCGGCCACAGAATGTACGACGTCTCGCGGTCGTCGATGACGCGGTTCGCCTCATCGGGATCGACGTTCGTGCTGTGGAAATAATGCGCGCGGCCGATGCCGCCGAGCGAGCAGACCGAGCTTCGAAGATCCATGTGATCTCGCGTGACCAGCAGGCCGCCGCCGTTCGACCGGAACCGGCCGACTGCGGCGCAATCCTCCGGATGAAGGCCGTCGCCGGTATCGACCGCAAAGAGCCAAAGCTCGTCGAAGTCCGATCGATCGATTTCGAACCCCGCGAGGGTACGTCCCGAAGGTCGCCAACGCGTATCGCAAGCTTATTGCCGCACCACCGCTAGGGCATGTTTCGCGCTTGTCGGACATACTGCTGCGCGCGTTCTCTCTGCCACATGGCTGGTGGAACACAATGGTGACGTCTCATCCAGAGAACCAAGCATGCAGGCCTAAGCGCAACTTGACACGAGTGTCACTATTCGTCATCCCCGCGGCTCAGCTTCCGGCGAAGATCGGAACATGTATTGAGACCGATGGGAGGGAAATTTGAGAAAAAATGTCTATCGTATGTGCTCGGCGATTGCATTCGCTGCTGGCACCATGTCCGGGGCTGTTTACGCACAGCAGGTCTCGCCCAAGCCGCCAGTTCCTGGGACTGGCGGTACCGGCGGATCGGGGAATGCAGTCGGATCAGCGCCGCCGGCAGGAACTGGCACGGGGTCTGATACCTCGGCGGGGCAGGGCGAGGAAGCCGGTTTAGGCGACATCGTCGTCACCGCGCGCAGGGTCGCGGAAAATCTCCAGAATGTGCCCGTGGCGGTTACGGCCTACAGCGGCGCCGCGCTTCAGCAGCAAAACGTTCGCGCGCTGCCCGAAGTCGCAAATTTGACGCCCGGCTTGGTTCTCACCCAGTCGACCACCAGCCCGGCAGCGGTGCTGGTTCAGATGCGTGGGCAATTGCAGCTGGACACTCTCGCGACACTAGATCCATCGGTCGGTACCTATGTCGATGGCGTATACTGGGGCCGTGCCTACGGCCTCAATGCATCTTTGGTCGATATCGACAACTTTCAGGCTTTGAAGGGACCTCAAGGTACTCTGTTCGGGCGCAACACGTCGGGCGGTGCCGTGCTGATCAACACGAACGATCCAAGCGTCGCGGATGGGCTTTCCGGGTCAATCTCGGGTACCTACGGACGGTTCAATTATCAAAACCTCACCGCAGTGCTCAATACGCCCCTGGTCAGTGATCGCGTTGCTGCACGGATCGTCTACGCCGGTGACCGACGTGACGGCTACGCCACTGAAATTGGGACGGGCCGTAAGATCCAGAACCTGAACAACTATCTTGTTCGCGGTAAGCTGCTCGTCAAGGCGACAGAAAACCTCACACTGCTGCTGTCAGGCGAAACGTTCCATAGCAAGACTCAAGACGACCAGTGGCATTTAGGCTACTTCCAGCCAGGCTCGCTGGCTTCATTGGAAGGCGGGATCGAACAACTTGGCGCCGGGGCCTGTAATGCGGACCTTGCCGCATGCTCTGCAGCGGGAGATGCCATTCTCGCCCAAACACAGGCTCTTGGTGGGAATAACCCCTTACCGCACCTGGCTCACTTCGATTACGGAGTCTAATGTACGGACGCAAACGTATGGTTTGACCGGCACGCTCAACACCGGTTTCGGGGCAATCAAAGCGGTCGGCGCCTATCGCCATGTTCGATCGGCCGTGTCTAATCTCGACAGCGATGGCACGCCGGTCAGGATCCTCGATTCGTCTGGCACCGTCGGGCTGCAAGACATCAAGCAGTGGTCTGGCGAGGTTACGGCGACGGGCCAGGCGCTCGCGGATAAACTTGACTTCGCGCTGGGCGCTTTCGTCTTCCATGAATATGGTTCGGATGGCACGCCCAACTCCTCACTGACAGAGTTTACCCGTCAGTTCACGGGCGGCGCGCGCCAGATCGACGTCCAGGGCGGTGATGTCGACACCAAGAGCTGGGGCGTTTACGGCCAAGGCACATATCACATTAGCGAGCAGTTGTCCGCGACTGGCGGTCTGCGCTACTCAAGCGATAAGAAGGCGCTAAGCACCAGCAACGGCACGTTGCTGGGCGAGACGTTGAGCGACTCCAATGCGGTCTTTTTCTGCGGCTTTGCGACGGGCTGTCCCAATGTACGATCTGCAACGTTCAATTCGGTCTCATACACAGCGTCGATCGATTACAAGCCGAGCAACGATCTGCTGCTTTATCTGAAGACGGCCAAAGGCTTTCGCGCAGGTGGATTTTCGCTGCGCGGCTTGGACATCGCTCCGCAGTCCGTGCAGCCGTTTGAACCAGAAATCGTGTACAACTACGAAGTTGGTATCAAGAGTGAACTGTTTGATCGTCGGCTGCGCATCAACTTTGCCGGCTATTACTCCAACACGAAAAATGTGCAGCGTAACATCTCGTATTTGATCGGCCAACGGGTCGTCACTGCGACACAGAATGCTGCCAGCGTGCATATCTGGGGCGCTGAAATGGATGCCAGCCTGTTGCTCCCCGCCGGCTTCAGGCTCGATGGTACGGCTGCCTATACGAATCCGTCCTATGCGAAGTACGTCGTCCAAGGGTTTGATCGCAGTAACGAGCCATTTCCATTCGTGCCTCGCTGGACCGCGACGCTGTCGCCCTCCTGGCAAGGGGAAGCGAGCTTCGGCAAGATGAGTGGGCGCGTCGACTTCGCCTATCAGTCGAAGATGGCCACGTATAATCAGGGCTTCTTTGTGGATGGGAGTGGGGTCACTCGCGATGCGACCACTGGCTTGCCCTATCCATCAGATGTAGCGGCCGGCTTCACGAAGGCCGCAACGGATGTGCATCACGTACTGGTTAACGCGCGCGCGGGTGTGACCCTGAAAGACGGCGCCCTCGACTTATCAGTTTGGGGCAAGAACTTGACCAACCTCAAGGATCGAATCGTTAGCTTGACCATCCCGCAGCTGGGCGAAGGGTCCGTTCGTCTGCGCGAGCCCCGAACCTACGGGGTGACCGCAAGCATTAAATTCTAAGCCGTCCTGCAAACGGAGCAACAGACCGGTTTCGCTGGACGTCTTCGTCAACTACCAAGCAAAGGCAAAGCATATGGGTGATCTCAGGTTCGACGGCCAGGTTGCGATCGTGACTGGCGCAGGGGGAAAAGCGCCCAGTCTCGGGCGTGCGCACGCGTTGTACCTCGCGGCAAGAGGCGCCAAAGTCGTGATAAATGACCTTGGTACAGGGCCGGACGGGCGCGGCGTCTTGCGTGCGAATGCGAATGAGGTCGTCGAAGAGATAAGACGGGCGGGTGGCGAGGCGGTCGCTGACACCAACAGCGTTGCCGACCCCATCGGCGCGGCCTCAATAGTCAAAACCGCGCTAGATGCATTCGGCGCGGTCCATATCCTGGTCAACAACGCGGGTATCGCTCATTTGGCGGACTTCGACGATATCTCGGACAGCGACGTTCGTAAGATGATAGACGTACATCTGCTGGGCCAGATCTGGATGTGCAGAGCGATCTGGCCCCACATGGAACGGCAGGGCTATGGCCGCATCGTCAACGTTGGGTCCGCGGCGATGTTCGGCATCGCCGGATCGGCGATCTACGGCGCCGCCAAGGCCGGTGCCTATTCGTTGTCCAAGGGACTGGCCGTGCAAGGAGAGACCTGCGGCATCAAGATCAACACCCTGCTGCCTCGCGCTGGGACCCTGGCGATAACGCATCTTCAGGAGCACTCAGATAGGACCGCCGAAATCATGAGTCAGTCGGCCGAACTTGTCGCCCCAATTGTCGCGCTGCTCGCGCATAGCGAATGCCCATGCAATGGTAAGGGGATTGAAGCGGGCGGTGGTCGTGCCTGGGAAGTGGCGTATGCGGTAACCGAGGGCTACCAAAACAATAACTTGGACCTCGAGGATCTCGCCGCTCACTGGGACGAGGTCGTCGACAGGGCAAATCTTCAGATTATGCCGGACATGTTCCCCGAGGCGCCGATGACCCTTAAGCCCTATGAACCAGGCTGACGGCCTACCCGGAGCCAAACGGAGAGTTGAGTAACGTCGTAGCGGATGCTGGCAGCTCTTTTCCAGTATACATCTTGCTACGAGCAGAACATTGCAGTTATTTCCTAGATTTCGTTTGAGAATACTCAGGGATGGATGATCCGGCGCGGTATGAGGCTGCCGAGGGCAACGTGGATCATGGCCTCGGAGATGTCGAGCCGCTGCTCGTAGTCGCGGACGAGGCGCTTCCAGCGGGTCATCCAGCCGAAGGTGCGCTCGACCACCCAGCGCCGAGGCAGGACTTTGAAGCCAGTTTCCTTGTCGGTACGGCGAACGATATCGAGGACGAAATCGCGATATGCGGTGGCATCCATCAGGCGGGTGCGGTCATAGGTGCCGTCGGCGAACAGGTGTGAGTAGCCCCTAGATTTCTGGACGCCTTTGATCCTAAGTTTAAGGACAGGAGGCAACGATGGGGAAGCCGAACTTCGGTGATGAGTTCAAGCGTGACGCGGTAGCCTAGGTTCACCGGCCTGTGCCCGATGACCAACGTGACATGCGGCGGATATGCGAGCGCCCGGATGGTGGACTGCGCCTCCAACGCCACTCGGTCCACCAGATCCTAATAGGGAGAGGCGTCGTTGCTCGCTCGGATGTTGATCCCAAAAGGCATGGCATATTCCTAGCCCTGACCAGATACCGCCTGCAACGTCACGGGTTCTGACGCATCCGGTTTGGGATCGGGAAATGGGAAACCTACGCTAGCGATATATGCCTTGGGAGAACCTTTCTGCCGCCTGAAGGACTTCCGCCGCGTACGTAGGCGCTACGACAAGCTCGCTGCCAACTTCCTCTCAGTCGTGGCGCTCCTTCTGACTATGATTGAGTCTCAACCGTAACGCCATGCCTGACCCACGCAGCCGTATCCGTGCGGGTAAGATCTAGCAGCGATTCGGCCCATCTGAAACGAGCGATGCGCAGTTGTCAGGACTTCCCGTTAGGATGGTGAATGGGTATCGTGGCTTCGCATCCAAGCTGCCTCAAACTCTCTCTTCTCGCAGGAGAGGCCACGTCTTCAGCCATCCCTTAGATCGCAGGCGCTCGTCATAGATGTGGCGCTTGTCACCAGCGAAGCGCCGGGTCGGCTTCAGGATCAGTCGCATCAGATCGTCCAGTCCCAAGGGGGCTGCAACTTCGCAGCCGTCGCTGCCAGTGCGGCGGACGGCTACCGCGGTCGCCGTCTCTGGCCAGTATCGCATTGCCTCAGTCGCTGAAGCATACGGGGCATCGCCGTTGCGCCCATGCATCCTGGCTTGGTTCTTCACGGACCATGCAACTTTCGGTTCGGCGTCGCGCAACGCTGCTTCGTGTTTCTTATCCGCGTCCTCGTCAACGCAGAGCGGATCATGCCAGATTACATCTACATCACCCTTCGGCGCGGATGGGGCGCGGCCGTGAAGATGATCCCATATGGCGTTCCTAACGAAGCCAGCCCCGATCCATCCATCGGGAAGGTCCAACGCACTGACCAAACCGAGAAGGTGCCAACGGAGTTGGTCGGCCCGCAGTATTGCAATGACCTGTGAAGTAGCATCCATAGGGCGACATTATCGCCGGCGCTGGTGGCGTGGAACATCAAACACGGGGTGATCGCTTGGGGTGCGAGCTCCAAAAAAAACTAACGGCCGGCGATACGGCCAGAGCGTGCCCATTGGGGCGACAAATAGGAACGTAGAGTGGTTCTCAAAACGCGTGTTGGCGAGAACGTAAGCCGCTTCCGGCGGTTGCGGAGATCCGCTATGAAACTGGCATGACAAACCCGACGACGATCATCTCGCAACGCTGGTGGCCCGCGATCTAAACGCGGCCTGTCATATCCCTTTGACCCGGCCGCTGCTCTCGGCGGCCTTGGTTACAGCACACCCGACGATAGCAGCGGCAACCTTTTGGAGAGTTGCCCCATGCCACCTTCTTCCCGTCCGGTGATCTTGACCGGCGACCGCACGACCGGCGCGCTGCACCTGGGGCACTATGTCGGTTCGCTCCGCAACCGTGTGGAGCTTCAACATACCCACCAGCAATATGTGCTGCTCGCCGACTCTCAGGCCCTGACCGACAATGCCGATGATCCGGGTAAGGTCCGCCGCAGCGTGCTGGAGGTTGCAACCGACTACCTCGCGGTTGGCATCGATCCGTCGCTGTCCACGATCTGCCTGCAATCCGCGCTGCCGGCACTGGCCGAGCTGACGCTGCTCTATCTGAATTTCGTGTCGGTCGCGCGCCTCAAACGCAATCCGACCATAAAGGATGAGATAAAGGTTCGCGGCTTCGGCCGGGACATTCCCGCCGGCTTCCTCTGCTACCCGGCGGCACAGGCGGCCGACATCACGGCCTTCAAAGCCACGGTGGTCCCGGTCGGGGAGGATCAGGCACCGATTATCGAGCAGACGAACGAACTGGTCCGCCGTCTCAATCGCCAGATCGGGCGGGCGCTCCTGCCCGAGGCAAAAGCGCTGATTCCGACGACTGGCCGATTGCCGGGCGTGGACGGCAAAGCGAAAATGAGCAAATCGCAAGGCAACGCAATCCCGCTATCAGCCAGCAATGCCGAGATCGCGGCGGCGGCGCAGCGCATGTATACGGACCCGAACCACCTTCGCGTTTCTGATCCTGGGCAGGTCGAAGGCAACGTGGTGTTCACCTACCTGGATGCATTCGACCCGGACGCGGAAGCGGTTGCCGAGTTGAAGGCGGACTATCGACGCGGCGGCTTGGGCGACATGGCGCTAAAGCGTCGTCTCACTGGCATCCTTCAAGCGATCGTTGCCCCGATCCGCGACCGGCGGTCGGAGCTTGCCGCCGATCCCGATACCATCATGGACATACTACGCGCCGGTGCGGAGAAGGGCCGCCAGGTCACGGAACGGACCAAGGCGGAAATCATCGATGGGCTTAACCTATTTCAGCTGTAGTGTGGGTGAGAAACGCCCGGACCGTCGAGGGACGCCCGATCGCAGTCAAAGGTGGCTTGACCTAATCCCTCCACGCCAAGCCATTGGGGCGCTCTTGTTCGACGGGGAAAAGCGGGCGTACGATCCAGATCACAGAAGCACCAGGTGCAGGAGTCAGGCATTGCAGAAGATTGCGCGAGCTGCACGAACGCACTGGTTCTATGTCATGCTTCCGGTCCTGCTTGCTGCCGCGCTGAACTTTCGCGCTACACATTCGTGGGCAGTTCATCCGCGATTTGGCGAGGCAGCCACGCTCTTCGATTGGTGTCTCTTCGTGCCCTTCCTTTATGCCATTTGCTATCGCGCGATGCCATGGCGGGCGCTCGCGATGCGAACGTTGGCGCTGGTTTGTGGCGGGATCTGGATCGCAGGCAAGATTGTTCCCGACCCGGCTAAAACGATCCTTGAGCAATGGGGC
>Ga0207681_10001218_pt1 | contig 16567 bp, 15 predicted proteins | sample KBSS53metaG_FD_184324 | JGI IMG/M metagenome (GOLD analysis project Ga0207681, IMG submission 184324) | Switchgrass rhizosphere microbial communities from Kellogg Biological Station, Michigan, USA - KBS S5-3 metaG (SPAdes) (version 2) | ecosystem: Host-associated > Plants > Roots > Rhizosphere... | reverse complement strand
GATTTCATGTTGCGGTTGTGGCGAAGCATGGAAAGTTGGCCTGAGATTGATTGAATCTTGAGCGTTGATTATTCAACGCTCGTTTTTCAATGTTATGAAAATCAGTACCGGTAACATGAAATCGACAATGTGCCGCGCCCAGTCTTTCGCATTCCATACTTGTGAAGTGTCCATGTCGAACCATTCAACACCGATGGTTTGCAGGCAGACATAATAGGTGAAGATCGCAATCAGCAAGCCAATGATCGAGAACCTTTTTGCCTCGTGAAAGACAGCCGCGGACTCGTTGACTTTGCGGTAGAGATAATAAGTACCGAGCAGGCAATAAGCGGTGTAGATCGCTTCCGTGGTGATGATGAACCAATAGATCCGGTGGTGCATCATCGGCGATTCAATCGCCCTGTAACGTATGTTCTCGTTGATCTGTGTTGTATCCATGCTCAGGATGTGTCCGACGTACTCATAGTTTGCCGAGTAGTCGGTCACGTTTCCGTACATCACCAGTAGTCCAAAGAAGCTGATGTAAGCCATTAGGCAGACTTTGCTGTAACGGATTAATTGATCGGTATTGGAAATTCTCACGGTTACTATTCTCCGGTGTGTTTATCTTTGTATTGGATAAAGCCGGGAAAGTTTATAGCGGGATGGTTTATTTCGTTGGCGTGTTGATTTGCAAAGTATGTATTGGCTGAAAGTTGAACGGGCAAGCACTTTACAGTACTTGCCCGATTTGTTTATCCGCGCCAGACCTGCGGGTTCACCAGATCCTGCGGACGCTCGCCGAGCAGGGCACTGCGCAGGTTGGCCAAGGCACGATTGGCCATGGCTTCGCGGGTTTCGTGAGTGGCCGAGCCGATGTGCGGCAGGGTCACGGCGTTTTTCAGCTGGAACAGCGGTGACTCGGCCAGCGGTTCCTTCTCGTAAACGTCCAGACCGGCACCGCGAATCCAGTTGTTCTGCAATGCCTCGATCAATGCCGGCTCGTCGACGACCGGGCCACGGGAGATGTTCACCAGAATCGCATCCGGCTTCATCAGCGCCAGTTCGCGATGGCTGATCAGGTGGCGGGTCTTGTCGCTGAGCGGCACCACCAGACAAACGAAGTCGGCCTCGGCCAGCAGTTGGTCAAGGCTGCGAAATTGTGCACCGAGTTGCTGTTCGAGTTCGGTCTTGCGGCTGTTGCCGCTGTAGAGGATCGGCATGTTGAAGCCGAAGCGGCCGCGACGGGCGACGGCAGCGCCGATGTTGCCCATGCCGACGATGCCCAGGGTCTTGCCGTGCACGTCGCAACCGAACAGCGGTGCGCCGACGCTGGCCTGCCATTGGCCGGCCTTGGTCCAGGCGTCGAGTTCGGCGACGCGGCGGGCGCTGCTCATGATCAGCGCGAAGGCCAGGTCGGCGGTGCTTTCGGTGAGCACGTCAGGGGTGTTGGTGAGCATGATCCCGCGTTCGTTGAAATAGGCGAGGTCGTAGTTGTCGTAGCCGACGGAGACGCTGGAGACCACCTCGAGTTTGGCGGCGTTTTCCAGTTGGGCCTTGCCGAGTTTGCGACCGACGCCGATCAGGCCGTGGGCGTGGGGCAGGGCTTCGTTGAACTGGGCGTTGATGTCGCCGTTTTTCGGGTTGGGGACGATGACGTCGAACTCCTGTTGCAGGCGTTCGATCATGGGGGGGGTGATGCGGCTGAAGGCCAGGACTGTTTTTTTCATTGGCATTGGGCTCGGCTGTTCTGGGTTGCCAAGCAAGCTAACATTCTTCGCCAGGTTTGGCTTGTCCTTGGCGGCCTCTGGGCCGACCAGGTTCTTGGGGTTTTGGGTGAATATCCGTTGCTTAGGGGGTTGCTGCTGGCGGTTCCGCTCTTACAGCGGCTCACTTTTTCAAACGCCAAAAAGTAAGCAAAAGGCTTGGCCCCGGCGTTCGGCACCTCGCTTTGGCTCGGTGTTCCTTCGTTCCGGGATTCATCCGGGGGCATCGCCTACGGTTTGCTTCGCTGCACCTCCTCTCGATGCATGCGGCTGCGCCGCACGGTCGCTGCGCTCCCACCCCCGGATAAATCCCTCCACTCAGCCTGCCGATGGGGCCGGCACGTCAAGAGCGATACTTGAGCTAACGCTCATCGTTTTGAGTGGTGGGAAGCGAACAGCGAACAGCGAATGCGGGTTGGCTTGATCGTTCCCACGCTCCGCGTGGGAATGCAGCCCGGGACGCTCTGCGTCCCATCCGAGCTGCCAGCGAATGCAGTTGTCGCTGGCAGGTCGGTTTGGTCAGAGCGGTTTAGTTGTGTGTGGGATGACGTTGTACTTCGACGTTATCCAGCACGCGGTTCACGGCGAGTTCGGCGAGCATGATGACTTGTTGAATGCCCAGAATCCGGTGTCGCTGTGGTGAGTCGACATAGGCTGCCACGTCACTGGCCATGACGCTGGCCGAGGCCAGGGATTCGCAGGCGTGGGCCAGCAGGCTTTCGTCGTCCATGTCCGGTGAAATCTGGAACATTTCGCTCGGTTTGCGGCCGGGGCATTTTTTCGGGAGAGGGTTCAGGTAGTGGTCGAGCGCGCGTTCGGCGGCGTCGTGGAGTTTGTTTGAATCGGCGGATTCGTAAGGCGAGGTGTCGTTGGTTTCAGGGGGATTCGGCGTTGGTTTCTTCATGGAAACATTACTCGATGGCTTGTTGGGTTGAAGCTGCCAGCTTTCGTTTTCCAGGCGAGAGGGTGGCAGCTGTGCACGGACTGGAAAAACCGGTCAAACCATCCAAACCCGGCAGGCCCAAGGGCCTCCCGCGCACAGCCGCCATAACATTGCGATTCAAAAAGCGCCGCAGTATGCCATGAGCATTGATGGTAGAAATCGAGTTTTCCAGACCCGGCCGCTGATGCGTCAGCGACCCCCAAAAGCCTATCCACCTCGTTTCCGAGGGACAACCGACGCGACTTGTCGGAAACGTCCCCCCAAATCACCCCGTCTGTAGGACGGTAAACTCAGTTCGCGAGCCTGGCTCCACCCAGACTCCCACTCATCTCATAAGCCGCCAATTCCGCCTGATGCCCCGCCAATATCTCCGGCAGCGAACCGCGCAAGTACTCGACCCAGGTCTTGATCTTCGCATCCAGATACTGCCGGGACGGGTAGATCGCGTACAGGTTCAGTTCCTGCGAGCGGTAGTTGGGCATCACCCTCACCAACGAGCCGTTGCGCAAGCCTTCAATCGCGGCGTACACCGGTAACACGCCGACTCCCATCCCACTGGTGATCGCGCTTTTCATCGCGTCGGCGGAGTTCACCAGGAAAGGGGAGCTGTTGATAGTGACCACTTCCTGACCGTCCGGGCCGTCGAAGGCCCATTTTTCCAGGGGGATCACCGGGCTCACCAGGCGCAGGCAGGCGTGGTTCAGCAGGTCGCTGGGTTTCTGTGCGCAGCCGTTGGCTTTCACATAGGCCGGCGAGGCGCAGACGATGCTGTAGGTGATGCCCAGGCGTTGCGAGACGAAGCCCGAGTCCGGCAGTTCGCGAGCGAGGACGATGGACACGTCGTAGCCTTCGTCGAGCAGGTCCGGCACGCGGTTGGCCATGGTCAGGTCGAAGGTCACGTCCGGGTGGGTCTTGCGGTAGCGGGCGATGGCGTCGATCACGAAGTGCTGGCCGATGCCGGTCATGGTGTGCACTTTCAATTGTCCGGCCGGGCGGGCGTGGGCTTCGCTGGCTTCGGCTTCGGCCTCTTCGACGTAGGCGAGGATCTGCTCGCAGCGCAGCAGGTAGCGCTTGCCGGCTTCGGTGAGCGCGATGCGGCGGGTCGTGCGATTGAGCAGGCGGGTTTGCAGGTGGGCCTCAAGGTTGGAGACCGCGCGCGAGACGTTGGCGGTGGTGGTATCGAGCTGCACGGCGGCGGCGGTGAAGCTGCCGGCTTCGGCCACACAACTGAAGGCGCGCATGTTTTGCAAAGTGTCCATGGGGTGCTCTCAAGGGAGATGGCAAATTGTGACACGAAGTTTCAGGGTCTGAGACCCCCGACCAAGGGATTATCTCGTTAACGGTAACAAAGATTCACAGGAATCCCAGCTTATCGCCGTTATTGCGCCCCCCTAGAATTGCGCCCACCTCGAAACATCCCCCACCTCAGGAATTCGCAGCAGTGCCGCGTCGCATCAACAGAGCGCTTTTGCCGCTCAGTGTTCTGGCTCTTTCGTTAGGTCTCGGCGGCTGCATTGGAACCGGAGGAATTGCCCCACAGGGCAAGGCTCTGGAGGCTAATGAACTGGCCACCGACGAGGCCATCGCCCACGCCGCCCGTGACGCAAACTGGCCCACCGCCCAATGGTGGCAAGCCTACGGTGACCCGCAACTCAGCCATTGGATCGACCTCGCCGTGCAGGGCAGCCCGACCCTGGCCATGGCCGCCGCGCGCGTGCGTCAGGCCCGGTCCATGGCCGGTGTCGCCGAGGCCGCCGAGTCGTTGCAGATCAATGGCGAGTCGACCCTCAAGCGCCACAACTGGCCGACCGATCAGTTCTACGGCCCCGGTGAGCTGGCCAACAGCACCACCTGGGACAACAACGCCGCGCTGGGTTTCAGTTACGCCCTCGACCTCTGGGGGCGTGAAAGCAACAGCACCGAGCGTGCGGTGGATCTGGCGCACATGAGCGCGGCCGAGGCGCGTCAGGCGCAGCTCGAATTGCAGAACAACATCGTGCGCGCCTACATCGAGCTGTCGCTGCATTACGCCCAGCGCGACATCGTCGCGGCGACGCTCAAGCAGCAACAGCAGATTCTCGAGCTGGCGCAGAAACGCCTGAACGGCGGGATCGGCACCCACTTCGAAGTCAGCCAGGCCGAAACCCCGCTGCCGGAAACCCATCGGCAACTGGATGCGCTGGACGAAGAAATCGCCCTGAGCCGCAACCAGATCGCCGCACTGGCCGGCAAGGGGCCGGGCGCCGGGACGCAATTGCAGCGGCCGACCCTGTCCCTTGGCGCAGCGCTCAAACTGCCGTCGGCGCTGCCCGCCGAACTGCTCGGCCAGCGTCCGGACGTGGTCGCCAGTCGCTGGCAAGTGGCGGCGCAGGCGCGCGGAATCGATGTCGCGCATGCCGGGTTCTACCCCAACGTCGATCTGGTCGGCAGCCTCGGCTACATGGCCACCGGCGGCGGGGCGCTGGAGTTCCTGACCGGCAAGAAGCTCAACTACAACGTCGGCCCGGCGATCTCGCTGCCGATCTTTGACGGCGGGCGACTGCGTGCGGAGCTCGGCGAAGCGTCGGCGGGTTATGACATCGCCGTCGCGCATTACAACCAGACCCTGGTCAATGCGCTGAAGAACATCTCGGATCAGTTGATCCGCCGCGAGTCGATGGACAAGCAGCAGACATTCGCCGCCGAATCCGTGGCCACGGCGCAGAAGACCTACGACATCGCGATGATCGCCTACCAGCGCGGGCTCACCGATTACCTCAACGTGCTCAATGCGCAAACCCTGCTGTTCAAACAGCAGCAGGTTCAGCAGCAAGTGCAGGCGGCGCGGTTGAGTGCGCATGCGGAACTGGTGACGGCATTGGGCGGTGGCCTTGGCGCGGGTAAAGACGTGCCGACGGCACAACAAACCCAGGCACCGAAAACCCCGGCCCTCCTGCGTTGAACACACAACCCCTGTGGGAGCGGGCTTGCTCGCGAAGAGGGGTGTCAGGCAGCCCATGTGTTGTCTGACACAGCGCATTCGCGAGCAAGCCCGCTCCCACAGTTTCTCCGGTTCGACTGAATTTTTGAGCACGACCAAATGACTCCCTTGCCCGCACCTTTACGCTGGCTCTACTCCCTGGAATGGCGCCGGGGCTTATTCGACTGGGCGCGCAGCGACGGCGTGACCTGGGTCTACATCTTCAAGGTGTTGATCGCCGCATTCCTGACCCTGTGGCTGGCGATGCGTCTGGAACTGCCGCAGCCGCGCACGGCGATGATCACCGTGTTCATCGTCATGCAGCCGCAGAGCGGCCAGGTGTTCGCCAAGAGTTTCTACCGTTTTCTCGGCACCCTGGCCGGGTCGGCAATGATGGTCACGCTGATTTCACTGTTCGCCCAGAACACTGAACTGTTCCTCGGTTCGCTGGCGATCTGGGTCGGCATCTGCTCGGCCGGGGCCGCCCGTTGCCGTAACTTCCGCGCCTACGGTTTCGTGCTGGCCGGCTACACAGCGGCGATGGTCGGCCTGCCGGCGCTCGCTCATCCTGACGGCGCGTTCATGGCGGCGGTGTGGCGGGTGCTGGAAATCTCGCTGGGGATTCTCTGCTCGACCCTGGTCAGCGCCGCGATCCTGCCGCAGACCGCCAGTGCCGCGATGCGCAACGCCTTGTATCAGCGCTTCGGTGTGTTCGCCCTGTTCGTCACCGACGGCCTGCGCGGGCGCAGCAAACCGGAGGCGTTCGAGGCCAGCAACGTGCGCTTCATTGCCGAAGCGGTAGGGCTGGAAGGCTTGCGCAGCGTGACCGTGTTCGAAGACCCGCACATGCGTCGACGCAACGGCCGGCTCAGTCGCCTGAACAGCGAGTTCATGGGCATCACCACCCGTTTCAACGCCTTGCATCAGTTGCTCGAACGCCTGCGCCGCAACGGTGCCGATCACGTGGAAGCGGCGATCAAACCGGGCCTGCAGGACTTGGCCGAAGTGCTCGACGGCTTCAGCGGCCGCGCCCTGACCAGCCCGGATGCGGCGCGTCTGGTGCTGGCGCTGGCGGCGTACAAGGAAGGCTTGCCGGCGCGGGTGCGCAGCCTGCGGGCGATCTTCCAGGAGAGTGAACCGAGCGACGCCGAGCAGCTGGATTTCCACACCGCATATGAGTTGCTCTATCGCTTCGTCGATGACCTGCACAGTTATGCACAGACCCACGCCTCGCTCGCCGATCACCGCCACGAACGCGAGCGCTGGGACGAGCCGTTCACCCCGCAAACCAGTTGGTGGGCCGCAGCGGCTTCGGGGATTCGTGCGTCATTCATCCTGATCGTGCTCGGCAGTTACTGGGTCGCTACTGCGTGGCCGAGCGGCGCGACCATGACCCTGATCGCCGCGGCCACCGTGGGTCTGTCCGCCGCCACACCGAACCCGAAACGCATGGCGTTCCAGATGGCCTGCGGCACGTTCCTCGGGGCGTTGATCGGCTTCGTCGAGATGTTTTTCATCTTCCCGTGGATCGACGGTTTTCCGCTGCTGTGCGTGATGCTCGCGCCGGTGATCGTGCTCGGCTCGTTCCTCACATCGCGGCCGCAATACGCCGGCGTCGGCCTCGGTCTGCTGATCTTTTTCAGCACCGGTTCGGTGCCGGACAACCTGACGATCTACAACCCCTACACCTTCATCAACGACTACATCGCCATGGTCATGGGCATGCTGGTCTGCGCAGCGGCGGGCGCGATCATTCTGCCGCCGAACAGCCGCTGGTTGTGGCAGCGCCTGGAGCAGGATCTGCGCGGGCAAGTGGTGTACGCGATCAGCGGCAAGCTCAAAGGCCTGGCGTCGAGTTTCGAAAGCCGTACCCGCGACCTGATGCATCAGGCCTATGGGCTGGCGGCCGGTCAGCCGCAGGTGCAGAAAAACCTGCTGCGCTGGATGTTCGTGGTGCTGGAAGTCGGCCACGCGATCATCGAGTTGCGCAAGGAACAGGCGATCCTGCCGGTGCACCCGGCGTATGCCGAATCCCAGCCGTGGCGCCAGGCAATCCGGGTCATGGGGCGCTCGCTGGTGCGGCTGTTCCTGCAGCCGAATTCGAGCAATCTGGAGCGCGCACTGGTCGCGGTCGATCACGCGATCAGCCGTGTCGCCGCCACCGATGAGCCGTTCGCCCCGCACTTCGATACCTCGGCGCTGCGGCGGGTGAAAAGCTATCTGCACTTCATCCGCACCTCGTTGCTCGACCCGCAATCGCCCCTTGCTGCCTACGCCATCGCCAAGCCCGAAGGACTTGCCCATGCCTCGTGAAATCGCCTTCCACGGCGTGTACATGCCGACCATGACCCTGATGTTTTTCGTCGCTGCGGCACTGGCCTGGGCGCTGGACCGGTTTCTGTCGGGGTTCGATCTGTACCGCTTCTTCTGGCACCCGGCGCTGCTGCGCCTGAGCCTGTTTACCTGTCTGTTCGGCGCGATGGCGCTGACTGTCTACCGTTGAGAACGCTCTGATGAAAAAGTTTTTCAGCCTGCTCGCGACCCTACTGGTGCTGGCCCTGGCGCTGTGGATCGGCCGCACGTTGTGGGAGCACTACATGAACACCCCGTGGACCCGCGACGGCCGGGTGCGCGCCGACATCATCAACGTCGCCGCCGACGTCACCGGTGAAGTGGTCGACGTGCCGGTACGCGACAACCAATTGGTGAAGAAAGGTGATCTGCTGATGCAGATCGACCCCGAGCACTACCGCCTGGCGGTGAAACAGGCGCAGTCGCTGGTGGCTTCGCGCAAGGCCACGTGGGAGATGCGCAAGGTCAACGCCCATCGCCGCGCCGACCTCGACAACCTGGTGATCTCCAAGGAAAACCGCGACGACGCCAGCAACATCGCCGACTCGGCGCTGGCCGATTACCAACAGGCCCAGGCACAGCTGGAAGCCGCCGAACTCAACCTCAAACGCACAGAAGTGCGGGCGGCGGTGGACGGCTACGTGACCAACCTCAACGTCCATCGCGGCGACTACGCGCGCATCGGCGAAGCGAAAATGGCCGTGGTCGACATGAACTCGTTCTGGGTCTACGGCTTCTTCGAAGAAACCAAACTGCCTCACGTGCGCGTTGGCGACAAAGCCGACATGCAGCTGATGAGCGGCGAAGTCCTCAAGGGCCACGTGGAAAGTATTTCCCGTGGCATCTACGACCGCGACAACCCGGAAAGCCGCGAGCTGATCGCCGATGTGAACCCGACCTTCAACTGGGTGCGCCTGGCGCAACGGGTGCCGGTGCGGATTCACATCGATGAAGTGCCGGAGGGTGTGCTGCTGGCGGCGGGGATCACTTGCACCGTGGTGGTGAAGCAGGACGCAGTAGATAACTGACAGACCGCGTTGTAGCCATTTGCGAGCAGGCTCGCTCCCACAGATATCACGGCGTCCAGGTATCCTGAGTACGCCACGATACCTGTGGGAGCGGGCTTGCCCGCGATGCAGGCGACTCGGTCTTACGAGGGAATACTCAGCTTCTATTCGCTGCAAAACGTCTCGTGCAGATGCCGCCAGATCACCCGTCCGGATTCGGTTTTTTCAAACACCACGGTCGAGCGCCGATCCGTGTGCAACCCGCCTGCATCGGTCTGCTGTTCGCGGTAACTCACCGTCGCACCCCCTTCATGCAAGGCAATCCCCGTAAGTTCGCCGAGTTCGATGCGGAACCCGCTCTTCTTCCCGCCCGCCATTTGAAACAACGCACGCAATGCTTCGGAATCCAGCACGCGTCCCAGTGGCGTCACCATGGAGAACCGTGGCGAAAAACGCGTCAGCAATCGCTCCAGCGCTGCCTCGTCTTCTTCCACCGCAAACCATCGCTCGATGGCCTCATGGGCCTGGATCACTTCGTCAAAATAGTCGGTGTAGTCAGTCATGTGGATTTTTCCTGAAGGTGAGGTGCGCGCAGAAGGCTGAGCACTGTCGTCGAGTCGAAACGCAGCACGGCGGCCATCGGCAACAGGGTGAGCAGCGCGGCGGCGAGAAAGCAGTATTGGAAACCGTGGGTACCCAAGGCGCCCAGCAATGAGCTGAGCAGCGCCGCGCCGAGGCAGAAACCGAGCTGCCGATTGATATTCCACAGGGCGCTGGAGTGACCCATTTTCTCCGGCGTGATGCCGACGAACGCCAGGGTCTGCGCAGTCACGCTGCACAGGCTGCCGCCCAATCACATCAGGGCGTAGGCGAGGATCAACGGGCCGCTTGCAGGTCGGTCGATCTGCATCAGCACGACGATGCCCAGGGATTGCAGCAGCATGCCGGCGATCAGCAACGGCTTGGGGCCGGTCCGGTTGAAACAGCGTTTGCCCAGCATGATCGCCACACCCGAGGCCGCCGCCCAGGCCAGCATCAGCGCTCCGGTTTGTGCTGCGCCGAAACCGAGATCGTGCAGGTACAACACGGCAATCATATTGGTGCCGGTAAAGATGCCGGGCACGCACAGGTAGATCAGCATCGCCAGACGCAATGACGGGTTCTTGATCAGTTGCAGATCAAGCACCGCACCCGGTTTGTTCCAGCCATCGCGCAGGTAGATGCACACCGTCATGACGCTGAGCAGCAGGACACCACCCGCGAGATGGCGGGTGGCCGGGGCGCTCGCCAGACTGACGGCGATCAGCAACAGACACAGCGCGGACGCCGCCAGCAGCAGGCCGCGTACGTCCAGTGTCGGGCGTTCACTCGCAGCCTGATCCGCTTTCAACCAGCGCAGGCCCAGACCGAAAGCGAAAAGCGCCACCGGCAGGTTCAGGTAGAAAATCCAGCGCCACGACAACGCCTCGACGATCAGACCACCCGCCGCCGGCGACAGCGCCGGCACCATCAGCGCCACGAGCAAAACCACCCCCGTGAAGTGCGCACGTTGTGTCGCCGGAAACTCTCGATAGGCCAGCGCCTGGCCCACCGGCAGCAGCAATCCACCACCCAGCCCTTGCAGCAGTCGCCAACCGATCAGGCTTTCAATCGAACCGGCCTGAGCGATGAGCCCGGAGGCGACCCCGAACAGCAGCAGCGAACCGAGAATCAGCCGCCGCTCGCCGACCCGTGCAGCCAGCCACACACTCATCGGAATGATCAGCGTCAGCCCGAGCATGTAGGCGTTGGTGATCCAGGCCAGTTGCGTCACCGAAGCGTGCAACTGCGCGGCGATGTCCGGGTAGGCAATGCTGGCGGCGAACATGTTCAGCAGGTCGAGGGCGAACCCCAACAGATACACCAGCGCGACTTTCGAGCGATAGGCCATGGCAGCTTCCCTGTGATGAGGCGTGCAGGGTAGGGCGCTGGCGGCGATAGAAATACGCTGGTTTGGCTGCTAGTTTGTCAAAATTATTTTGACAGGGAGCGCTGCGAACATGGTCAGCCTGGATCGATTCGATACTTTCAAGGCCGTGGTCGAGGCCGGCTCGCTGACCGCCGCCGCTGATACGCTGGGGCAAACGCGGGCGGTGGTGAGCTTCAACCTCAAACGTCTTGAGGAAGAGTTGGGCGTCACCTTGCTGACCCGCAACACCCGGCAACTGGCCCTGACCGATGCCGGCGAACGTTTTTATCGGCGCTGCTTGCGCACCTTGGACGAAGCACGGCTGGCCATCGAGGAAGCACGCTCGGAACACTCACAACTCAAGGGCACGCTGCGCATCACCACGACCGTGGAGTTCGCGCTGGCTCAGGTGGTGCCGGCGCTGGAGGTGTTTCGACAGCAGCAGCCGCAACTGAATATTCACCTGTCCACGTCCTCAACCCACGCCGATCTGATCTCCGAACGGTTTGACATGGCGATCCGCCTGGGCCGCATGCACGACTCCAATCTGCGGGCCGTGCAGTTGTCGACGTTCGAGGTGTTTGCCGTCGCGGCGCCGGGGCTGGTCGAGCGATTTGTGCCGGTCGATACGCTGGCGGTGCTGGAGTCGATGCCGACGCTGGGGCATGGGCGAGTGCCGGAAATGACGGTCAGCGACCCCGCCGGCACCGAGCATATCTATCAGCCAAAACCGGGAACCACCGCCATCGTCGCGGACAACTCCGCGACTCTGCGTGCCTTTGCACTGACCGGGCAAGGCGTGGCGATTCTGCCGCAGTGGCTGATTCAGGAAGACCTGGATGCCGGGCGATTACAGCGTTTGCTGCCGGATTACCGCTTCGCCCAGCAAGGGGTTTACGCGCTGTACCCGGACACCCGGCACCTGCCACTGAAGGTGCGGGCGTTCATTGATTTCATGAAAGGCTGGGGCTGAGTGTTGGCTGGCCTGGCTTCTTCGCGAGCAAGCCCGCTCCCACATTTGGAATGCATTCCCCTGTGGGAGCGGGCTTGCTCGCGAAAGCGTCAACTCGGTCTCAGAGCTTTGCGCGCAAGCCGAACCGCTTCATCAACGTCGATTCCAGCAAGCCTTTCGGCAGCAACGTCGCGAGCAACGGCAACGCCCGGCTGCCATTGCCGATGCGGATCAGGCGTGGCGGTTTGCTCTGCTGCACAGCCTTGAACAATTCGGCGGCAAATTCGCTGGCCGGGGTCGGTTTGTCCTGGGACGCCTTGGCCCGCGCCCGGATGCCTTCACGCAACGGAAACCACGGCGATTGTTCGTTAATCAGTTGTTCGGCCTCATGCCCGGCATTCTTGGCGAAGCTCGATTGAATCGCCCCCGGCTGCACTTCCATGACGCGAATCCCGAACGGCGCCAGCTCCATGCGCAATGCATCGCTCAGCGCGTGCACCGCCGCTTTAGACGCGCAATAGGCGCCGGCAAATGGCGTGACCAAAACCCCGGAAACACTGCCGACATTCACCACCAGGCCCTTGGCCCGGCGCAGCACCGGGAACAGTGCACGGGTTACGCCGACAATCGAGAACACGTTGGTCTCGAACTGGCGCTGCATGGCCGCCACACCGCCGTCGAGCAGCGGCCCCATGGCGCCGTAACCGGCATTGTTGATCAGCACGTCGAGGCCGCCGTGTTGCTGGTTGATCCGCTCGGCGAGTTGTTCCAGCGCTGCGTTGTCATTGACGTCGAGCTGCACGGCCGTGAACCCGGCCGCGCTGAGCGCCGCGACATCTTCAGCCTTGCGGGCACTGGCCCAGACCTCGTAGCCGGCGCCTTTGAATGCATCGGCGAGGGCGCGGCCGATGCCGCTGGAACAACCGGTAATCAACGCAACGGGCATGGCGCATTCCTTGTGCAAAACAGTGGGAGAGGGGATCAGTCGGAGAAACTACCCTGCAATCGCTCGGCGCGAAACTCCAGGGTTTGCGGGCGATAACCAGGACGCAACGGCGGCATCGGCAAGCAGTCTTCCCAGTTACCGCCGGGCTGCAATTCGCCGGGGCCGCGATAGCGCGGGGCGGCGTATTGATTGTCGGCCAGGTTCACGGTGTCGCCCGGCGCATACGCGGCAATGCGCCAGCGCAGTTCGGTCAGCGGCACGTCGTTACCATTGTTCAACTTGAGCAGCAGCGGACGGTCGGCGGGGCAGTGTTCGGGGGCATAGACAATGCGCAGTTCAAGGCGCGCCAGTTGCTTGACCTCGCGGTTGTCCAGCCACACCACCCACATCGCCACCAGCCCCAGGCCCACAGCGGCGGCCATCGACACCGGCAGGGCCTTGGCCGGGTAGCGCAACAGCAGGATCAGCCAGGTGATGACCAGCAAGACGCCGATGAACATGTTCGAACACTCCTTGAACTTGTGCCTGCCATCCTACCGAAGGGGCGCGGGAATGGACATTCGCGGATTGAGTAGGGTGCCGTCGGTCGGGACTGTAATTTCTGACAGTAGTCGGACGAGTGTCGCGCATGCTCAGCTATCCGAGGCAAGAAATGCCGGTCACGCGGGGAGCGCGCTCCATGAGTGTGCACATCAATACGCCGAGGATGTCTGTGGTCGACCCGCGCGGCCTGGTGGTGCGCACGGTCGACTATTGTCGAGACATCGAGAACGGACCGGTCGAGTCCCGGATCAACCGCACCCTGCATGACTCTGCGGGGCGTTCGCTGAAACAGTGGGACCCGCGACTTTGGCTGTCGCAAGCCGACGACCCGCTGACGCCGGCCAATCTGATGCAGGTGTTTGCTCTAGACGCCACGGTGATTCGCTCGGACAGCGTCGATGCCGGTACGCAAATCGAACTGAAGGGACTCGCTGCACAAACGATGTTCAGTTGGGACAGCCGTCAGACGCGGCGCGAGATCGAGCACGACAATTTGCTGCGCCCCGTCGCGATATTCGAAGAAGGAGCAGGCGTGCCTCGGCGTTGTGTCGAGCGCCTGACCTACGGTCATCCCGGCAGCGGGGACCCGTCGCGTAACCAGTTCGGTCAGCTGATCCGCCATGACCATCCGGCCGGCAGCGTACTGTTCAACGCGTTTGCAATCAGCGGTGCATGCACCGAGGACACCCGGCACTTCACGCTGGATCCGCTGACACCCGACTGGCCGGAGCAGGAGGCGGAGCGTGCGCGGCTGCTGGAGCCAGGCGCCGGTGAGCTGTCGCGGTGGCGCCATGGTGCATTGGGGGATGTGCTGGAACAGACGGATGCCCGAGACAACCGGCATACATTCGAGCTGACCGTTGATGGCCGTTTGCGCGAACGCCGCCTTCAGTTGAAGGGGGAGCGTGAGCAGATCCTGGTCACTGACATTCGTTACAACGCGCAAGGCAATGTCACGCAGCAAACTGCCGGCAACGGTGTGCACACCACCCGGACCTATCGTCCCGAGGACGATCGTCTGTTGTGCCTGCGGACCGAAGACGCCCGCGGTCTCGTGCTGCAACACCTGATTTATGGATACGACAGGATGGGCAATGTCCTGCGGATTGAAGACAAGGCAATGCCGATCCGTTACTTCGCCAACCAGTGCATAGAGCCGGTCAGTTGCCTGGTCTACGACAGTCTTTACCAATTGATCATGGCGTTCGGGTGGGAAGCCGGGCGTGCCAGTCAGGGCCCGCAATCGATGGGCCGCGTCGATCCGGCGGCGGTCAGCAAGTTTCAGCAGGATTACAAATATGATTGGAGCGGCAACCTGCTCAAGCTGATTCATGTCGGACCACAAAGCCACGGACGCAAACTGCAACCGGCGAGCTACAGCAACCGCAGTCTGCCATACGAAGTCACGCCGCCTACCGATGCACAAATCCAAGCTGCATACGATCGAAGAGGCAACTTGCTGCAGCTGGAACCGGGGCGGATGTTGAGCTGGAACCTGCGTAATCAACTGCAATCGGTCAGCCCGGTCGAGCGTGCTTCCGGTATCAATGACAACGAGACCTATCTCTACGATGGCAGCAGTCAGCGGGTACGCAAGATCCGCTCCTTTTTAACCAATGCCCGAACCCTGGTTGCCGATGTGCGCTATTTGCCTGGACTGGAATTGCGCACCGACAACGGCACCGGCGAACGGCTACAGGTCATCGTCGCCGGCGGTGTCCGGGTACTGCATTGGGAGAGCTCGCCGTCCTCGGGCATCAACAATCAGTATCGATACCAGCATGTCGATCACCTGGGCTCGGTCAGTCTGGAAACCGCCGATGACGGTACGATGATCAGTCGCGAAAAGTTTCACCCTTTCGGTACCAGCGCCTGGCAGGACGGCGAATTCAGCTACAAATACATCCGTTACTCGGGCAAGGAGCGTGATGCGACCGGGCTCGACTACTTTGGTCTGCGCTACTACATCCCGTGGTTGCAGCATTGGTTGAATCCGGACCCCAAAGGCATGATCGACGGGCTCAATCTGTACTGTATGGTCGCCAATTCACCGGTCACATTTTTCGACAGCGACGGTGGAGGCAAAACCGAAGCCGCTGAATTGAACAATAGTGTGGACAAACAGCAGGCCTTGTTGTCAGCAGTCTCATCGGCCGCTGCGAACACCCGCAACTCCATCATGAATCACCTGTATGCCCGTCAACGTTTTCAGGCGCTGGGCAGGCGCATCATCACGCAGTTGGGCAGTTCCGCATTCAGCGCCGGCGCCAGCGCGGCAGGCTCCGCAGCAGGGGGCGCCATTGGCGGGTTGTTGGGTCCGGGTGGTGCGAAATTGGGTGCCGCTGCCGGGGAAAAGGCTGCGTCAATGGCAGCAGACCGCCTTGTGTCTAAAGTGGTGGACGCCTATCAACTGGATCGCGCGATCAATTTCAAAGGCAATGAAATGAATCCCAAGGCTTTCATCGAAAGCGTCGAGCCGAAAAAGAGACCGGGCCTGGCAACGCTGGGATTCGAGCTCGCGGCATCGGATCCACGTACACCCGAAGGACGCGCCCGGCTCACCAGAGTGGTGGTCGATAAAGCGATTGACAAGGTGGGTGGCGAGCTGGGTTCGGAGGTGCCGGGCCTTATAAGAACGGGGATTGAGTTTTACCATGCCTCGCAAGGATTGGATGCAGCGACACTGAGTGAAGCCTACGAACAAACGCCAGTGGTGATCGACATGCTGGAATTCAGAATGCAGGCGATCAAGGACGAACTGGCGGTATCCAATGATGCAACGGCGGAGGTCTTCGAAAAGGTTTCCGAGTTGTCGGCGCAAACTCCGGTCGTTGTTCACGCGCTGAACCGGAATCAGGACTTCATCGAGCTTGTTGCACCGACGCCCTATGCCGGCAAGCGGCAGTCGCTCAAACGAGGGGCACTGGCGAAGTCTCACGCACCCCGGCAGCATTCGTCTGCCTGAATTGAAAAAGCCCCCGCCCAACCCGCTGCGGATAGGGGACGCAGCGGGCTGGACGGGGGCTTCTTGTTACGGAACGCTTACTGCGCGATGGTTTTCACCGACACGCCACGCTCGATTGGCGTAGACCGACCGTAGATATCTTCAAAACGCTCGATATCGTCTTCACCCAGGTAGCTGCCGGACTGCACCTCAATGATCTCCAATGGG
>Ga0207681_10001213_pt1 | contig 16584 bp, 13 predicted proteins | sample KBSS53metaG_FD_184324 | JGI IMG/M metagenome (GOLD analysis project Ga0207681, IMG submission 184324) | Switchgrass rhizosphere microbial communities from Kellogg Biological Station, Michigan, USA - KBS S5-3 metaG (SPAdes) (version 2) | ecosystem: Host-associated > Plants > Roots > Rhizosphere... | reverse complement strand
GACCAAGGGACAGAAGGACGTCGCGCAGATCGGAACCATCAGCGCCAACGGCGACGAGTTCATCGGCAAGATCATCGCCGACGCGATGGAGAAGGTCGGCAAGGAAGGCGTGATCACCATCGAGGAAGCGAAGTCGATGGAGACGACGCTGGACGTGGTCGAGGGGATGCAGTTCGACCGCGGCTACCAGTCGCCGTACTTCGTGACCGACGCCGAGCGGATGGAGGTCAAGCTGGATGACCCGTTCATCCTGATCCACGAGAAGAACCTGAGCAGCATGAAGGATCTGCTGCCGGTGCTGGAGCAGGTGGCGCGCGCGGGCAAGCCGCTGCTGATCGTGTCGGAGGTCGAGGGCGAGGCGCTGGCGACGCTGGTGGTCAACAAGCTGCGCGGCACGTTGCAGGTGTGCGCGGTGAAGCCCCCGGGCTTCGGCGATCGCCGCAAGGACATGCTGAAGGACATCGCGGTGCTCACGGGCGGCCAGGCCGTCACCGAGGATCTGGGCCTCAAGCTCGAGAACCTGACGCTGAAGGATCTGGGGCGCGCCAAGCGCGTCAGCATCGACAAGGACAACACCACCATCGTCGACGGCCTGGGCAAGAAGCCGGAGATCGAGGGGCGGGTGAAGCAGATCCGCGCCGAGATCGAGAACACGACCTCCGATTACGATCGCGAGAAGCTGCAGGAGCGCCTGGCGAAGCTGGTGGGCGGCGTGGCGGTGATCCGCGTGGGCGCGGCGACCGAGACGGAGATGAAGGAGAAGAAGGCGCGCGTCGAGGACGCGATGAACGCGACGCGCGCGGCGGTGGAAGAAGGGATCGTCCCGGGCGGCGGCGTCGCGCTGGTGCGCGCGCTGGCGTCCGCCGAGAAGATCTCCGGACTCTCCGAGGAGCAGGAGGTCGGGGCTGCGATCGTCCGGCGCGCGTGCGAGGAGCCGTGCCGGCAGATCGCGCTCAACGCCGGCAAGGAGGCGTCGATCGTGGTGAACCGCGTGCGCGAAGGGAAGGGCGCGTTCGGTTACAACGCGGCGACGGACGAGTTCGAGGACCTGGTCGAGGCCGGCGTCATCGACCCGACCAAGGTGGTGCGCTCGGCGCTGCAGAACGCGGCGTCGGTCGCGTCGCTGCTGGTGACGACCGAAGCGCTGATCGTCGAGCGTCCCAAAGAGGAACCGCCGGCCCCCGCGCCGGGCGGCGGCGGCATGGGCGGCATGGGTGGCATGGGCGGCATGGGCGGCATGATGTAGGGATCACTTCTCGAAGACGAACGCGAGGTTGAGCAGCAGCGTGTGGCGGCGGTACGTGCCGCCGCTGCTGCCCAGCTCGTTCGCGTAGAAGGTGTAGCGGAGCTGCCCGCGCAGCTTCTCGCTGATGTCGCGCGACAGATCGACGCGCACGCTGGATCGGTTTTCGTCCTCGATGTTGATGAACGGCTTGCCGGCGATCATCGTCATCATGTCGACCGCGCGCGCGACCGGGATCGAATCCCGGTAGAACACGAACGACAGGTCCGCCCGCGCCGCGACGTAGAGTCCCAGCGGCAGCGCGGTGGCGATGCGCGCGAAGCCGATGTGGCGCAGCAGCGTCTCGCCGAAGCTGTTCGAGCCGTTGTGCTGGAAGACGTAGCCCGCGCCCAGCAGGATCCGGCCGGTGCGGGTCACGTCCGCCTGCGCCATCAGGAAGCTGTCGGTGCGCGCCTCGACGCCCGGGCAGGGCAAGCCGTCCGGCGGGCAGTTGCCGATGTGCGCGGGGCCGGCGAACCCGCGATGCTCCAGCGCCGCGCCGGCGCGCGCTTCCCAGTCGGCGCCGCTCTCGGTGTCGTACAGCCAGCGAAGGTTCACGCCGGCGGTCGGGCCGTTGAAATCGAAATCGCGATCCGGTTTGAACAGCAGCCAGCGGTACCCGGCGGTCACGCCCAGATCGATGCTGTCGGAGAGTCCGGTGCGCAGCTCCAGCGTGGGCGCCAGCGAGCGGAAGTCGCGGCGTTCGCCGGCCGGATCGCCCTCCGGCGTCCAGCTCTGGAAGGCTTCGTAGTAGGTGCCCGAGGGTGCGAGGGACGTGCGTGGTCCCAGCGCCGTTCGCCAGACCAGCGACGACTGCGCGATGGCCACGTTCTCGCTGCGGGCCGCCGGGGCGTCGAAGATCTTGGCCGCCGCCGTCGCGGACCAGGCGATCGCGTGGCGTGGCGCGACCTGATCGGTGAGTTGCCCGCTCAGCACCAGGCGTTGCAGGAACGATCCGACGACGTCGGCGCCCGCGTTGGCGACCTGCTCGACCCGATGCGCGTTGCTGTCGTACTCGGCCCCCAGCTCGGCGCGCAGCTGGTAGTGCTCGTTGTCGGGCGGTGGTTCGCTGGCTTCCTGGGCGCGCGCCGTCGCGGCGGCGAGCGCGAGCGGGATCAGAATCAGCGCCTGCGCGCGTCGCTGCCCCGCCATTCGCTGGCAGTGTACCCGCGCCAGGCCGCCTTACGTTACTTTGCGCGCGCCTTCGCGCGCATGGCGCGGGATTGCCCGTCCAGCCAGTCCGCGCGGGCGCGCAGCGCCGCCGCCGCCCGTTCCAGCGCCTGCAGCGACCCGGCGCCAGCGCCCGCGGTCTCGAGACGGCGGATGTCCGTCAGCGTCGCGGTGTCGAGCAGGTCCCGGAGCTGTTGGACCGACGACAGCGGCGCGCTCGCGGTCGGGTTGGAGTTCGTGGGCGGGGCCGCCCCCGACAGCGACCCCGGCGTCGGCGGCGTCGCCGGCGTCGCGGCGGGGGAATCGTTGGTCTTGTTCGAGCCGCCTGTGTTGATGTTCTGGCCCGCGTTCTGCGCGGGGCCGGGCGGCGCGGTGCCGCCCGCGCTGTTCGCGATCCGCCGCTTCGAACCTTCCATCGGCGCGAACGGATCGCGATCGAGATCCGCAGCCCGCTTGCGCAGCTCTTGCCGGCTCCGCGCCTCGGTGGCGCGACGGCCCAGCGCATCCGCCTGTGCGCGGACGCGGCGCGACTGATCGGCCAGGATGTCGGCCTTCGCGTCGAGATCCGCGGGACCGTCCGTCGGTTCCGCGGTCGGTGGCGGCTGCGGCGGATTCACCTTGGCGCCGCCGTCGACACGGATGCCCAGGCGCGCCTCGATGTCGATCAGGCGCCGCGCCAGCGATTCGGCGTCGGCCAGCCGCGCGCGGAGGCGGTAGTCATCGCGCACGCCGCCACCGGCCCGCTTGAGCGCATCGATCTCGGCGTTGACCTTGTCCAGCTGCGCGCGCAGGCGCGCCCGTTCCGCGTGCAGCGTGTCGGCGGACTGCGCGCGTGCCGGCGCCGGCGCGAGAGCGGCCCCGGCCAGCGTCAGGAAGGCGGCGAGGGCGGTGAAACTGACGGTGCGGCGCATGAAAAGGCTTCCTGGCCCGAAGCAAGGGTCGTACCACGGCGAAAAACAAGGCATGCCGTTGTTGGTCGAGCGTCCCTGCCGGCCAGCCAGAGTATCACGCGTCGAGCACGGCGCGGCGTAGCCGGTCCGTATCAGATTCTTGAGAACGGCCGGCGATCCGTCGATGCTCCCGGGACCCTCGATGCGTCGCGCGCGGCTGTGCTTGCTCTCGTTCATGTCGTTGTTGCTGCCTGCGTGTGCGACGAGCGGCGGCGGCCCCGACGTCATCCGGCCGCGGGCGGGCATCACGGCAGCGGAGTACTACCCGCTGACCGACGGCTGGAAGTGGGCGTACGACGTCGAGCAGGACGGGACCAGCATCCTCGCGACCTACGCCGTCGTCGAGACCAAGGAGAAGATCTCGGTGGTCCAGGCGGGCGACGAGCGCCTCACGTATCTGGTGGCGCCCGACGGCGTCGCGCAGTTCGAGGGCACGAAGATCGGCGACTACGTCATCAAGGATCCGATCAAGCAGGGCGCCGAGTGGCCGGTCGAAGGCGGACGCGCGCGCATCGCATCGGTCGACGAACAGCTGAACATCGAATCGGTCGGACGCTACGCCGGGTGCGTCGTGGTCGAGGTGACGCGCGCGGATCCGGCGCGCATCACGAAGACGGTTTTCGCTCCCGGGCTGGGGCCCGTCGCGATCGAAATGCAGGTGCAGGAGGGACCGAAGTTCGTGACGAAGGTGAAGGCGCGCCTGCGTGCGGTGACGAGGCCCGGAGATCCGCTCGCGATGGAGTAGACGTCATTTCTTGATAGCAGCCGCACACCGGCGCTTCGCGCCGGAGCGGCTGGCCGGCGCTCTACGTTTTGCGTAGCGCCGTACCCGATCAAATCGGCAGGCGCGTCAACGATCGAAAGTAAGTTCTTTCGCCAGCGGCGCGGAGGATTGGTATGGTCCGGGGCGGATGCGGGGGACGAACCCAATCGCGATCGGGGCGCTCGCCGCCGCGGTGCTATGCGGCTGCAGCGGCGCCTCGACGCCCGGAAGTCACTCGGGCGACTCACGAACGCCGGCGACGGGCGCGACGCCGACGCAGACGGCTGCGCCCGCGCCGCGCGCGAAGAAGGAACCGCGCACGCACGTATCGGACGAGGAAGCCCGCAAGCCGCGTCCCGATCTACCGCCCGACCAGCGCGCGTTGCTGGTGACCGGGCAGCCCGGCCAGCCGGAGGACCGCTGGATAGACGCGGAAGCCGCGGAGGGCGCGGGATACACGCTGCTGGATCTCTCCGACGACTGGACACCCTTCATCTTCGCCGAACAGGAGTCCGCGGAAGGCGAGCCGCTGCACAACCGGTATCGCCGCATCTTCCTGGGCCTGGCCAACGACGAGCTGGACGAGGACGGCGAGCCGCTGGAGCCGGGCAGCAAGAATTACCTCGAGCTGTACGGCATTCCGCCGTCGCTGTCGGTGCTGCGCGCGCGCTTCGTCCAGGACGAACAGCATCCTTGCCACGATCAGGAAAGCGCGGACGCGATCGAGGCGGTGGAGACGGTCACCTACGTGGCGCCCGCCGATCTCAAGAAGGATGCCCGGCGGCTGGCGAAGGTGCGCGAGGAGCTGGAGAAGGCGCGCAAGAAGGCGCACCTCGCGACCATCGAGGAGCTGGCGGAGAAGCAGCCGGCGATGGCGCCCAAGGTGAAGATGCTCGCCCGCCGCGCCGCCGAGAAGCCGGCGATGGCGGCGGTGGAACGGCGCCTGACCTGCGAAGGGTTGCTGGGGACCGGCAAGATCAAGCACACCGAGGGCATCTACGACGACGCCATGCGCCTGGCGGTGCGCCACTTCCAGCAGAAGCACATGATCTACGAGGCGAACTACCTACGCCGCAAGACGGTCGACGCGCTGGCGCGGCCGCTGCTCGACAACGACTATGACGACCTGACGCGCGCGCTCCGCGAGCGCGTCGTGGCGGCAGGCGCGATCATCGAGGACGGATCGGCGTCGAAGAACTCAAAGAACCTCGTCGACGACTACCTGAAGGTGGCGCTGGACCAGCTGCAACTCACCGACGGGGCGTCGGCGCTGGCGTTCTTCAAGCGGCATCCGGCCGCCGAGTTCAAGCGGCTCCGCGTCGCGATCAAGCTGCCCCCGCGGCCCGATTACTACTCGGACAACATGGACCTGTCGATCCTCGTCGATCGCGGCGACGTCTGGTACGACCTTCCGTTCACGCCCGACGGTCACTACAAGCCGCAGCCGCGCAAGAAGTACCCGTCGCTCACGCTGTACGCCAAGGCGGGGGGCAAGCAGATCGCGCTGGCGCGCTGGCGGACCACCATCGGCGGCTGGCGATCGGAACAGGCGGCCAACGGCTACGAATACTTCCGCTACAAGGGGTCGGACGTCGGACCGCGCGTGATCCGAAACGTCGTGTCCGGGCCGGTGTGGATCGCGCCGGCGTCGACGCCGATCCGGTCGCTCACCAAAGGCAAGATCGTCAACGGCAAGTGGATGCGCGTGGTCAACTACGACGAGCTGGGCCCCGGCTACCTGTCGGCGTACGGGCTGATCGCGGGCTACTTCGTCGTCCCGGGACAGAACGGTCGCCCCGATTGGGACAACGGCGTGCGCGCGCACGGGTCGTCCGACTACCTGTCGATCTACAGCGCAGCTGGGTTCTCGCACGGCTGCCACCGGCTGCCGAACCACATCGCGATCCGGATGTACTCGTTCATCCTGCAGCACCGGAACATGACCATCGTCGGCGACAAGTCGATGAACTTCGCGCGCCAGTTCCTGTCCAAGGAGACGGCCTTCGAGATCCGTCTGCCCTCGCGCGGCTACTACTACGTGCTGGATCCGCCGCTGCCGGTGAACGTGCTGGAAGGCGAGATCAAGGGCGACGCGAAGAAGCCGGTCGCCGGTTACGTGCCGATGCCGTGGAACAAGTATCCGCCTGGTCTGCCCGTGCCGGCCGCGCCCGAAGGCGCCGAGGCGAAGGCCGGGGGTGGCGGCGGCGGCTCGTCCTCGGCCGGAGGAGATGATTGATCATGACGACGACGCGCGCGGGACGCATGCGATGGGGACTGGCGGCGATCGCCGCGGCGATCGTCCTGGTTCCCCTGACGATGGTCGCGGTCGCCGACGAACCCGCCGCGCCCGCGGCCGCCGCGCCGCCGGCCGCCGCGCCCCCGGCCGCCCCGAAGCCGCCGAGCGCGAACGTGCGCATCGTGTTCACCGTCTTGCCGTCGAGCAAGAAGGCCACCGTCAACTGGGGAAAGAAGAAGCTCGGCGTCATCGCGCCGCACGCGCCGCTGATCGTCCAGCGCCCGCGCGACTCGGGACCGCTGGACGTCGTCGTGCGCGCAGAGGGTTGCGTGCCGGTGCAGACGCGCGCGTACACCTTCGAAGACAGCAAGGTGGCGGTGAAGGTGACGCCCAACGATCAGAAGAACACGCTGCTCGGGTACCGCGAGGAGATCCCTGCGGACGGCGGCGCACCCGCGGGCGGCAATCCTGACGGTGGCGCGTTCTTCTCGAGATGAGCTGAACGTCGCTCGTCACGTCCGTGGCGCTATTTCAAAAAAGCAGTCGATCGAGTATCAAAGAAGGTGAGTGAAGAAGCCTCATCGGGTGTTGGTTCTCTTCGACACGGACGGCGAACCGCCGGCGTCGCAAGACTGGAAGAAGCAGATCGAGTCGGGCGACGAGGCCGAGTTCGATGTCGCGCGCGCGCTGATCGCGAAGGGCCACGAAGTTCGACTGTTCGGTTTTCGTGACAACGTCGATCACCTGACCGCCGGCATTCGCGCCGAACCCGCGGACGTGATCTTCAACCTGACGGAAGGCTTCGCGGGCAAGTCCGGCCTCGATTACACCGTGGCCGCCGTGCTGGAGATGCTGGGCTTACCCTACACGGGCGCGTCGTGCGAAGGGCTGATGCTCGCGCGCGACAAGGCGCTGACCAAGAAGGTGTTCGCGTACCAGGGGATCCGGATCCCACACTTCATGGTCTGCCCGCGCGGCGCGGCCACGCAGCGGCCCAGCGATCTCCGCTTCCCGTTGATCGTAAAGCCGCTGGACGAGGACGCCTCGGTCGGGATCGCGCAGGCGTCGGTCGTGCGCGACGACGACGCGCTGAAGGAACGCGTGACGTTCATCCACGATCGCATCAAGACCGACGCCATCGTCGAGGAGTTCATCGCCGGCCGCGAGCTGTACATCGGCGTCATGGGGAACGACAAACCGGTCCCGCTGCCGCCGATCGAGATGGTGTTCGGCGACGACGTCACCGCCGAGAGCCGGATCGCGACCTTCAAGGCCAAGTGGAGCGTTCGCTACCGCGAGAGCCGCGACATCCAGAACATGGTCGCCAAGAATCTGTCGAACGACGTGCGCAAACGCCTGGCCGAGGTCGCCGTGCGCGCGTATCAGGCGGCGGGCTTGCACGACTACGGCCGCATCGACGTACGCCTCGCGCACGACGACGCGATCTACGTCGTCGAGGCGAATCCGAACCCGTACCTCGCGGAAGGCGAGGACCTTGCGTGGGCCGCCGAGGAGGCGGGACACGCCTATCCGGATTTCATCGAAAAAATTGCCGAGATGGCGATAAGCCGCCACGCGTCGCGCGTGTGATTCGTCCGGTTTTGTGTTCAAATCGCGGCCATGAGCACCGCCGCCAGGTCTCGCGTGTCGGTTATTTCATGGGCTCTTCGCTGGGGCGGCGCGATCGCGCTGCTCGCGTTCTTCGGTTGCGCGAACAGCGACGAGCTCGACTTCGACGGCGGTAGCGGCAAGGGCGGCAGTGACGCCGGTGCGCGCGGCGGCACGACCGGCAGCGCGGGCACGACGGGCGCCGCGGGCACGACAGGGCAGGCGGGACGCGGCGGCACGACAGGGCAGGCGGGACGCGGCGGCACGACAGGGCAGGCGGGACGCGGCGGCACGACAGGGCAGGCGGGACGCGGCGGCACGACAGGGCAGGCCGGACGCGGCGGCACCATGGGCGGCGGCGGCACCGGCGGCCGAGGTGGCACGACCGGCGCCGCGGGACGCGGCGGAACCGGCGGTGCGGGCGGCATGGCAGGCACCACCGGCGCCGGCGGGCGAGGTGGGACCGGGGGCGTGGCCGGCGGCGGCGGCACGGGCGGGGTCGGCGGTACGGGCGGCGCCGGCGGAATGGCGGGCACCGGCGGCCGGGGCGGAGCCAGCGGCGCGGGCGGAACCACCGGCGCGGGTGGAACCAGCGGCGCAGGTGGAACCACGGGCACCGGAGGCCGGGGCGGAACCTCGGGCACGGGCGGAGCCGCCGGCGGCACGGGCGGCGCGAGCGGAGGAACCGGCGGGGCAGGGGGAACCGGCGGTACGCCTGCTGACGGCGGCAACAACGACGGCTCGGACGGCGGTTAGCAGCGCCACCTGCGCCGGGGCCGGGCTTCAGTCGGCTAGCCGCCCCCGCGCGAAGCGCGGGATCGCGGCTACCAGAAAAAACAATAGTCGCACACCGCGCCTGCGGCGCGGAGCGACTAGAATCACGACGATTCTTGAGCCACGCCGTGTGGCAACTGACTCCACCCCGACAGATGCTTCGTTGGAGGTCTACCTTGGCTAGCTTTTTCCGAATGCTTTTCGTGGTCTCGCTTGCTCCGGCCCTGGGATGCGGTCTGTTCCCGTCCAGCGAGGATCCGGTTCCAACCCCGATGACCGGGTCATTCTCCCAGCATCCCGTTCGCGTCAACTCGGTCGGCTACGTGACGGATCGCGAGAAGCGCGCGACGATCGTTCTCCCCAAGGACGTGGCCGCGCTGCCCGACAAGATGGTCGAGGTGCGCGACGCCGCCGGCAGTCTCGTCTGGACGGGCATGGCGGAAGGACCGACGGCGGACAGCAGCACCAACGCCACGGTCTACATCGTGGACTTCACCGCGTTCGCGACCGCCGGCAGCTTCAACCTCGCTGTCCCCAGCCTGAAGGCCGGTGACGGCAGCGCCGCCACGTCGGCGACGTTCCGCATCGGCCCGGACGTGTTCCGTGACGTGCTGATGCGCTCGATGCTGGGCCTCTATGGCCAGCGCTGCGGCAGCGCCGTCAACATCGACCTGAACAGCGAGCACTGGACGCACGCCGCCTGCCACCTCGGGGACGCGTCGCAGAAGTTCCTGCCGTCCATCATGATGGACACCATCAAGCCCAGCCTGGCCGGCTGGCACGACGCCGGTGACTACGGCAAGTACGTCACGAACGGCGCGTTCACCGTCGGGATGATGTTGCAGGCTTTCGAGCGCTTCCAGCCCACGCTGTCCGCGCTGGAGCTGCCGATCCCGGAGAAGGGCGGGGCGCTGCCCGATTATCTCGACGAGGTGAAGTGGGAGCTCGACTGGCTGCTGACCACGCAGGGCACGGACGGGTCCGTGTCGTTCAAGGTCACGGCGCAGAACTTCGAGGGGAACGTCGTTCCCGAGAAGGACGGCTCGCGGCGCTTCTACACGGACATCAGCACGGCGGCGACCGGGGACTTCGCGGCGGTGTTCGCCCAGGCCGCGCGCATCTACCGGCCGTACGACAGCGCGCTGGCCGACAGCTACCTGGCAGCGGCCCGGCTTTCGTATGACTTCCTGAAGGCCAGCGCCACCATCAAGCCGAACCTGGACATGTTCGGGACCGGCAACTACGACTCCGGCAGCGGCGACTTCGACAACCGCGCCTGGGCCGCCGCCGAGATGTGGGAGACGACGGGCGAGGACGCGTTCCTGGTCGACTTCGAAGGGACGCCGAAGGCGCCCAAGGCCGTCGCCGACAACTTCGACTACGGCGACGTCCTGAACATGGGCTCGTTCACGTACATCCTGTCGGCGCGGCCGGGCCGCGATCAGACCGTCGTCGACGCGATGACGGCGTCGGTGCTGGCGAGCGCGGAGCGGCTCGCGACGCGCGCCGGCGGCGCCGCGTTCGGGCGCGCGATCGAGAACTACTGGTGGGGATCGAACGGCGCCATCGCGCGCACGGCGATGAACCTGGCGACCGCGGCCGTGCTGAGCCCGGCCGATGCGCCCCGCTACAACGACGCGATCGCGATGCAGCTCGATCACTTGCTGGGCCGCAACATCTACGATCGCACGCAGGTGACCGGCGTCGGCTACCACCCGCCGATGGACCCGCACCACCGCCCGTCGCAGGCGGACGGCACCGTCAGCCCGTGGCCGGGGCTGCTGGTGGGCGGGCCCAACCCCAGCGTCGACCCGATGGCAGCGCCGGGCACGACCTGGCGGGACTCGTCGGCGATGTTCGAGGTCAACGAGGTCGCGATCAACTGGAACGGGGCGCTGGTCTACGCCGCCGCGGCGCTGACGCCCGCGCCCTGACGCCGGTCACCGCCGGCGCGTCGCCGGTCCGGCAGAGGTTCACTCCCTGACGACGGCGCTGCCCGACTCGCGCCGCGACGGGCGATTCGGTTATTCTGTTGCGCCATGCATGCACGCAAGTTGCTGGTCACGGTTTTGTCTGCGGCGGCCGCGTCGACCTCCGGATGCGCCGTCTTCGTCAGCCTGCCGGAGACGCCCGGCCTCGCCCACCTGAGCGAGGAGCAGGTGTTCTCGATGGCGCCGCCGCCCGAATGGCCGGCGCCGCAGGCCGACAACCCACAGACGGCGGCGGTGAACGTGTCGTGCGGGATCGGGCCGCGCCTGTCGACGGGCTATCTCTACGCGGCTGTCAGCGTCAAGGGTCGGCCCGCCGCGTCCGCGCTGGCGCCGCTGAACATCGCGCTGGTGCTGGATCGCTCGGGCTCGATGCACGGCGATCCGTTCCGCAACATGCTGATCGCGGCCCAGACGTTCGTCGGCCAGCTGCGCGACGGCGATCGCGTGTCGGTCGTTGCGTTCTCCAACGGCGTCTATCTGGCGGCGCCGCCTGTCATCATCGACGGCAACACGCGTCCGATGGTGGCCGCCAGCATCGGCACTCTGGTCGACGGCGGGGGCACCAACCTGGGCGGGGGATTCCTGGCCGGCCTGGCGCAGGTGTTCGGCGCCTTCAACCCGTGGCAGGTGAACCAGGTCGTCCTGTTCTCCGACGGCCAGCCCAACATCGGCATCACCAGCTCCAGCGAGCTGGCGCGCATCGCCGCACGCGCCGCCGAGCACGGCGTCGCCGTCACCACCATCGGCTTCGGCATGGAGCACGACGAGCTGCTGATGCAGGGGATGGCCGACGCGTCGGGCGGCAACTACTACTACGTCGACAGCCCGAACGACATGCCCCGCATCTTCCAGCAGGAAGCGGGCGCCATCCTGCGCACCGCCGCGCGTTCGACCGACATCGATCTGGTGTTGCCGCCCGGCGTCCAGCTGGAGGAGGCCATCGGATACGACTACGTCGCCGTCGGCGGTCACACCTACGTCCGCATCGGCAGCGTCCCGCACGACCAGGAACGCTTCGTCGTGTTTCGTTTCCAGGGCGGCAGCGGCGGGCAGATGCCGATCGGGCTGGTGTACTCCGATCTGGCGCGGCGCGGGCGCTTCGGCGTGAACTGCGCGCCGTCGTACGAGGCGCGCAACGGCGGGCGCGACAACTGGGCGCTCGAGCTGGCGGGCCGCGCGGAGGCCGCGTCGGGCCTGGCCGAATCGATGGCGTGGGCGGACAACGGCAGCGAGGCGTTCGTCATCTCGCAGATCGGCTACACGCGCGGCATCATCGAGGTGATGCGCGAGCGGCTGGGGCCGCAGGCGCTCGCCGAGGAAGACAAGATGCTGCTCGATGCGCAGATGAACCTTGGGCTCAAGGTCGGAAGCGGCGCGGCGAAGTCGTTCATGAGCGGCGGCATCAGCGGCCTGAGGAGCTTCGCGCACCAGCAGGCGGTCAGCAACGCGACCACCGCGGTCGCGTACAACGTCGACAAGTCGTTCCGGACGCGCGTGCGCGTCACCGTGCAGACCAACTTCCGCGGATCGGCGGGCACCCGGTACGTCGCGCGCGGCACCCCGTACAAGCCGCGCGACCGCGACGCCAGCCTCCGCTTCAAGCGCGCGCGGTATTCCAGCTACAAGATGATGCGCGCGCGATAGGCGCGACTAGTAGATCTCGATCTCTGGCTTCAGCACAGAGCTCAGCAGGGCGGCGCGGCTCTCGAGCGGCAGCGGCGTCAGCTCGCGGATGAATTCCTCGACGGCGCCGCCGTCGTCCTGGTCGAACAGCACGGCGAAGCCCTTGTAGGCGACCGTCCGGATCACGCGTCCCGACGCCTGGCAGGTCTTGCCGCTGTTGGCCGACAGCACGACCGAGATGCGGCGATCGATCGGGACGTTCTCGGTCGACTTGAAGAAGCAGCCGCCGCGCGAGATGTCCTGCAGCTCGGCGGCGACGCTGCCGCGGCCGAGCAGCTGCAGCGTGACCGGAAGGCCGAGGCCGATGCGCGGATACTGCCGCTGTTCCTTCCCCGCCATTGCTGGATCAGCATGCCACAGCCGATAAAAGGCAGCTGGCAAAACGGCGCCCGCGGCAGAGGCGTGCTATCAATGGGCGCGTCATGAGCGTGGCACGTAAGTCTGCGGGTTTCGTGCCGATTTCGCCCGAGCTGGTGCCGCAAACGCTGTTCACGCGCCGGAAATTCTGGGCGGAACGGTTCGGCGTCGCGCCCGTGCTGCCGACGACGCGCGCCGAGATGGATGAGCTCGGCTGGGATTCGTGCGACGTCGTCCTCGTCACCGGCGACGCGTACGTCGATCACCCCAGCTTCGGCATGGCGCTGATCGGGCGCCTGCTGGAGGCGCAGGGGTTCCGCGTCGGGATCCTGTCGCAACCGGACTGGCGCAACGTCGACGCGTTCCGCGCGCTGGGCCGGCCGACCGTCATGTGGGGCGTCACCGCCGGCAACATGGACTCGATGGTCAACCGCTACACGTCCGACCGGCGGCTGCGTCACGACGACGCGTACTCGCCGGGCGGCGCGGGTGGCCGGCGGCCCGATCGCGCGCTGATCGCCTACGCGCAGCGCTGCCGAGAGGCGTTCGACGACGTCCCGGTCGTCGTCGGCGGCATCGAGGCCAGCCTGCGCCGGATCGCGCACTACGACTACTGGTCGAACAAGGTGCGGCGATCGATCCTGATCGATTCGCGGGCAGACCTGCTGGTCTACGGCAACGGAGAGCGCGCGGTCGTCGAGATCGCGCACCGGCTGGCGGCCGGCGAGCCGCCCGACCGCATCACCGATCTGCGCGGAACGGCGTACGTGCGCCCGGCCGGGCCGCAGCCAGGATCGGGCGACGGCTGGACCGAGCTCGATTCGACGTCGATCGACACGCCGGGCCCGCCCGCCGCGCCCGTCGATCCCTACGCGATGACGCCCGGCGCAGGGGAGGGCGATCCGGCCTGCGCGCCCGCGCCCGCGGCGCCGCCCGCGTTCGTGCCGCGCGCCAGCCTCCGGCCCCGCGGCGACCGCACGCGCACCGTCGTGCGCATGCCGGACTTCGACGCCGTCGTGTCCGATCCGGTCCTGTATGCGCACGCGTCGCGCATCCTGCACGTGGAATCGAACCCCGGTAACGCGCGCGCGCTGGTGCAGCGGCACGGCGACCGCGACGTGTGGCTGAACCCGCCGCCGCTGCCGCTGTCGACGGCGGAGATGGATCGCATCTACGAGCTGCCCTACACGCGCAAGCCGCACCCGGGCTACGGCGACGTGAAGATTCCCGCCTACGAGATGATCCGGTTCTCGGTGACGATCATGCGCGGATGCTTCGGCGGCTGCACGTTCTGCTCGATCACCGAGCACGAGGGGCGCGTGATCCAGAACCGGTCGGAGGCCTCGATCTTGCGCGAGATCGAGACCGTGCGCGACACGGTCCCCGGCTTCACCGGCGTCATCTCCGACGTGGGCGGGCCGACCGCGAACATGTACCGGCTGGCCTGCCGCGACCCTGCCATCGAGTCAGCCTGCCGGCTTCCGTCCTGCGTCTATCCGGAGATCTGTCCGAACCTGCGCACGGACCACTCGTCGCTGATCCAGCTCTACCGGAAGGCGCGCGCGCTGCCCGGGGTGAAGAAGGTGCTGGTCGCGTCGGGCGTGCGCTACGACCTGGCCGCGACGTCCAAGGAATACGTGCGCGAGCTGGCCACCCACCACGTCGGCGGCTACCTGAAGATCGCGCCCGAGCACACCGAGGAAGGGCCGCTGTCGAAGATGCTGAAGCCCGGCATCGGCAGCTACGAAAAGTTCAAGCAGTTGTTCAACGATGCGACGGAAAAGGCCGGGAAGAAGCAGTACCTGATCCCGTACTTCATTGCCTCGCACCCGGGGACGACCGACCGGGATATGCTGAACCTCGCGCTCTGGCTCAAGCGCAACGGCTTCCGCGCCGACCAGGTCCAGAACTTCCTGCCGTCGCCGATGGCGACCGCGACCGCGATGTACCACAGCGGCCGCAACCCGCTGCGCAAGCTGCGGCGCGACGGTGAGACGGTCTTCGTGCCGAAGACGCCCGCCACGCGGCGGCTGCACAAGGCGTTCCTGCGCTACCACGATCCGGCAAACTGGCCGCTGCTCCGGACCGCGCTGCGCCGGATGGGGCGCGCCGATCTGATCGGCAACGGGCCGGGTAAGCTGATCCCGCTGCGCCAGCCGCCGTCGTCGGCGACGGCGAAGCCGGCGCACCGGAAGGGTCGTCCCTTCCGTACGCAGCACGTCCGCTGATCAGTGATCCGAGTGAGACGGGGGGAGCAGGAGCGTTTGCTCGGGGTGGCGGGCGTTCCACTGGTTGATGATGTCGTACGCCTCGTACGGCGACGGCATGAGCATCAAGCCGGTGAAGCCACCGACGATGCCGGTGACGACGCCCGCGACCGCCATCGTCTCGTTGGTGTGCGACTGGCAGATCGGGCTCACCGGTAGGTCGAAGCCGGGGGGCGTCGACGGGGTGATGCATTCGGTCTGCGTGAACATCGTGGCGGCAGCGGCGATGATCAGCGCGCCGAGAGCGACGCTTCCCATCATGACGCCCGTGCCGAGGTAGATCCGGCTCGTGAGCGCGAGCGCCCGCGGGTGAAGGAGGCTGTCGCGGCTGGTGATCTCCTCGAGATGCCCCAGGCTCTTGACGTAGGTCAGGGATCCGACCGACGGCGGTGCGGCCGCCGGCGCCGGCAACGGTTCGACGGGGGCCGCCCGCGCCTGCAGCGGCGCGCCCAGCAACGCCCCGGTCAGCAACGACACCATGACCTGCACTCGAAGTCGCATACTCCCGTGACCAGAGAGCGCTCTCGAAGGTTAGGCGCGCGCTCAGCCCGAGACGGCCAGGCTGACGGCCCAGCGCGCGAGCTCGGGGACGACCACGGCTTTCTCTTCCGTGTCGGCCGCGACCAGCTCCTCTATGCGGGCGATCAGCTTGCGGGCGTCGGCCTCGGCGCCGGGCGGCCTCTCGGCCAGCAGGCGGCGCAGATCGTAGCGAAGTCGAACCAACTCCCGCATCTCGACGTAGCTCATTCGATCCCTCCGGCCCATCCACCCTAGACGTCGCGTCAATCCCGTCAAATTTTCGCAATTTTTCCATGTGGAGGAGGCCTGCTAGATTGTGGCCTTCATGCTTCGCCCCACGGACGACCTTCGCATCGAGCAGATCCGGCCGCTGATTCCGCCTGCCATCTTGATGGAGAATCTGCCTCTGTCGGAGACGGCCTCGACCACCGTGGCGGAGGGCCGGGACGCGGTGACGAAGGTTCTGCGCCAGCAGGACGATCGCCTGGTGGTCGTGGTCGGCCCGTGCTCGATCCACGACGTCGACGCGGCCCGCGAGTACGCGCGCGGGCTGCGCGCGCTGGCGGTCGAGCTGGCCGACGCGCTGGTCGTCGTCATGCGCGTCTACTTCGAGAAGCCGCGCACGACCGTGGGCTGGAAGGGGCTGATCAACGACCCCCGCCTGGACGGGACGTTCCGCGTCAACGAGGGTCTGAACCTGGCGCGCAGCCTGCTGCTCGATCTCGCCGAGATGGGCCTGCCGTCCGGTTGCGAGTTCCTGGACACCATCACGCCGCAGTACATCGCGGACGTCGTCAGCTGGGGCGCCATCGGTGCGCGGACCACCGAGAGCCAGGTCCACCGCGAGCTGGCCTCGGGCTTGTCGGTCCCGGTCGGTTTCAAGAACGGAACCGACGGCAACATCCAGATCGCCATCGACGCGATCCAGGCCGCCGGCCATCCCCACCATTTCCTGTCCGTCACCAAGCAGGGCTTGTCCGCGAT
>Ga0207681_10001210_pt1 | contig 16603 bp, 13 predicted proteins | sample KBSS53metaG_FD_184324 | JGI IMG/M metagenome (GOLD analysis project Ga0207681, IMG submission 184324) | Switchgrass rhizosphere microbial communities from Kellogg Biological Station, Michigan, USA - KBS S5-3 metaG (SPAdes) (version 2) | ecosystem: Host-associated > Plants > Roots > Rhizosphere... | reverse complement strand
GTCTCGACGGCCTCATCCGCGAGCTGGCGGCGATGCCCGACCTGGCGCGCATCCGCTACACCACCAGCCACCCCAACGACATGACGCCGGGCCTGATCGCGGCGCATGCCAGCGAGGCCAAGCTGATGCCGTTCCTGCACTTGCCGGTGCAGTCGGGCTCGGACCGGGTGCTCAAGGCGATGAACCGCAGCCACACCGCCGAAAGCTACCTGGCGATCCTGGAGCAAGTGCGCGCCGCGCGGCCGGATATCGCGCTCTCGGGCGACTTCATCGTCGGCTTCCCTGGCGAGACCGAGGCCGAGTTCGCGGAAACGCTGCGGCTGGTCGAGGCGGTCGGCTACGCCCAGTGCTTCAGCTTCAAGTACTCGCCCCGCCCCGGCACCCCGGCCGCGACAATGGCCGACCAGATCGCCCCCGAAGTGATGGACGAGCGGCTCCAGCGCCTCCAGGCCGCGCTCAACACCACCCAGCTCGCCTTCAACCGGGCGAGCGTGGGCAAGCGCTGCACCGTGCTCGTCGAACGGCGCGGCAAGCATCCCGGCCAATGGCTCGGCAAATCGCCCTGGCTGCAGTCAGTGCACTTCACCGGCGATGCCGCGATCGGCGACCTGATCGAGCTCGACCTTACGCGAGCAGGGCCGAACTCGCTGTCTGGCGAGCCGGCCCTGCAACTAGAGGAGCAATTGGCAGACTGAGCCGGCGGCGAGACGCCGGCTCACCCGGTCGGCTTACCAGAAGAAGCCGTTGTAGACGCGCAGCACGCGGCCGGTGCGCATGTTCACCAGCACCACGTCGTTGCCGTAGCGCACCCAGCGCGCGCCGCGGCCGGGGTGAGGCAGGCGATAGCGAGCGTAATCGTTCACCCAGTAGCGGTTGCCGTAATACGTCGGCTGGAAGCGATAGCCGACGGCGACCGGGCGATAGGCATAGCCGCGCGGGCCCTGGTAGGCGGGACGGCGGAACGCATCGCGGTTCGAACGGCGATAGTCGCGCCAGTCCTCACGCAGCTCCTGGCGAGATTCGCGCACGTCGCGGCGTGCCTCGCGCACGTCGTGGCGGTCGCCATAGCGCTGTGCCTGGCGCAAGTCGCGCTGGTCGCGCCGCAAGTCGCGCTCGCTGTCGCGCACTTCGCGGGCGCTCTGCGCCTGCGCGGCGACCGGCACGAGAACGGCGGGAACCATCGCGCTCACGGCGAGGGCCGCCATGATCATCTTACGCATTGTCTTTCTCCATTCTTGGCGCCCCAGGGGTCGCGATGAGCCCGGTGTGCTCCTCTCCGTATGAACCCTTGGGGAATCACGATTTCAGGTGCCGTGCAGAAGTGTCGCGATGTGTATTCGGTTGCATGAACATTGGTTCAGCCAACCGTCGGGCGCGCGGATCGCAATTGTGGACAGTCGCTTGGCCCCCTGCTTGCGCTCGCTTCGTCCGGGCCTAGATTGGCTTTTCAGAACAAACGCGCTTTCACATGAAAGGAGCGCATGGCCCGCAAATCCGCGCAGCGTCCCGAACCGACGCATTTCCGGCCCGACCTGCCCCGCCGGGCCCGACTCGAAGTCGAGTTCGATGAGCCGGCGCTGCTCGGACCCTTGTTCGGCCAGTTCGACGCCAATCTCGTCCAGGTGGAGAATCGCCTGGGCGTCTACATCGCGGCCCGAGGCAACCGCATCCAGATCGAAGGACCCGAAGACGCCGTGTCGCGCGCCCGCGAAACCCTCACCGGAATGTACCACCGCCTCGAGCATGGGCACGACCTGGATGCCGGCGCGGTCGAATCGCTGATCACGATGTCCGCCGAGCCGACGCTGGAAGGCATCATCTCGGGCGACGCGGGCGGCACTCCGCCGATCATGATCCGCACCCGGCGCAAGACGATCGTGCCGCGCTCGGCCACGCAGATCGACTACATGCGCGCCCTCGCGCGGGCCGACATCATCTTCGCGCTGGGGCCAGCGGGCACCGGCAAGACCTACCTCGCGGTCGCCCAGGCGGTCAGCCAGCTGATGACCGGCTCGGTCCAGCGCCTGATCCTGTCGCGCCCCGCGGTCGAGGCGGGCGAGAAGCTGGGCTTCCTGCCCGGCGACATGAAGGACAAGGTCGACCCTTACCTGCGCCCGTTGTACGACGCGCTCTACGACTGCATGCCGCCCGAGCAGGTCGAGCGCCGCCTCGCCAGCGGCGAGATCGAGATCGCCCCGATCGCCTTCATGCGCGGCCGCACGCTGGCCGACGCCTTCGTCATCCTCGACGAGGCGCAGAACACCACGCGCGAGCAGATGAAGATGTTCCTCACCCGCTTCGGCCAGAACAGCCGCATGGTCGTGTGCGGCGACCCCCGCCAGGTCGACATCCCCGCCCACGACCGCATGAGCGGCCTCGCCGACGCGGTCTCGCGGCTGGAGGGCGTCGACGGCATCGACGTGACCCGCTTCACCGCCGCCGACGTGGTGCGCCACCCGATCGTGGGCCGGATCGTCGAGGCGTACGAAGGGCAGGAGGCCTGAGGGCGCGCCTGGCCCACCCCGCTGCGGCTAACTTCGCCTGACGGCTCAGCAAGCCTCGCTCCCCTCCCGCAAGCGGGAGGGGCAAACACCACCCCAATCGCCCTCCCGCCCGCGGGAGGGCCGGAAGGCTTGGCGGTTCACCGCCTAGCCGAACAGGGTGGGCTGGCGCGAGGGGTTGGCCCTCGGCCGAACTCGTCTGGCCGTTAACGCCCCAGGCTGTGTGAAAACGGCGCATGCTCCCCGAGCCGATAGCATGTTTGCGAAGACGCATACACGGCGCGGGGCAATCGTTCGTCAGGTCGTGATGGCCGCCAGCATCTTGCGTACCCCCACAATGTTGAGCACGCGGGTCAGGTTATAGGCGAGGACGTGGAGTGCCATCTCGGTTGAGACGCGAGGCTTGGTTCTCATGAGAAAATGGGTGGCGCCCATTCGTGCTTTTAAGGTGCCAAAGGGGTGCTCAACCGTTTGTCGCCGGACCCGCATGGCATTCGGGTTCGCATCGAGCCGGTGCTGCATAGCTTCGAGTATATGCTCGTGCTCCCATCGCGTGACCCTGCGCTCCGGTGCCGGCGTGCAACGCGCCTTGATGGGGCATTTCGGGCAGTTGCTCGTCCAGTATCGACTAACCGTCAGCCCCGCTTCCACGTTGGTGTAGCGGTATGTCAGTGTCTCGCCGGCGGGGCAGCGGTACGCGTTCTGGTCTGGAATATAGACGAAGTCCTGCTTGCCAAAGCGGCCTGCGAACTTGGCCTGTGAGGTCAACGGCTTCGGCAGCGTTACGGTTACGCCTGCCTGCTCACTAACCAGTATCTGTTCGCTGGAAAAATAGCCGCGGTCGGATACTACATCGAGTTTTTCTACGCCAAGAACATCCTTGGCCTTAATTGCTATGCCACTGAGTTGAGCCCGGTCGGTTCCGACGTTCGTCACCTCGTGCATCACGATGAGGTGATGATCTGTGTCGACTGCTACCTGAACATTGTAGCCTACCACGCCTGTTCCGCGACCGCTCGACGACATCGATCGAGCGTCGGGATCAGTGAGGGAAACCTGTTGGTCAGGCGACGACAACATTTGTGCTTCCAATCGGTCCAGACGCTTCATCTCCTCCTCGAGTCTGGCAATCTTCTCTTTGAGCCTCTCGCTCTTGGCGGCCATAATATCGGTCGGATCCTGCCGGTCAGCCGTATCGAGCTGCGATAGGTACCGCGCGACACTTTCCTCAATCTGTTGCCGTCGGCGCTCGAGCTTGGCTTTGGTGAAGTTGCGGTCGCGGTTGTTCACCGCTTTGAATTTGCTGCCGTCGATGGCGACACTTCGACCAGCGAGCAGGCCCATCTCCCGGCATAGCAAGACGAAGCGGCTGCACACCTGCCTGATCGCAGCGCCGTTATCGCGCCGGAAGTCCGCAATCGTCTTATGGTCGGGCACGAGCCGACCGACCAGCCACATCAGCTCGACATTACGGTCGGCTTCACGCTCCAAGCGCCGGCTCGACTGGATGCGGTTCAAATAACCGTAAATGTAGAGCTTCAGCAGTACCGATGGATGATAAGACGGACGACCGGTCGCAGCAGGCTCGACGCGAGCAAATCCAAGCTCCGCGAGGTCCAGCGCGTCGACGAACGCATCGACCACCCGAACCGAGTTCTCCTCGTCGATCCAGTCGTCAACACACGGCGGGAATAACGTCGTTTGGGTGCGATCCGCACCAGAAATGAAGCGACCCATATGATCCTCCAAACCGTCGGATCATCCTACCACACTAGGCGCGTTTTCACACAGGCTGGCCCAAACCCAGTCGTTCACGCGAGATGGATTACTGCTTGATAGCGGCCCGTTCGGAACTGGACGTTTGCTGTCCGAGGAGAAGAGCATGACCAGCAGCACCGACGTCTCCGTGATCGATGTTTATCAGCGACACGGTCTGGCCTGGGCTAAGCTACGCAGTGATAATCTGCTCGAGAAGCTATGGCTCGATCGCTTCTGCGCGCTACTGCCTGCCGGCGCGGCGATACTCGACATAGGGTGCGGTTCTGGGCTGCCGATCGCACGCGAGCTGATCCGGCGCGGCTTCGACATCACCGGGGTAGACGGCACGCCGACGATGCTAGCGCAGTTCCAGCGCAATCTGCCTGGCGTCGCAGCCCACCTTGCCGATATGCGAGACCTGGCCCTTAAGCAGCGATTCGCAGGGCTGCTCGCCTGGGACAGTTTCTTCCACCTCTCTACAAGCGATCAGCGAGACATGATCCCGCGCTTCCAAGCACATGCCGCTCCCGGAGCCGTCCTGATGTTCACCAGCGGAGATGCCGAAGGCGAAGCGATCGGCGAATTAGAGGGCGACCTTCTCTATCATGGCAGCCTCGATCCCGAGGAATACCGCAGCTTGCTTGCCGCCGCCGGCTTTGCGGTTACCGCGCATACCGCTAAAAAGATCCGGCCTGTGGTCACCGCACCGTTTGGCTGGCGCAACAAGGTGGCTGACCAGAGGGCAACTTAGCCGTGCGGCGTGCTGAAAGCAGCCGGGCAGCTGCCCACTACATAGCGACCATCCGTGGGGCGTGGTATGCGTGACCGGCCGCAGTTTTGCCTCACCTCGGGTCGAAAACTATGAAGAGACAGGTGCACAAGTATTATGGCGTACAGTTCTGGGGGGCATTCGCTATGGCTATCGCATCAGTCTTGTGCGCAATCTGGGGTGCTTACAGCGGAAACGGCTACAAAGTTTCTGCAGCACTATTAATGACGCTCATTAGCACAGGCGCCTTGATAAGACGCGCTCGTGACGTTCACTTTGCTCGGCAACTTGCCGAGCGTCCGGACCTGAAGTCGATCTATGATCGCTGGGTAGAGTGAGCGGGCACGCGACGTCCGCTTCCCACCACTTCCCGCTGTTACCCTGAACTTGTTTCAGAGTTAGTTCGCCGATGGATCGGTACCGCGATCGGCAAACCGCAGAACGAGGCTGTACCCCGAAGAACAAACCAAAAACACACTTGACAAATCAAACCAGAACGGTTACACGCCGCAACACCGGAGCGATCTTGCGATTGCGCCGGTACACGGCGGGTGCGGGTGAGCAGGGCCTTGCTCAATCCACCCCGCACCATGCGGCCGGCGCTCAGCAGACGGGCGCCTGCACCCCGATGCGAAGCCTTCGATCGGTCGGCCATCTCCGGTAAGGTAACTCCGGAAGCTCTCGCCAGACCGTAGCCGGCGTGACACCGCGAGCCTCTAGCGCCGCAGCTTCGCACACCTGAGAGGTCGAGTTGGCGGTCCGCTTGCGCGCTTCCCCCGCCAGCCGTTCGCACGATGGAACGCGAGCCAACCCTGTCGTGCCAGGGCAGCGCCGGCCGCAACGTCCGCCGTTGAAGTTTCCTCAGGCGTTATCCCGCGCTCGCCGGCGGGTGTATTCGCATGTCCGCGCGCCGCGCTCAGGGCGCCGCCTGTGCCGAGAGCCGGTCCCACGTCGCCCAGTCGATCGCGCGGCCGGGGTAGGCGACCTTGCGGAACGGCCAGTTGCGCGCGATCCACCCCTGCACGAAGCGATAGAGCTGCGCGTCGAAGCCCTTGTCGTACTCGGCCTTGGTCACCCACAGGCGCACCACCGCGTCGTAGCCCGGCGCCTTGCTCGGCTGCACGTAGACGCTGCCCCGCTCGCGCGAGCCGTCGGGCGTGAGGACGGAATAGGCGAAGGATTCGCGCCGCTGCCAGCGCCCCTGCTCGGTCCGCATGTCGAGCATCGCGTCCGCGTCCGAGATGCCCGCATGCGGCCAGGCGGTGCTGCGCGAGAACGTCTGCTGCAAGTGCTCGATCGAGGACATGTACGCGTCGTAGTCGATCTGCACGAGGTCCGGACCCAGCGGCACCAGCTTGAAGCCCGGCCCCTCGACGAGGACCGGTACGGCGAAGTCGGCGGGCACCAGCGGCGGCGTGGGAGCCGCCTGCGCGACCGGCGCCTCGGCACAAGCGGGCATCACCAGCACCGGGGCCAGCGCCGGGACCAGCGCCGTTGCCAGAGCCACACGCAGACACCCGATCCACCGCTTCATGCCGTTTTCCCGCTTGGTTCACAGACCCCGAGTTCGTCCCAGAAAACTGGAGCTAGGTCCAGCATCCCTTCTCGGCTAGATGCGCGAGCGCCATGCACCTCGACATCGATATCGAAGACCCCTGGCCCGCCGTTCCCGACTGGGAGGCGCTGGCCCGCCGCGTCGCCCTTGCCGCGGCGCAAGTCGTGCCCGAGCTCGCGCACCCGCGCCTCGCCGTCAGCGTGCTGTTCACCGGCGACGCCGAAGTCCACGCGCTCAACGCCGAGTGGCGCGGCAAGGACAAGCCCACGAACGTGCTCTCCTTCCCCATGCTCGAGCGCTCCGACCTCCTCGATCTCGCGCCCGACGGCCCGCCCGAGCTGCTCGGCGACATCGCCCTGGCGCACGAGACGTGCGCGCGCGAGGCGGCGGACAAGGGCATCGCGCTGGAGGATCACGCCGCCCACCTGATCGTCCACGGCCTGCTCCACCTCGCCGGCTACGACCACGAGACCGGCGAGGCCGAGGCGCAGGCGATGGAGGCGCTGGAAACGAATGTACTTGCCCTGATGGGCCTGGCCGACCCATATGCGGGCTGATTTTGGACGATAGGGGCTGACCAGCACGATGGCCGAGAATGGCCGGCACACCGAATCCGGACAGGGAGAACCGGACAGTAGCGGCACGCTGTGGCGTGTCATCAAGCGGATGTTCGGATCAGATGTCGATCAGTCGCTGCGCGCGCAGATCGAGGACGTCATCAACGAGCACGAGGGGGACCGCCAGGCCGACGGCGGCTCGGGCGACCTCTCCCCGCTCGAGCGGCAGATGCTGCGCAACCTCCTGCACTTTTCCGAGCACGATGCCGACGACGTGGCGATCCCGCGCGGCGACATCGTCGCCCTGCCCGCCTCGGCGAGCTGGGCCGAAGTGGTCGAGGCCTTTGCCGAGCACGGGCACAGCCGCATGCCGGTCTACGGGGATTCGCTCGACGAGATCCGGGGCATGATCCACATCAAGGACGTGTTCCCGATACTCGCGCGCGGCGTCGAGCCGCCGGCCGACTGGACCAGCCTGCTGCGCCAGCCGCTGTTCGTGCCCCAGGCCCGCGGCGCGCTCGACGTGCTGGCCGACATGCGCGCCAAGCGCATCCACCTGGCCGTGGTGATCGACGAGTACTCGGGCACCGACGGCATCATCACCATCGAGGACCTCGTCGAGGAGATCGTCGGCGAGATCGAGGACGAGCACGACGACGCGCCCGAGGAGATGCTTGTGTCGCTCGGCGACGGGCTGTGGGATGCCGATGCCCGGGTCGAGCTCGACGAGGTTGCGGAGAAAGTCGATCCACGGCTTGCCGAAGTGGAAGAGGCGGTCGATACTTTGGGAGGCCTCGCCTTCGTCCTGGCCGAGCAAGTGCCCGAGGTCGGCTCTGTCCTGACGCACGATAGCGGCTGGCGCCTCGAAGTGACAGATGGCAATGAACGCCACGTCACCAGGCTCCGGCTGCACCCCCCGGCCCAGGAGCGTGAGCGAGAAGCCGAATAAGCCGCCGGCGCGGGCCTGCGGCGATTGTTAACATGAATTGAGACAGTTCTTGGTTGTACGTCGCCTCCCTCCCCTGCGCGCCCTGGAAGCCTTCGTGCGCGTCGTCCGCCTCGGTTCGGCCAAGGCGGCGGCGAGCGAGCTGGCGCTCTCGCCCTCGGCCCTGTCGCGCCGCGTCGCCGCGCTGGAGGACTTCACCGGCAAGCGCCTGTTCACCCGCCAGCACCAGGCGATGAAGCTGACCGACGAGGGCCAGGCCTTCTACAACGCGATCGCGCCCAAGCTGGAGGAGCTGGCCGACGCGGTGGAGGCGCAGATCGATCGCGGCCAGGTGCTGCGCCTGCACTTGGGCGTGCCCGCGCTGTTTGGCGGCCAGCGCCTGTTCCCGCGCCTGCCCGAGCTGCGCAAGCTGCACCCACGCCTGCACATCGACATCGACACCGGGCCCAACCTGGAGGCGCGCGTGGGCGACACGCTCGACGCCGCGATCGTGCTGTCCAAGGAGCCCGATCCCTCGCTCTATTCGGTGCAGCTCGACCAGAACAAGGTCTACGCGATCGTCTCGAAGCAGACCGCGAGCGAGCTTGGCTCCACGCCCGACGAGGCCAAGCTGTCGCGCCAGACCTTCCTCATCCACAACGACCTGCCCGAAAGCCTCGATGCCTGGAAGGCGGAAATCGGCATGGCCGACCTCCACCCCGCCTCGGTCGATCGCTTCGATGCCGGCCAGCTGATGCTCGAGGCGGCGGCCCAGTCGCTCGGCATCGCGATCATGCACGACGATCACTTCCGCCGCGCGCAGGACGATCGCCTGGCGCTGCTCTACAACATCAACGTCGAGAGCCCGTACCGCTACTGGTTCATCTGCCGCCCCAAGGACCTGGAAGCGCGGCCGGTGAAGATCTTCCACGAATGGCTGGTGAAGGCGGGACTGTAACGGGCCAAGCGCGCGCAAGTCCTTCTTCCCCCTCGATGGGGGAAGGATAGCGAGAGCTTGCGGCCGAAGGACGCTAGCGAAGCTTGGATGGGGGTGAGGGTGCGTCCTGGCACCGTCGCTCAACGACGCACCCTCACCCCCATCCAACTGCGGCTAGCTCGCTAACGCTCACAAGCCTTCGTATCCTTCCCCCATCAAGGGGGAAGAAGAATCCGAACCCACGTCACGCCTTCGCGCCGCTTTCGGATCGCGCGCGGCCCGCCTATCACCCTGGCTTCGTCGCTCGACACAGGGGAGAATCATGGCCAATCGCATGCTCGTTCAAGGACTTCTCGGCAGCGCCGCCATGCTCCTGCTGACAGCCGCGGCGCCGCCTGCGCCCTCGCTGTTCCCGGCCGGGACGACGACCGACACGATCCAGGGCCAGACGATCCCCGACCCCTATCGCGAGCTGGAGAACGCCGCCGATCCCAAGGTCCAGGCCTGGAGCGACGCGCAGAACCTGCGTACCCGCGCCTATCTCGATGCCCTGCCCGGCCGCGCCGCCGTCGCCGCCAAGCTGACGCGCATGTTCAAGGACCGCTCGCCCTCGTTCGGCGCTCTCCACGCCGCGGGTGACAAGATCTTCGCGATGTACATCGATCCGGCCAAGCAGCAGCCCTCGCTCGTGATGCTGAACGCCGCCGGCGATCCGGCCAGCAGCAAGGCCTTGCTCGATCCGAACACGATGGACCCCACCGGCCACACCGCGATCGACTGGTTCGTGCCTTCGCCCGACGGCAGCAAGGTCGCGGTCTCGATCTCGAAGAACGGCAGCGAGGACGGCACCCTGCACGTCTACGACGCCATGACCGGCAAGGAAGTCGAGACACCGATCGATCGGGTGCAATTCCCCACCGCCGGCGGCTCGCTCGCCTGGACCGCCGACGGCAAGAGCTACTGGTACACTCGCTACCCGGATCACTCGCAGCCGGAGAGCGAGTGGCACTTCAACCAGAGCACGTACCTCCACACGATCGGCAGCGACCCGGCCAAGGACACGCTGGTGCTGAGCGAGAAGGACGGCATCCCGCGCACGGCCGAGATCTTCCTCAGCAACGCAGAGCACGGCCCCGCCGCGCTCGCCTCGGTGCAATGGGGCGACGGCGGCCAGTGGCTGCACTTCGTCCTGACGCCCGACGGCAAGGCCAGGAAGATCGCCGAGTACGAGGACCGCGTGATCGGCGGCGCGGTGATCGCCAGGGACGGCACCGTCTACGGCGTCAGCCGCAAGGACGCGCCGATGGGCAAGGTGGTCAAGCTCGCCGCGCCCTACACCGGCGGCTTTGCCAGCGCGCAGACGATCGTGCCCGCCCGCACCGACGGTGCCATCGTCGACGGCGGCCAGGCCGACGAGCCGCTGGTGCTGGCCAACGGCAAGCTGTTCGTGACCCGCATCGCCGGCGGACCAAATTCGGTCGGCGTCTATGATCTGAACGGCAAGGACTTGGGCGCGCTCGACGTGCCGCCGGTCTCCTCGGTCAGCAACATCGTCGCGCTGCCCGGCGGCGACGTGCTCTACGACGTCAACGGCTACACCCAGCCGCCGCACTACTTGCGCTGGGCCGCGTCGACGATGAAGTCGACCCCGACCGCGCTGAAGATGACGACTTCGGTCTCCTATGCCGATGCCGAAGTGAAGCAGATCTTCGCCACCTCGAAGGACGGCACCAAGGTGCCTGTCACGCTGGTGATGAAGAAGGGCACCAAGCTCGACGGCAAGAACCCGCTGCTGCTCTACGGCTATGGCGGCTACGGCGTGAACATGACCCCGGGCTTCTCGGCCGCGCGCACCCGCATGCTGCTCGACGGCGGCATGATCTACGCGCTGGCCAACATCCGCGGCGGCGGCGAATATGGCGAGACCTGGCACCAGCAGGGCATGCTGACGAAGAAGCAGAACGTGTTCGACGACTTCGCCGCCTCGGCCGAGACGCTGATCAAGCTCGGCTACACCAGCCACGACAAGCTGGCGCTGCAGGGCGGCTCGAACGGCGGCCTGCTGATGGGCGCGCAGATCACCCAGCACCCAAGCCTCGCCAAGGCGGTGATCAGCCAGGTCGGCATCTACGACATGCTGCGGGTCGAGCTCGATCCCAACGGCGCCTTCAACATCACCGAGTTCGGCACGGTGAAGGACCCGGCGCAGTTCAAGGCGCTCTACGCCTACTCGCCCTACCACCACGTGGTGAAGGGCACCGCCTACCCCGCGATCCTGTTCATGACCGGCGCCAACGACGGCCGCGTGAACCCGTTCCACTCGCGCAAGTTCGCCGCCGCGCTGCAGGCGGCGACCGCGTCCAAGGCGCCGATCCTGCTGCGCACCTCGACCAACTCGGGCCACGGCCAGGGCTCCTCGCTCGACGAGATCATCGCCCAGCAGACCGACATGACGATGTTCCTGTTCGACCAGCTCGGCGTCGACGCCGCCAAGGCCGCGGTGAAGTAAAGCTGACGCCAGATCCTCCCCTTTAAGGGGAGGTGGCAGCCCGAAGGGCTGACGGAGGGGTGTAGCCCTCTCGACGGTGCACGGCCGAAGCGGTGACACCCCTCCGACCCGGCTTCGCCGGCCCACCTCCCCTTTCAGGGGAGGATCGCACTTTCGCGATCACTGCGAAGCCGGCGCCGCCTCCGGCTGCGGCACGGGTGCCGGGGCGAGAGCGGACTTCGCACGCCGCTCGCGCTTGCTGGTCTTGCCGGCCATCTTGTCCTTCTTGACCGGGGGCGGCGCGTCGGTGGAGGGCTCGGGCGGCAATCCCCATTTGAGGTTGTCAGCCTCACCCGGCGGCTGTTCGATGCGGTTGGCCGAGACCGACGCCTTCGCAGCCGCGTCGGACTTGGCGGCGATCCAAGTGACGCACTCGGCGAGCTTGCGGATCGAGTGGTCGAGCACGTTGCTGCCCAGCGGCCGGCAGTTGATGACAAGCAAGTCCTGGCGCACCGGCATTGCGCGATTGCGCAGCCCCTCCAGGATGTCGCCACGCTCGGCGATGGCGACGCGCTTGTTGGCGTTGGGCGGCAGCAGCGTGTAGCGCGGCGAGGTGTTGAAGACGTAGGCATCGACGCCCGCGTTCTCCTCCGAGACCTGCAGCGCGATCGCGCCGCCCAGCGAGTGGCCGGTCACCACGATCGGGACCGACTTGCGGCCCTCCGCGTCCAGCTTGTCGCGCTCGGCCTTGTAGAGCGCCAGGCCCTGATCGCGCTGGGTGCTGCCGATGTTGCCGTAGAACCAGTCGGCGAGCTGGCGCGTATCGGTGCCGCGAAAGGCGATGACCCGCTGCACCAGCGCTCCGGCGCCGTCGCGCTTGTCGTAGACGGTGTAGTTGAAGCCGTGGGTCTTGAGCTTGCCCTCGGCCTTGTGGATCGGCTTGAGCTTGGCCTTGGCGGCCTTGTCGCCCTTCGCAGCGGCGCGTTCCAGGTCGCATACGTCCTGCGTCGGCAGGCGGCGCACGACGGTGTAGCCGGCCGGCAGCTCGAAGGCGTCGACGTCGTCGCAGTAGGCGTTGCTCGCCAGCTGCGCATATCGCCAGGAGAGCGATGCGGTGTCGCGGGTGAAGCCGCACCAGCCGCCGTCCTGATCGGTGCACGGCCCGTGCGCCTGCGTGAGATCGGGCAAGGCGCGGGTCACGCAGCCGGCCAGCAGCAAAGGCATGGCACCGAGCACCGCGATGCGCCACTTGGCGATAGGTAAGTTCCTCATGGCGCCGCTCCTGCCAGAGCGGATAGCGGTCCGCCAGTGCCCCTAGGCACGTCGTCCCGGATCGAGCCCGGGACGACGGTGTGTCAATCAGCCCTCGCTGAGCGTCGCCTTGACGATCTTGCCCGGATCGCGCGGCGGCTCGCCCTTGGGCAGCGCGTCGACGTATTCCATGCCTTCGACCACGTTGCCCCAGACGGTGTACTGCTTGTCGAGGAAGGTCGCATCGTCGAAGACGATGAAGAACTGGCTGTTGGCGGAGTGCGGAGCGCTGGTGCGCGCCATCGACACCGCGCCGCGCACATGCGGCTCGGCGTTGAACTCGGCCTTGAGGTCGGGCTTGTCGGAGCCGCCCGTGCCGGTGCCGTGCGGGCAACCGCCCTGCGCCATGAAGCCGGGGATCACGCGGTGGAACTTGATGCCGTCGTAGAAGCCTTCGCTCACCAGCTCCTTGATCCGCTCGACGTGGCCGGGCGCCAGGTCCGGCCGCAGCTTGATCTTCACGTCGCCGCCGCCGCCGTTGCCGGTGTCGAGCGTGAGCGTCAGGTATTCGTCGGCCATGGGGGTCTCCTCTGTGTTCGGGCGCCATATAGGGCCTGCGCCGCAGATGTCACCTTCGCCCGACATCGGCGGGACACGCTGCACTGCACCATCGGTGTTGCTTTCGGAGAGCATCCGCGTAGACCGCACGCATGGCAGCCGAGCATCCCGAGGACGATCTGGTGGAAGTGGCGGAAGCGCCGCTCGATCACGGCTTCGAGCACGCCTACGAGCCCGCCGCCGAGAACGAACATCACGACGAGGAGAACCGGCTCAAGCCCGAGTTCCTGCGCGCCGTGCGCGAGGCCTTGCGCGACGACGACCTCGAGCGGGTCTACGACCTCGTCGAGCCGCTCCATCCCGCCGACGTCGCCGACCTGCTCGAGCTGATCGACGAGGACCAGCGCTTGCCGCTCGCGCTCGCCATCCGCGACCTGATGGGCGTGGAGGTCATCGCCGAGCTCAACGACTGGGTGCGCGAAGCCCTGGTCGAGGCCCTGCCCGCCGACGTCGTCGCCGACATCGCCGAGCAACTCGAGACCGACGACGCAGTCGCCATGATCGAGGACCTGGACCGCGAGGACCAGCAGGCGGTCCTGGCCGAACTCGATCCCGAGGACCGCGCCGCGATCGAGGCCGCCCTCGCCTATCCCGACGAGTCCGCCGGCCGCTTGATGAGCCGCGATTTCGTCGCGGCGCCCGAGACGATGACGGTGGGCGATCTCATCGACTTCCTGCGGGAGGATCACGAGCAGCCGACCGAGTTCTGGGAAGTGTTCATCGTCGATCCGATGCACCGGCCGGTCGGCACGTGCGCGCTCTCGTGGATCCTGCGCACCCCGCGCTCGATCCGGCTCGCCGACGTGATGAAGCGCGACCAGACGCTGATCCCGGTCCTGATGGACCAGGAGGAAGTGGCGCTGCGCTTCCAGAAGTACGCGCTGATCTCGGCCGCCGTGGTGGACGACGCGGGGCGCCTGGTCGGCCAGATCACCGTCGACGACATCGTCCACATCATCCAGGAGGAGGCGGGCGAGGACGCCCTGCTGCTCTCGGGCGCGGGCGACGGCGACATCAACGAGCCGATCATGCTCACGGTGCGCACCCGCCTGACCTGGCTGGTGGTGAACCTGGGGACCGCGATCATCGCCTCCTCGGTCGTCGGCCTGTTCCAGGACGCGATCGCCAAGCTGGCGCTGCTCGCGGTGCTGATGCCGATCGTCTCGGGCATGGGCGGCAATGCCGGCACCCAGACCCTGGCGGTGGTGGTGCGCGCGATCGCGACCAACCAGCTGACCAGCTCCAACACCTGGCGCATGATCCTGCGCGAGCTGCGCATCGCAGCGATGAACGGGCTGTCGCTGGGCGCAATGATCGGGACCGGGACCGCGCTGATCTTCGGCATGCCGCTGCTGGGCCTCGTGATCGGGATGGCGATGGTGATCAACAATCTCGTCGCCGGGCTCGCCGGCATCCTCGTGCCGGTGACGCTCGACCGCTTCAAGATCGACCCGGCGGTGTCCTCGGCCGTGTTCGTGACGATGGCGACCGACGTGATGGGCTTCTTCTCGTTCCTCGGCCTCGCTGTGGCCACCGGTTTGGCGTGAGAGACCCCCTTCCCCCTCGATGGGGGAAGGATAGCGTAGCTTGCACCTGAAAGGTGCTAGCGAAGCTTGGATGGGGGTGCGCTCTCGGTTTACGCGCCGCGTCAGGCCGCAACATCACCCTCATCCAACTCCGGCTAGTTCGCTGTCGCTCACAAGCCTTCGTATCCTTCCCCCATCGAGGGGGAAGAAGAACGGCCCACCGTTCCATTCCGGCGCCACACCCCCTATCTCGCCCGCCATGCCGCTCCACATGACGAAGATCGCCTACAGCGCCGAGAGCGCCGCCAGCCTCAAGGCCTGGCTGGAGTCGCATGCCGACGAAGCCCTCCTCACCACCCGGTACTTGCCCAAGCGGCACGAGGAGATGGCCGGCGGCTCGCTCTACTGGATCTTCGAGCATGCGCTGATCGGCCGCTCGCCGCTCAAGGGCTTCGCGCAGCGCGAGGACGGGCGCTGGCACATCCGCCTGGCGCCGCTGCTGATCCCGGTGCACACGCGCCCGCGCCGCGCGCACCAGGGCTGGCGCTATCTCGACGAGGCGGACGCGCCTGCGGACCTGGGCGACGGCGAGGCCGCCGGCGACGTCCTGCCGGCGCGGCTGATCGGCGAGCTCGCCAAGCTGGGGCTGGTCTGACGGCTGTCCGCTTGAAGCGGGATCGGCACCGGCCCACGCCCCCACCCGGCCTCCCACAGGGTACTATCGTTGGGAGGTCGGGTGCGGGCGTGGCCCGGTCCCGCTTAAGCAGAACAAACGCCAGCCGCTCAGCCCCGGCCGAGCCACCAGCGCATCAGCACGGAGGCGATCGCCGTCTCGGGCGGCGGGATGAAGGCGCGGCCCTCTTCCCCCCGCTCGGCCGCTGCGATCGCCTCGGCGACATCGGCGCGCGAGAACCAGCGCGCATCGTCGAGCTCGGTCGTATCGATGGTGATCGCCGGGTCGTCGGCGAAGGCATGGCAGCCGATCATCAGCGAGGAGGGGAACGGCCAAGGCTGGCTGGCGACGTAGCGGACATCGCGGACCCGCACGCCCGCCTCCTCGAACACCTCGCGCGCGACCGCCTCCTCGATCGTCTCGCCCGGCTCGACGAAGCCGGCCAGCGCGGAGAAACGCCCGGCGGGAAACCGGGGCTGGCGGCCCAGCAGGAGGCGATCCTGATGCTCCACGATCATGATCGTCACCGGATCGGTGCGCGGAAAGTGCTCGGCGCGGCACGCGGGATTGGTGCAGGTCCGCTGCCAGCCCCCTTTCACCAGCTCGGTGGCGCTGCCGCAGACCGCGCAGAAGCGATGGCGCGCATGCCATCCCACCAGCGATCGCGCCGCTCCGAAGACCGCGAGCTCGTCGGCCGGGAGCACCGACATCGCCTGCCAGCTGCGCGAACCTGAGACCATCGCCTCAGGCGGGAACTGCGCCGGCACTTCGGCGAAGCAGCCGCGCCCATCCTCGTCCAGCCCCAGGAAGGCCAGCTCCGATCCAGCGGCTGCGGACGCCAGCCCCGTCCACTCGAGCCGCGCATCCTCGTTCAGAACCGGGTCGAGCCCTTCGAGCCGCAGCAGCCGCGCCTGGGCATTGTGCAGCGCCCGCAATGCCTCGGGATCGGAGCGCACGTGATCGGCGCGATCGAGGTGGGACCCCGCGAAGGCGATCGGGAGACTCATTTCGCTAGTGAGCACGTCAGTGTTTCTCCAGGAGGGCG
>Ga0207681_10001207_pt1 | contig 16625 bp, 14 predicted proteins | sample KBSS53metaG_FD_184324 | JGI IMG/M metagenome (GOLD analysis project Ga0207681, IMG submission 184324) | Switchgrass rhizosphere microbial communities from Kellogg Biological Station, Michigan, USA - KBS S5-3 metaG (SPAdes) (version 2) | ecosystem: Host-associated > Plants > Roots > Rhizosphere... | reverse complement strand
CAAAACGCGTGCGCCAAGCGGATCATCCGCCTTTATCCGGTCCTGGATGGCCTGGGCCACGGAATCGGGCATCGTGCCATCGGCCGTGCTACGCGGCCGCGTGCGGCGCGGCGTGGTTGGCAGCACGGCGAAGGACTGCGCGCTGGGCGTGATCGGCAGCGTGGTGGCGCCGCGCTTCAAGGCAAGGCGGCCAAGCTGGTCGGTCCACGGCAAGTCTGGCGCGCGGCTCATCAGATCGGTCAGCGAGGCGAGGTCTACCTTGGGCGACGTGGCGGCCAGATAGAATTGCGCGCGCGCTACGGCGTGGAGCGGGCCGTCGCTGCGCTGCGCCAGCATGGTCTGGACATTGGTCCAATCCTGTCGCTCGATCGCGGCGAACAGCTGGGTGTAATAGCTGCGGTCTTCCTGGCTCAGCAGGCTGGGCACGGCCGTTCGGTCTGCCCGGCTGCGGAAATACTCCACCGCCGCGCTGTTGGCGTGGGCAGGCGCTGCCAGACCGGCAGCGATGGCAAGCGCCAGCGCCGGCAGGCAAGCGCGGTTAATGCGCCGTTTGATCACGTCAGGTCTGTTCCCGTCCAGTCAAGCAAGCGGTTCCACAAAGCCGCCTTGTGCGCCGGGCGTGCCACGAGCGCAGCAAGATCATATGCGAATACCGCCGGTACGCATCCCCTGTCATGGTTAAACTCTCGTAAAGAGGCAGCATTATTCGGCAAGTCGTGGCCCATGAGCGTTGAAATGCCGCCGCGACCCAGCACCAGCACCCGTTGCGGCGCGGCAAGCGCAACCTGGTGCGCGAGCAGCGCGCCCAAGCCATCGGCGCGCAACTGCGCCCAATCGGGCATCGGCACATGCACGGGCAAGGCAGCAGCAAGGCAGATGGCCTCGCGCGAGTGGCCGAGTGCGGCAACAAGGCCATCGACCAGATTGCCGCCACGCCCGGTCAGCAAGCCGGCGGTATCGTCGGCCTCGGGCATGGGCAAAAGGATCATCAGCGGTGCGCCCGCCGGCCCGGTGGAACCCAGGCGCCGTGCGGCCGGGAAGGGCAGGCTGGGCGTTTCGAGCCACCATGCACGGAAGTCTTCGAGCGTTTGCGGCCAATCCTGGGTGCGCCCGCCCATCGCCGGTGGCGGTGGTGGAGGGGCAAAGGCAGGCGCATTTGCCGCCGCTTGGGCGGCCACCTTGCGTTCGCTGGCGAGCCAGGATTGGGCGTCGTCGGCCATGGCGCCGTCCACGCCGGCATCTTCCCACCAATCGAACGCCGCTTCGATCAGGGCGCCAAACCCCTGGGGGCCAAGGCCCTGAGAAGGCACCGCCGTCATGCGCGCGCCTGCCGCGCCATGTCTTTTCGTATCATGCAGCGGTTGATCATGCAGACCCTATTGACCTTGGGCGCCCCAGCTTTCAAGGCTGGCCTGCATAAATTGATCGATTAACAGCCCCGAAGAAGGTGGGGCGATGGAGCGGGGACGATGAGCGAACGGGAATCGATGCCTTATGACGTGGTGATCGTCGGCGGTGGGCCGGCGGGCCTGGCCGCGTCGATCCGCATCAAGCAACTCAATCCCGACATGTCGGTATGCATCCTGGAAAAGGGTTCGGAAATCGGCGCCCACATCCTGTCTGGCGCGGTGGTCGATCCCAAGGCGCTGGACGAACTGCTGCCCGAATGGCGCACCATGGATTGCCCGATGGCCCAGGTGCCGGTGACCGATAACTGGCACTGGGTGCTCAGCAAGAAGAAGAAGTATGCGCTGCCGCACTGGCCGATGCCTCCCTTCATGTCGAACGATGGCAACTATACCGGCAGCCTTGGCAGCCTGTGCCGCTGGCTGGCCGAGCAGGCGGCCGAGCTTGGCGTGGAAATCTTCCCGGGCTTCCCCGCTGCCGAAGTGCTGTTCAACGATGCGGGCGCGGTAATCGGCGTGGCGACCGGCGACATGGGCGTGGCCAAGGATGGCAGCCACAAGGGCGATTACCAGCCCGGCATGGAACTGCACGCCAAGTACACCCTGTTTGCCGAAGGCGCGCGCGGCAGCCTGACCAAGCGCCTCAAGCAGCATTACGATCTGGAGCGGGACTGCCAACCGCAGGTCTACGGCTTGGGCATCAAGGAGTTGTGGGACATCGATCCGGCCAAGCACGTGCCGGGCCGGGTGATCCACACCCAGGGCTGGCCGCTTTCGGAAAGCAATTCGTGGGGCGGCGGTTTCCTCTATCACCAGGCCAACAACCAGGTGGCGCTCGGCTTCGTCACCGCGCTCGATTACGCCAACCCTTACGTCTATCCGTTCGAGGAATTCCAGCGCTGGAAGCAGCACCCGGAAATCCGTGCGATCCTGGAAGGCGGGCGCCGCGTGGCCTATGGCGCGCGCGCGATCAACGAAGGCGGCTGGCAATCGGTGCCGCGCCTGTCGTTTCCGGGCGGCGCGCTGATCGGCTGCTCGGCCGGCTTCGTCAACGTGCCGCGCATCAAGGGCAGCCACACCGCCATGAAAAGCGGCATGCTGGCGGCCGAAGCCATCGTGGCGGCGGCTGCTGCCGGCCGCGAGCATGACGACATGGTGGAATACGATACCGCCGTGCGCGAAAGCTGGATCGCCACCGAACTCAAGCTGGTGCAGAACGCCCAGCCTCTGGTGGCCAAGTTCGGCGGTTCCTGGGGCACGATCCTGGCCGGCGCGGACATGTGGGCTCGCGTGCTCAAGATCAATCCGATCAAGGGTCTCAAGCACCACACCGACGCCGAGGCAACGCAGCGTGCCGATCTCTACAAGCCGATCGCCTATCCCAAGCCGGATGGCGTGATCACGTTCGACCGCCTGACCAGCGTGGCGTTCTCCTATACCAACCACGAGGAAGACCAGCCCTGCCATCTGGTCTTGAAAGACCCCGAGGTGCCCACGCGCGTCAACCTGCCGCTCTATGCCGGGCCGGAAGCACGCTATTGCCCGGCCGGGGTGTATGAGTTCGTCGGCGTGGAAGAAGGCACGCCGCGCTTGCAGATCAACGCGCAGAACTGCGTCCACTGCAAGACCTGCGACATCAAGGACAAAACCCAGAATATCGACTGGGTGACGCCCGAAGGTGGCGGCGGGCCGAACTATCCCAATATGTAAGGGCCGGTTCTTCATACGATGCATGAAACGGCCTTTGCCAAGATCAACCTGGCGCTGCACGTTCGCGGGCGGCGCCAGGATGGCTATCATGACCTCGAAACCGCCTTTGCCTTTGTAAACGCGGGCGATGAACTGGTGGCAAGCCCTGCGGCACAAGACGCCTTGCGCGTGGTGGGGGAATTTGGTGGAGCCTTGACCGATCCGTTCGGCAATATCGTCGGCCAGGCGTTGACGGCACTGCCGCGCGAACGGGGCTGGGCGGTCACACTGGAAAAGCGGCTGCCGGTCGCGGCCGGGCTGGGCGGTGGCTCTGCCGATGCGGGCGCGGTATTCCGCATGGTCGATCGCGCCAAAGGTTTGCCGGCAGACTGGCACGCGCGCGCCGCAGCGCTGGGCGCCGATGTGCCCGCTTGCGTGGAAAGCCGCGCCTGCATCGGGCGGGGCACGGGCACGGAACTCGATGCGGTGGACAATGACCTGGCCGGTTGCCCGGTCCTGCTGGTCAATCCGCGCATTCCGCTCGCCACCGGGCCGGTGTTCAAGGGCTGGGACGGCGTGGATCGCGGCGCTCTGCCGCAAGGCTCGCTGCGCGCGATCGCGCAGCATGGGCGCAACGACCTGGAAGTGCCGGCGCTCGCCCTGGTACCGCAGATCGGCACAGTTCTGGCGGCCTTGCGTGAAACAGGCGCGTGGCTAGTGCGCATGTCTGGATCGGGCGCCACCTGCTTTGCGCTCTACGACGATGCCGCCGTGCGCGACAGGGCCTTGGCTGCGATGCCGGCGGTGTGGTGGACCATGGCCGGGGCGCTGCGATGAGCGCGGAGGCGTGGACCTTGCTCGGCGCGCCGACCACCGGCGGCGTACTGATCGTTTCGGACCATGCCAGTGCCTGCGTGCCTGCCGATATCGACCTTGGCATCGATCGGTCGCTGTTGACGCAGCACATGGCGATCGACATCGGCGTTGCCGAGGTGGGCGCGCTGCTGGCGCAACAGCCTGGGATTGCTGCGTTCCAGGGCGGGGTGAGCCGGCTGGTCTGCGATTTCAATCGCGATGCCGATGCCCCGGCAACCGTGCCAGTGGCCAGCGACGGCCATGCGATTCCCGGCAACGTGCTGGACCATGCCGGGCGCGCGGCAAGGCTGGCGCGTTTCTTTCATCCCTATCACGATGCCCTTGAAGCCATCCTGTCAGCGCATGATCCTGCACTTATCCTTTCCTTGCATAGCTTTACGCCGCGTCTTTCAAGCGATCCCCAACAAGCGCGGCCCTGGCATGTGGGTGTCTTGTATAACCAGGACGATCGTGCCGCGCAGATTGCCCTGGCGTCGCTGGCGCAAGAGCCGGGCCTGTGCGTGGGCGATCAGCAGCCCTATTCCGGCCGCCTGCTCAACGCGACGATGAACCGCCATGCCGAAAGCCACGGCCGGCCTTACCTGGGGCTGGAAATCCGGCAGGATCTGATCGCGGATGCAGACGGCCAGGCCGCGTGGGCCGACCGATTGGCGCGCCTTATCCCCACGGTTCTTGCGCAACTTCCTTAGGTCGTGAACCCATAAATGGCGCCGCCGAGGTTTGAGGCCAAAGGCCCCGTCGCGAGGAGAAAGCGCGCAGGAATATCGGCAATATTTCAAGTGCTTTCGACGCTGCGAGGGGGCCTTTGGGGCAAATCCCGAAGGGACGCCAAAATGGCTTCCATCTCGGCCCAAAGTGCCCCTTGCAAAGGCCACCAGCCTTCGCTGCGGGCACTTTGGCCCGATATGTTCGCCATTTTGGCGCCTCGGCGGTGCCATTTATGGGTTCACGACCTGAAAGTCGCAAATGTAACCTTGGACGCTGGCGTTGCCCTGGGGTAGGGGCTCGTACGTGCGCCTGTTTGGCGCTGAATTGCTTCCCCTGGAGTCCTGACATGCCCGCCTATCGCTCCCGCACTTCTACCCACGGCCGCAACATGGCAGGCGCACGCAGCCTGTGGCGCGCCACGGGGATGAAGGACGGCGATTTCGGCAAGCCGATCATCGCGGTGGTGAACTCGTTCACCCAGTTCGTGCCGGGCCATGTCCACTTGAAGGACCTGGGCCAGATGGTGGCGCGCGAGGTTGAGGCTGCCGGCGGCGTGGCCAAGGAATTCAATACCATCGCGGTGGATGATGGCATCGCCATGGGCCACGACGGCATGCTCTATTCGCTGCCCAGCCGCGATCTGATCGCCGACAGCGTGGAATACATGGTCAATGCCCATTGTGCCGACGCCATGGTGTGCATTTCCAACTGCGACAAGATCACGCCGGGAATGCTGATGGCGGCGCTGCGCATCAATATTCCGGTCGTGTTCGTGTCGGGCGGCCCGATGGAGGCCGGCAAGGTCGTGCTGCGCGGCAAGGAACACGCGCTCGATCTGGTCGACGCCATGGTCGTGGCCGCCGATGACAACTATACCGATGAGGAAGTGGCCGATATCGAGCGTTCGGCCTGCCCGACCTGCGGCTCGTGCTCGGGCATGTTTACGGCCAATTCGATGAATTGCCTGACCGAAGCGCTGGGCCTGTCGCTGCCCGGCAATGGCTCCACGCTGGCCACCCACGCCGATCGCCAGCGTCTGTTCCTGGAAGCGGGGCGGCTCGCGGTGGACTTGTGCAAGCGGTATTACGAGGAAGGCGATGAAAGTGCGCTGCCGCGCTCGATCGCCAATTTCCGCGCTTTTGAAAACGCGATGAGCCTCGATATCGCCATGGGCGGCTCCACCAACACCGTGCTGCACCTGCTGGCGGCCGCGCACGAGGCCGGCGTGGATTTCACCATGGCCGATATCGATCGCCTGTCGCGCCGCGTGCCCGTGTTGTCCAAGGTGGCGCCGGCCAAGAACGACGTGCACATGGAAGACGTGCACCGCGCAGGCGGCATCATGGCCATTCTGGGCGAGTTGGACCGCGCGGGCCTGTTGCACACCGATACGCCCACCGTCCATGCCCCCACCATGGCCGACGCCCTGGCGCAGTGGGACGTGGCGCGCACCAATGCGCCCTCGGTCCAGGAATTCTATCGCGCCGCGCCCGGTGGCGTGCCCACGCAGACCGCATTCAGCCAGAGCCGCCGGTGGAGCGAGCTGGACCTCGACCGTGAAAACGGCGTGATCCGCAGTGCCACCCACGCGTTCAGCCAGGATGGCGGGCTCGCTGTTCTTGCCGGCAATATCGCCACCGACGGCTGCATCGTGAAGACGGCCGGCGTCGATGAAAGCATCCTGAAATTCACCGGTCCGGCCAAGGTCTATGAAAGCCAGGACGCTGCCGTCACCGCGATCCTCACCGGCCAGGTGGTGGAAGGCGATGTGGTGCTGATCCGCTACGAAGGGCCCAAGGGCGGGCCGGGCATGCAGGAAATGCTCTACCCCACCAGCTACCTGAAGTCCAAAGGGCTGGGCAAGGCTTGCGCGCTCGTCACCGATGGTCGCTTTTCGGGTGGCAGTTCGGGGTTGTCGATCGGGCACGTCTCGCCCGAGGCGGCCGAGGGTGGGGCAATCGGCTTGGTGGAAACCGGAGACTTGATCGCCATCGACATTCCCGGCCGCACGATCGACGTGCTGGTCGCGGTTGACGAACTGGATCGCCGCCGCGCCGCGATGGAAGCCAAGGGCGCGCAGGCCTGGCAGCCGGCCAAGGCGCGCCCGCGCAAGGTTTCGGTGGCGTTGCAGGCCTATGCGGCGATGACGACGAGTGCGGCGCGTGGCGCGGTGCGCGATCTGAGCCAGTTGAAGCGAAGCTGATGCGGCGGGCGGGCGTCCTTCTGCCGGTCCTGGCGCTGGCGGGTTGCGGGCAGGGTGGCGGTGGCACGCCCGAGCCGCCCATGGTTACGATCGAGTGTGCCACCGATGGCGCGGCCGCGTTTGCGCACGATTGCAAGGTGGAGCCGGTCGTCGAAGGGGGGCGCCACTTGCTGGTCGTGCACCATCCGGCGGGCGGGTTTCGCCGCCTGTTGAAAGTGGACGATGGACGCGGCGTGGTGGCCGCCGATGGCGTGGTGCCGGCACAAGTGGCGTGGCTTGCCGACGGCCGCCTGGAAGTGACCGTGGGCACCGACCGCTATCGCTTCCCTGCAAAAGTGAAAGCGGATGTGCCCGGAAAACCCTGATTTGGGCCAAGTTCTCACCGTGGCGCAGATGCGCGCGGCCGAAGATGCGTTGATGGCGGCGGGCAGCGATGTTCACGCCCTGATGCAGCGGGCCGGTTGCGGCGCGGGCGAATGGGTGCGCCGGGTGGCGGCTGGGCGGCGCGTGACGGTGCTGTGCGGGCCGGGCAACAATGGTGGTGATGGCTATGTCGTTGCGCAGTACCTGGCCGAGGCTGGCCTGCGCGTGGCTGTCGTCGCGCCCCAAGCGCCGCGCACCGAAGCGGCACAGCGGGCGCGCGGCCTCTATGCCGGTGCGGTGCATGAAGATGGACAGGCCGAGCTGGGCGGCGTCCTGGTCGATTGCCTGTTCGGCAGCGGGTTGACCCGGCCGCTGGACGGCCCGGCGCTGTCGCTGTTGCAAGACCTGGCCGCGCGCCATTCTCATCGCATCGCGGTGGATGTGCCGAGCGGGGTGGACAGCGACAGCGGCGCGTGCCTCAACGATGGTCTGCCCGATTGGCACCTGACGCTTGCGCTGGGCGCGTGGAAACATGCGCACTTTGCCATGCCCGCTTGCGCCACGATGGGCGCGCTTCGGCTGGTTGATATCGGCATACAAGCCGTGCCGGGCGCGGCACGCGTGCTGGAGCGGCCGACATTGTCTGCGCCGGCGGCCGATGCCCACAAGTATCGGCGTGGCTTGCTGGGCATCGTGGCCGGTGCCATGCCCGGCGCGGCGCTGCTTGCCGCAACGGCCGCGCTGCGTGCCGGGGCAGGTTACGTGCAGGTTCTGGCAGACGAGGTTGGCCTGCCCGGTGCGCCAGCCGAACTGGTCGTCAGGCATGGGGCGCTCTGCGCCGTTCTGGATGACGATCGCTTTGCCGCATTGCTCGTGGGGCCGGGGCTGGGTCGGGACGAGGCTGCCAAGGCCAGGTTGAAGGCTGCTTTGGCGGCAGAAAAGCCAATGGTGATCGATGCCGACGCGCTGGTTTTGCTGGCGCCGGACATGCTGCGCGGGGCGCCGCTGGTGCTCACCCCGCACGAAGGAGAAATGAAAGTTTTGGAACGTAATTTCGGACTTTCGGGCCAATCCGGCCGTCGCGCTCGTGCGGTGGCATTGGCCAGGGCAGCCAAGGCCGTGGTTATTCTCAAAGGCCCCGATAGCCTGATCGCTTGCCCCGGCGGGGACGTGACAGTGGCGCCGCGCGCCTCGTCATGGCTGTCCGTTGCCGGCAGTGGTGACGTGCTGGCCGGAACGGTGGCGAGCCGCCTTGCCGTCTTGCACAACGCCCCTGCCGCCGCACACGAAGGGCTGTGGCTTCATGCCCGTGCCGCGCAGCAGGCTGGCCCGGCGTTCACCAGCGGTGATCTGGCCCACGCCATCGGCGGCGCCGTGCAGCAGGCCCTGGCATGAGTGGCAGTCTGATCGTGCGCATCGCCGCCAAGGGCGAGGGCGCCACTGCCGATGGGCGCTATATTGCGCTTTCCACACCCGGCGACGTGCTGGAAGACGATGGCAGCCTGACCTGGGGGCCAGACCATGTCACGCCACCCTGTCGCCATTTCCCGGCCTGTGGCGGGTGCCAGTTGCAGCACCTGTCGGAAAATGCGCTGCGCGATTTCGTCGGCAGCCGCGTGATCGGCGCTGCCAAGGGGCAGGATCTTGAGCCCGGCACGCCCGAGCCGACGCATCTTTCCCCGCCGCGCACGCGCCGCCGCGCCACGCTTCATGCCCAGGCAATCGGGCGGCGCGTGGTGATCGGCTTTCGCGAGGCGGGCAGCCACAAGACCGTGGACATGCGCGAATGCCATGTCATCGCGCCCGAACTCTTTGCGCTGGTTGGCCCGCTGCGCGCGCTGTTCGAAACATGGCAGGATCGCAAGCTGGCGGTCGATGTCGATCTCGCCTTGGCTGACCAGGGCGTGGCTGTGGGCTTTTCCGGGCTCGTGGCTGACAATCTGGCACGGACAGAGGCACTGCTCGATTTCGCGCGCGCGCAGGGCCTTGCACGATTGACGCTCGACACCGGCTATGGCCCGGAAACGACGTGGGAGCCCGATCCGGCCACGATCACGCTGGGGCAAACGCCGGTAAGCCTGCCGCCCGGCGCTTTCCTCCAGGCGACGGCCGACGGCGAAGGGGCGTTGGTCGAGGTGGCCAAGACGTGGCTTGTCGGCGCAGAAACGGTTGCCGATCTTTTTGCCGGGCTGGGCACATTTGCCTTTGCGCTGGCCGGGCCGGGGACCAAGGTTCTGGCGGTCGAGGCCGCGCGGGAGGCACATCTGGCATGCCAGGGGGCGGCGCGTATGCAGGGGCGCCCGGTTCATGCCTTGCACCGCGATCTGTTCCGCAATCCGCTGCGGGCCGAGGAACTCAATCGCTTTGCTGCGGTCCTGCTCGATCCGCCCCGTGCCGGCGCGCGCGAGCAGGTGGCGCAGATCGCGGCCTCCAGCGTGGCGCGTGTGGTCTATATCAGCTGCAATCCGGCCAGTTGGGCGCGTGATGCGGCCAGCCTGGTGGCGGCCGGCTATCGGCTGGCCGGCCTCAAGGCTGTCGGGCAGTTCCGCTGGTCAACCCATGTCGAGCTGGCCAGCCTGTTCGTGCGCGAGGGGTGATCAGGCGATCCGCAACGCCAGGATGGCGGCGCGGACCGACAGCACCAGCAGGCAGCCTGTCGACGCGCCGAACAGCGCGAGCCGCACCGGAATTGTGTTCACGCGCGCCTGCCACAGCGAGTGGATCACCCGCAGCAGCACATAGGCCCAGGCAAACAGGATATCCTCGCCCTGCGCGCCAAGCACGGCGAGGATCAGGCAGATCGCATAGAACAGCGTCGGCTGTTCCATCAGGTGGGTATAGTTGTGTGCCGGCCAATTGGCTGCGCGCGGCAGCACCGTGTCCAGATCCTGCCCACGTCCGCCTGGTGCCAGGATCGTGATCCGGGAATTGGCCATGGCGCGGAAGCGCACAATGGCCAGCCAGCCCAGCATCACTAAAGACCAAAGCACCAGCATCGCTGGCGGAGCGAGCATCGATGCCTGCATCCCAATCCCCCCTTCCACATGTTATCCACAGATTTATCACGTGTTTTGCGCAGGAAGATGAACAGGTCACCCGACCTTGTCAAACGATCAGCGTGATCGGGTGACTTTGATCAGGCGGTAGTAGCCAAAGGCCCCGGTCTCCACCCGGCACGACAGGCCGGCCCGCGCAGCCAGTTCTTGGCAAACGGCCATCAACTCGATCTGCGGCGTCACATGGAACCGCGCCAGCCAGCGTTCCAGCGCCCGGCGTAGCGGCGCGGGCAGGCCCGCCGCATCGTGAAAATCGACGATGTGCAACGATCCGCCGGGCGCCAGCAACTGCGTCGCATGGGCCACGGTTTCCTGCCAGCATGGTATCATGGACAGGGCGAAGGAAATCACCACCCGGTCGAACAATCCGGTGCCCAGCACTGTGGTGGCGTCAAAAGCACTGGCATCCGCCAGGGCGAGGCGTGCGCGGTGGCCCAGCCGCGATCGGGCCGCACCCAGCATTTCCTGCGAAATATCGATGCCATACAGCTGCATGCCGGGCCAGCGCTGGCCGATCAGCGCAAGGTTGCGTCCGGTGCCGCATCCCAGTTCGAGCACGCGCGAACCGGGTGGTGCATCGAGTTCGCGGATCAGCCGGTCGCGGCCGAACAGGTAATACTTGCGCGTGGCGTCATAGATGCGCACCTGCCGCCGATAGATGGCATCCATCAGCGCGGCGTGGTTTCGGTTCGCCCCGGTCACCGCGTTCATGGCTTCAACGCGTAAAGGTGCACGCCGCCGTAGATCGACGAGCGATCGCGCGCGGTGTAATCGGCGCTGTCTGCTTCATGATAGGCCCAGCGTTCGAGCAGGGCTGGCGCCACGCGGCCGGGCAGCAGCGTGGGCTGGGCAGCGGTGCGAAACAGCACGCGCGCGCCGGGTCGGGCGGTGCGGGTAATTTGGTGCCACAAGGCGTTGAGCTGGTCGTCGCTCATCCAGTCCTGCGCATCGAGCAGCACATAGCGGTCGCGCGAGGCATCGGGCAGGGCGGCCAGATGCTCGGTGAAATTGGCATGAAGGACGCTCACCCGCGCGGCGCGATTGCGCACAACGTCCCAGTTGCCAGCCTGAAGATAGGGCGGCAGCGGCCCTTGCCCGTCGCGGGCATAGCCGCGAGAAAAGGCCTGCCACGCGAAATAGTTCTCATCGACCGGGAAGTCGCATGCCAGCTTTTCCAAGCGGCGGCGCAGCACTTGCGCCATGCGCTGGTCGCCGGCAAGCGCATCGAACTGCGCGGGCGGAATGCCCAGGCCAAACAGCGCGGCGGGCTGATCGGTCAGCCAGCGGACGAAGCGCTTGTCGAACACGGGCGCCAGTTCGCGCTCGAACACTTCGCGTTGCGCTTCCTGCGTCGGGGCCGCCAGGATATGGGCCAGGTCGATGCGATAGAGCTTGGCCAGAAGGTGAGCCACGCCGATGAAATTGCCCAGCAGCCCGCGCTTGTAGATGCCCTTGGTAAAACCGCCGATGCGGCGGCGCCCGATCAGATCGCGTCCTTCCCAATAGCGGCGGGTCGGTTCATCGAGCAGGGCGGCCAGATGGGTCCGATAGGCGGAAATGTTGGCTGGGCTGTCTGCCTGGGCAAAGAAGCGGTGGAACAGCGCGTGGCTGGGCAGGCCCTGGGCGGCCGCCAGCTTGAGCTTGTTGAGCGCGATATGCGCCGTGTTGAGATCCACCGCCGTGATGCTCTCGGGATTGGCGACCAGATAGGACAGCACGTTGCACCCGCCACTGGCAATCGCCACCACGCGGCTGTCGGGACGAATCTGCAACGCCTCCATGTCCACTTCCGGGTCTTCCCAGATCTGCGCATAGACGAGCCCGCGAAACGCCAGGGCAAAGGTGTGATCGAGCAGGCGGTGGGCCACGCCGGCGCCCTTGCGCACGACAGAGCGGGTGATCGGGTTCTTGGTGTTGGATTCAACCCGTTTGTTCCGCAATTCCATGGCCTTGTCTTTCCCATTCGAATGGATTCCACAGGCTTTAACGCCGTGGCGTTGCGGGATTATGGCAGGTGGACGCTGCGCGCGGGGCGTCCTGTCCCGAACGCCCTGCAATAGGACTTGGGTTTGTCATGTCCTTGCCCTATGTGCGCTGCCCATGATGGGCGGCCCGTGCCGGGCTGCCTGGCAAGCCCCCTGTTTTCGACGAATATGGAGTGACCATGGCTCAGGTTCTTGTGATTGGCGCCGGCGGCGTCGGCTCGGTCGCGGTCCACAAAATGGCGATGAATGCCGATATCTTTACCGGCATCGCTCTTGCCAGCCGCACCAAGAGCAAGTGCGATGCCATCGCCGCCTCGGTGAAGGAACGCACCGGTGTGGATGTGGCCACCTATCAGATCGATGCCGACGATGTTGCGGCAACCACTGCGCTGATCAACGAGGTCAAGCCGGTGCTGGTCGTGAACCTGGCGCTGCCCTACCAGGACCTCACGATCATGGACGCCTGCCTGGCGGCCGGCGTGAACTATATGGACACCGCCAACTACGAACCGCGCGAAGAAGCCAAGTTCGAATACAAGTGGCAGTGGGCCTATCAGGAACGCTTCAAGGAAAAGGGCCTGATGGCACTGCTCGGTTCGGGCTTCGATCCGGGCGTGACGTCGGTGTTCGCCACCTGGCTGAAGAAGCACAAGCTCGACACGATCAAGACGCTCGACATCCTCGATTGCAACGGCGGCGACCATGGCCAGGCCTTTGCCACCAATTTCAACCCGGAAATAAACATCCGCGAGGTGACCGCTCCCGCGCGCCACTGGCTGAACGGCGAATGGGTGGAAACCCCGGCGCTGACCATCCGCCAGCAGTTCGATTTCGAGGACGTTGGCCCCAAGAACATGTACCTCATGTATCATGAGGAAATCGAAAGCCTGAAGACCCACCTGCCGGAAATCGAGCGCATCCGCTTCTGGATGACCTTTGGCGACGCCTATATCACGCACCTGACCGTGCTGCAGAACGTGGGCATGACGCGGATCGATCCGGTGATCTACGAGGGCAAGGAAATCATTCCCTTGCAGTTCCTCAAGGCCGTGCTGCCCGAGCCGGCTTCGCTCGGACCCACGACCAAGGGCAAGACCAACATCGGCGATATCGCCACGGGCACCAAGGACGGCGCGGAAAAGACGTTCTACATCTACAACATCTGCGACCACGAAGATGCCTACGAGGAAACTGGCAACCAGGCGGTGAGCTACACCACCGGCGTTCCGGCCATGATCGGCGCAGCGCTGATGGTGCAGGGCCTGTGGAAGGGCGCGGGCGTGTTCAACATCGAACAGCTCGATCCCGATCCGTTCATGGACATGCTCAACCAGCACGGCTTGCCCTGGCAGGTGAAGGAACTGGCGGGCCCGCTGCAATTCTGATGTGCGGGTGAGGGGGCTTGCTTGGGCCTCCACCACCCCCCGACCCCCTCCTCTGAAGATGAGGGGGAGCAGACAGAAGAAGTATAACCCCCTCCTCTTCAGAGGAGGGGGTTGGGGGTGGTGCGAAGCCTTGCGCCGACCCAGCCCAACGCCCAAAGAAAGGCCGTACCCATGGAAACCAGAGCCGGCGATCCGGGCGCCTTTGCCCATTTCGACCTGTCGCGCGTCGACAGTCCTGCCTTCGTCGTCGATGTCCAGGCCCTGCGGCGCAATCTGTCTACGCTGGCCGATATTCGCGATCGCGCCGGGATCAAGGTCCTGGCCGCGCTCAAGGCCTTTTCGATGTGGCAGGTGGCGCCCGTAGTGGGCGAATATCTCGATGGCGTGTGCACCTCCGGCCTGTGGGAAGCCAAGCTGGCGGCCGAGCATTACCAGGGCGAGATCGCGACCTATTGCGCGGCCTACAAGGCGGAAGATCTGCCGGAAATCTGTGCGCTTTCCGACCATGTGATTTTCAATTCGCCGTTCCAGATCGCGCGGTTCCAGCCGGTGCTCGATGCGGCGCGCGCGGCCGGCCATGCGTTCGACGTTGGCTTGCGGATCAACCCGCTGCACCAGGAAGGCGAAGTGCCGCGCTACGATCCTTGCGCTCCGCATTCGCGCCTGGGGTTCCCGGTGGACCAGCTGCGCCCCGAGCATCTCGAAGGTGTTTCCGGCCTGCATTTCCACACGCTGTGCGAGCAGGATTTCGAGCCGCTGCGCCGCACTTGGGACTCGCTGGCCCCGCGCATCGCGCCGTTCCTGGGCCGGCTCAAGTGGCTGAACTTCGGCGGTGGGCACCACGTGACCCGTGCCGATTACCAGCGCGAAGACCTGATTGCCTTCCTGCGCGATGTGAAGGCGCAGACGGGGTGCGAGCTCTATCTGGAGCCGGGTGAGGCCGTGGCGCTCGATGCCGGCATTCTCGTGGGCACCGTGCTCGACCGGCACTGGAACGGGATGGACATCGCCATCACCGATATCTCTGCCACCTGCCACATGCCCGATGTGATCGAAGCGCCCTATCGCCCCGCCATGCTGGGTGAACTGCCGATCGACGAATACGAGGACGGCGAAGGCGATAAGCCCGTACGGCTGGGCGGTCCTTCGTGCCTGGCGGGCGACGTGATCGGGGACTATCGGCTGCCAGTTGCGGCCGAGCCAGGCGCGCGTTTCGCATTTCTCGACCAGGCCCACTATTCGATGGTGAAGACCACCACGTTCAATGGCGTGCCCTTGCCCTCGATCTGGCTGTGGGACAGCAACACCGACACCCTCGATTTGATCCGCACCTTTGCTTACGAAGATTTTCGTGATCGCCTGAGTTGATCCAACTATTCAATGACTTGTGCTGATGCCTGCCTGTCCGTTTCGCGCCCGGGCGGGCGGGGTGCGCGCCGGTTGGAGAGCGGGTGTGTGACAGATTTGTGAAGGGGGGACTTTTTCGCTTGAAGTTCGGCCCCGCCGCCTTATTTAGCCAGTCCTCGCTGCCCCATGGGGACTTCCAAACCGCAAGGCAGCTTTCGTTCCACGTTCCGTTTGGGGGTCCCTTGAGTTGCACATTCATCCTGATGCACGGGCTGTAGTTCGCGCCACCGCGCCTGACCAACCCGCCATTTTGAACCGCCCGCATGCAGCCGCGCGCGCAGCCCGCTTCTTTGTCGAGAAGTTTCCGGGCAAGTCGCTCTATGCGGTCAAGGCGAATCCCTCACCAGACCTGCTGCGCATCCTCTGGGATTCGGGCGTCACGCACTATGACGTTGCCTCGATCGCCGAGGTGAAGCTGGTGCGCGCAACGCTGCCGCAGGCCACGCTGTGCTTCATGCATCCGGTCAAGGCGCCGCGCGCCATTGCCGAGGCATACCACACCCATGGCGTGCGCACGTTCAGCCTCGATTCGCTCGACGAACTGGAAAAGATCCGCGAAGCCACCGACGGCGCGGAAGACCTCACCCTGTGCGTGCGCCTGCGCGTCTCGTCCGAGCATTCGGAACTGAGCCTGGCATCGAAGTTCGGCGTCGACCTGGTCGATGCCCGCGAACTGCTGCAACAGACTCGCCAGCTCGCCGATTCCCTTGGTGTGTGCTTCCACGTCGGCAGCCAGGCGATGAGCCCGCATGCCTATGTGCTGGCCCTGGAAAAGGCACGCGCGGCGATCGTGGATGCTGCCGTCACCGTGGACATCATCGATGTCGGCGGAGGCTTCCCCTCGGTCTATCCGGGCATGGAGCCGCCGCCGCTCGAAGATTACTTCGCGCTGATCGACCGCACTTATGAATCGCTGCCGGTGTCCTATTCGGCCGAACTGTGGTGCGAACCGGGCCGTGCGCTGTGCGCCGAATACAACTCGATCATCGTGCGCGTGGAAAAGCGCCGCGAGAACGAGCTGTTCATCAACGACGGCGCCTATGGCGCGCTGTTCGATGCCGCCCACGTCGGCTGGCGCTTCCCCGTGCGGCTGCTGCGCGAGGGCGACAACGATGCCGGCATCGAAAGCGACGCGGTCGATTACAGCTTCTATGGCCCGACCTGCGACGACATGGACTTCATGCAAGGCCCGTTCCCGCTGCCCGCCGACGTTCGCGCCGGCGACTACATCGAGATCGGCATGCTCGGTGCCTACGGCGCCGCAATGAAGACGGCGTTCAACGGCTTCGAAGCCGTGGAAACCTACATCGTGTCCGACGAACCGATGTCCAGCCAGTACAACGGCAGCCGCCGTGGCCTGCGCACGGCCGATAACGTGGTTTCGCTGCGCTGAACGTCACGGGCCGGCGGATCACGGTCCGCCGGTTCATCGACGCGTCAGTTTGCTCGGGATAAAACGACACGCATTCCCGAGTCCGTTCGGGTCGCACCCAGAGAAAAGGCCCCGCCGAGCAGATCGGCGGGGCCTTTTTCTTGGCAAGACTTTA
>Ga0207681_10001203_pt1 | contig 16640 bp, 9 predicted proteins | sample KBSS53metaG_FD_184324 | JGI IMG/M metagenome (GOLD analysis project Ga0207681, IMG submission 184324) | Switchgrass rhizosphere microbial communities from Kellogg Biological Station, Michigan, USA - KBS S5-3 metaG (SPAdes) (version 2) | ecosystem: Host-associated > Plants > Roots > Rhizosphere >... | reverse complement strand
GCTGCCCGCGCTGGTGGTGATGCGCCAGCCGACGGGCTTGACCCATTTCGTTGTCGCCTGGCGGGCGCACGGCGGCTGGATCCAGGTGATGGATCCCGGGCGGGGCCGCCGCTGGGTGCGGCGGGCAACCTTCCTGCGCGACGTGTATACGCACGAGCTGGTGTTGCCGGCGGCCGCGTTCCGCGAGTGGGCGGGCAGCGACAACTTCACCGCGCCGCTGCGGCGGCGAATGCACGCGCTGGAGATCGACGACGGCGCCGCGCTGGTGGAGCGCGCCGTCGCCGATCCGGGCTGGATCGCCATCGCCGGGCTGGATCGCGCGGTCCGGGCCGTCGAGGAGCTGGCCACGGCGGGCGCGGTCGCGCGCGGCGCGGAGGCGCGGCGGCTGGTGGAAGCGCTCGCCGCCGAGGAGGCGGACGGCGCCGCGCCGGGCAAGCCGCGGGCGTCGGCGCACGCAACCGCCACGGCGGCGCCGGCGGCCGCCGACGGCAGCGAGCAGGTCAAGGTGCGCGGCGCCGTGCTGCTGCACGTGTCCGGCGCGCAGGCGCTGGACGCCGAACGCCGCGCGGCGCTGCCGCTGGAGCTGCGCGCAGCCGTCGACGAGCCGCGCGTGCGCGCGGGCGCGCAGGTGGTGCGGCTGCTGCGCGAGGGCGGGGTGCGCTGGCGGGCGCTGGCGGCGGGCGTCGCGCTGGCGGCGCTGGGGACCGTCGTCGAGGCGGTGCTGTTTCGCGCCCTTTTCGAGACCGGCGGGCGCGGGTTGTTCGCCGTCGTGGTCGCGCTGCTGGCGGCGTTGCTGATGCTGGAGCTGCCGCTGACCTGGGCGCTGCGCCGGGCCGGCGCTTCGATCGAAGAAAAATTTCGCGATCTGTTCATGCGCAAGATCCCGCGCCTGGGCGATCGCTATTTCCAGAGTCGGCCCGTGTCCGACATGGCCGAGCGCGCGCACCTGGTTCACAAGCTGCGCGCGCTGCCCGCGCTGGCCGGCGACATCGCGCGCACGGCGCTGGAGATCGTCATCATCGCGGTGGGGCTGGTGTGGCTGGATCCGGGCGGGGCCGGGCTGGCCATCGCCCTCGCCGCGGCGATGCTGCTGATCCCGCTGGCGGCCGTGCCGGCGGTCGCGGAACGCGATCTGCGCATGCGCAACCACGCGGGCGCGCTGGGACGTTTCTATCTGGACGCGCTGCAGGGACTGGTGACGATCCGGACGCACGGCGCCGCGCCGGCGCTCGCGCGCGAGCACCGGGACCGGCTGCACGAGTGGGTGAGCGCGGCGCGCGCGGCGCTGCGGGCCGCGCTGGGGGCGGAGGCGCTGCAGGCGCTGGTGGGGTTCGGTCTGGGCGCGTGGTTGCTGCTCGATTTCTTCGCGCGCGGGGGCGCGCGCGAACCCGGGGCCGGCCTGCTGGCGGTTTACTGGACGCTGTCGCTGCCGATGCTCGGCTACGAGCTGGCGCTGTTCGTCCAGCAGGTGCCCGGTCAGCGCAGCCTGACGTTGCGGCTGGTCGAGCCGCTGGGCGCGCCCGAGGAGACGGAAGAGAGCGACGCCCCCGCGCTCGCCGGCACGAACCCGTCCGCGGCGCAACGAGAAGACGACGCCGTTTCGATCCAGCTGCGCGACGTCCACGTCGTCGTGGGTGGGCACGAGGTCCTGGACGTCGACGCGCTCGCGATCTCGCCGGGCGAGCACGTCGCGATCGTCGGCGCCTCCGGAGCCGGGAAGTCGACGCTGCTCGGGTTGCTGCTGGGCTGGCACCGTCCCGCGTCGGGGACCGTCAACGTCGACGGCCGGCCCCTGGGCGTCGGGGAGCTGGAGTCCCTGCGCCAGCGCACGGCGTGGGTCGATCCGACCGTGTATCTGTGGAATCGATCGCTCGCGGCGAACCTTGGGTTCGGGTTGCCGGCGCCGGTCGATGATCTCGCGCCCGCGATTGACGAGGCGGATCTCGACGAGGTGACGAAGCGGCTTCCGCACGGCGCGGAGACGCCGCTGGGCGAGGCGGGCGGTCTGCTGTCCGGAGGCGAGGGGCAGCGCGTCCGATTCGGCCGGGGCGTGCTGCGGCCGCGGCCTGCGCTGGTGCTGCTCGACGAGCCCTTCCGCGGCCTGGCCCGCGAACAGCGCGGGGCCCTGCTGGCGCGCGCGCGCCGCCGCTGGTCGGACGCGACGCTGCTGTGCGTGACTCACGACATCGGCGAGACCGAACGTTTCGCGCGCGTGCTGGTCGTCGACGGCGGTCGGATCGTAGAGGACGGCGCGCCGCACGAGTTGCGCGCCCGGACGGGATCGCGGTACGCGGCGCTGCTGCAGGCCGAGCAGCGCGTGCGGACGTCGGCGTGGGCGGCGGCGGTGTGGCGGCGACTTCGGCTGGAGGGTGGCCGCATCGGCGAGGATCGCGGATGACGACGGCGACCATCGAAAGCTGCCTGTGGCCGCTCGATCGGCGCGACGAGCTCGCGGCGCGCGTCGCCGGCGCGGCCAACATCGCCGCGCTCGGGCCGGGCGAACGTTTCGAGTGGAGCTATGGCGACATCGCGCCCGCCCCCAGCGCCCGCGCGCTGGCGTGGGCCCCGGCGGTGGTGCGCGTGGGCGGCGGCGCGGGTGCGCTCCTCGGCGTCGTGGGCGCGGACGGCGCCGGTATCCGCGTCATCGGCGCCGACGGTCAGGTCGTCGTGTGCGACACGGCGGCGCTGGGCGCGACGCTGCGTGCGCCCGTCGAGGCCGAGGCGCGCGCCGGCATCGAGGCGACCGTCGAGCGCGCCGGCATCGAAGGACCGCGCCGGGCCGCGGTGGCCGATGCGTTGCTGCGCGCGTCGCTGGGCGCCGTGCGTGTCGCCGAGGGAGAGCGCTTGCGGCCCGCCCGGCCGTCGATGTGGTCGGCGTTGCGAGACGGAGGCGTCACCGGTCGCGCGGCGGCGTCGGTCGTGGGCTATCTCGCCCAGCTGACGCTGGTCGCCGGCCTGTGGTGGGTGGTGGGGGCCCGCGCGGTCGCCACGGATGCCGGCGGCGGCGGCGCATCGTTCGGCGTCATCGCGGCGATCATCGCGGCGCTTGTCGGCGTGCGGCTGGCGTCGTCGTGGGCGGCGGGCCGGCTGGCGATCGACGGCGGCGCCATCCTGCGCCAGCGTCTGCTGCAGGGCCTGCTGGCGCTGGACACGGAGTCGACGCGCGCGCAGGGTATCGGGCAGCTGCTGGGGCGGGTCGTCGAGACCGAGGCGCTGGAATCGCTGGCGCTGGGCGGCGGCCTGATGGCGGCGGCGGGCGCGTTCGAGCTGGTCACGGGCGCGGTGATCCTGGCGCTGGGCATCGCGGCGGGCTGGCAGTTGCCGCTGCTGGCCGTCTGGTGCGTGGCCGCCGCGCTGCTCGCCGCCCACGTTCAGCGGGCGCTGGCGCGCTGGTCGCGCGAGCGCGTATCGCTCACGCACGATCTCGTCGAGAGGATGGTCGGACAGCGCACGCTGGTCGCCCAGCAGGCGCCGCCGCTTCGCCACGTCGAGCAGGAAGCGGCGCTCGCGCGCTACGCCGGCACGGGGCGCGCGCTCGACCGCGCAGTGGCGGTGTTCGCGACCGCGGTTCCGCGCGGCTGGCTGATCGCTGCCGTGGTCGCGCTCGCGCCCTGGCTTTCGGTGGCCGGCGCGCGCCCGGGTGCGTTCGCGACCAGCCTGGGCGGCACGCTGCTGATCTACGGCGCCCTGCGCAAGCTGGCGCAGGCGTTTCCCGCGCTGGGCAGCGCGGTGATCGCGTGGCGTCAGGTGGCGGCGATGTTCACGGAGGCGGGAATGCCCGCGCCGCGCGTCCCCGACGCGGCCGCGGCGGTCGCATCAGCTGCCGAAGCGCCGCCGCTGCTCAGCGCGCGCGACATCGGCTTCCGTTACCCGGGCCGCGCCCAACCGGTGCTGGACGGCTGCGCGCTGGATATCCGCCGCGGCGAGCGCGTGTTGCTCGAGGGCCCGTCGGGCGGCGGCAAGTCGACGCTGGGCGCGTTGCTCGTCGGCCTGCGCGTCCCGGACGCCGGCACGCTTGCGCTCGGCGGCGTCGCGCAGGGCGACCTGGGCATGGCGCGCTGGCGCGGGCGCGTGGGTGCGGCGCCGCAGTTCCACGAGAACCACGTCTTTTCTCAGACGTTCCTGTTCAACCTGCTGCTGGGGCGCGCCTGGCCGCCGCGGGGCGAGGACGTGACCGAGGCGGAGGCGGTGGCGCGCGAGCTGGATCTCGGGCCGTTGCTGGAACGAATGCCGTCGGGGCTGGGCCAGCTGGTGGGCGAGAGCGGCTGGCAGCTGTCACACGGCGAACGCAGCCGCCTCTACATCGCACGTTCGCTGCTGCAACCGCTGGACGTGCGGCTGCTCGACGAGAGCTTCGCGGCGCTGGATCCCGAGACGCTCGAGCGCGCGCTCGCCTGCGTCCTGCGCCGCGCCGAGACGCTGATCGTGATCGCCCACCCCTGAAGTTCGCGCGCATCGGGCGATCGATCTCAACTCGCCCACCAGGACGAGAACTTCAGCAAGAAGACGTCGGAGGTGCCGCCGTGGCGGAAGGCGTTCGGATCCAGCTGCGTTGGATTCGGAAATCCCATCATCGGCACCGGGACCGTCGGGATCTGCGAGTGGGTGTAGACGAAGTAGATCGTCGATCCCAGCCGATACTCCCACCGGAACACCACGTTGACGTTGATCGCCGCGTCCTTGAAGTCGGGTGAGTTCGGCGGCACGACGGGCATCGCAGGCTCAGGCGTCAGGCTGGCCAGCGTCACGTTCGTCCCCAGCGCCGTCGCGCTCGGGACGCTGCGCATGTCGTCGAAGTGTCCGATCGCCAGGAACGCCTGCGCGTAGGCCTGGAGCGTCAACTGGGGCGTGAAGGTGTAGGACGCGCGAAACGTCGCGCTGACGCTGTTGGCGGTGAGCTTGCCGAACCAGTAGTTCTCGGGAGTGGTCGGACACCCCATGGGCGGGGGCGGCGTCGAGCAGGGCATCGGGTCGTTGACCTGACGTGCGTAGCGATACTCGCCCGCCGACCAGGTGAGCTGCGGCAGGAGCTCGAGGTCGAGCTGCCGGAGCGCGTGCACGATCAGACTGCCCTGCGCGCTGGTCGCGTACGTCCCCGCGCCGATGAACTGCGTCTGGTTCGCAAGCGTCCCGTACACGACGCCGCGCGGATCGCTGGCCAGCTCGAAGCGCCCGCCGAAGTAACGCGCGCGCTCCAGCGCGGTGCCGTCGCCCACCTCGCGGTCGTCAAAGCGGGCGGGCGCGAAATCGGCCGCGAGCATGACCGTCGAGAAGTTGCGCAGCCTGAGCCGCCCGATCAGCTCGTAGAGTTGTCCGAGATCCAGACCGGACAGGTTGCGGTTCTGGGTGATCTCCAGCGCGGCGGATTTCTCGACGGTGTAGGTGCCCGGGTCGAGCACGCGCCAGCCCAGCGACGCCTTCAGCATGTGCAGGTTCTGCCGCGCCATGTAGCCGACGTCGTTGTAGTCGAGCTTCCGTCCGGCGCCGGTGTACTCGGCGCTCCAGAGCAGGTGCTTGCCGCCTTCCTTGGCGACGCGCGCCCAGCCGCCGGGAGAGGTCGCGCCCGGACCGATCAGCGTTCCGTCCAGCTGCGCGATCGTCGGCCCGCCGCGGATGTACGACTGCACGAACGCGCCGCTGACGACGTAGTCGGCCGACTGCGACCGCCAGCGCCCGTCGGCACCGCCCAGGTACGCATCGCGAAAGCCGCTCGCGTCGGCGAGCGTCGTCGATCCGGTGCCGATGATCCCGACGTGACCCGCGCCGCCCAGCTCGCGCTTCAAACGCAAGACGTTGAACGCCGTGGCGGGCGCTGCGATCACGGTAGACGGCGGCATCCCGGGCATGACGACCGAGACGCGGTTCTCCGCCGTGATGGCGCTGAGCGCGCCCAGTGACCACGCGGGGCCCAGGCGCCCGACGACCTTGCCCGCACCGTAGATCGTGGCGGGCGACGGGACGTCGGCGGGCGTGTACCCGGTTGGAACCGTCGACAGGATGGGCGCGGCGCCGATGCGCCGCGAGTAGAACACCTGCAGCGGAAACGAGAACGCGTCGATGCCTTCCAGGAAGAAGGGCCGCTTCTCGGGCAGGAACGTCTCGAAGTTGGTCAGGTTCAGGATGACCTGATCGGCCTCGACCTGCGCGAAGTCGGGGTTGAAGGCGGCGTCCAGCGTGACGTCGTTGGCGAGGTGCCACTTCAGGTTCAGGCCGGCCGACCCGGCCAGCTTGAATCCGCTGCCCATCATCACGCCCTGGAGGTCGTCCTGGCGGCGCGCGTAGCCGACGCCGAACGGGACCAGCTCGAGAGCGCCGCCGCCCTTGAGGCCGCGTAGATCGTCCAGCCGCCCGAGGAACGCCAGCGGCGTCGCGACGTCGCGCGGGAAGTACGCCCACAGGAGTGTCTCCTGGCGCTGCGCGATGAAGCGCCCGGCCTGGAAGCCCCAGCTCTGGACGGGCTGGCTGCCGTCGAAGCGGAGCACCCGGATCGGAATCTTGATCTCCACCGACCAGCCGCCCGGGCGATGAACGGTCTTGCCCTCCCAGTTCTCGTCCCACTCCCACGAGAACGTCGTCTGGTCGATGATCTGTCCGTCCGCGAGCGAGCCCGAGATGTTGACCGCGAACATGTAGGCGCTCTTGGCCTCGTTGCGCGAATCGATGTGGACCCAGACCCACTCGCTCTCCGAATCGCGGTCGCGGCGGGTCAGCTTCTCGACGATCGGCGTGTTGATCTGATCGCAGTCGAAGCTGACGTACAGCGCGTCCTCGTCGTACAGCACGCGCAGCTGCGTCCGTTCCGACGGCTTGCTGCCGTCGAACGGGTACTGCTGCGTGAACGCGTCGGTCGCGGGCGCTGCTTGCCAGACGGGATCGTCCAGCCGGCCGTCAATCAGCGGCGGCCGGGCCGTATGAACGGCCGCCAGGTGCGGGACCTGCCGCGGCTGATCGCGCAGCGGCTCCTGACCTTGGTCCACCGCCCCGAGGAGCAGCGCAGCGGCGAGGGCAGCGGACAAGGACAAGGGTCAACGCCGCAGCCACGATACCGGTCGCATCGTGGCCTCGCAAAGAACACGGGAGCCGTTCCGGCTATCTGATCTGGTCCGCAAGGTGCGGTGTCAGCTCCGCGACGATCGCGGGGCCGATCTCGGCTGTGGGAAGGCGCGGCAGCGTGATCATCGGCAGTCCGAGATCTCGCTTGAGCCCATCCAGCACGCGGTCGGCGGCGGTCCGGTGAGCCCGGACTCCCGCGGCCATTCGCAGGGTTGCGTGCAGGCGCACGTCGCCCGCAGGGGCATTTGCGCCGCGCTGCTGCATGGCCCATGCCGCCAGCACCGATTCGACGGCGGGCGCCGAGAGCGCATCGGTTGGAACCGCGTTGACGATGACGGGCCCCAGCGGGATCGACAGGGGACCGCGCGCCTGGGCTGCCAGCTCCAGCGTCTCGCGCGCCGGTAGATCCTCTGCCAGCGTCACGATGACCAGGGCGGCCCGCGCCGGATCCTGCAGCAGCTCCTTGATCGCGCGCGCGTCGCCCGCCAGCGGCCCCTTCGGCATCACGTTCAGGATCGCCTGCGGGATGCGCAGCATCAGCGCGGCGTGGCCGCTCGCGGGTCCGTCGAACACGACCAGGTCGTAGCGCGGCTTTCCGTCGCGCAGCTCGGTCGTGTGAAACCACGCCTTGCCGAGCAGCGCGTACGCGTCGAGGCCCGGGATGGCGCCCAGCATGCCGCGCACCGCGCGGTTCTCGAACACCGCCCGCGTCACCAGCTCGGAGCGCAGGACCTTGAGACCGTATTCGTAGATCGAGCTCTGCGGCGTGATGTTGACGCCGTCGATGTTCGGCGCCAGCGTCGTGATCGAAGGGCCGAGCGGATCTTTCTGCCCGAACAGTCGTCCCATCCGATCGTTCGCAGCCGCCTCCGCGAGCAGCACGCGCTTTCCCGCGGCGGCCGCCACCCGGGCCAGCGTCGCCGCGACGGTGGTGCGGCCGACGCCGCCCTTGCCCGAGATGACGGCGAAGCGAAGGTCGAGGATCGATTTCACGCGGTCAGTCCGTCCGGGGCCGCCGCCGGCGGCGCAGCGAGCGCGACGGCGACGAGCGCTCCGATCTCGCCGCCCGAGGCGACGGTCAGAGCGGGGTCGTAGCTGAGAAACGGCATGGTGACGCCGACGATCGGCGTCCATCCACGGCAGACCGCGATGTGCAGCGCCGCCGGGGCGAGCAGGGCCGCTGTACACGCGGCGGCGACGGCACGCCGGCGCCCGTCGGCCGTGGCGCGGGCCGCGAGCACCGCGCCCGCCGTGATCGCCGCCCAGGCGCCGATCACCGCCCACGCTCCCGGCCACCCGAGCTCCTCGGCGACGATCGCGAACACGTAGTCGCTCGCCGGCGAGGACAGGTGGCGGCGCGCCACGCCGTGCCCGAGGCCGACGGCGCCGGCCGCGCCGCTCGCCTTGGCGCGCGCGAGGGTGAGGACCTCGAACCCGTGGCCGCGCCTGTCGCGCTCGGGAGACACGAAACCCTGGATGCGGCCACCGACGTAGCCGACGCGCGATGCGCCCAGGGCGAGCGCGACCAGCAACACCGCCACCGCCGGCGCGAGGCGGCGCCCGGCGACGCCGCTCGCGACGAGCGCGGCGAACGCCACGCACAGGACCACGGCGGCCGCCGAGAAGTCCGGCTGCGCGACCAGCACCAGCACCGCGAGCAGCGCGAGCGCCAGCGCAAGCGGGCGCGACGCCAGCCGGCCGAGCGCGGGATCGGGCGCGGCGCTCCATGCGGCCACCAGGAGCCCGGTCGCGCCGATCAAGAACGGCGCGGGGCTGCCCGACAGCGGGCCGAGGTGCAGCCAGCGGCTGGCGCCGGCGGCGCGCACGCCCACGCCCGGAATGAAGACAGCGGCGGTCGCGCAGAGCGCGATCGCGAACAGCAGCGGCGCGCGGCGCAGGACGCGTTCGATTCCGACGCGGGCGACCACCACGCCCAGCGCGCCCGCCAGCGCGAGCGCGATCGCCTGCCGTAGCGCGAAGTGGGCGGGCGCGCCCAACCCGGGCGGACCGGGGCGCGATGCCGCCCCGGCGACGATCACGAGATCGAGCGCCGCCAGCCCGACCGCGGGCGCGACCAGCAAGGCGATGGCGACGGTCCGGCGGGCCATGCTCAAAAACGAACGAGGAGGCCGATGCCGGCGTCGAACAGGTCGCCGAACATCGGGTGCAGCGCGCCTGTCGGGCTGACCAGGTACGAATCGCGGTTGAAGGTGTGACTGTAGTCGACGCGCAGGATGGCGCAGGTCCGCGCCGCGATCGCGAAGTCGAAGCCGAACACGCCGCGCGCGAGCGGCATCAGATCGGTGTTGCTGGACGACGCCTCGCCGAAGTACCCAACCGTCAGGCCTCCGCCCAGCCCGAGGAACAGGCGCATGTCGGCGTATCGCCATGCGGTGGTCTCCATCAGGGCGAAGCTCGTTTGCGAGAGCGTGCGCGACACGATCGTCATCTCCGAGGATCCCGTCGTCGGATCGAATGACGTGGCGATGACGTCCTTGGAGAAACGATCATAGAAGAAGTTGGTGGCGACGCCGATCTCGATGCCGCTCGGGAACGCGTGCACGCGGCGCTCGAACTCGCCGCCCAGGGAAAGCCCGGCGGCGGGGACGACGCTGTCGCCGCCGCTGTCGATTCGATAGGCATAGCGGACGTGCACGGACACGCTGTTGGCGGGCACCGGTGCGGGCTCCGCGACGATCGGTGGGGAGGCCGGCGGCGCGGCTGCCGCGGCAGGTGGCGGCGGCGGCGCGGGCGCGGGCGCCGTTGCCGGCGGCGCGGGCTCCGCCGGTCCCGGCGGCGCGGGCTCTGCCGGTCCCGGCGGGGGCGCCTGTTCGGCTTGCGCCAACAGCGAGGCGAACAACGCGGCCGCGAGCATCAGCGCAGCTTAGATCAGGTTCAGGTTCAGGCGACGGTGATTAGATCCTGACCCGCCTCGACCGCGGCGCCCTCGCTGCAGCGCACTTCCGCGATGCGGCCGGCGCGCGGCGCGCCCAGCTCGTTCTCCATCTTCATCGCTTCCAGCACGACCAGCGTCTGCCCCGCTGCGACCGCGTCGCCCGCCTTGACGAGCAGCTTGATCAGCCGGCCCGGGATCGGCGAGCGCACCGTGATCGGCGCGGCCCCGCCCGCCGCCCGCGCGGGCGCGGTGATCGTCGTGCGGCGGGCGTCGCTCACCTCGGCGGCGACCACGACGGCGTCGCGGCCGGGACGCCGGATCTCGACGGCCAGCTTGCCGCCGCGCCCGTCGACCTGCGCGATGGTCTGCTCGGCCCCGCGCCGCAGGATCCAGACGCCGGGCTCCGCTTCCCTGACTTCGATGTCGACGGCCTGTCCGTCGACGCGCACCCCGACCTCGTTGATCTCGACGATTCGCTCTTTGCCGTCGATGCTAATGGCCAGCAGGCGCTTGACGGCGAGACGGCGGCTCACGATTCCATGAACGACTTGAGGCGCTTCGAGCGGGACGGATGGCGCAGCTTGCGCAGCGCCTTCGCCTCGATCTGCCGGATGCGCTCGCGCGTGACCTCGAAGTCCTGACCCACCTCTTCAAGCGTGTGGTCGGACTTCTCACCGATGCCGAAGCGCATGCGCAGGACCTTCTCCTCGCGCGGGGTCAGCGTCGCCAGCACCTTGCGCGTCTGCTCGGCCAGGTTCATCGAGATGACCGCGTCCGCGGGCGAGATGACGCTCTTGTCCTCGATGAAGTCGCCCAGGTGCGAATCCTCTTCCTCACCGATGGGCGTCTCCAGCGAGATCGGCTCCTTCGCGATCTTGAGGACCTTCCGGACCTTGTCCAGCGGAAGCTCCATCTTCTCGGCGATCTCTTCGGGCGTCGGTTCGCGTCCCAGCTCCTGCACCAGGTAACGGCTGGTCCGGATCAACTTGTTGATCGTCTCGATCATGTGCACCGGGATGCGGATCGTCCGCGCCTGGTCGGCAATGGCGCGCGTGATCGCCTGCCGGATCCACCACGTCGCGTAGGTCGAGAACTTGTAGCCGCGCTTGTACTCGAACTTATCGACCGCCTTCATCAGGCCGATGTTCCCTTCCTGGATCAGGTCCAGGAACTGAAGGCCGCGGTTCGTGTACTTCTTCGCGATCGAGACGACGAGGCGCAGGTTGGCCTCGACCAGCTCGGCCTTCGCGCGCTCCGCCATCCGCTCGCCGTCCTGGATCTCGTGGACGGTCGACCGCAGGACCGTTTCGGTCAGCTTGGCCTCTTCCTCGACGCGCTTGATCTTCTTGTGCGCGTTCTGGATGACCCGCGACATCTCCTCGATCTCGTCGGGGCGGATGCCCAGCTTCTTCGCGACGGCGCGCTGGCGCAGCGGCGACGAGCGGATCTCGCGCAGCGTCTTGCGGAACTCCTTCAGCGACAGACCCGACTTGTGCTCGCAGTCGATGATCTCGCGGTTGGCCTGCTCGATGCGCTCGACCAGGTCCTTGAGCTTCAGGACGATCTTGTCGATCTGCTTCTTGTTGAGGCGCATCTCCTGGAGCGCGTCCAGGATCTGCTGCGTGTAGTCGCTCGCCGCCTTCTTGTAGCGCTTGCGCGTCGCCTCGGAGACACTCTTGGCCGCCAGCTTCTCGACGTACTTCTCCTGCTCCTTCCAGAGCCGGCGGACCTTGTCGATCACCTTGCAGACGCGATCGATGTGCCATTGCTCGTCGAACTCGGCGTCCTCTTCGTCCGCGTCCTTGACGACCTCCTTGACGCGGATCTTCTGCTTGCGCAGCTTGTCGCCCAGCTGGAGGATCTCCTCGATCGCGACCGACGAATTGAGCACGACCTGCAGCACGCGCCGCTCGCCGTCCTCGATGCGCTTGGCGATCTCGACCTCGCCCTCGCGCGTGAGCAGCGAAACCGACCCCATCTTGCGCAGGTACATGCGCACCGGGTCGTTGGTCTTGGAGTAGCCGTCGGTGTCTTCCTCCTCCTCGGCCTCCTCCTTCTTGCTCGCGGTCTCCGATTCCTCGGCCTCGTCCTCGTCCGCCGCCTCGGCCTCGGCGCCGTCGCCCTTCTGGTTGACCTTCAGCTTCGACGAGGAGTCGACAATCTCGATGCCCTCGCCCGAGAAGGCCGACAGCCAGTCGTCCATCTGGTCGGACGAGATGATGTTCTCGGGCATGTGTTCGTTGACCTCGTCATAGGTCAGGAACCCCTTGGCCTTGCCCATCGTGATGAGCTCGCGCTTCTTGCGCTCGCTCTCCTTGTTCGACGACTTCTTGGGCGCCTTGGCGGCGCCGTTCTTGGGCGGCTTCGGTGCGCGAGGAACTTCCTCGCCGTCGTCGTCGTCCATGTCGTTGTCGTTCTCGTTGTCGAAGTCGTGATTCATCTGTTACGGCCTCTGCAGGGCTGCTTGCAGCCCTTCCTTTGTTTTGCGCAACTCGATGCCGCGTACTGCGAGTGCTCGCAGCGCCGCATCATCCCCCCGCGCTTGTGCTTCCTTCTGCAAACGCGTGTTCATCGTCATCTCGGCGTCCACGCGCAGAATCTCGAGCCGGAACACCAATTTCCGCAGGTACCCCGCGGGATCGGCGAGCCGGGCAAACCTTTCGTCCTTGAGGGCCGAGGCGATCGTGGCCCGATCGGCCACGCCGACGGTCTCCAGCCAGGCGGGAACGTCCAGCGATCCGCTGCCGGCGGACTGCTCGATGGCGGCCCGGTTCAGCTGGCGCGCCAGCGGGTGCACCAGCAGGTCGCCGCCGCGGGCCGCCTCGGGCGTCCGCAGCAGCTCCGGGTACTTCGCCAGGACGGCCAGCAGCTCCAGCTCCTCGGTGGGAAGGCGGGCGGCCGGTGCCTGGGCAGGCGCCGCAGCCGCGGCCTGGGCAGCCGCTTCCTGCGCGCGCGGCTGACGCTGCGTCGCCGCCGCTGCCTCCTGCATTGCACGCCTCACCTGCTGGGGCTCCAACTTCAGAATTCCCGCCAGTTGCCCCGCATAGATTTCACGAGTCGTCTGATCCTTCACCTTCACCAGCATCGCGGTGATGGTGCGCAGCGCGGCGACCCGGTCCGGGACGTTGGCGTCCGAGGCCACGTCCTGGATGAATTGGTCCAGCATCGGGCGCGCGCTCTCGACCAGCCGGCGGAAGGCGTCGGGGCCTTGATCCGCCTGGCGCACGAAGTCGTCGGGGTCGACGCCGGCGGGCAGGCGGGCGATGCGCCCGCCCAGAATCCCCGCCTCCACGAACAGCGGGATCGCCTTCTGCGCCGCGCGCTGGCCGGCGGCGTCGCCGTCGAACACGACCGTGATCGTCTTGGCGAGGCGGCCGAGCACGCCGACCTGCTCCTCGGTCAGGGCCGTTCCCATCGGCGCGACAGCCTCCTCGATGCCCGCCTGGTGCAGCGCGAGCACGTCGAAGTTCCCCTCGACGACGATCGCGGTGCCGCTCCGCCGGATGGCGTCCAGCGCCGCGTGCAAGCCGTAGAGCGATTCCTTCTTGTGGAAGAGGGGGGACTCGGGCGAGTTGACGTACTTCCGGTCCTTCGCCTCCGGATCGAGCAGCCGACCGCCGAAGCCGATCACGCGCTTCTGCCGATCGATCACCGGCAGCATCACGCGGTCACGAAAGAAGTCGTAGCGGCCGCGCTCGTTGACGCCGACCAGCCCCAGCCGTTCCAGGTCCGACGCGGGGATCTTGTGCGCCGCCAGGGTCGACGACAGCCCGTCCCAGCGCGGCGGCGCGTAGCCGACCCGGAAGCGCCCGCGCACCTCGGCGCCGATGCCGCGCTTCTCGACGTAAGCGCGAGCGGCATCTCCCGCCGGCGACGCGTACTGGTCTTCAAAAAAAGCGGCCGCCAGCTCCATCGCGCGGAACATCCGATCGCGCTCGGACTCTGCCTTCTGCCGCGCTTGTCGCTCCGCCGGCGACAGCGGCTTGAGATCCAGATCCACGCCCGCCGCAGCGGCCAGATCCTGCAGCACGTCCATGAACGGGCGCTGCTCGATCTTGGTGAGAAAAGTTATAGCGTCACCTTTTTCGCCGCAGCCGAAGCAGTAGAAGTAACTGCGCGCCTCGTTGACGTGGAACGAAGGCGTTTTCTCGCCGTGGAATGGGCAAAGACCCATCCAACTCCCTGTTCCCGCCCGTTTGAGCTCCACATGACGCTTGACGATCTCTGCAATGTTGGTGCGGTCCAATACGTCGTGGATCTTGTCCCTGGGTACTAAAGACAAAGCACTACCCGCCGCACCGGAAAGGCGCGCATTTTTTAGCGTACGGCGGCACTAAGTCAAGCCACCGAATAACGAATTGCGCGCGAAATTGCGTACGCCCCCCGGGCGCCAGAATCCCAGTAATTACACGGCGTTTACTGGCCTTCGCCGCCCTGGAACTTGGCGCCGCCCTGACTGCTGGTCTTCTCGATGATGAACTCGACGCGCCGATTCTTGCTCCAGCAGCTCTCGTCGTGCCCCTTGCAGATAGGCTTCGTCTCGCCGTAGCCGTGGCTCTTGAGCTTGCTCGGGAGCACGTTTCGCTCCTCCAGCGCGCGCCGCACCGACGCTGCGCGCCGTTCGGTGAGATCCAGGTTGTGGGCGTCGTCGCCGCGCTCGTCGGCGTGCCCCTGGATCTCGACCAGCTCGATCCACGGGTTGCCGTTGATCGCCGCCGCGACTGAATCGACGACCGGGAAGGACTCGGGCTTGATGATGTCCTTGTCGGTCTCGAAGTAGATCGGCTTCATCGTCACGATCTTGCCCTTGGTCATCGTCGCGAGGCCCTGGTCGGGGCAACCGTCGTCGTCCTTCACCCCGTTGTAGGTCTCGGGCTCGTTCGGGCACTTGTCGCTGACGTCGGGGATGCGGTCGTGATCGTTGTCGGGATCGGGGCAGCCGTCGTTGTCCTCGAAGCCGTCCTTGTCCTCGGGGACGTTCGGACAGGCGTCTTCCACGTCCTTGATGCCGTCCTTGTCGTTGTCGGGATCGGGGCAGCCGTCCTCGTCCTCGAAGTTGTCGAAGTCCTCCGGATCGTCCGGGCACTTGTCGACGTCGTCGGGGATGCGGTCGCCGTCGCGATCGAACGTGGTCGAGTCGGGGCAGCCGTCCTCGTCCTGGTAGCCGTTCTTGGTCTCGGGCTCGTTCGGACACTTGTCGGGGTCGTCGAGGATGCCGTCCTTGTCGTTGTCCGGTTCCGGGCAGCCGTCCTCGTCCTCGAAGTCGTCGAAGTCTTCGGGATCGTCGGGGCACTGATCGACGTCATCCTTGTAACCGTCGCCGTCGCGGTCGCCGATCGACGGCTCGAAGATGAAGCCGACGAACGCGCGCGGTGACGCCGAGCCGTAGCCGCTGGAGACCTTCCAGCCGGCGCCCACCTCGAAGAACGAGTTGCGCGCCAGGTAAAGCTTGATCGCGCCGATCGCTTCGGCCGACGGCTTCATCGTCTCGAGGGCAGCGCCAGCGTTCTCGCGGCGGTGCGAATCGAGGCCGTAGTTTCCGTAGAGCTCGGCGACCAGATCGAACTTCTGCGGCACGACGCCGTACGACAGGCCGATGCCGCCGATCACCTCGTTCTGGACGTCGATCGATCCGCCGGTCGTGATGTCCATGCCGTTGAGCACGGGTGGGGTGGTGAAGCTGCCGGCGTTGTTCACGTAGGTCGCGCGCGAGCTGCGGATGCGCATGCCGGCGTTCACCGAGGCGCGGAAGCGGCCCAGGTAGCCGAGCTCGGTGTCGACGATCGCCGTCGGCTGGAACGTCGTCTGGCCCTCGCCGAGGAACGAGTTCTTGTCGCCGGTGCCGAGGATGATCGACGGCATCACCGCGAAACCGAGGCCGCGGCGGGTCGCGTTGAGCAAGCGCAGCTTGGGGTGAACCTGAAGGTCGCCCACGCCCTGGTTCGCGTACGTCCACTCGTGGCCGTCGCTGTTGTTCGGCATGCTGCGGCCCGCCGTGATGCCCATGGGCAGGATGATGCCCAGCTCGGCGCCGATGTGCGGCAGGCTGAGGAAGCCGACCGCGGCCTGCAGCGACGGGCGGATCAACGTGTCGACCGAGAACGTGTTGGACATGCCGCCGACGCCGGCGCCGGTGAAGCGCAGCGGGCGGCGCGCGTACGACGTGACGAGCCCGAACGAGATGTCCCACTGCCCCAGCACCGCCGACGAGTTCACGGTGACGAACCCCTTCGAGTCCATCGCAGGGCGGAAAATTTCGAGATCGACCGGCGCGTTTTGAAGCTGCGCGCGGGCGGTGGGCACAAACGTGGTGGTTGCGGCTGCCAGCACGGCGACCGTGACGGCGGCCTTCACCAGACTCGGGGACCTCTCGCACCGTCGGTGGCGGAGGGTGGAAGTCTGGCCTGGGCGAACGCGCATGAGAACCTCCGTGGACAGGAGCCCCGAACGTCCCGGCCCCACCTTGTTGCGCAACTTGCAAGCTCAACAGGGACGCCCATTTATATCAGCGTCGAGATCCGTGTCAAAGCGGGCATTTTGGCGTGACCTCCGAGGGGCCGGTCACTTGATGAGTGGGGTATCCGGCCGATCGCCATCACCGGCCGCTGTATCCTGGCCGGATGGTCCTCCTTGCTTCGGACGTCCGGTTACCACGCGACAGCGGTGGGGATGCCCTGCTGCGGCTGGCCGC
>Ga0207681_10001201_pt1 | contig 16648 bp, 15 predicted proteins | sample KBSS53metaG_FD_184324 | JGI IMG/M metagenome (GOLD analysis project Ga0207681, IMG submission 184324) | Switchgrass rhizosphere microbial communities from Kellogg Biological Station, Michigan, USA - KBS S5-3 metaG (SPAdes) (version 2) | ecosystem: Host-associated > Plants > Roots > Rhizosphere... | reverse complement strand
GATCGGAGGGCGCAGGACCTGGAGCGGCACGAGCTCGGCGAAATAGCGAATGAGCATGCTCGGGGCGGTCAGAAGGAGATCGGACCGCGCGACGATCAGCGGCGCGGCCATGAAGTAGCGCACCCGAGCGGCGACGTGGCGCTTCTTGCCCAGCTTCGTGAGTGCCTGGTCGACCCAGGTCGGCCCCGCGTCGTCACCGAGCGTGATGAGCAGGTGCGGGGTCTGGACGTAGGAATCGAGATCGAGCGCCCCGTCGATGCGCGGATGCCCCTTGCGCGCCGCGCACGCAAAGCCGTCCGTCAGGAGGTCCATCCGGCGAATCCCTGGCGCCTCGTCCACGATCGCGCCGATAGCCAGATCGATGTCGCCCGTCTCGAGCAGCCAGGCGTTGCCGCGCCGCGAGCTCGGTACGATCTCGAGGGACGTACCGGGCGCCTCTCGGGCTGCCGTCTCGAGGAGCGCCGGCATGAGCACCGTCGCGAGGAAATCGGTCGCGGCGATCACGAAACGTCGAACTGTGGTCGCCGGATCGAACGTGGCGCCGCCTCCTCCGAGGAGCCGCTCGGCGTCCATGAGCAGCGTGTGCAGAGGGCCGACGAGCGCCTCGGCGCGGGGGGTGAGAACCATGCCGCGACCGGATCGAACGAGGAGCGGATCGCCGAGGAGGTGACGCAGCTCCGAGAGTGAATGACTCATCGCAGACGGCGTCACGCGCACACGCTTCGCGGCAGCCGTCACGCTGCGCTGGCTGAGGAGCCCGTCGAGCGCGAGGAGAAGGTTCAGGTTGAAGTTCGAAAGGTCGACCCGCCTCATCGCGGCGAATCATCGCACGCGTCGAACACAACCTGGTCGTGCCAGTAGAGCCGCTCGAACAGGACGCGCGCCTCCTCCTGAGCGTCGCGCGCGTGAGCGATGTCAGCGATGGTGCGCCGCCCGTCGATGGCGTCGAACCATGCCTTCTCTCGCGCATCGATCGGCAGATAGATGTCCCGGTAAGAATGGTTGCGATTGATCAGCACCGCAGCCGCGCCGCGGGGCAGATTCTTTTCGACGCAGACGGTGTCTGGCATTCGAATCGGCACGTAGCGTTGCCAGGCGTCGCCGGCGAAGCTCGGCTGGCGCGGGGCGTGCGCGCCGTCGTCGCGGTACAGGACGACGCTGTGGCGAAGCATCGTGCCGCGGAACAGCTCGACGGCGGCGTGCTGCTCCGGAAGGGGAAGCTGGGCGAGGCGCGTCGCGTGGGGGATGCGCGCCACGACGCCGCAGTGCGGGCTGTAGTGCGCCTGCCAGATCCAGCGGCCGAAGGTCAGCCCCGCTCCTGCGATCAGGCTGAACAGCTGCGGCACCGAGTAGGCACGGTCCTGCGGGTGCAGCAGCGCATCGGCGAGCGCGGCCGGCTGCCTGAAGTCCGGTGCTTCCCGCAGCAGAATGGTCAGCGGGTGTCCGGGCGGCAGCGCGCCCAGCGTTTCCACGAGCTCGCCGATCCCGTCGTCGGTCGCCGCGACGCCGACCCGCCGGCAGAATTCCTGAAGCATGTAGACGCCCGTCCGCCCGTGGGGGGCGTAGACCATGAGGTGCATCGCGCCCGCCGGATCGAGCACGGAGCGCAGGGCCGCCAGCCCCGCGGCCGGGTCGGCCAGGTGGTGGAGAACGCCGGTGCAGACGATCTGATCGAAGGTCACGCCCAGATCGCCGACGCGCTCGACAGCGAGCTGGTGCACCTCCAGGTTGTGGAGGTCGTACTTGCGCTTGAGCGCCTCGGTGGATCGCACGCTGGTCGCGCTGAAGTCGATGCCGGTCACCCGCGCTTCGGGCCAGCGCATCGCGTGCTTGGCGGCCTGGGACGTCCCGCAGCCCGCGATCAGGATCGAATGGTCCTCCCGATACGGCCGCGCCGGCCACGCGATGCGAAAATCCGCGCGCCGGCGCTGTCGGTCCTGCCACCGCAGCCGATAGCTCTCGAGGCTGTCGACAGGCGGCGGATAGGGATGCCGCTCGTAGAAGGCTCGCACCTTCTCCGCGACGGCATCCGCATCCACCTTGCTCTCCTTCGGCCCTACTGGCGGTGTTCCGACAGCTGCCGCATCACCGTGTCCAGGTTGAACGACGCCGGTTTCTGGCGAGGCGGGAACTTCTCGAAGTCCTCGATCTGCTGAGCCACCACCGCCTGCATCTCGTAGACCTTGAACGCGTGATACATGATCCAATCGTAGTACGTGTTCGAGTTGTGCTGGGCGCGCTCGAACGGGTCGCGGCGCAGGTTGAACATCAGCGGCACCCGCAGCTTGTTCAGCGGTTCCATCCAGACCTTCATCTGATGGGCCTGTTGCTCGCCGAGCACGAACTTCCAGTCGTTGTGCCGGACCGCCATCACCTCGCCGTCGTCGCTCATGTAGAAGAAGGTGGTTCGCGGGCTCTCCTTCACCTGGCCGGTCAAGTAGGGGACCATGTTGACGCCGTCGATGTGGACCTTGAAGGTCTTGTTGCCGACCTTGTAGCCGTTGAGCAGCTTCTGGTTGACGTCCGGATCGCCCGCGATCGCCAGCAGCGTCGGCAGCATGTCCTGGTGCGAGACGATGCCGTTGAGCACGGTGCCCGGCTTGATCTTCCCCGGCCAGCGGATGAACGCCGGCACGCGCCAGCCGCCCTCCCAGTTGGTGTCCTTCTGGCTGCGGAACGGGGTGTTGGCGCCGTCCGGCCAGGTGTCGTTCTCGGGGCCGTTGTCGGTCGAGTACATGACGATCGTGTTGTCGGCGATCCCCAGCTCGTCGAGCTTGTCGAGGATCTGGCCGATCTGCTCGTCGTGCGTGACCATGCGATCGCTGTAGTCGTCCTGCCCGCTCTTGCCGCGGTTCTTCTCGGCGAGGTGCGTGCGGAAGTGCATCGCGGTCGAGTTGTACCAGAGGAAGAACGGCTTATCGTCCTTCACCTGGTTCTCCATCCAGTTGATCGCGCGATCGGTGATCTCCTCGTCGATCGTCTCCATCCGCTTGATGGTCAGCGGGCCGGTGTCGGTGACCTTCTGTCCGCCCTTGCCGTCCGCGACGCAGTGGAGCACGCCGCGCGGTCCGAACTTCTTCTTGAACTCCGGATCCTTCGGGTAGTCGGGCAGCTCCGGCTCCTCCTCGGCGTTCAGGTGATAGAGGTTGCCGAAGAACTCGTCGAAGCCGTGCATGGTCGGCAGGTACTCGTCCTTGTCGCCGAGGTGGTTCTTGCCGAACTGGCCGGTGGCGTAGCCGAGCGGCTTGAGCAGCTCGGCGATCGTCGGGTCCTCCTTCTGGAGGCCGATGGCCGCGCCGGGCAGCCCGACCTTGGTCAGCCCCGTGCGCACGGGATTCTGTCCGGTGATGAAGGCGGCTCGCCCGGCCGTGCAGCTCTGCTGGCCGTAGTAGTCGGTGAACGCGACACCCTCGTTGGCGACGCGGTCGATGTTGGGCGTTCGATAGCCCATCATCCCGCGGCTGAAATAGCTGACGTTCCAGGTTCCGATGTCGTCTCCCCAGAGGATCAAGATGTTCGGTTTCTTCGTGGCAGCCATGATCGTTCTCCTGTGCTGGTTGGTGGTGTGGAAGTTGAGTGCGCAGCGTCCGGTCAGATGATCAGGCGGTCCTTCTGCAACGACTTCGCGACCGCCTTTGACACGTCGGTCATGAACTGCGCCACCGACGCGGGATCGAACGTCTTGCTCGTGCCCGACCAGATCAGCTTGTTGCGGTTGAGGTCGTAGAGGTTGCTGACGACGTGCACGATCGTGTCGGTCTCGAGGTACCCGGGCGCATACACCGCAGCCCCGGCGTAGTCGTAGTAGCCGTCGAACGTCCCGTAGGGGCCGTCCACCGCGGTCACCTGCTCGTTCACGCCCGTCACGCGCATCACCAGCACACCGTCGATCCCGGCCGCCTTGAGTTTGGCCTTGATCGCTTCGCGATCCTTGAGGTCGGCGTCGCCGGTCAGTTGATAGCTCGCGACCGCCTGCGCCCCTTGCTGCCGCAGCTGGGCGGCGGCGCTGTCCTCGCCCTGCCGGCGCAGGCCCGAATCCTTGGTCATGCAGACGACCGCGACCTTCGACAGCGCCGCGCCCTTCGCGGCGGGATCCGTCCAGGTGTTTGTCATCTCGGTCGTCGCGCAGCTCGCGGCGGCCGCCGCGAGCGCCAGGACTGCCAGCGTTGAAAATCCCAGGCGTGCTCCCTCACCCGTCCTCTTGTTCATGGTGTCCGTCCTCCGATTGTTGCGGTTGATGCGATCAGCGTCGCCGGCAAGGTGGGGCGCGCTCGCTCCCCGCACAACGGTCCCGCTGTGATCGTTTCACGCCGGCGATCCGATTGCGGCCGGGACCTACACGCGTTGGCAATTGCGGCGCCGACCGACACAACCCGCCCTTGTGCGAGAGCGGCGTGGTCGCAAGTTCCGGCGATGAACGGCCACACGGAAACCGACAGGGGCGGGCGAGACGGTGAGCTCGCCGAGACCCTGGGCGACGTGGCCGCGGGGCTCCACGGCGTTTCGGTCCCTTCCGACGTCGTCGAGCAGGAGATCCGCGCCATCGCCAGCGGACAGGGCGTGCCGGTGGAATCTCTGATCCTCGAGAGCCGGCTGGAGCTGCAGGTCGGCAAGGGTCCGAACAGCGAGATGCTGCTGCGGTCGATCGACTTCGACACGGGGTGGAACCTGAGCCGCCTCTCCGATCTGCAGTCCGTCGTCAGGCGGTTGGTCGGGAAGGGCCCGGCGACGACCGCGGATCTCGCCGGCGCCCGCCGCGAGATCGCCGCGATCAGGTCACGGGGCCCGGCGTTCCCGGCCGCTGCGGTCGCGCTCGCCTACGGCGTGTACGGCGCCGCCGTCTCGGCGCGCGTCGGCGGCGGCTGGATCGAGGTCCTCGCCGGTATCGTCGTCGGCCTGGTGGCCGGCGCGGTCCACTTCGGCGCGACGCGCAGCCGCCAGCTGGATCTACTGCAAAGCTTCGCCGGCGCCCTGTGTGGAACATTGGCGGCGTTCCTGCTCCGGCGGGTGCTGCCGCCCTTCGATCAGGCGCGCGCCGTGTTCGGCGGCATCTCGCTGCTGGTGCCCGCCATGGTGGTCACCATCGGGACGCGCGAGATCGTGCACGAGGCGCTGGAATCCGGCGTGCTGCGCCTGGCCTACGGCCTGCTCAGGTTCGTGATGCTGGGCTTCGGCGTGGCCGTGGCGATAAAGGCGTACGGACTGTTCGGGGTGCCGCCTGAGTCGGTCGCGCCGGTGCCGGTGCCGAAGCTGGCGCAGGTGGCGCTGGTCGCGCTCGGCGGCGTCGCGCTCACCGTTTGCCTGCAGGGACGCTGGCGCGACACGCCCTGGATGATCGCGGGCGTGCTGGTGGCGTTCGGTACCCACGAGCTGACCAAGCTGGTATTTCCCCCGGACGGCAGCGCGTTCCTCGCGACGTTCCTGCTGACGACGGTCGCGATCGTGCAGTACCGTCTGGGCGGCCGGCTCCCCGCGGTGCTGATCATCCCCGGCTTCCTGCAGATTGCGCCGGGATTCCTGGGGAGCGAGAGCGTGCTGGCCCTGTTGCGGCCCGGCGTGCATCACGCCGCCAGCGACACCTTCTTCCACGTCATGCTGCTGGCCCTGCAGCTGGTCACCGGCATGCTCGTGGCGGAGGCGCTGTTCGGCTCGCTCGGGCCGCGCCCGCGGCGCGCCGTTGCATCCACTGGCTGACGTTCGAGAGGAAGGGGAGCATGACGTTTTTCGAAGCGATAGGGGCTGATCTCGGGGGGCGAGGAATCTTCGGCGGGAGCTTTCAACTCCGCCTCATCTTGCAGCCGCTCGCGGCCATGCTGCTTGGCTTGCGATTCGGGATTCGAGACGCCAAGCAGGGGCGGGCGCCGATCCTGAAAGAGGTGGCCGAAACCGCAGGGAAGCGCGGCGGCGTGCTCGCGCACGCGGCGCGCGACGCGATCGTGCCGCTCGCCGTCGCCCTGGTGCTGGATTGCATCCTGCAGCAGATGATCAACGGGCGCATCCGGCCGCTGGCCGCCGTGATCGTCGGCGGCCTGCTCGTGTTTCTGCCGTTCCTGATCGTTCGGGCGCTGACCAACCGGATCTGGCGGCATCGGCACGCCGGCACCCAGCACGCCTGATCGCGGACGGGGTCATCGCCGTTTGAAGATCAGGATCATGTTGTTGGCCGGCATCGGTTCGATTTCGGCCAGCGTCATGCCGTGCTCTTCCGCGACAGTGCGGACATCGTTGATGTCGCGCACGCCCCATTCGGAATTTCGCTCGCGTAGAGATAGGTCGAACGCCTCGTTGCTTTCGGCCGTGTGCCGGCCATCCTGCTTGAACGGGCCATAAACAAACAATCTCCCGCCCGGACGCAGCCGCTGGGAGGCGCCCGTCATCAGACCGACCGTGGTGCGCCAGGGCGAGATGTGGATGACGTTGGCGCAGAAGATCGCGGTGAGGCCGCGCAGCGTCGCGGAATCCTCCGCGCTCAATCCCCATTCCGGTGCGCAGAGATCGAGTCGCCGCGCCGCTGCCACGTTCTGCAGTTGCGCATGACGGCGCCAGGCCTCGATGCTTTCGATATTGCGCTCGTCATGATCGCTCGGCCACCAGAGCAGGTGAGGGGCCTTGCGAGCGAACTCGATGATGTGCTGTCCGGTGCCGGCGCCGACTTCCAGTACGTTGCCCGGCTTGTCCCCGATCCAGCGTGACAGCACCGCCCAGATCGGTTCGTGATTGCGGTGGAACGACGCGGAGTCGAGGCGGGCATCGCCCGACGCGATCGGCGAGGACGGGTTCTGAGGCGGATGACTCATGACGGCGGTGTTCCGTCAGTTTCGCTCGCCGAGGAGCGCCGCCGCCTTCTCGCGAATCACGGACATGATGAAGCGAATGACCGCCCGACCCTCGGACGAGAGCTTCGATTCGCGCGGATAGACCAGGGAGAAGGACTGGGTGGCGACCACATCGGGGGTCAGCCGACGGAGACCCGGTTCGGAATCGGCGACCCAGCAGGGGAGAACGGACAAGCCGATGCCGCCGAGCACCGCCGAGACCACGTCCATCACCTCGCGGCTGCGCATCACGATGCTCGCCTTCGCCGCACGCTCGTTCAACCACTGGATCGCCGCCACCTTCGACAGCATCACGTCGTAGCCGACGATGTCGTGGCCGCTCAGATCGTTCACGTCCCGCGGCGCCGGCTTTCGCGCGAAGTACGTCTCCGAGCCATAAAGCGCGAAGCCGCTGTCGAACAGCTTCCGCGCGATCAGATCCTTGTCGACGATCGTCGATGCCCGGATCGCCAGATCCGCTTCGCCCTTCTTGAGGTCCACGGGGCGTGCGCCGCTGACGATCTCCAGCGTGACGTCGGGGTTCTCGCGCGCGAACGTCGCGATCGCGTCGCTGAACAGGCGCGTGAAGCCGGACGGCACGGCCAGTCGGACGCGGGAGCGTTCGCTGGCAACCAGATCGCGGACGGCGTTCACCGCGCGCTCGACCGCGGTCACGAGCGGGACGAGCTGTTCTCCCAGCTGGGTGAGTTGCAAGCCGTCGCGGCCGCGCAGCACGAGCGGCGCGCCGAACGCCTGCTCGAGCGCGGAGAGTCGCCGGCCGATCGTCGTGTGCTCGACGTGCGCGGCCCGCGCCGCTCCCGCCAGGCTCTTCGACTCCGCCGCGCGCAGGAAGTAGCGCAGGTCGTCCCAGTTCAACTCCTCCCCCGAGGCCATCTGTGCATTTTTGCACATGGGTGGGCGCCTTTGGGGAATCGCGCTCTGCGCGTCGGCCCGCCAGAGTGGTTGGTGAGGGTCGCCGAGAAAACCACGTCGCAGGGAGGAATGGTCATGTACGCAATCGCTGGAGCTACGGGACGGACGGGCCAGGTCGCCGCAAGAACGCTTCTGGCCGGCAAACGGAAGGTCCGCGCGATCGTGCGGAACGGTGCCAAGGCGGAGCCCCTGCGCGCGGCCGGCGCCGAGATCGCGGTCGCGCAGCTCCAGGATCGCGACGCGCTGGCGTCCGCGCTTGCCGGAGTCGAGGGACTCTACGCGTTGTTGCCCGAGGATCCGTCGGTGCCGGATTTTCATGCCCACCGGCGGCGCATGGCGGACGCGCTGGCAGCGGCGGTTCGAGCGGCCGGCGTGCCCCACGTCGTCTTCCTGTCCACGCCGGCCGCGGCGGTTGCGGACGGCAACGGGCCTGCCAGGGATCTCCACTACGCCGAGGCGGCGCTGCGCGCGTCGGGCGCCAGGGTCACCGTCATCTCCGCCTGCTACCTCCAGGAGAATACGCTGGCCGCGCTGCCGGCGGCGCAGCATGAGGGCATCTATCCAAACTTCTTCCCTTCATCCGACGTTGCATTTCCGACCGTCGCGACGCGCGACATCGGCCAGCTGGCCGCCCGCTGTCTGCTGGAGCCGCCGACGAAGAGCGAGGTCATCGACCTGCAGGGGCCGTTGTACTCGGTGCGGCAGATGGCGGAGGCGCTCGGTCGATGTCTGGGCAAGCCTTTGCAGGTCGTCGACATCCCACCGGCCGCGCACGTCGGCGCGCTGACGGGCGCCGGATTGCCCGCGGCAGTCGCGGCGACGTTCGCGGAGATGTTCGCGTTCCTGGCCGCGGGCCGCATCACGGCGCGCGGCGATCGCACCGAACGCGGAACGACGCCGATCGACGACGCGCTGGGCGCGGCGCTGGGTTAGCGGGCAGAGAGGCGGTTATGGCCGTAACCGGTCCCGGGCGGCCGACGTATCATGCGCGCTGGCGATCTTGCCGGAACGAAAGGGGACGCGATGAGCGCAGAGACCGACTGGTTGGGGATCATTCGCGAGCTGGGACCGACCTTCGCCGAACGGGCGGCCGCACACGACGCCGACGACTCGTTCGTCGCGGCCAACTACGAGGCGCTGAGGGCGCGCAAGGTGTTCAGCGCCGGCATCCCCGCGGAGCTGGGCGGCGGGGGCGCGCCGTACGCCACGCTGGTCGAGATCATCCGCGAGATCGCGCATCACTGCAGCTCCACGGCCCTGGCGGCTTCGATGCACATCCACCCCGTCGCCACGATGACCTACGGCTGGCGGGCCGGGAACAAGGGTCCGGAGGGGCTCCTGAAGAGAATCGCGGCGGAGAACCTCGTCGTCATGACCTCGGGCGGTTCCGACTGGCTGGCGGGTTCGGGCAAGCTCGAGAAGGTCGACGGCGGCTTCAAGATGACCGGCCGCAAGATCTTCGGCAGCGGCGGGCCGGCCGCACAGCTCCTCCTGACCATGGGGATCTACGACGACCCGAAGGACGGTCCGACGGTCATCCATTTCCCGGTGCCGCTCGATGCTCCGGGCGTGAAGCCGCTCGACAACTGGCGGACGCTCGGTATGCGCGGCACCGGCTCGAACGACGTGATGCTCGACGGCGTCTTCATTCCCGACGCGGCGACGGGGGGCGTGCGACGCCCGCCGGGCAAGTGGCACGCGTCGGTACACGCCGTCACGCTCAACGCTCTGCCGATCGTTTACGGCGCCTACGTCGGAATCGCCGAGGCCGCGCGCGACCTGGCGATCGAGCTTTCGCGGAAGAGGAAGGACGACCCCGGCCTTCCGTACCTGGTCGGCGAGATGGAGAACAACCTGGTCACCGCCCAGGTCACGCTCGCCAGCGCGGTCGCGTTGGTGACGACGGCCAAGCCGGGCCCCGAGACGACCAGCGCGATGCTGATTCGCCGCACGATCATCGGCAACGCCGTGCTGCGCACGCTCGACAAGGCGATGGAGGTCGCGGGAGGGGCGAGCTTCTTCCGCGCCGCCAAGCTGGAGCGCCTGTTCCGGGACATCCAGGCGTCGCGGTTTCACCCGCTCCCCGAGAAGCAGCAGACCCGGCTCACGGGGCGCGTGCTGCTCGGCCTCGATCTCGACGGCTAGGGGCTGACATGGAAAAGAAGTAGTCCGCCGTTATCTTCGTTCCCCTCCGTCTCGGCATGGCCAATCTCCGGGGCGGAGGTTTCCACGCGGGGTCATCCATGAGCCACGTCGAGCGCCGCCACCACCTGATTGTCCGCATCACGCACTGGGTGAACGCACTCGCGCTGACGATCATGGTCGGAAGCGGGCTGCGCATCTTCAACGCGTATCCGGCGTTCGCCCGCAAGGGCGACACCTTCTGCTGTTACCCGTTCGAAGGGCACAGGATCCCCGAGTGGCTGACGTTTGGCGGCTGGCTGGCGGGTGCGCGCAACTGGCACTTCGCGATGATGTGGGTCCTGGTGGTGAATGGGCTCGTCTATCTCGGGTTCGTGTACCTGCACGGCGAGTGGCGCGATCTCGTTCCGCGGCGCGGAATCGTCCGTGACGCCTGGCAGATGACGCGGTTCTATCTGGCGCTGCGGCGCGATCACCCCGCCCAGGGGAAACACAACGCGCTCCAGCGACTGACGTACTTCGGCCTGCCGTACCTGGCGATCGTCTCGGTGCTGTCCGGGCTGGCGATCTGGAAGCCGATGCAGCTCGCGCCCCTGACGGCGTTGATGGGCGGCTTCGTGTGGGCGCGCTACTGGCACTTCCTGGCGATGCTCGCGCTGGTCGCGCTGTCGCTCGGTCACGTGTTCATGGTCTTCGCGGTGGATCCGTACTCGCTGCGGTCGATCGTCACCGGCGGCTACGATCCGTCGAAGTCGCCGGAGGCCCGTAACGCCCGCCCCTTCATCAACCTGCGCGCCCGGCCGCGGCCCGAACCGCCGGGCGGGGGTGACGCGTGAGCCGGCTCTGGCTCCCGCGCCGCCGGCATCTTGCCGAGGGACTTGGTCTCGATCGACGCGCGTTCCTTGCGGCTTCGTTGCGGGCAGGCGGCGGCGCGGCGGCCGCGCTGGCGCTCGCAGGTTGCGACTGGAAGGGCCCGCGGGCGGCGCAGTCGCTGCTTCGCTCGGCCGAACACTGGAACGAACGCGTGGAGCGAAAGCTGTTTCGCCCCGGTGCGCGCAACGTTCCGTCCGCCCGCGCCGTGGCGGCCGGCGCGAAGTTTCCGTCGTACTTCATCGCCGACGAGCTGCCGGTATGGGACGAGGCGACGCGCGGTGTCTGGCGCCTCGAGGTGAGCGGGCTGGTCGGTCGGCCGCAGCGGCTGACGCTCGACGACCTCAAGCTGCTGCCCCGGACGGAGGCCCGCCTGGAACACTTCTGCGTGGAGGGTTGGTCAGCGGTCGCGGTCCGTACCGGCGTGCGGCTGTCCGACCTCGCGCGCCACGTCGGTTTGTCTCCCGATGCACGCTACGTCGATTTCCAATCGTTCGACGACGGCTACCACGAGAGCTGGGACATCGAGAGCGCGATGCACGCGCAGACGCTGATCGTCTACGGCCAGGACGGCGAGCTCCTCAGCCCCGAATACGGTGCGCCCGCGCGCGTCTATGCGCCCGTCAAGCTCGGATACAAGTGCACGAAGTACCTCACGCGCATCGTCTTCCTCGCTGAACGCAACGGCGGCTACTGGAGCGATCAAGGATACGAGTGGTACGGCGGCGTCTAGCTCAGGCTCCGCTGTTCGACGAGGTCTGACCGGAGTCGTCGCCGCCGCTACCGCACAGCGCATGCACCGTCTCGAGAAAGCGCTCGAGATCGAGCGGCTTCGAAAAAACGTCCCGGGTCTTCAGTTGTGGACCGAGAGTGTCGCGAGCAAATCCGGAGGCGCTGATGACCACGACCGGTATGTCCCGCAGTGCCGGATCGGCGAGCTGCGCGGCGCGAAAGTCCCAGCCGTCCATGATCGGCATGAGGACGTCGAGCAGGATCACGTTCGCGCGCAAACCGAGGCGCAGGTGCGCGAGTGCCTCGGCGCCATTGGCTGTCGCCACCACCCTGAAACCTTCCTCCCGCAGGAACTCGCTGATGCCATCGACGATCCCCCGATCGTCATCCACGATCAGGACCGTTGCCGGATCCGTCGGTGGGCCGATCTCAAGCGTCGAACGCGTGACCCGTGTTTCAGTCATCCCAGATGTTCGATTCCCTGCTTGAGGTTGGAAACGAGTTTGTACAACTTGGTGCCGCTATCGCCGAAATCAAGGGGATTACAGCGACAAGCACTCCCATTTCGACGTCGCCGACATCAAGTTCTGCACGCTGGCATTCGAATGATCGGCGACGCGTTCGGTAATTACAGGATCGTCGCGCAGCTGGGAAGTGGATCGATGGGCGTGGTCTTCCTGGCGGAACACCAGCGCCTGGAGCGCCGTGTCGCGATAAAGCTCCTCGCACCCGAGCTGGTTCGGGACCAGCACGCGCTGCAACGCTTCTTCAATGAAGCGCGCGCCACGTCGCGGATCCGGCACCCCGGAATCGTCGACGTGTTCGACTGCGACGTCGATGCGGCGGGCCGGGCGTACATGGTGATGGAGCACCTGGAAGGCGAGACGCTGGCCGGACGGCTGCGCCGGGCCGGGCGGCTGCACTGGCCGGCCGCTTGCCTCATCGCCAGAAGGGTCGCCGACGCGCTCGGCGCCGTCCACGACAAGGGGATCGTTCACCGCGATCTCAAACCAGAGAACTTGTTCCTGGTCGCCAGCGGCCGCGATCCGACCGCGGCGGTGAAGGTGCTCGACTTCGGCGTCGCCAAGTTGCTGACCGCCGACGCGGTCGCTCGCTTGACGACGCGCGGGATGCTGGTGGGTACACCGGAGTACATGTCTCCCGAGCAGTGCGCGGGCAACGAGGTCGATCACCGCGCCGACGTCTACGCGCTGGGGTGCATCCTGTTCGAGATGCTGGCCGGCGAACCGCCGTTCGTCACCTCCAGCATCCGCGAGCTCGTGACCGCGCATCGCTTCCGTCCGGCGCCCTCGGCGAGCGCGAGCGGCGCGGACGTGCCGCCGTGGCTGGACGATCTGCTGGTCAGGATGCTGGCAAAGGAGCCGGATCTGCGACCGGCGTCCATGCATGAGATCTCGAAGGCGCTGTGCAAATACAAGGCGCTGCGATTCGACGCGCGCCGCCATCCGGGCGTGCCTTGATTTTCAGGGGAGCGATACACACTGTTTGTAAGACTCAAACCATGGGCAGCACACCGGCGGTCCTGCTCGTCGACGACGACTTTGGCATCCTCGACGGCCTCTCCGACTTCCTCGAGAGTGAGGGCTTCTCGGTCGTCCCCGCGAGTAACGGCATCGATGCGCTTAGCCATTTGCGCATGGGCCTGCACGTCGACGTGATCGTGCTCGACGTGATGATGCCGATGATGGACGGGTGGGACTTTCGCGCGGAGCAGCTCGCGGATCCCTCACTGCGCGACATCCCCGTCCTCGTCATCAGCGCGAGCGGCTACACCCGCGATGCCCTGCAGCGGCAATTCTATGCGCGTGACGTCCTGCCGAAGCCGCTCGAGCTCGAAGCATTTCTGCGCGCGCTGAACGGCATCTGCCGCAGCGCCCCCCCGATCCCCTCTCCCGCCTGATCCGCTCCCCTCTCCCGCCTTGATCCGATCCCCTCTCCCGCCTTGCGGGAGAGGGTTAGGGTGAGGGCCTAAGGCTGCAGCGGCGTCTCGACCAACCGGAACGGCTTCGTCGCCGTCGGCCCGTTCGGACCGCCGGGGTTCCAGAAGTGATCGCCCTGGTTCTCCACCAGCCAGGCGTTGCCGCCCCACATCGAGAAGGTCGCGACGCCGTCGAACCCGGTGCTGATCTGCCGCACCCGGCCCGTCGTTCCGGTGATGTCGATGACCGCCACTCCGCCGCTGCCCTCGGCCGTCACCAGCGTCGTCGGGTTGAGCAGCTTGAGGCCGTCCGGGCCGTAGAGGGCCCGCTGCGTCGTGACCTCGACGACCGTCCCCGCCGACCCGTTCGTGTTGATCGGCACCTTGTAGAGGTGGCCCGGGTGATTCTCGACGACGTAGAGGGCGGTGCCCGACGGATCGATGTCGATGCCGTTCAGGTGCCACTGGTCCTGCGGAAACACCGAGCTCACCAGCCAGTTCGTCAGCACGGCGGTCCCCGCTCCGCCGTTCACCAGCCGGAGGACGCGCGGGTACCACGAATCGGTGGCGTAGACGCTGCCGTTCGGGCCGATGGTGATGTCGTTGCAGAAGCCGTTCACGGTGGCGCCCGCGATCGGCGTCAGCGGCGAGGGCGGCGCGGGCCACGCAAAGCTGTTGATGTACGCCCCCGTGGTGAGGTTGAAGACCTTGAGCGCCACGGGCGCCGATCCGCTGCGTTGCGCGTTGCCCGCGTCGGACGAGCAGACCCACAGCCGGTTGTTGTTACTGTCGGCGTAGAGGCCCAGCACCGACACGAGATCGTTCGTGGTGTCAGGGGCGATGAACGGCGCCGCTGTCGTCGTCCCGGCCGCCACCTTGTAGATGGCGCCGAGATCCATGCTGCCGACGTAGAAGTTGCCGTTCTCATCGACGGTGCTGCCCTCGGGGAAGAACCGCGACGTGTTGATGCTGACGTTGGTCTTGCCCGCGCCGACGGTGAGCGGAATCTCCATCAGCCGGAAGGGTGGGTTGGCGTTCGGCCCCGCGTTGGTCGGGTCCCAGAAGTGATCGCCCTGGCCTTCCACCACCCAGGCGCTGGCCTGAGACAGCGCCAGCGTCGCGACGCCTCGGAGGCCGGATTTGACCGTCTCGACGGTGGCGGTGTTGTTGGTCACCCGGATCAGGCTCATCGCGCCCGCGGCTTCACCCATCGCGATCAGGTTCGGCGCGATGATCTTCAGGCCGTCCGGGTGCGCGAGGGGTGCCGGCGTGGTGATCTGGGTGGGTGTTCCCGCGGCCCCGGTGCCGAGGATCGCGATCCGGAACAGCTTGCCGGACTGCGCGTCGCTGCCCTGATCGAACACGAACAGGTTGCTGGAGCTCTGATCGACGTCGATGCCGTTCAGATGCCACTGCCCCGCGCCCAGCACCGGATTGTTGATCCACTCATCCAGCGCGGTCGCCCCTTTCTTGAGGCGGATGATGCGCGGGTACCACGAGTCGGTGGCGTAGACGTTCCCGTCCGCGTCGACGGTGACGTCGTTGCAGAAGCCGTTCACCGTCGTGCCCGCGATGGGGACCGCCGGCGCGGGCCAGGCGAAGCTCGCCTTCGCGGCGCCGGTCGTCAGGTCGAACGCCTTGAGCGCGACCGGCGACGTCCCCTTGAGCGATCCGTTGCCCGCGTCCGACGAGCAGACCCAGAGCGTGTTCGTCGGATCGTCGGCGTACATGCCGAGCACGGACACGAGGCCGTTGGAGCCGGCCGGGATGAACGGCGCGGCCGTCGGGTTGTCCGGCGTTCCTTTATAGATGAGCCCCAGGTCCATGCTGCCCATGTAGAAGTTTCCGTTTCGATCGACGGCGACGCCCTCGGGAAAGAAACGCGTCGGGGTCATGTTGATGACCCGCGCCGGTGCCGGGGGGACGTTGGCCGCGCCGCCCGTGCCGGCGGTGCCGCCCGTGCCGGCGACGCCGCCTGTGCCTGCGCCGCCGCCGGTTCCCGCGCTGCCGCCGGTTCCCGCGCTGCCGCCGGTGCCGCCTGTGCCGGTCGTGCCGGCGCTGCCGCCGGTGCCGGTGGTGCCGCCTGTTGCGCCGCCTGTGCCGGTGGTGCCGGCGCTGCCGCCTGTGCCCGTGGTTCCGCCGGCGCTGCCGCCTGTGCCTGCGCTGCCGCCGGTTCCTGCGCTGCCGCCCGTTCCGGCAGTTCCGGTCGTGCCCGCGCCGCCGCCCGTTCCTCCGCGTCCTCCGGTGCCGGCCGTCCCACCGGTGCCGGTGGTACCGCCCGCAGCGCCGCCTGTTCCGCCGCCGCCACCGGTGCCACCTCGGCCTCCGGTTCCAGCAGTTCCGGTCGTGCCCGCGCCGCCGCCCGTTCCGCCGGCGCCCGTCGTTCCAGCGGATCCACCCGCGCCCGTGGTGCCGGCGGTTCCCGTGGTTCCCGCGGCGCCGCCGCCGGTTCCGCCGATGCTGCCGCCCGTCCCGGCGGTGCCCGTCGTCCCGGCTGCGCCGGTCGTGCCGCCTCTTCCTCCAGCCGCGCCGCCGCCCGTCCCGCCCTTGCCTCCATCGCCTTCATCACCACCGCAGCTTGCCGCCGCCGTCGCCATGAAAACGCCCACGATCAGCTTCCCGAATTTCCTCATGTTCTCTCCATCCCTCTGCCGACCGTTGTGACGGTACGGAATTTTTTTGGCGACCGCGCTCGGTGCGAGCGACAAACGCGAGAGTCTCAATCCGAAAATTGCCGGTCAATCGACGACGCGTCGGAAGTTGTTTACGGCAACGTGACCAGTCGTAGACCGCCGGGCGCCGCACAGGTGGCGACAGCTCGCGGAGGCGGCTCAACAAAATGTGCGCGGCGGAGCCAGCATTTTGCGAGGCTTGTTGCGTGCAACCGGGGATACGAAATCGGCGCGTTGATTCAGCGGTAGAAGTCGACGCCGATCAGGGCGCCGTGACCCGCACGGGCACGGTCATGTTCGTGGCCTGCGACAGGTAGCCGCAGCAACCGCTCAGCGCCTCGAAGTCGACGGTGAACGTGTACTCGTCGCCGTTCATGAATTCCGCGTGCACGTGACAGCTGCCCGTCCCGTTGCGATCGACCCTGACCATGCGCCCGCCGTCGGCCGCGCCGCTGTCGTGCGCGATGCACTCGAGCTCGTCGGTCAAGACCAGGCCGAGCGAGCGCGACGAGTCGCCGGGGACGACAACCATACCGTACACGGGG
>Ga0207681_10001198_pt1 | contig 16657 bp, 15 predicted proteins | sample KBSS53metaG_FD_184324 | JGI IMG/M metagenome (GOLD analysis project Ga0207681, IMG submission 184324) | Switchgrass rhizosphere microbial communities from Kellogg Biological Station, Michigan, USA - KBS S5-3 metaG (SPAdes) (version 2) | ecosystem: Host-associated > Plants > Roots > Rhizosphere... | reverse complement strand
GCGCTTCGCCGACGGCGACCTTGTAGACCTCGGGACCGGCGCCCGGACCCTTCTGGGGCTGCGCCGGCTTGTTGTCGGCGGGGGCGGCGGCGGGCGACGCCTTCGCGCCCTTCATGAACGTGGCGTAGAGCTGTCCGGGCGGCGTGCCCTTCTTGAGCAGCTTGTCCGCGGCCTGAATCTCCTCGTCGATCTTCTTCTTGAACTCATCGAACGGCTGCGCGCCGACCACGTTGCGGCCGTTGATGTAGAAGTTCGGCGTTCCGTTCGCGCCCACCTGCTTGGCGACGTTCATGTCCTCGGCGATCTGTTTCTTGCCGGCGCCGCTGTCGAGGGCGGCCTTGAACTTGCCGACGTCGAGCCCGATCTCCTGGGCGTACTTCTCCAGGTCGGGGCGCTTGATGTTCTGCTGGTTGGCGAACAGCTTGTCGTGCATCTCCCAGAACTTCCCCTGCGCCTGGGCCGCGACGGCGGCCTCGGCGGCCAGCGGCGCGTCCGAGTGGAACGGCAGCGGGTTGTGCCGGAAGACGACGGCGACCTTGTCACCGTACTCCTTCTCGATCTGCGCCATGGTCGGGACGACGCGGCTGCAGAACGGGCACTGGAAGTCGCTGAACTCGACGATCGTCACCTTCGCGTTCGCCGATCCCTTGCGGGCGCCTTCAGCCGGAACCCGGACACGATCGACGCCGTCGCTGGCGCCCTGCGGTCCGAAGTCCTTCTGGGCGGCGGCCGACTTCGTCGAGGCCGAGGCGCCGTCCTTGTCCTTGGTCAGCAACTTGCCGATGCCGATCCCGCCTCCCAGCACCACCACCAGTAGAGCTAGAACTGTTCCTTTATTCATGACTGTCTCCGTTTCGATGCACTACACGACCGCGCGAAATGCCCTGAAAACCAACGCGCGCGGGTGACGCGGCCCACCCGCACGCGCGCGAAACCGTCTCTGCTGCGGGCTACGCCCGGGGCGGACGGTCCGGCGGCGCGATCGCGCGCGCAGGTAGATCGCGCGCGTCGCCGTCAAAATGCCTGGGAACGTGAAGGGGAAGCAGCGTGGGCAGCGCGATCAGCGCCACCGGCGGCGTCTGCGGCGCCGAGATCTGCGCGGGCGTGGGCCGCGCGTCGCACGACGCCAGGCCGCGGTTGCCCTGCGGGCGGCGCGCCGGCGCGCCCCCGGCGCCCCCAGGCTCGCTCTCGGCGAACCGGGACATGCGGTACCAGAGATCCAGCGGCGCGACCTCGCCGCATTCACCGACCGCCACGTCCGCCATCGGCGGCACGGGGTCAGGGCACGTTGAAACCGCACCGGGCGAGGCCGGGAGCGCGGAGACGACCAGGGTCGCGAGAAGGTTGAGCATTCGGGGGCCGCCCTGGGAGGGGCGAAAAACGCTCGAAGGCTACTCCACGCTCAAGGCGTCAGCAAGGCAGCCCTCCGTGTCAGGGCAGGGCGGGGGGCTGAAATCGACCGCCGTGGACCGCCCGCGCTTCTGCTGACCGACGGCGTTTTTTCTGATAGACACTGCCCAGCTAAAACGCCCAGGTAGCTCAACTGGTAGAGCAACGGACTGAAAATCCGTGTGTAGACAGTTCGACTCTGTCCCTGGGCACCGCAGTTCGCTTTTTTTTAGCGGTTTTTGCCGCGATCCAGTCGCCCCACGCTGAGCTTCATCGCGAGGCCGCGACCGCGGCAGTCGCCGGGCTGTCTCTCGTGGCGGTCGACAGAATCTCGCCCAGGCGCGTGAAGTTGATTGGCTTTGTGATGTGGGCGTCGAAGCCCGCCGCGGCGGCGCGCCTGCGATCTTCGGGTTGTCCGTACCCGGTAAGCGCCACAAGAAGAATGTCCGAGCCGCCGGCCGCGCGAATTCGACGCGCCACCTCGTAACCGTCGAGGCGCGGAAGGCCGATGTCCACCAGCGCGACCTCCGGGTGCGCGGCGATGGCGCGCTCCACCCCCTGCTCGCCGTCCATGGCCGTGTCGACCCGGTGTCCCTGCGACTCGAGCAGCTCCTGGAGCGATTCGCGGTTGTCCTCGCTGTCCTCGACGATAAGAATGTGGCGAGGGGAGGACGGTGCCATCAGCGAGGTCGTATCTGCCTCGGCGATCAGCCCGACCGCGTCGAGCACGCCCGGAACGCGAACCGTGAACTCCGTGCCGCGGCCGGCGCCGGCACTCGTGGCGACGACCTCGCCGCCGTGCAGCCGGACGAGCGCTCGTACCACGCTGAGCCCAAGGCCCATGCCGCCCTGCGCCCGGTCGAGGGTCTGCGAGGCCTGCGTGAATGGTTCGAAGATCGTGGGGAGAACCTCGGCGCTGATGCCGACGCCCGTATCGACGACGCGCAAGATGGCGGGGTCGCTGCCCGCGACCGCCACGTCGATGCGGCCGCCAGGCGGGGTGTACTTGAGGGCGTTGGTGAGGAGGTTGTTGACGATCTGTTCGAGTCGAAGCCGGTCACCCATGACGACGACCGGTGAAGCCGGCGCATCGAGGGTCAGTCGCAGGCGGCGCTCACGGCTGCTGCGACCCGCTTCGTCGACGAGATTCCGCACCAGTGCGGCGAGATCGACGGGGGACAGTTTGAGCGAAATCTTGCCCGACGTAACCCGGGCCACGTCGAGGAGATCGTCGACGAGCAATGTCAGCGTATCAATCTGCCGATCGATGATCCTGAGCGGGTTCGAGAGCTGTGGAAGGCTGGCCGAATTGCGCTCCAGCAGCTTGGAGGCGTTTTGCAACGCCCCGAGCGGATTACGCAGTTCGTGACCGAGCAGGGCGAGGAATTGATCGCGCTGCCTGACGTCTTGCTCCCGCTGTTCCAACGCGGCGCGCGCCGCGTATTGACGGTTGCGCGCCCGGAGCGCGGCACGCGCGGCGCTCACCATCGTCAACGGATGGATCGGCTTCTCGAGCGCGGTCACGTTGCCGAGATCGGCGAACGCCTCCAGCACCTTTCGGTTCTCGAGCGCAGACGCCGACCGCGGCATGAAGATGATGAGCGGAAAGTCCGACCAGGGCGGCTGGTTGCGAAGGGCTTCGGCGAGCGCCGATATGATCGGGAGGCTGAGCGCTTCCTGAGCAATGAGCGCGCCGCCCGCGCCCGCGCCGATCGCCGCCACCAGCTCGTCGCCGCTGCTGCAGATCGCGGAGCTGATCCCTCCCTGCTCGAGGACCTGTGTCGCCAGCGCCGCGTCGCGGCCCGAGGGCGCGAACACGAGCAGCTGCTGCTCCCGAAAGGAGACGTCAGCCATGGCCGCCACGGGACCCACCTGGCATGAGAGCTTCCGCGGATCCCTCGTAGGTAGGTACGCCGGTGAGGACGCCCCGGAATTTCGTCAGCGGCTCGCCCGCGCTGATCCCCTTCTCGCTTAGGCGCAGTTCACGAATCGCGCTTTCGTGTTTGCCGGTCCGCTTCTTGAGGATTGAGATCGCTTTGCGCAACGTCCCGCCCGCCTCGAAGTGGCGGAGCAGGAGCACGGTATCCGCCAGGTAGGTGACGTCGGTCGGGCTCACCATCGAGGCGCCCACGAGCCCGTGTTGGGCGACAACGAGGATACTCACGACGCCCTGGCGCCCGAGGTATGTGAGCAACTCGTGCAGCTGCAAGATCAGAAATGATTCGTCGGGCATGGCCTGCAGATAGCCGTTGAGACTGTCGATGATGACCATCCGGGCGCCCTCGTTTTCGACCGCCTGTCGCACCTGATGGGTGAGCTGCCCGGGAGGAACTTCCGCCGGATCGATCTGCCGAACCACGATTCGCCCCGCTTTCTCGTGCGCAGGCAAATCGATGCCAAGCGACTTCGACCGCGCCTCCATGGTCGCGACGCTCTCGTCGAACGCGTACACGAACACCTTCTCGCCGCGGACCGCGGCGGCGGAAGCCCACTGCGAAGCCAGCGCCGATTTCCCCGTACCCGGCGGGCCGAGCAGCAATGCGCTGGTGCCGCGATCGAGCCCGCCGCCCAGCATCGCGTCCAGCTCCGCCAGGCCGCTGGAGGCGACGCCACGCTCGAATTCGTGCTTGTGCTCCGATGCCACCAGGCGCGGAAAAATCACGAGCCCACCGCGGTCGATCACGAAGTCGTGGTAGCCGCCGCGGAAGTCTACGCCGCGCAGCTTCGCGATCCGCAAGCGCCGGCGCTGCGCCCCGTAGAGGGGAACCAACTTCTCCAACGTCACAACACCGTGCGCCAGGCTCTGCAGGTGACCGTCAGCCTGCGTTCCGGTGAGGTCGTCGAGCAACAGCACGGTGCAGCCCCGGCCCGCGAAGTGCTGCTTGAGCGCCAGCACCTCACGTCGATACCGGAGTGGGCTCTGGGCGAGCAGGCGAATCTCTGAGAGCGAATCGAACACGAGCCGCTGCGGCTTGACGCGCGCGCACAAATTGACCACCGCCTTGGTCGTCTCAGCAAGTTCGACCTCGGAGGGATGAAAAAGCGTGTTTTGGTCGTCGCTCTGCAGGGCGTCCGGGGGTGTCAGCTCAAAAATCTCGATCCCATCGAGCGACCACCCATGTGACTTCGCGACCATCTCCAGCTCTTCCTTGGTCTCCGACAGCGTGACATAGACGCCGCGCTCGCCTCGCCGGTGGCCCTCGAGCAGGAACTGCAAGGCCAAGGTGGTCTTTCCGACCCCCGGATCCCCTTCAATCAGGAGCAGGCGACCGGTTGGGAATCCACCGCGGAGAATATCGTCCAGGCCGGATACACCCGTCGCCGATGCAGGCGTTCCCTGATTGCTCATCACGAAACACTATGAACGCAGGTCCCAGATGTCTACCCCAGCCGTGATGACAAATGCGCAAGCTGGGCGTCTCGGTCGCTTTCGGACTGGTATTCGTGTTTTGCTCGACCCGCGCGGCTGTTCGCGGCCGTGTTCAGACTGAAAATCCGTGTGTAGACAGTTCGACTCTGTCCCTGGGACTCGCTCTCGCCGCTAGCGACGGCGCCGCCGGCGAACGACGAACAGCAGGGCGGCGGCGAGCAGCGCCGCAGGTGCAGGCGCGCCGAGACCGGGCACGGCGCAACCGCAGCCGCTGTCCTTCGGCGGCGACGTCGATTCTGAATCGCCGGTCGCGTCGTCGGGCGGCGTATCGGCGCTTGCGTCGGGTGGTTCCGCGTCGGTGCCCGCGTCCCGGGGCCCCGGAGGCGGGCAGGCCATCGGGTCCAGGAGCACCGGATAGATCCCGCAAACCCCCATGACGTCGTCGTCGGCGAGCGTGCGCTTGTTCGTGTCGAGCGGGTTCGCGGACGGGAACATCGTCGTGGCCACGACGGCGGCGGACGCGTTTGCGCAGTCGGGGATCGGATTTCCGTTCTGATCCGTGGGCCGGATCCCGCTGAGGGAGCAGGTGTGGTCGAGGCCGATCAGGTGTCCCATCTCGTGCGTCAGCGCGTTTTGCAGGTCCTGTTCGTTGCCCGTCGGCGCGCCGCGCGTGACGTCGGCCCACGAGAAGGTGACCGCGTTGATCTCGGTGTCCGCGTCGATGATCTCGCCGGTGGAGGTGCGCGCCGAGACCGTCGTCATTGCGAGCGCCGCCAGGTCGTAGCAGTTCGGAGGCTTCGGGCACCACGTGTCTGTGCGAACGCGGATGATGTTCATTCCGTCGTTGGCGGCGGCCGGCACGGGCGCCGAGGCGTCGGCGACCGTGAGGCGCAGGTCGAGATACGAGCACGCGCCCACCGTCGGGTTCTGCTTGCTCCACGTCGCGACCGCGGCGGCCATCGCCTCGCTGGTCTGATCGCGCGTGAGCAGAGGCAACTCGGCGGGGAAGGCCGTCAACCAGACGCAGCTGTTCTTCCAGGCGAAAGGGACACCGGTCGCTGACTCGTAACGGACGTACCCGCGTGCGGGGCGCGAGACACCGACCGTCGCAGCCGCCAGCAGCAGCAAAGCCGTCGAAGTTCTCCCAAGCGATGTCATCAGTACCCTGTCACCCGGACCCGTCGCGGCTCAATCTTCTCTCAAGATGATGGTCATGACCATCGAATCAGCTTTCGCCTGACGTGGATGGGCCCCGGGCGTGCCCCGCGCGAACCCACGTTCGAACGGCGTGGGTCGGACGACCGGCGTACTGGTGGCGATCGCGATCGTCGTGCTCTCGAGCGCGCGCGCGTGGGCGTTCGGCCTGGACGGCCACGAGATCATCGAGGCGGCCGCGTACAAGCGGCTGCTCGCGCTGGACGTGGTTCCCAGCACCGGCGCGCCGGGCGTCTCCGGGCGCGCGCTGCTGGGCACGCTGATCGCGACCGGCGTGCTCGACGAGCCGCCCTGTTTCAATCGCGACCGGCCACTCGGCGACTGCGATCCCAGCCTGCGGCTGGATTTCCCGCTGCGCTACTGGCCGTCGCTGCATGCGGGCGCGCCCGATCTGGTGCTCGATCGCCAGCTGGGGCAGCAGGGCCAGTGCCAGCACTTCATGGCGAACACCGGCGACGCACTGACGCCCGTCGACGCGCGCACCGGCGTCCCCGCCGCGCTGGTGACGGAGGCCTACCAGCGCTGCGTCCGCATCGCCGGCGCCGTGTTCGATCTGATCCTGCGCGATCCGCAGCTGGCGCATTGGCGGCTGGCGGGGACGTACGCGCTGATGCACGCGCTGCAGGATTCGTTCTCGGCCGCGCACGTGAACCGCACCCCGCGCCTCGAGATCGTTCACATGCTGTCGTGGACGCTGATCGACTGGCCCCGCTACGCAGTCCACGGACGCTGGGGCTTTCCCGACCTCACGCACCACGCGATCACCGATCAGCGCGACGCCGACTTCGTGCTGCGGGACGCGCGCAGCCACGACGGCCGCGCGTGCAACGACTTCCATAACGCGTACGCGTTTCCCGAGGAGTGTCTGACCGAACGGGCGAAGGCGGCCGTCGGTGCCGTCGTGGATTTCCTGGTGGCGATCTACCGGCTGCGAGCGGGCGCGACCGCGGCGGGACGGGAGGCGTCGCTGTTCTCGCCGTCGGGGGACGAGACGCGGGTCTGGCTCGCGTTCGTGCACGACCACCTGGCGAGCGTCCACGCGCCCGCGGAGCTGCCGGCGGCGCCGCCCGTGTTGCTCCGCCGTTCGGACGTGTTCGTCGGCGCACAGGTGAACGCCGGCGATCACACGCTGGGCGGCGGACTGTGGGGAGCGAAGCTGTTCCTGGGGGTGACGACGCCGTTCGTCCTCGGCCTCACCGGCGGCGTGGGTTATTCACGTCTCGACAGCGGCGGCCAGCTGGGCGCCGGACTGAATCTCGGGCTGCTGCTGCCGCTGGTCCGCCGCTTCAGCATCGGCGCGGCGCCCGCCGGTGTGCACATCGTCTGCGACACGCACTTCGAATCGTGCAAGCCCGACGTGGTGGCCGGCCTGGGCGTTCTGCTGGTCCCGCTGGGCGACGCGACCTGGTTCGGCGTCGAAGGACCGCGCTGGTCGTGGACCGAGCGATCGGTGGGCAATCAGTGGGTGGGCCTGTCGTTCGGGTGGTCACACGAACGGATCGAGCGCCGCGATCCCGCGGGCCCCGCCATCGTCGCCGCCTGGGATCCCCCGCCGGTGGACCAGGTCCACGCATTCCGCTCCGCGCGCGCCACGCGGGCCGTCTATCTGATGGCCACCGCGATCTCGCAGCCCGAGAATACGTTCGCGGGCGTGGGGTTCGAGTGGCGACGCGATCGCGACGTCTGGGACCGCCGCGCCGGGCTGGCGCCCGGCCTGCAGGTCGAGGTCTACGGCGGCCGCATCGAGGACGACGATCCCGGCGGCGGCGTCGCCGTCGCGCCGACGGTGCGGGCGTACCTGCTGCCCAGCCGCCTCGCCGTCAACGCGACGCCGGCTCTGTTGCGCGCGGGCGCGCTGGCAGGCCGGGCGCTGGCCGTGGACGTCGCCGCCCGGGCCGGCGTCGTCCTGGAGGTGGGCCGGCTCGAGGTGGCCGTCGATTCGCCGCCGCTGTCCTACGTCTCGACGGCGCGCTGGCACGCGCTTCCGATCACCGTCCGCCTGGGGCTGCGCCTGGATTGAACCGCTAAACGCGGCTCGATGTCTGCGCGCCGCCACGCTCGCGCGGCATCGTCTCGGTCGCTTCGGCGCAGTGGCGGCAGCAGAAGATGTTGCCGTCGCGCTCGACGCCGTGGCCGATCACGCGGAGGTGGCAGTGGGCGCAACGGGGCGCCAGCGCCTCGATCGCGCACTCGAAGCTGTCGAACACGTGCGTCTGACCGTCGAGCGACACGTGGAACGACTTCTCGTAGATGTTGCCGCAAGTCTCGCATTGCGCATGAGCCATGGCCGTCCTCCCTCAAATGGAATCTAAGGCGCGGAACGGCTCAGGAGGGACCGCAGGTACCGGGACCGCTGGCGGGAATCGTGCACTTGTTCTTCTTGGCGCAGTCGGCGTCGCTGGCACAGCTGGTCTTGCAAGCCGACACGACATCACATGCGTAGGGCATGCATTCGGTGCGCGTCATCGATTGCACGCACTGCCCAGCCGCGCAGGCGGCCGGCGGGCGGTAGCGATCCTGGCCGTCGCACAGGGCAGCGCCGCACACGGTCCCGTCCGGGATAGGCGAGCATGTTCCTTGCGCGCCCGCGATCGCGCATGAGAGGCAGGCGCCGCACGACGCCGCCCCGCAACAGAAACCCTCGGTGCAGAAGCCGCTGATGCAGTCGGTCGCGCTTCCACAGATCGCGCCGTTGGGCTTGAGGTTCGTGCACGAGCTGCCCAGGCAGATGTAGCCGGCGACGCAGTCGGCGGTGGTCGCGCACGTCGTGGTGCACGCGGTCGGCCCGCACAGGTACGGCGAGCAGCTGATCGCGGTCTGCCGGCAGGTGCCGCTGCCGTCGCAGGTTCCGACCGGCGTCGCCGTGGAGCCCGTGCACGACGCGGTCCCGCAGCTGGTGCCGGCGGGCATCGGCCGGCACGCGCCGTTGCCGTCGCAGGTTCCGTTGAACCCGCAGGGCGGGTTGGCGGCGCAGCCGCCGTGCGGCTCCATCGCCCCGGCGGGGACGGGCCGGCACGTTCCGGCGTTGCCCGCGACGTTGCACGACGCGCAGGTTCCGCAGCTGGCCGTCGAGCAGCAGACGCCTTCGACGCAGTTGCCGCTGTCGCACTCGGCGCCGGCGGCGCAGATCTGTCCCAGCCGCTTCTTGCCGCACGAGCCGCTGTTGCACACCGTTCCCGGCACGCAGTCGCTGTCGATGGCGCAAGCCGAACGGCAGGTCGTGCCGTTGCAGCTGTAGGGCGAGCAGGATTGCATCGAGGCCGGCGCGCACGTGCCCGCGCCGTCGCAGGTGCGCGCCAGCGTGGCGACGTTGCCGCCGATCGGGCAGGTGGGCGGCGAACATTGCGTGCCCGCTTCGTACAGCTGGCAGCCGCCTGCGCCGTTGCAGAAGCCGTTCGTCGCGCACGACACCGCGCCCTGGTCGCGGCACTGGCCGGAGGGATCGCGCCCGCCCGCCGCGATGGGCGTGCACGTCCCCGTGCTGCCCGCCAGCGCGCACGATACGCACGCACCCGTGCACGCGGTCCGGCAGCAGACGCCCTGGGCACAGACGCCGCCCGAGCATTCGCTGCCCTCGCCGCACACCGCGCCCGGCGGCTTCAAGCCGCACGATCCGCCGCTGCACACGCCCGGCGGCGCGCAGTCGGCGTCGGCCCGGCACGTCGAGTTGCACGCGGCGGTGCCGCAGCTATACGGGAAGCAGGACGTCGCCGCGGGGATCGTGCAGGTGCCGGCGCCGTTGCAGGTCCCGGCCGGCGTGAACGTCGCTGTGTTGGCGGGACAGCTGGCGGCGCGGCAGGGCGTCCCTTGCGGGTAGCTCTGACAGGCGCCGGCCTGGCACTTCCCGTTGTTGCCGCAGCCCGCGGCGCCGGTGTCCATGCACGTCGCCATCGGATCGGGCTGTCCGTCGGGGACGTTGGCGCAGATGCCCATCGACGTGGACAGCGCGCACGACTTGCACGCACTGGCGCAGCCTGTCGCGCAGCAGACGCCCTGGGCGCAGATGCCCGACACGCATTCGCGCCCGTCGGCGCAGAAGGCGCCGTTCGTCTTGAGGCCGCACGAGTTGTCGGCGCACACCTTCCCGCTCACGCAGTTGGCGTCCGCCGTACACGCGCGGAAGCAGCGGGACCCGTTGCACGCGAAGGGCGCGCACGGAACCGCGTCGCCCGCGACGCAATTCCCGGTGTCGTTGCAGGTTCCCGGGGGCGTGTAGATGTTGTTCTCGCAGCGCTCGGCCGCGCACACCGTTCCCGAGGCGTAGGAACGGCACCCCGAGGCCCCGTCGCACTTCCCGTCGTGACCGCAGCTGGCCGCGCCCTCGTCCATGCAGATGCTGCGCGGATCGGCCGCGCCGGCCGGGGCGGGCGCGCACCGGCCCTTCGACGACGGCAGCGCGCAGCTCCGGCAGGCGCCCAGGCAAGCCTCGGCGCAGCAGACGCCGTCGACGCAGAAGTTGCTGGCGCATTCGCTGGCGGCCGCGCACGGCTGGCCGTTCGGTTTCGGGCCGCAGCTGCCGTTATCGCAGACCTGGCCGCCCACGCAGTCGTTGTCGTTGTTGCAGCGGGCGACGCAGGCGCCGTCGCCGCAGCGGTAAGGCGCGCAGGCCTGCACACCCGGCGCGTGGCAGACGCCCAGACCGTTGCAGGTGCCGGCGGTGTTGAGCCGATCGCCGCTGCACGACGGCGGAACGCAGATCGTCTCAGCGGCGTACACCGCGCAGCCGCCGATGCCGTCGCAGGTCCCGGTCTGCCCGCACGACGGCTGTCCCTTGTCCTTGCAGACACCGTGGGGATCATCGGCGCCGGTGTCGACCGGCCAGCAGGTGCCGACGCGGCCCGTCTGGTTGCAGCTGACGCAGGCGCCTTTGCAGCCGACGTTGCAGCAAACGCCGTCGGTGCAGAACCCGGATGCGCAGTCCTTGTCCTTGGCGCATATGGCGCCGGGCGGTTTGGGCCCGCAGCTGCCGTTGACGCACGCGATGCCGCCGGCGCAATCGGAGCTGGACCGGCAGGTGACCACGCAGGCCTGCGTGGCCGGATCGCAGTTGAACGGCGCGCACACCGTCGTTGGCCCCGGCTTGCACCGACCACGTCCGTCGCAGACATCCACGCCGACGACGGAACCATCCGAGCACGATCCGGGCTGGCACGTCGTTCCCGCGACATGGTTGCGGCAGGCGCCCGCCCCGTCGCACGTTCCGTCGAGGCCGCAGGTCGACACGTCGGACATCGGGCATTCGGTCGTGGCGCGCGGCGCCCCGCCCGCGGGAACGAAGCTGCAGATTCCCGGCGAGCCCTGGACGTTGCACGCCATGCACGTCCCGACGCAGGCGGTGTTGCAGCAGACGCCGTCGACGCAGAACTGGCTCTGACAATCGTTGTCGCAGCTACAGGCCTGGCCGTTCATGCCGCCGCCCGGACCGGTTGTCGTTGTCGTCGTGCAGGTGTGCGGCTTGTCCGCCGACGCGTCGACCTTGATCGGCGTCATTCCGCCGGAGCCGCCGCAAGCGGACACCGCCAGGGCGATCGTGAACGCGAACGCGAACGCGACGGCCCTCAGGGACGATCCTGGGACGAGCACCCCACGAACGTGAGAATCACGCGCGCGTTTGCAAGCTGGCCGGCGCGAAACAACCGGGTCGAACACACGCGGGAGCGTACATCACAGATTGCTGGCGAGAGCCTGCTGAATTGCGCCTTTGATGACGATTTCTGACTGAGCGCCGGCAACCGCCAGCCGCTGCCCGAACACGAACAGCGGCACGCCGTCCACGCCGGCCGCGGTGACCGCCCGTGCCTCCGCGCGCGTCGCGTCCAGCTCGCTTTCGTTCGTGGTCAGCTGCGTCACCTCGTCCGCGGTGAAGCCGTGCGGCGCGGCGACGTCGGCCAAGGTTTCTGGGTCGTGGATGTTCCGAGCGTCCTGGAAATAGGCCTGGTAAAGCGCCCTTACCAGCGCGTGCTGCGTTCCCTTCGCGGCGGCGTGGCGGATCAGGGTGTGGGCGCGCGCGGTCGGATAGCTCCAGCGCTGCTTCGACAGATCGAGCGCCAGGTCCGACTTGCGGGCCTCGGCCTCCAGCCGCGCCCACAGCTGTTCCGGCGGCACGCCGTACTTGCGGCGCAAGCGTGCGGGCACGTCGTCGCCTTCCGGAGGCGCGTTCGGATCGAGGAAGAACGGATGGTGCATTACGCGCACCGGATGCGCGAATGACGCGAGCACCCGGTCGAGCCGTTCGTGGCCCACGAAGCACCACGGGCAGACCACGTCCGAGAAAACGTCGATCTCGAGTGGCGTTGGCGCCCCGTCCATTTCCGCTTCGATGTCCGTTCGGCCGCGGACGTTACGCGGCGGGCTTCTTGCGGCCGGTCAGCAGCACGACCGGAATCGTCAGCACCATGGCCAGGATCAGCGCGCCCGCGAAGTCGAACAGCAGCTGGCCGGCGATCTCGACGCCGCCTTTCGGGATCGCATCGCGCAGCGGCTTGTAGCGCAGGGCGACGATGACGATGAAGGCGAGCTTCGCCACCACCGAGTAGAGCCAGCGCGCCCGGTACCAGAACGTCAGCGTGAAGGCGCGCCCGCACTTCTGGCAGGCGATCTCCGCCGGCGGCAGCGAGACGCTGAACAGTCCGGGCGCGCCGGCGAGCTCGGCGTTGCAATGCGTGCAGTGGAACTCGAGGTTCCAGAACTTGAAACCGCCCATGGCGATCACGGTGCGGTTGTGGTTCTCGAGCTGCGCGGCGACGTTGGCGTGGTGCTGGTCGATCGCCGCGGCCTGCGAGCAACGGAAGCAGCGATAGCCGTCGGCGGTGATCTCCATCTGCGCGGACGCGTACGGCTGTCCGCATCGCACGCAGGTTTCGGTGCTGGGGTTTGCCATCGCGTTGACGGTATCAGACGATCGCGCGTGGCCGCGGTCGCAAATCAGCCTTCCGAGGTGGTCGCCTCAGCTTCGGGGTCGGCGCCCGCGGTCGGCAGGCGCGTCGCGTGCAGCCGCCGGATCCGGCGGTCGCGGACGGCCAGGACGGTGAAGCGGAAGCCACCCGCGGCGATGACGTCGCCCGGCACCGGCAACTCCGGCAGCTGCGTGATGATGAAGCCGCCCAGCGTCTCGACCTCGGGTGGTACGGCCGGGAACGCGACGCCGATGTCGCGCGCCGCGACGTCGAGGGTCAACCGTCCGTCCACCTCGAAGCTGCCGTCGGCGTTGCGCACGATGGGCGGAATCTCCTCGGCGTCCTGCTCGTCCTGGATCTCGCCGACCACCTCTTCCAGAAGGTCCTCCAGCGTGACGATGCCGGCGAACGTGTGTCCCGGGCCGAGGATGATCGCGATGTGCACGCGCCGGCGCTGAAACTCGCGGCGCAGCCATTCCAGCCGCGTGTCGTCCGACGCGTAGATCGGTTCGCGGACCAGCTCGCGCATGAACGCCGGACGCTTGCCCGACGCCAGCGCGCTGACGATGTCCTTGAGGTGGATGTAGCCGACGACGCGATCGGTGCCGGGCTCGACCAGCGGATAGCGCGTGTACTGGTTGGCGAGCGCGATGCGCAGGTTGTCGTCGAACGGGATGCCGGCGGTCAGCGTGACCACGTCGCGCCGCAACGTCATCACGTGGCGCGCGACCCGGTGCGTGTAGTCGAACACGCGGTCGATCAGGCGTCGCGCGCCCGGATCCAGCTGCACGTGCTGGATGACCAGGCGAAGCTCGTCGGGGGAGTGCAGCATCTCCGCCTCGGACGGGGGCGGCAGCCGCAGGATGCGCAACACCAGCCCGGCGGCCGCCTTCAGCATCCAGGTGAGCGGAAACGATACCAGGTAGAAAACGCGGAACGGCACGGCCGCCCACATCGCGATCGATTCGGTCCGCTGGATCGCCAGCGCCTTGGGCGCCAGCTCGCCGAGCACGGTGTGCAGGAAGGTGATGACGGTCAGCGACGCGGCCACGGCCAGCGTGTGCACGGTCCTCTCGGACGCCGCGGTGCCCTCGAGCCACGGCCGGATCAGCGCCGCGAAGGCGGGCTCGCCCAGCCAGCCCAGCGTCAGCGACGCGAGCGTGATGCCGAGCTGGCTCGCGGACAGATACGCGGGTAGCTGGGCCGTGATGCCCAGCAGCAGCCGCGCGCGGACGCGGCCTTCGCGGGCGAGCTGCTGGAGCCGGGTGGGGCGGATCTTGACGAACGCGAACTCGGCGGCGACGAAGAACGCATTCGCGAGGACCATCACTCCGGTGAGGAGCAAGGCGACGGACGGGTGCATGGCCGGGGAGGATCGCATGTGATCAAGCGCCCCTCAAAGGTCCCCACGCGATCCCCCCGCAACGGCCCAGGATTGCTGGTAATGTCCCGAAATCATGCCTGGTAGTACGCCCAATTCGAAATTGGTTCGGCCCCTGTTGGCCGTCTCCTTCACGCTTCTCTTACCGCTGCTGCTGTCGCGGCCTGCCGCGGCGCAGATGTCGTCGGCGCTGTGCGGGACGGAAAATTTGATCGCCGGCCGCATGCCCGCCGGCCAGCAGGACGCGCACGGCGACGCCCGCCTCGTCACCGACGGCAAGGTCGCCACCGAAGGCGCGCAGTGGGACACGGGCTCGGTCGTCGAGTTCCTCGACACGCCGGCGGGATCGCTGACCTACGACCTCGGCATGGTGCGGTCGGTGTCGTCGTGCCTGCGGCAGGCCGACGCCAACGACACCTACAAGGTGTTCGGCGCGACCGAGAACACGCCGTCGTCGTTCAAGCTGCTGACGGAGATCGAGAGCGTGGTCAACGAAGGCCACGGGCTGCGCAAGCGCGCGGTGCGCATCGAGCCGATCGCGGTCCGATACATCAAGCTCGGCGAGCCGCTGGGCGACAACTCGTACTCGATCGCCGAGTTTCAGGTCTTCTGCCAGGCGCCGAGTCCGTTCCCGCCCGCGCTGCCGATCGTCGACGCGCCCGCGGCGAAGGTCATCGAGGCACCGTGGTACGAGTTCAAGTGGTTCTCCGACCACGAGAGCGCGCGCTTCGAGATGGGGCTGGCGTTCGTGGCGATGCTGCTGCTCATCTGGGGCATCTCGCTGGAACGGAAGGGACGCGCGCAGTACCTGGCGCAGTTCCGCGACGTCTGCCTGGCCGCCATCGGCGTGATCTCGTTCCTCTGCTACTTCAACTTCGGGCTCTGGCACTTCCCCAACCGCATTCACCAGTGGGACACGTTCCACTACTACGCCGGGTCGAAGTACTTCAAAGAGCTGTCCTACGATCGCCTGTACGAGTGCGTCGCGGTCGCCGATTCGGAGGCGCCCGGCCTGCGCCGGCGCGTCGAGCTGCGCAAGGTGATGAACCTGCGCACGAACATGATGGAGGGGACGCAGCAGATCCTCGCCCATCCCGAGGACTGCAAGAAGCACTTCACGCCCGAGCGCTGGGAGGCCTTCAAGAAGGACGTCCAGCATTTCCGCAACAAGCACGACGTCAAGCGCTGGGAGGAGCTGCAGACCGACCACGGCTACAACGGCACGCCGGTCTGGAACATCCTGGGGACGACGATCGCCAACACCGGGGCGGCGTCGGACGATCAGATCGAGTGGATCACGTGGATAGATCCGTTATTCATCGTCGGCCTGACGTTGCTGGCGTGGTGGGCGTTCGGCTGGCGCACGACCGCGGTCGCGCTGGCGGTGTTCGCGACCAATTTCCCATCACGCTTCTACTGGACGGGCGGCGCGTTCCTGCGCTGGGACTGGCTGTTCTACTTCGTGGGCGGGGTCTGCCTGATCAAGAAGGAACGGCCGATACTGGGCGGGTTCTTCCTGGGCTACTCGACGCTGCTGCGCATCTTTCCCGTGTTCGTGTTCTCGGGACCGATCCTGGTTCTGATCCGCCAGCTGTGGGGAAATCCGTCGCCTGACCGGCCATGGTGGAAGCCCGAGCCGCTGCCGGCCGCGCCCGAGGGCGGAGCGCTGAAGCACATCTGGAAGACGCTGCTCGCGCGCACCGATCGCCGTTACATCAACGTCCTCCTCGGGGGGGCGCTGGCCGCCGCGACGATCATGCCGATCAGCCTGATGACCAGCAACGGCATCGACGGCTACAAGGCGTTTGCGTTCAACACGCGCAAGCACAAGGAGACGCCGCTCACGAACCACATGGGGCTGCGCACCGTCGTCACGTACAGCCCCTCGGAGGCGGGGCGGTCGCTGCAGGATTCCCGCGACGAGGATCCCTGGGGCAAGTGGAAGCGGGCGAAGGTCGCGACGTTCAAGCGGCGCTTCCCGCTGTATCTGCTGTTCGCCGCCGGCTTCGCGGCGTTGCTGTTCGCGGCGCTGCGCACGACCGAACCGTGGGTCGCGTGCGCGATGGGATCGATGATGATCGCCGTCGGGATCGAGCTGACCTGTTACTACTACTCGTTCCTGTTCGCGACGACATTCCTGTACAGCAAACGAAAGGAGGCCGGCGCCATCTTGCTCGGCGTGACGGCGGCGACCGGCTTCATAGACTGGGCGCCGACGAAGTACCTGCCCACCACCGGTCCGCTCGCGAACGTCCGCATGTCGCAGTGGCTGGACGAGCAGTACATGCTGATGTCGATCGCGACGCTGGTCGGTTTCGTCTGGATCATGTACGAGTTCGCGATCAAGCCGATGGACGCCGACCCGTTGCCGGAGCCCGCGCGCACCGTGGGCAGAAGCTCGCCGGA
>Ga0207681_10001194_pt1 | contig 16727 bp, 19 predicted proteins | sample KBSS53metaG_FD_184324 | JGI IMG/M metagenome (GOLD analysis project Ga0207681, IMG submission 184324) | Switchgrass rhizosphere microbial communities from Kellogg Biological Station, Michigan, USA - KBS S5-3 metaG (SPAdes) (version 2) | ecosystem: Host-associated > Plants > Roots > Rhizosphere... | reverse complement strand
TGGCGAGGCCGAAATCGGCGACCTCCTCGTAGACCATCTTGGCGACCTGCTCCGGCGTTCCCTGGTGCAGGCTGATGTTGACCTTGGGGAAGCGCTTCCGCATCTGCGCGATGGGCACCGGCAGGAAATAGCGTGCCTGGCTGTGCGTCGTCGCGATCGAGAGCGTGCCGGCGTCCTGCTTCGAGAACTCGTCGCCGATCCGCTTCAGGTTGCCGACCTCGCGCATGATCACCTCGATCGCCTTCAGCACCTCGCGCCCGGGCTCGGTGACGCGACGCAGGCGCTTGCCGTGGCGCGCGAAGATGTCGACGCCGAGCTCGCCCTCGAGCTCGAGGATCGCCTTGGAGACGCCCGGCTGCGAGGTGAAGAGCGCCTTGGCGGTTTCGGTCAGGTTCAGGTCGCGCCGGACCGCTTCCTGAACGAACCTAAACTGGTGGAGGTTCATTGCCCGCCGGATTATTCACCGAAGCCCGCGGCGGCGACGGCGGCGGCAGCCATCGCCTCGACCACCGCGGCGTGCTCGCCGATCGCCGCGTGCAGACGGAAGTCGACGCCCGGATGCGCCGCGCGCAGCGCGGCGACGAGCGGCGGCAGGTCGCGGCGCAGGTGGCCGCCCGTGCCGAGGAAGAGCGGAACGACGTCGACCCGCGTCGCACCCGCGGCGACGAGCCCGGCCACAGCGTCGCCGAGCGTCGGCGCCATCAGCTCGAGGAAGGCGAGGGCGACGCGGTAGTCCGGCGCCGCGGCACGGACGCGGGCGGCGATCGCCTCGAACGGCTCGGCCCAGCGCGGGTCGCGCGCGCCGTGGGCGAAGAGGACGATAGCGCGGCTCACGACGGCGCTCCTAGCGGAACCGGACCAGCCAGGCGAAGGCGGCCAGCGAGAGCCCGAGGTAGAGGGCACCCGGCGTGGCGGCGACGATCCACGGCGTCCAGTTGCCGAGCAGGCCGAGGTGGCGAAAGACGTTGTTCAGAAGGACGAAGCTGACGCCGAGCATGATCCCGGCGAACACCTTCATGCTGAAGCCGCCCGAGCGCGCGTGCAGGTATGCGAACGGCAGCGCCAGGCCGACCATCACCAGGCACACGAACGGATAGAGGGCGCGGTTCCAGAACTGGATCTTCTGCAACTGCGCCGCCTGTTCGTTGTCGGCGAGGTGGCCGATGTAGCGCCAGAGCTCGATCGTCGACATCGTCATGACCGGCAGCACTGCCGCGGCGACGACGTTCGGCGAGAGCGAGCTGCGCCACTCCGAGCGCGTCAGCCGCTCCTCGCGCGCGCTCGGCGCGGCGCCGCCGCCGACCCAGCGCGTCAGGACGACGTCGCTCATCGTCCAGGTGCCGTCGCGCCCGACCACGGCCTGCGCCGCCGCCGTCCGGCTGAGCAGCTGCCCGTCGGCGTCGAACTCGAAGATGCGCACGTCGCGCAGCAACTTGCCGCCCTCGGCCGAGCCGACGTTGATCGAATAGCTGCGCTCGCCCTCCGGGGTCGACGAGCGCTCCTTGATCCAGGCGCCCGAGCGGCCGAGCTTGAGGCTGCCGCTGAAGGCGGCGCGCAGCTGGCTGCCGAAGCGGGCGGTGACCGGGGCGACGTAGTCGCCGACGACGAAGGTGAAGGCGCCGAACACCAGCGCCAGGCTCGCCAGGAGCCAGAGCGCCCGTCCCGGGCCGAGGCCGCCGGTGCGCAGGATCGTGTACTGCGACGATTGCGCCAGGCGCGCGAGCGCGTAGATGGTGCCGATCAGGACCGCGATCGGCATCAGCTCGTAGAGATGGGCAGGCGCCAGGAGAAGGCAGTAGAGCGCAGCATGGGCCGCGCTGTAGCCGCGAGTGGAGACGTCGCGCAGCTCGTCGACGAAGTCGATGAAGAAGAACAGGGCGAGGAAGGCGAGCGCGACGAAGACGACGGCGGAGACGATGTCGACGTAGAACAGGCGGCGAACCGTCCTCATGCCGCGTTCGCTGCGGACGCGCCGTGGCGCCGGCGCCGGCGGCGCCGCCGGCGCTCGATCGGCGAGCTGCGCATGCCGTTCTCGCGCCACCAGAGCACGGCGATGGCGAGCGCGAACGCGCCGCCATGGGTGGCGACCAGCGCCGTGCCGAGTCCGATGCGTCCGGTGCCGACCCAGGCCTGCGAGAGATTGATGAGGTTGTAGTACGCGAAGAAGCCGAGCAGCGCGAACAGCAGGTTCCAGTTGCTGGCATGGCGCGGGTTCGAGGCCGACATGCCGATGCCGAGCAGCAGCATGTTGGCGGCGGCGAGAACGAGGCCGAGACGCCACGCGAGCTCGCCCTGGTTGGGCGCGTTGGGGGTGCGCAGCAGGTCCGCCGTCGGCAACGCGCGCGGCGCGGCGCCCGGCGCGGCGTTGCGCACGCGCTCCGTGGCCTCGGCACGATAGGTCTCGAAGCGCGACAACGTCTTCTCGCCGCTCGCCATGTTCTGCTCGTTGCGCTGGCCCTTGCTCAGGACCAGGAAACGGCCATCGGCGTCGTTCTCGACCGCACCCGACTTCGCCGAGGTGACCGACTCGACGCCTGCGCGCGATGCAACGATGAAGACGTTGCGGCCGGTCGCGGGGTCGCTGGCGCTGCCCTCGAAGAAGAACGTGCGCTCGCCGTCGGCCGACGTCTGGAACTGGCCGGGGGCGATGCGCGAGAGATCGGAGCGGCTCTCGAACTGGTCTTTCAGGACGGCGCTGCGTTCGTTCTGCCAGGGCCAGACGAAGAGCGAGAGGACGGCGATCAGCAGCAGGACCGGCCAGCTCATCGACATCACCGGTCGCACGAAGCGGCCGAGCGGCACGCCGCTCGCGAACCAGATCGTCATCTCGCTGGCGCGGTACATGCGCGACAGCGTCGCGACCACGGCGATGAACAGCGACAGCGCGAGCATGGTCGAGAGGTGGCCGAGGCCGATGTAGGCGAGCAGCAGGAGGACGTCCTGCGGCGAGATCCGGCCGAGCGCCGCCTGGCCGAGGTTCCTGATGAACATGATCGTCAGCACGATCGTCAGGATGACGACGAGCGTGCCGCCGAAGTTGCGCGCGAGCTCTCGGCGCAATGTCGAATCGAATAACATCGTCCGCTCTTTGTGTCGCTGCGGGAATTATGGACTTCAAGCATCAGATCACCGCTTCGGCGGGCCTTGCCGAAACCGATGTCGATGCGCTCGTTCTCGTCATCGCCGATCGCCCCGATCCGGGCCTCGCCGCGCCGCTGGCGACGCTGATCGCGAATGCCATCAGCGAAGGAGACCTGCTGCTGAAGAAGGGCAAGCTGCTCTATCTGCATCAGCCGGCGGGGGTCACGCAGCGCCGGGTCGTCGTCAGCGTCGCCGGCGATGCTTCGCCGAAGTCGTTCAAGGCAGCGGTCGCGAGCGGGCTCGGCGCGCTCAAGTCGAGCGCTGCCAGGACGGTCGGCATCGCCGCGCCGGGAATCGCGCTCGGCGCAGGCCATGCCGAGGCGGCCGTGGTCGCGGCCGCGGACGTGTCTTATCTCTATACGCACACCAAGCCGAGCGCGACGCCGGGCTGGACGCCGACGTCGATCACGCTCTTCTGCCAGCGCAGCGAAGCGAAGCCGGTGCAGCAGGGCCTGCGTCAGGGCTCCGCCGTGGCCGCCGGCATGACGATGGCGCGCGAGTTCGGCAACCGGCCCGGGAACGTCTGCACCCCGACCTGGCTCGGCCAGCAAGCGAAGAAGCTCGGCAAGCAGTTCGACCTCGAGGTCGACGTGCTCGACCGCAAGGAGATCGAAAAGCTCGGCATGGGCTCGTTCCTCGCCGTCGCGCAGGGCTCGGACGAGCCGCCACGCTTCATCGTCGCGCGCTACGACGGCGCCGCCAAGTCGAAGGCACCGGTCGTCCTGGTCGGCAAGGGAATCACCTTCGACACCGGCGGCATCTCGCTCAAGCCGGGCGCCGAGATGGACGAGATGAAGTTCGACATGTGCGGCGCGGCGAGCGTGCTCGGCACCCTCGCCGCCGTGGCGTCGCTCAAGGCCAGGGTCAACCTGGTGGTGCTCGTGCCGACCTGCGACAACATGCCGAGCGGCCGCGCCGTCAAGCCGGGCGACGTCGTCACCAGCATGTCGGGGCAGACCATCGAGATCCTCAACACCGACGCCGAAGGCCGGCTCATCCTGTGCGACGCGCTCACGTACGCCGAGCGGTTCAAGCCGGCGGTCGTGGTCGACGTGGCGACGCTCACCGGCGCCTGCGTGATCGCCCTCGGCCATCACCACTCGGGCCTGTTCAGCGCAGACGACGCCGTCGCGGCGCAGATGATCGCGGCCAGCCAGACCGCCCTCGACCCCTGCTGGCGCATGCCCCTGGACGAGGAATACGACGAGGCGCTGAAGAGCAATTTCGCCGACATGGGCAACGTCGGCGGCCGACCGGGCGGCGCGATCACGGCGGCGATGTTCCTGCGCCGCTACACGGCCAAGTACCCCTGGGCGCACCTCGACATCGCCGGCACGGCGTGGAAATCGGGGGCAAACAAGGGCGCGACCGGGCGCCCGGTGGGACTTCTGACGCACTTCGTCCTCGGCTACGCGAGGTAAGGTGTCGGCCTCGGGGCCCGCGGTGACGGAGATCAGCTTCTACTTCAATGTGCCGAACCGAACCGGCTACGCCTGTCGGCTGCTGCGGCGTGCCCAGCGCCAGGGCATGGCGCTCACGGTGACCGGGCCGCTCGACGCGCTGAACGAGATCGACCGCGAGCTGTGGACCTTCGCCGGCGCGGAGTTTCTCGCCCATGGTTGGATCGAGCGCGCGGCGGAGGTTCCGGCGTCGTTGCACGCGACGACCATCTGGCTCGGCGCCAACCCGATCGACGCGCCGCGGCACGATGTGCTGCTCAACCTGGGCAGCGAGACGCCACCGGCGTTCGAGACGTTCGAGCGCGTCTTCGAGGTCGTGTCGGTCGACGACGCCGATCGCCAGGCGGCGCGCGAGCGGTGGAAGGCGTACGCCCGGCGCGGCTATCCGATCAAGCGGCACGAGGTGGCGGCGTGAGCACCGGACGGCCGCCGCCAGGGACGATCCCGACCTTGACCGAGGTCGTCGCCTGGCCGGGTCCAGGCACGGTCGCGGCACCGCCGGTCGTGGCGCCGACGGCGGCCCAGACGCCAGCGCCGGTCGCGGCACCGACTCGGCCAACGTCGCCGGCCACCGCCGGCCCGGCCCCCGTCGCGGCACCGGCCCGGCCAGCGCCGCCCCACGCGCCGACCTCGTCCGCCACCGCGACACCGCTTCGGCCTGCGTCGCCGACGCCTTCGTCGGTAGCCGCTGCCGGCTCCCCGGTCTCCACCGGCGCCCCGGCGCCGGCAGGGTCGTCATCACCGCCGACGCCTACGGCCTCCGTATCAACCAAGGCAGCGGCCGAGCCTTCGCCGCCGCCCTCGGCGACCCAGGCCGCAGCCCCGCCTGTGCCGCCTGCCTCCGCGCCGCCGGCGATGCCGGCGGCGGCCCTGCCCACGCCCGCCGCCGCCGCTCCCGAGCCAGCGCCCGCTGCAGCAGCACCACCGTCGGCGGCCCAGGCGCCACCGCAACCTGCAGCGGCCCCAGGTTCACCGCCCGTCGCCGCAGCGCCGACGACCGCAGCGGACGCCGGCAAGCCCGCCCCAGTGCCCTCTGCCGCGCCCGCGGCCGCGCCCCCATCAGCATCCCGTCCGGCACCCGCGACGACCGCGGTGACGAAGCCGGAGGCGGCGACGCCGAGCGAAGTCCAGATCACCCAGCGCGTCCTTGCCGATCTGCAGCGTCAGGTCGAGCTGATGCTCGAGGTGCGGCTGCGCGAAGCTCTCGCGCCGATCCTGGCACGCGCCACCGATGCGCTGGTGCGCGATGCGCGCAAGGAGCTCACCGCGGCAATGCGCGACATCGTCGCGCGTTCGATCGCCAGCGAGCTGGGCCGACGCGAAGATCGCTGAAGGGACTTTGGCGCCGATCCGTTGTCGATGAAAGTCCCGATGCGGACAGGCCCGGCAATTGCGTTATCGTCGTGCGTTTCGGGCGAGGCAATACTGACCCGATCCATTTCAAAACCCCCGGAGGTATTTGCATGCAAGTCAAACTGAACCTGATCGCCGCGGCCGCTGCGGCGATCTTCGCCGGCTCCGTCTCGGCGCAGGACATGGTCGTCAAGATCGGCCACGTCGGCCCGACGAGCGGCGGCATCGCCCACCTCGGCAAGGACAACGAGAACGGCGCACGCATGGCCATCGACGAGCTGAACGCCAAGGGCGTCACGATCGGCGGCAAGAAGGCGAAGTTCGAGCTCGTCGCCGAAGACGACGCCGGCGATCCGAAGCAGGGCACCGCGGTCGCCAACAAGCTCGTCGACGCCAAGGTCAACGGCGTCATCGGCCACCTGAACTCCGGCACCTCCATCCCCGCGTCGAAGATCTACAGCGACGCCGGCATCCCGCAGATTTCGCCGTCCGCGACCAACCCGAAGTACACCCGCCAGGGCTTCAAGACGACGTTCCGCGTCGTTGCCGACGACGTCCATCTCGGCGGCACGCTGGGTCGCTATGCAGTCAAGGAGCTGAAGGGCAAGTCGATCGTCACCATCGACGACCGTACCGCTTACGGGCAGGGCGTCGCCGAGGAATTCGCCAAGGCCGTGAAGGCCTCGGGCGGCGCGATCCAGGACACGCAGTTCACGACCGACAAGGCGACCGACTTCACCGCCATCCTGACCGCGGTCAAGGCGAAGAAGCCTGACGTCATCTTCTACGGCGGCATGGACGCCGTCGCGGGCCCGATGATCCGCCAGATGAAGCAACTCGGCATCAATGCCAAGTTCATGGGCGGCGACGGCATCTGCTCGGGCGAACTGCCGAAGCTGGCAGGCGGCGCGATGGCCGACGGCCAGGTCGTCTGCGCGGAAGCGGGCGGCGTCGAGGGAACGCAGAAGGTCGGCATGGACAAGTTCCGCGAAGACTTCAAGAAGAAGTTCGGCGCCGACGTCCAGATCTACGCCCCGTACGTCTACGACGCGGTCAACGTGATGGTCGCGGCGATGGTCAAGGCCGGCTCGGCCGACCCGGCGAAGTACCTCCCGGTCCTGGCCAAGACCGAAGGCTACAAGGGCGTCACCGGCAACATCTCGTTCGACGCCAAGGGCGACGTCAAGAACGGCGCGCTGACGCTCTACACGTACAAGGGCGACAAGCGCGAGCAGATGGCAGTCGTCCGCTAAGACGAGTTTCAAGCCATCGACAAAAACGGCGCCCTCGGGCGCCGTTTTTGTTTCAGCGAAACGTTCGACTCTCTACTTCTTCGCCTTGTAGTCGGCCTTGGCCTTGTCGTGCGCGGCTTCGGCGTCGGCCATCGTCTTCTTGTACGTCGCCTCGGCGTCCTTCTTGCACTGGCTCTTCGCGTCACCGCTCTGGGTGTCGCATTGCGCCATCGCCGACTTCTCGTCGGCCTTGGCCTGCTTCTTGGTCATGTCGTAGGTGCTGTCGGCCTGCTTCATCGTGGCCTTGACCGCATCGTCTGCCGCCACGGCCGGCAATGCCAACGTCATGGCGCCGAGAACGCCGGCGAGCAGGGTCGCGTACTTCTTCATGATCGATATCTCCAGAGTTGAGTGAAGCGGCTCGGCCTCGACCGGACCGCCTTCGCCTTCGCGAACGCCCTTCTGGGCAGGCCCGATCTTCCTGCGCAACGACGCCTGCGCGCAGCGCCTCGGCGCTTGTCGCGCGCTTGTCTGACGCCGTCCTTCCAGTTGTCCGACGGGAGTGCGGCGGGCGCGCTACGGCCGGAACTTCGCGCTCTGGGGACTCTCGTTCAAGACTTCGCCGCGCCGAAGACGCGCTGAAGCAACCGTCATCTTCGACGGCCGCAACCTGTACGACCCGGCGATCCGCAGTCAGGGCTTCGAGTACTTCGCGATCGGGCGCTTTGCCCTCGCGCACCACTCCCCGGTCATCCTCGAGCGGCAGCCGGCCTGCCTTGGCGATGTAGCGGAAGTGCGCGGCAATGGCGCCCATGCCACGACCACCGCCCGTCACTCTGACCATCACTTGCGGCGCCCGGCGCAGCACGGTCGCCTCGAGCCGGGCGCGGACGGCGGCGGCGCGCGGGCCGAAGGAGAGGGCGGTCAGGCGCGGTGTCTTTGATGGTCTAACGATTCGGTTCGCCGGATAGAACAGTCGCTCGCCCCATTCGACCAGGGCGGCTTCAACGGTCGAGGGCGTGCTCATACACGGCTCTCCTTCCTCAAGACGGATTTGCCTTCGTCGGCCTGAGGCGGACCGCGCGTCTCACCTCGGCGGCCAAGGCGGCGGTCAACTTCATGTGCTTCCGAATCTCTCCGAAGTACCACACGACCGCCTCTCGGTACCTCTCGGCTTCGGCAGATCTCCCTTGTTGAATCAGCCCAAGGAAGGCCGTGAAATCGGTGGACACGGAGGCCAGCTGGTCGGTCGACGCCATCAGCGCACCGACTGCGTCGGCCAAGCCTCCCGGAAAAGGCTCACCGTCGATCATCGACGCGAGGTACGCACCATAGGACACACCGGAGGCTCGTGCACGCTCCACCAGCCAGCTGGCCTGGCGAAGCGGCAGGGTCAGCGTGAGCTTGACCGGCTGGCCGTCGTCAACGCGATTCCAACTCGAAGAGTCGGATGGGTCCGCGGCTCCCTTCAGCGACTCGACGATGGCCGCGCGTGCGAATGCGGCCATCGTCAAATTCCGCGCAGCTGCCGCCGTCTTGACCGCCGGCCCCAGGCCGCGGAGGTCAACGGTCACTCGATCGCGTGAGTCGACGACCACGTTGAGTCACTTCGAACGCGCTGCCTGGCAGCCGTTCACTGGGGCGCAGCCTATCCTGCCTTCCATCTTTTTCTACTCCCTTCATCGAGACACAATGAGTTGACATGGTGGGGTCGGACAGTCCGACCCCGCGACTACTTGCCGACGAGCGTGGCCAGGCGCCGACGCACGGCCGCCAGTTCGTCTGAGGTGACCGAAGCCCCCGGCCTTCTCATCCGCTCGAGGAGCGTTTCGAGGCGCGCACATAGGTCACCTGCCTGTCCGGCGAGTGAACGGGGTTGGCGTGATGCGACCGCTTTACGTGGCGCAGCTCGCGGCGAACGAGGTGCCTTGTTGAGCGATGCGACTGCCTTGCGAGTGATCTCGCCCTCGCCGCTGACGATGGCTTTGACACGCTCTGGCTTCGTCTTCTGCAGCTTGGCGAGCTCGTACAGCGTCCGGGGCGAGGTGCAACGCCCGCTTCGAAACGCTTCATCAAGTTCGGGCGGCAAGGTCAGCAGCGCCAGATGGTGGGCTACGCTCGTGAGGTCGATGCCCATCCGCTTGGCGATCTCGGCGTTGGATTCGCCAGCATCTACGCGCGAGCGCATGAACCTGGCGAGATCGAGAGGCGTCAGGCCATGACGCTTCTGGTTCTCGGCAACCTGAGCGTAGACGTCATGGGCTTCCGAGCCGATGACGACCGGCACTAGCTTTAGCGCCGCCCGCTTCGCCGCGCGTAGACGCTTAGCGCCAAAGAGGACGCGGTAGCGACCGTCACCACCAGCGCGGCGCACGACGATCGGCTGAAGAATGCCGCGTAGAGCGATGTCTTGGGCGAGCTCGGCGAGCTCCTCATCGGGGAACTCGGTCCGCGGGTTGGCTGGGTCCTCATCAAGGCTGTCAGTCGGCACGAGAAGAGGTTGGCCCTCGACGACGAGTTCATCGAGCGAGGGCAATGCCATGGCGGCGGCAGTCTGGGTATCGACGCGCTTTTCTACAGCGTCCGAGGTCAGGCTTCCGACAGGCCCGGCACTCGCCTGGTCGACAAGATCGAGCTGCTCTATCTTCGGTGTGTTCCAGGGCAAGCGCATGAACGCATCGTGCCGCTGCGTTCTGTGTGTTGGTAGTCCCCTCTAGCTCGTCGGAATTTCCCTCGCTACGTCCGCCAAGATCCTAGGTGTTCCATTGCGGTCCAACACGGTCCGGGAGCTGTCACAGACTGTTTCAACTTTCGAACACACGACAAAGAGCCGTGCAATGCGCTGGCCATCAGCTTTCGTCTGACTCGACGCATGGCACGCTCGATCCAACTCTCGCAGTCCGCTTGATTGCCATGTGTCCAGGCCAGATCGGCGTCGCGCCGGATGTGTTCTCATCTCCCGCTACGAACACTCATAGGCCGAAGTTGCCCTTCGCTTTGGCGCACAGAGTGACCTCTCCAGACTAGCTGCGGCGGATAAGGGTCTGTCGGTGAATGACGACTGCCGGCCCAGGAGCTGCCTTCGATGACCGGCTGCTTGGGGGCGTCCTCACGCCGCCCTGAGGCTCTTTCCTCCCCTCAGACGTAGCAGGGCCCTTCGATTAGCGGGTGCTCCGCAATGAAGTCTTGGTCGATCTTCAGTCCGACGCCGATAGCGTCGTGCGGCCGCACGCAGCCTTCGGCATCGAGCGCGTAGGGCGCTCGGTCGGCGAGGTGATCGCGGAACGGGTTGAACGACGTGACGTCGCCCTCGAAGTAGCCCGGGTTGTCGACCGCGCACAGGTAGTGGATGGTCGTCGCCATGTTCACGGCGGTCGCCGAGGTGTGCGGGTTGACCGACAGCTTCAGCGCGCTCGCCATCGCGGCGATCCGCATCGCCTCGGTCACGCCGCCGGTCTTTGAGAGGTCGGGCTGCACGAATAGCACGTGGCCGTCCTCGAGCAGGGTCGCGAACTCGTAGCGCGTGTAGTGGTTCTCGCCGGCGGCGAGCGGTACCCGGCCGAGCGATGCGGCGACCTTGTAGGCGCGCCGGTCCTGGGGCGGGAACGGCTCCTCGAGCCAGCCGATGCCGGCCTCCTCGTACGCGGGCATCACGCGGCGCACGTCGTCGATCGAATAGGCGGTGTTCGCGTCGACCAGCAGCTCGATCGAATCGCCGACCGCCCGGCGCACCGCGCGCACGCGTTCGATGTCCTTCTTCCAAGTGTCGCCGACGCGCAGCTTCAGCGCGCGGTAGCCGTCGCGCACATGCCCCAGTGCCTCGTCGGCGAGGGCGGCCGGCTCCTGCCAGCCGAGTGCGATGCCGCCCGCGTACGCCTTGATCGGCTTGGCCGCGCCGCCGAGCAGGCGGTACAGCGGCCAGCCGGTCAGCTGGCAACGCAGGTCCCAGAGCGCCATGTCGAGCCCGCTCAGCGCGAGCGCGGCCGCGGCCCCCATCCCGTGGCTCGCGAGCTGCATCTTGTAGACGCGCGCCCAGACGCCGGATACGTCGCACGCGTCCATGCCGAGCACGAGCTCTCTCATCGTCGTGTCGAGCAGCCGGGCGACCGCCCCGGGCGCCCGGCCGTGGTGGGCCTCGCCCCAGCCGACGTGGCCTTCGTCGGTCTCGACGCGGACCAGCACCGAGTCGCGCTTGACGCTGCGGCCGATGCCGAGGCGCACCGACTTTTCGGCGGGAACGGGAAACGAAATCGGGACGGCGCGGACATCGGCAATGCGCATGGTGATGGACCCTTCGAGATCGGGAGTGCAAATCAGCGGAAGACTTCGGGATTGACGACATTCGGCGGCCGCTCGCCGCGGAGCAGCGCCAGCATTGTTTCGACCGCGCCGCGGCTCATGCCTTCCATGCTGGTTGCGGTGACGCCGGCGACGTGCGGTGTCAGCAGCAGGCGCGGCGCGTCGAACAGCGGCTCGTCGCCGGTCAGCGGCTGGCGGTCGTGGACGTCGAGCGCGGCGCCGCCGAGCCGGCCTGTGCGCAGCGCGGCGAGGACCGCCGACGTGTCGATGACCGGGCCGCGCGCCACATTGATGAGGATCGCGGTCGGCTTCATCGTCGCAATCAGGGCCGCGTTTACGAGGCCACGCGTCTCATCGTTGAGCGGACAGCACAGCACGACGACATCGGCCTGCGCGAACAACGCGTCCTTCGTCACCGGTGCGACGTGCGGCGGCAGCGATTCGGGCCGCCGCGTCAGCCCGACCACGTGCATGCCGAGGCCGGTGGCCGCGGCGGCGAGCCGCATGCCGACCGCGCCGACGCCGACGATCCCGCAGACGCCGCCGCCGAGCTCGGCCCCAGTGTCGGCGAGCGGCCGCGCCTTGGCCCAGCCGTCGCGCCGCAGCGCGGCGTCGATGCCCGCAAGACCGCGCCGCAAGTGCAGCATCGCGGCGATGCAGTACTCGGCGACCGCCGCGGTGTTGGAGCCGGGCAGGTTGGCTACCGGAATGCCGCGCGCCGTCGCTGCGGGAACCGGGATCATGTCGAGGCCGACGCCGTGGCGGACGACGGCGCGGAGGCCCTTCGCGTGATCGAACAGGTCGGGCGCGAGCTGGCTGCGCACCATCAAGCCGTCGGCATCGACGACGAGCCGCGCGAGGGTCGCCGGCGCCGCGTCAGGCGCGACGACGACGTCGCACTGCTCGGCGAGCACCGGGTGCCAGGCCGGATGGATCGGATTCGTCAGCAGGACACGCGGCTTATCGCTCAAGAAAAGGCACTCCGGCTGCGATCGGATTGACGAGGCGGCCGAGCCCTTCGAGCTCGACTATCACGGTGGTGCCGGGGGTGAGCCAGGCGGGCGGAGTGTGCATCGCGGCGACGCCGGCCGGCGTGCCCGTCGCGATGACGTCGCCCGGCTCGAGCGGCATGCGGTGCGAGATGTAGGCAATCAGGTCGGCGATGTCGAACAGCATCGTCCGCGTCGAGCCGTTCTGCAGCAGCCGGCCATCGATGTCGAGGCGGATGCCGACGCCGTACGGGTCGGGCAGCTCATCGGCCGAAATCAGCGCTGGACCGAGCGGTGCCGAAGCCGGGAGGTTCTTGCCGCGCACGAAATTGCCGCCGTCCTGTTTCACGAGGTCGCTGCCGCTGACGTCGTTGTGAACGGTGTAGCCGGCGACGAAGCGCATCGCGTCGTCGCGCGAGACGCGCAATGCGCGCCGGCCGATCACCGCAGCGAGCTCGCCCTCATAGCCGACGTTGCCTACATCGGGCGGGACAAGAATCGGCTCGCCGGGGCCGATCACCGTGCGGCCGGAGCGCACGAACGTTACCGGCTCCTTCGGCGCCGCCATGTCGCGTTCGGCGAGCGCGTCGGTGAAGTTGAAGGCGGCGCCGACGATCTTGCCCGGCCGCGGCAACGGGGCGAGCAGGTGCACGTCGGCGAGCGCGCGGATCGCGTCGTCGTCGAAGCGCGCATCGGCGAGACGGCGGACCCAGCCGTCGAGGTCGTCGTCGAGCAGCGCCTGCAACGTCGGCGGCGTCTCGCCGAGCAGCGCCGCGCAGGCGCGATGCGACAGGTCGACGATGCGCTCGCGGAGAAGCACGCCGCAGACGGCTGCGCCGCCCGTGCCGCGAAAAGTCACGAAGCGCATCGCCGCGCTCAGCCGACGCGGTAGCGGTCGAGGATCTTGCGATCGATCTCGATGCCCAGCCCGGCGCCGGTCGGAATCTGCACCTTGCCGCGGATCTGCACGATCGGCTCCTTCGCGAGCAGGTCGCGGAACGGGTTCTCGCACTGCTCGAACTCGAACATCGGCGGCATGGGCCGGAAGCTTGGTGGCTGGTCTGGCAGCGCCGCAAGGAAGTGGAGGGTCGCGGCGACGCCGATCACCGAACCCCATGCGTGGGGCACGCACTCGACGCCGTGCGCTGCGGCCAGCGTCGCGATCTTGCGGCACTCGCTGATGCCGCCGGCCGCGCAGACGTCAGGCTGGACGATGTCCATCGCCTTGCGCACGACGAGGTCGCGGAAGCCCCAACGCGTCATCTCGTTCTCGCCGCCGGCCACGGCCATGTCGAGGGCGCGCGTGACCTCGACGTAGCCGTCGATGTCCTCCGGCGAGATGGGCTCCTCGAACCATTCGACGTCGAGCTTCTCGAGCTCGCGGCCGAGGCGGATCGCCTGGGGCACCGTCAGGCAGTGGTTCGCATCGACCATCAGCCGGACGTCGGCGCCGATCGCGTCGCGCACCGCGGCGACGCGCCGGATGTCGAGCTTCGGATCCCCGAGGCCGATCTTCATCTTGACCGCGGTGAAGCCTTCCTCGACATAGCCCTGCGCTTCCTCGACGGCCTCTTCGACAAGCCGGTCCATGTCGATGAAGTACAGGCCGGTCGCGTACGCGGTGACTTCCGTGCGGTGCGCGCCGCCGATCAGCTTGTGGATCGGCCGGCCGGTGCTCTTGCCGATGATGTCCCAGAGCGCGATGTCGATGCCGCTCAGCGCCGACGCGGCCATGCCCTTGCCGCCGTAGTCCTTGATGCGGTTGTAGAGGTCCTCCCAGATCACCTCGACGTCGAACGGGTCGCGGCCGATGATGCGCGGGCCGAACTGCGTATCGATGTAGGCCTTTGCAACGGCCGAGGGTCCGTAGCACTCGCCCCAGCCGACCGTGCCGTCCGCTGTCTCGAGCTCGACGATGCAGGAGCCGCGGGTCTTGTACAGCCAGCCGCGCGACGACGTGAACGGCCGCTCGACCGGCGCGGCGACCGGGTGGCAGGTGACTTTCTTGATCGGACTCATGTCAGCTTCTCGCTCCGGTTTGTGGCTTCACTTCTTTTCGGCGACGAAGACCTTCTTGCCCACCTCGTTGAGCGACCTCTGGACGTTGTCGATCTCCTTGCCGAGCGCGGCACCGGTCACGTTGTCGACCACCGCGCCGCCCTGCTCGGCGCTCTTCCTGAATTCGGGGCTCTGAATCGCTTTCGAGAAGATCTCGATCAGGCGCTGTTGCACCGGTTGCGGCGTCTTTGCCGGCGCCACGATGTAGGCCATCTGCACCAGCGGGCCGTACGGGAACACGTCGTAGCCGCGCTCCTTGAACGTCGGCACATCGGGCATCGCCTTCAGGCGCTCGTTCGCGAACACGCCGATCGGCTTGACGAGGCCGCCGTCGATCTGCGCCTTGCTTTCCGAAGGCTTCAGCACCGCCGCCTCGATCTGCTTCCCCGCGAGGTCGGCAATGACCTTCGAGCCGCCGGTGTACGGCACTGCGATCACGTCGGTGCCGGCGGCGCGGCCGGTCATCACTGCGAAGATGTGGTTCAGGTTGTTGCTGCCAGGCGTGCCGATCGAGACCTTGCCGGGGTTCTTCTTCACGTGGTCGACGAAGCTCTCGAGCGTGCCGTTCGGCGAGGCCGTCGGCACGAGCAAGGTCAGCGGGTCGAGCGTCACGCGCGCGATGGGCGCGAACTGGTCATTGCGCAGCGTCGTCAGGCCCTGCGCGATCAGCGCCAGGGTCGAGCTCGTGCCCATGCCGATCGTGTAGCCGTCCGGAGCCGCGGTCGCGACCTTCTGCATCCCGATCGAGCCGGTTGCCCCCGGCTGGTTGTCGACGATCACGCGAATGCCGTCCTTCATCAGGATCTCGGCGAGCGCGCGCGCGGCGATGTCGTTGGAGCCACCGGCATTCCACGGCACGATGAAGCGGATTTCCTTGCTCGGGAACGGATCGGCGGCGAAGGCCGGCATCGATACGGTGAGGGCCGCCAGCGCCGTAAGCGCGGATCGACGGGTGAGGGCGTGCAACGGGCGCGATGTCATGCTGTTTCCTGGACTTGTCGAGAGCCGCAATGTTATAACAAAGAAACAGGCGGGCGCCCGAACGTACCGAATGCCCGATCACCGAACATGGAAATGGCTCTGCAGGCGGTCCGCCGAGGACCGACGCCGCTCTAACCGCGGTCCGACTTCTCGAGCAGCGAGACGATGTCCTTGCGGGCGCTCTCGATGTCCGCGCGGATGGCCGATGCGGCGCGTTCGCCGTCGCCCTTGCGCAGCGCCGCCAAGGTGTCCACGTGGCTCTGATAGCGCTTCAGGCCCGGTATGTACTCGGGCAGCGCCAGCGTCAGCGTCGGCCCGCAGCGCAGCCATGCGGTCTCGATGACTTCCTGCACGATCGGCATCCGGCACATCGCGTAGATCCGGAAGTGGAACTGCGCGTGCGCCTGGAGGTATTCGTCGGTCCGGTTCTCCTTGACAGATCGCTTCATCTCGACGAGTTCTGCCTCGATGGCGGCCAGTTCGCCCGGCGTCGTCCGAGCTGCCGCTGCAGCTGCGGCGGCCGGTTCGAGACCGAGGCGCACCGTCATCAGCTGGTCGAACTGGTCGGCATCGAGCAGCGGCACGATCGCCCCGCCGCCCTGGCCGAGGCCGCCGTGTTCGAGGATCCGCTCGGCTATCAACCGGTTCACAGCATCGCGCACCGGCGTCAGGCTAATGCCGAGGTCGTCGGCGACCTGGCGCAGCACCAGCCGGTGGCCGGGTGCGAGGCGGCCGGCGAGCAAGTCGGACTTGATCGCCGCATAGGCGCGGTCCCAGAGCGTGTCTCGTTCAACTGGAGGCGGTCGCACGAATCGGTTCATGGCGCGGTATGTGGCGGGATTGTGGCGCGCGATGGGCCAGCGCCGCGCGAAGCGGCGCCGGCCGGTTCAGATCAGTTCATGTCCCATCGGCGCGGCTCAGCTCGATTTGCGGCAGAAGGGGTATTGCGCCATCTTTCGGGTCTTGCATACCGAGAGGCGATGACCAGCCCGACGGCGACGCGGTAGCGAGGATGCTCCGACCAGGCGCCTTGCTCATGGACCGCGCCTATGAAGGCAACGAGACACGCGAGCTGGCGCTCAATCTAGGCTTCATTGCGTCGTTCCACCCGTTGAACCCGAGTCTCCCTGGAAGTACGACCGTGAGATGACAGCGCTGTTTGCGGGAGTGCGCTTGCGCAGTGAGGCGCCATCATCCATGTGCTGGCGAGATAT
>Ga0207681_10001191_pt1 | contig 16744 bp, 11 predicted proteins | sample KBSS53metaG_FD_184324 | JGI IMG/M metagenome (GOLD analysis project Ga0207681, IMG submission 184324) | Switchgrass rhizosphere microbial communities from Kellogg Biological Station, Michigan, USA - KBS S5-3 metaG (SPAdes) (version 2) | ecosystem: Host-associated > Plants > Roots > Rhizosphere... | reverse complement strand
CAGCATGACACCCTGTAACGATGCCTTCTGGTCGAGCGAGCGCAGCGCGCCGAGCGCTGCGTCCTTGTCGTCCGACTTGGCGAGGAACAGCGCCAGCCGCGACTGCAAATCCACATCGTCGGGCTTTTTCGCGATCTCGGCGCGGATGATCTCAATCGCCCGCGCGTAGGCGTTTGCGGCCTTGGCTTTGGCGCCTGGCGCCCAGCGGTACGCGTCGGCGAGGTTTGCCCAGTACAGATACCGGTTCGGGCTCAGCTCCACGGCACGCTCGAGCGGCGGCACCGCATCGGCGTAGCGGCCCTGGAAGAAGCGCAGCGTCCCGAGATTCGTGAACAGCCGCGCCGCTGGCTCGACTTCGATCGCCCGCTGCAGCGTCGACGCCGCCTCGTCGTCGCGATCCAGCATGTGATACGCGGCCGAGAGATTGGCGAGCACGCGAACGTTGTCGGGCGAAGCGTCGCGCGCCTTTTCCCAGAACGACAGCGCCTTGGCGTACTCGGACTCGCGATAGTGCTGCAGCCCCAGCTCCATCAGCACGACCCAGTTGTTCGGGTCGAGGGCAAGCGCACGCTGAAAGCTGTCGGTCACCTGCGCTTTGGTCCTGTAGGGTGCGACGGACATCCAGCGGTAGGCCTGGGCGCTACGCGGGTCGAGGTCGATGGCGCGACGGAACGCGGCGTCGGCTTCCGGCCCTTTCTTCTGATCGGACAGCGCGATGGCCATCGCCACGTGCGCCGCCGCGAGGTCCGGGTTCAGCTGGATCGCGCGCTGCGCATTCTGCTGCATCAGGTTCACCCACTGCTGATCCGGCGAGACCTGATGGCGGAAGTGATACGCCTCCGTCAGCGCGGCGTATGCTGGCGCGAAGTTCGAGTCTTTCTCGATCGCGCGCTCGAGCAGCGTAATGGCGAGACCCGGATTCGCTTCCCGGTCGAATCGATCCAGCAGCCCGCGCGCCTTGACGTAGAGGTCGCGCGGTGTGGCGTCCGGATCGATCGCCGCCCCTGCCGTCGTCGCCGGCGGCCTGCCGCGGGTTGCCGGAGAGCGCGCCGGCAGCATCCATAGCGCGACGCCACCCGCGACGACGATCGCGGCGAGGACGGCGCCGGCGATCGCAATCGTCAGCGCGGGCGGGCGCGTGGTTTGCCGCTCTTCAGCCGCGCGCAACGGCGCTCCGAGTCCCTCGGCCGCCGCAAACTGGCGGAGCTCCTGGCGCACGTCCGCCATCAACGAATATCTCGCGGTCGGCTCTTTCTCGAGCATGCGCGCGACGATGCACGCCAGTCCTTCGGGGACGTCGGGCGCGAGTTGCCGCAGATCCTTTGGCGGTGTGAAGTGCAGGTTGTGCAGCCGCGCCATCTCGGAGGAGCCCTCGAACGGCCGCTGACCCGAGAGCATCTCGAAGAGCACGATACCGAGCGAGAAGACGTCGGACGCCGGCCCGGCCTCGTCGCCGCGCGCCTGCTCCGGGGACATATAGGCAATCGTGCCGATGATCATGCCGGCGCGCGTCGCGAACTTCACGTGCCTGGTCGAATCGTCGCCGTCGGGAATGGCCGCTTCGTTCAATCGCGCGAGGCCGAAGTCGAGAACTTTGACCAGGCCGTCGGCGGTGATCGCCAGGTTGCTTGGCTTGATGTCGCGGTGGACGACGCCCGCGGCGTGCGCCTTGCCGAGCGCGTCCGCAGCCTGAGCCGCGTAGCTGGCTGCTTCGGCGATGCGGAGGCGCCGCTGCCGCATCAGCGACTGCAGCGTCTCGCCGCCGACGAACTCCATCGCGATGAAGTCGACGCCGTCGTCCGAGCCGATCTCGTAGACCGTGACGACGTTCGGGTGGTTGAGCGCGGAGGCGGCGCGAGCCTCGCGCAGGAAACGCTGGCGCGCCTCGCCGTCGGGCAGCCGGTCGGCGTGCAGGACTTTGACCGCGGCGTCGCGGCCGAGGACCGTGTCGCGCGCGCGGTACACGTCGCCCATGCCGCCCGCACCGAGCTTGCCGACGAGCTGATACTGCTTCAGCGTCCGCCCGGTCAGATTCGTTTCAGCCAAGATTGGTCGCGGTGCGGTGATTATACGCGCCCCCGCGCCAACACCCAGCGCCTTCACTTCCTCGCGAGCTTCGAGCGACGGCGATGTAAGATCGGCGCCATTCCATGGCGCTCACGCCGGGCGTGCGGCTCGGTCCCTACGAGATCCGGTCACCGCTCGGAGCTGGCGGAATGGGCGAGGTCTATCGCGCCGTGGACACGCGACTCGATCGAATTGTCGCCATCAAGGTCCTCGGTGCAAGCGTGGCGAGCGACCCAGGATTGCGCGAACGCTTCGAGCGCGAGGCGCGAACGGTGTCCGCGCTCAATCATCCGAATATCTGTGCCCTGTACGATCTCGGGCGCGACCGCGACACCGATTTTCTCGTCCTCGAATACCTGGAAGGCGACACCCTCGCCGCGCGTCTCGAGAAGGGTCCGCTGCCGGTCGAGCAGGCGATTCGCGTTGCCATTCAAATCGCGGCTGCTCTGGCCAGGGCGCACGGAGCAGGCGTCGTCCATCGAGATCTGAAACCGGCCAACATCATCCTGGCCAGGCCGGGCGCAGGCTCGACGGGGTCGCTGCAGGCGAAGCTCCTCGATTTCGGGCTGGCGAAGATCCGCCCCGCCGCGGCGCAAGCGGCCGGTCTCACCGCGCTCGCCACGGCACCCCCCGAATTGACCGGTCATGGATCGATTCTCGGCACATTCCAATACATGGCGCCCGAGCAGCTCGAGGGGCAGGATGCGGATGCGCGGACCGACATCTTCGCCTTCGGGGCGGTGCTGTACGAAATGCTCACCGGTCGAAAGGCGTTCGAGGGCAAGACGCAGGCCAGCTTGATCGCGTCGATTCTCGATCGCCAACCGCCCTCTGTGTCGTCGCTGCAGCCGACGACGCCCATCGCGCTCGACCGGTTGCTGCGCGCCTGTCTGATGAAAGACCCAGCCGACCGCATTCAGAGCGCGCACGACATCGCGATGCAGCTGCAGTGGCTCGCGGAGACGCCCGACACGGCGGCGGCCACCACACCCCAACGGACGCGACCGCTGCTGTTGATGGCGACGACCGCGGTTCTCGCCGCAACGAGCATTGCGCTCGCGGTCATCGCCCTGCGCGGCACAGGCGCGCCAGCGGCCGCCGAACCGATCCGCTTTTCAGTCGCCGCGCCGCCGCGCATGTTGACCAGCCAGATCGAGCTGTCACCCGATGGCCGTCAACTCGCGTTCATCGCCTTCGAGCGCGGTGCTCGCCCGACGCTCTGGATTCGCCGCCTCGATTCGCTTTCGCTCCAGCAGATTCGCGGGACCGAAGGGGCGTCGTTTCCGTTCTGGTCGCCCGACAGCCGCACCGTGGCGTTTTTCGCGGATCGGAAACTCAAGAAGTTCTCGATTGATGGCGCCGGCGAAGCGCAGGTCATCGCCGACGCCGCCGGAGGAGGCGGCGGAACGTGGACGGCCGGTGATGTGATTCTGTTCGCGAGCGGAATCGAAGGGCCGCTCAGCCGCGTGCTGGCATCGGGCGGGGGCTTCGCCGCGGTCACGACGCTCGATCCGGCCCATCGTGAATCGGGCCATTTCTGGCCCCAGTTCCTGCCTGACGGCCGTCACTATCTGTACGAACGGCTTGCCGCCGACAACAGCGGCCTGTATGTCGGCGCGCTCGACTCCAAGGATCGCACGCGGGTCGTGGGTTGGACGTCGATGCTCGACAACACGATGCCTCGCTACGCCAATGGGCATCTGTTATACACACAGAAGCAGTCGCTCGTGGCTCAGCGGTTCGACGCCCGACAGTTGAAAACAGACGGCGAACCGGTCCGCCTCGCCGACGGCCTCGATGTCGCCGGGCCGGGCTACGCCGCGTTTTCGGTCACCGACACGACCCTCGCCTACCGCGAGTCGGTCCGCGTTCCCAGCCAGCTGACCTGGATCGATAGACGCGGCCAAATCGTCGGCACGCTCGGTAGTCCGGCCGTGACGGAAGGTCACGCGATCTCGTCTGACGGCCGCCAGGTCGCTCTCACCAGCCTCGACGAAAAGGATCGGCGGGATCCACCCTCGATCTGGCTGATCGACGTTGACCGAGGCGTATCGACGCGGCTCACGTCGGGCGACTACACGGAGAGTCCTGTGTGGTCGCCGGATCGGAAGCGGATCGCGTTCGGGGCCGCGATCGATTCGCCTCCGAACCTCTACGTGAGAAACGCCGATGGGACCGGCTCGGCGGAACGCCTGTTCGTCTCTCAGAATCAGTCGTACCCGACGGCTTGGTCCCGAGACGGCGCGTTCATCGTCGGCTACACGGTAGCCCCTGAGACCGGCGCAGACATCTGGAAATTCGAAATCGCCACGCGAAAGCTGACGCCGATCTTTCAATCCAGGTTCAACGAGAACAATCCGCGAATCTCGCCGGACGGACGCTGGCTGTCGTACAGCTCGAACGAAACCGGCCGTGCCGAGGTCTATGTGACGCGATTTCCCGAAACCAGCGGCAAATGGCGCGTATCGAGTGCCGGCGGGCAGGCGCCGAAATGGGGAAGCGACGGCCGGGAATTGTTCTACAGGGACGCTACCGGCGCGATGTGGAGCGCCCGCATCACCGCAGACGGATCCGAACTGCGCCCTGGAACGCCCGAGCGGTTGTTCACGCTCGACGCGCTGCGTCTGGGTATCGTGAGTTGGGTGCCCGCGCCTGACGGCCGGTTCCTGCTCAACCTCCCGGTCGGCGACACGACCACGCCGCCCATCACGGTCATTGTCAACTGGCTCGCGACTCTGAAAAAATAGCCTTTGTCGTCGTCTCCTACCTGCTCGACCCTACGCCAGGCGGGTAGCGGGCGAACATCTTCGCCAGCGACTTGTCGATCTTCGCGGCGTTCTTCTCCGGCTTGTCGCTGACCGTCGCCTGCGCGCTGCCGCGCCAGACCATCTTCTTTGTGGTCGCGTCATACAGATCCACAACCAGCGTGCCCTCCGTGTACGTCTGCACGGTCGCCATGCCGCCGCCAAACCCCCACGGACCGAAGCCGTCCGCGATGACCTGAGGCACGGTGCGAGTCGTGACGTGCGTGGCGACGAAGACGTTGGGGTTCGAGTCGACCTGCGTCATGCCCTTGGCTTGCAGCTGCGCGTTCACGCCGTCGTGAATGCGCTGTTCGCTCAGCGAAATGGCAGACGCCGTTCCCGGCGTCCAGGCGTAGGTCTTGTACGTCGCGAACGGCGCCGCCGAATCGGAATCAGTGGTGACGTGCTGTGCGTACACCACGCCGGCCGTCAGCGCAGCCAGCGCCAGCGCCGTGATCATGTGACGCTTCATACGTTCCTCCTCTGTGGCGATCATGCACGTCGCGTTCCGTGCGAAATGTGGAGCGGCTTCTACCGGCTTCGGCAGATCCTCTCACCAGATTCCGTGATCGTTGAACGAGGTGTGGGCTGGATGTGTTCGCTAGTGCGATGCCGCGCGCAACGGCGTCGCTGATGCCGCGCCGTCTTCCTGGATCTGCTCCTCAGGCCGTTCGCGTCGTTGCACCAGGTGGATCAGATCGCGGGCGCGGGCTGACGGCGAGCCGGCAGCCGGACGTCGAGGCTTGAGGGCGGACAAGCCATGCTGCAGAGACCAGGACCCCGGGCTTCGGCCGAGGCACGCGGCGCCTGCCGCGTAGTAGGTCAACGCGATCACCGCGCAAGCGGACCAGACATTCGCGCCTGCCATCCGCGCCGTCAGTAACGCGAGTGCGACGATCGCGCCAGCTTCGACAAGCGCCACGACGACGTTCGTCACGGCAGTCACGGTGCGCCGCCAGGGATCGACGACCAGCGTCAGGCGCAGCTCGTGTTTGGGCTCCGCGCTGGCCCTCGAGGCGCCATCAGGGAACACCTGTGTGAATTCTTCGACTACAGACTCCGGGGAGAGTCCGATGGCGGACGCGTACGCGCGCAGGAACGCGCGCCGGAAAATGCCGCCCGGCCACGCCGACACATCGCCGCACTCGAGCTCTTCGAGCAGCGAGCGCTTGATCTTCGTCGCCGCGGCGATTTCGCCGAGCGTGATCTGTGCCCGTTCCCGCTGATCTCTGAGGCGCCGGCCGAAGTTCCGCTGCGCCGCGCTCACCAACGGTCCGCCCGATGCAGTGTCAGCCACTCCTCGCTCACGACACCGAGCTGAGGGTGGCGACGCCGCCGAACGTGCCGGACGATCGCGAAGGCGAACCAGGCCAGCGACACGATCCCGACAGCCAACACACTCGTGATCATCACCGTGCTCATGGGAGAGACGAACGATACGACTCTCGCGAAAAGGTCAGCAAGACTTTTCTACTTATTGCTCAGTTAGAAACACGAATCTTTTTGATGTGGCGTACGACCTAAGGAAGGGCGTCGCGCGATGGTCCGAAGCTTGCGGGTCGCGCTGTGGGTACGTTCGTCGAGCCGCAGGACCCGCCCGAATGGATGCGAGGTGAGGGCACACATGGTTGAGCTGATTCATCGTCATTCTGTTGACGTTCCTACTTGGCTGGTTGAGGTGTCGCGATGCGTATCGCGATGATCGGCCCGCCCTTCATCGAGATCCCGCCACGGCGGTACGGTGGAACGGAGCTGTTCATCGGGAACCTGGCTCGCGACCTGTTCCACCGCGGCGAAGAGGTCGTGGTCTATGGCAACGGCGACTCTTCGCTGCCAGGTCCGATCAAGTGGCGGTATCCACACGGCGACTGGCCGTGCGATTCCGCGGTGCGAGCGCAATTGAAGAACGCCGATCACACCGCGTGGGCGGTCCGGGACGCGCTCGAATTCGCCGACGTCATTCATCTCAACGACATCGTCGGGCTGCCATTCACGATGTTCACAGAAGTTCCGATCGTGCTGACGATTCACCACCCGCATGAACCGGAGCTCTCCGAGCAATATCTGCGGTATCCGGAGACGCTGTACGTGGCGATCGCGCAGTGGCTGCGGCGCTCGGAGCCGATGCCGCACGTCCACGTCGTGCACCACGGCATTCCCGTGTCCGATTACACGTGGTCGGACGAGAAAGAGGACTACGTCGCGTTTCTCGGGCGGATGGCGCCCTGCAAGGGTGCGCACCTGGCGATCGAGGCCGCGCGGCGCGCCGGAATCCGGCTGAAGCTCGCCGGCGAGATCCAGCCGTATTTCAACGACTACTGGGAGCAGCAGGTCCGTCCGTTCATCGATGGCGATCAGATCGAATACGTCGGCGAAGCGGACTTTGCGGCGAAGAACGCGCTGCTCTCGAAGGCGCGGGCGCTGGTGTTTCCCATTCAGTGGCAGGAGCCGTTCGGGCTCGTGATGGTCGAGGCGATGGCCTGCGGCACGCCGGTCCTCGCGTTCGCCGGCGGCTCCGTCGAAGAGGTCGTGGTCAACGGTGTCAACGGCTGGATCTGCCAGGATGTCGACGAGATGGCGCGGCGGATCGCGTCGCCCGGTGTCGCGGCGTCCTCGTGCCGGACGTTCGTCGAAGAGAACTTTTCAGTCGCGAAGATGACGGAGGCATACCTCGACGTGTATCGATGCGCGCTCGACCGCGCCCGATCGACAGCCGGACTGGAGGCCTGAATGGAAGACGTGATTCAGGTCCACGACCAGTTCTACATTCTGGCGACCGCCTCCAGAGCCGCGCAATCGACGGCGGTCCTGAAGCACGACGACACCTTTGCGCTGTTCGACACCGTCGGCGATGTCGGCGCGTTCGTGGCTGGCGAGCAGGGGCTGTATCACGAGGGCACCAGGTACCTGTCGCGGTTCCAGCTGCGCATGAACGGGCAGCGGCCGCTCCTGTTGAGCGCGCGTGTCAAGGACGACAACGAACTGTTCGGCGCCGATCTGACGAATCCGGACATCCCGCTCGGCGACGGCGGCTGCGTGCTCGCCCGCGATGTGGTCCACCTGTTCCGCGGACGATTCCTGTGGGATGCGACGTGGCACGAGCGGCTTCGCCTGTGGAACTACAGTCGCCAGCCGGTGCGGGTGGCGCTCACCTTCGACATCGACGCGGACTTTGCCGACATCTTCGAAGTCCGCGGCATGTCGCGCGAGCGCCGCGGCACGCGCTCCGCGCCGGTCATCGACGGCGCGACGATGCGGCTGGACTATCGCGGCCTGGATGGCGAGCGCCGATCGACCGTTGTCGAGTGGAGCGAGGTGCCGGCTGCCGTGACGCCAGGCATGGCCCGCTTCGAGTACGAGCTCGCGCCGCGCACGCCGACCGTGCTGACACTCGCCATTCGCTGCGATCGGGAGCGGCGTCCGGCACCTGTCAAGGCGTTGGAACGCGCGGAGTCGGAAGCCTCGGCGTCGCTCGACCACGCCCGCGCCGCCTATGCGGTGGTGGAAAGCTCCAGCGAACGCTTCAATCACTGGGTCCGCCGATCGGCCGCCGATCTCCGGATGCTGGTGTCGACGACGCCGTACGGCGAGTATCCCTATGCGGGCGTGCCCTGGTTCAGCACGCCGTTCGGCCGGGACGGCATCGTCACCGCCTTCCAGACGCTCTGGATCAACCCGCGCATCGCGCGCGGTGTGCTCGAATACCTGGCGGCGACGCAGGCCGATCACGTGGACCCCCAGCAGGACGCCGAACCGGGAAAGATCCTGCACGAGACCCGCAGCAGCGAGATGGCCCGCCTCGGCGAGGTGCCGTTCGGCCGCTATTACGGCAGCGTGGACGCGACGCCGCTGTTCGTCATGCTGGCCGGCGCGTACTTCGATCGAACCGGCGATCGCGAGTTCCTGATCCGGCTGTGGCCGCACGTCCTGCGGGCGCTCACCTGGCTTGACGAGTACGGCGACCGCGACGACGACGGGTTTGTGGAGTACGCGCGCCACTCGCCGACCGGGCTCGTCCACCAGGGATGGAAGGACTCGCAGGATTCCGTGTTTCACGCCGACGGCTCGCTGGCGGAGCCTCCCATCGCGCTGTGCGAAGTGCAGGCCTATGTGTACGACGCGCGCCGCCGCGCCGCCGCGCTGGCCGATGCGCTGGGCGATGGCGCGCGCGCCTCGGCGCTGCGCGACAGCGCGGAGCGGATGCGGCGGGCGTTCGAGGATCGCTTCTGGCTCGACGACTACGGAACCTACGCGATCGCGCTCGACGGACACAAGAAACCGTGCGCGGTGCGGAGCTCGAACGCCGGCCACTGCCTGTTCGGCGGAATCGCGTCGCCGGAGCGCGCTCGGCGCGTCGCCGAACAACTCGTCGGACCGGAGATGTTTTCGGGGTGGGGAATTCGCACCATCGCGTCGACGGAGTCGAGATACAACCCGATGTCGTATCACAACGGTTCCGTGTGGCCCCACGACAACGGCATCGTCGCGGCCGGCTTCTCACGATACGGGCTCGACGACCTGATCGGGGCGCCCTTCGCCGCGCTCTTCGAGGCGAGTCTGTCGATGGACGCGCATCGCCTGCCGGAGCTGTTCTGCGGCTTTCACCGCCGGCCGGGCGAGGGGCCGACGTTATACCCGGTGGCGTGCTCGCCGCAGGCGTGGTCGTCAGGCGTGGTCTTCGGCCTGCTGCAAGCCTGCCTGCGGTTGTCGATCGATGTGCCGGCGCGGAGGCTCTCGGTCGCGCGTGCGATTCTGCCGCCGTTTCTCAGTTCCCTCCGCCTCGAGAACCTCGATCTCGCATTCGGCACGGTCGACCTGCTGTTCGAGCGGCATCCGCTCGACGTGAGCGTCACCGTGGTGCGAAGACAGGGCGACTTCGAGGTCCGCGTGGTGAAGTGAAGTAGTTCGCAGGACCCTCGGCCAACTTCTTCCTGCTGGATTCCGTCAAAGGTATTACCCAGAGCGTCTGGGTAATACTGACGCGATGTCCATGTTGCCCAAGACCCAGAGCGCCCTCCTCTACGGAGCGCTAGATGCCTTGATTCTCAAGACTTTAGCGAGGGGACCGCGCCACGGCTACGCCATCGCGCGATCCATCGAGGAGACGAGCGGCGACGCCGTGCTGGTGGAAGAAGGGTCGCTGTACCCGGCCCTCTACCGCCTGGAACGGCGCGGCTGGGTTGAAGCCGAGTGGGGCACCTCCGAGCTTGGCCGGCGCGCCAAGTTGTACCGCCTGACCGACGCCGGCCGCGAGCAGCTCGCCACCGAGATGCTCATCTGGAAGCGGTTCGCCACCGGCGTCTCGAAAGTCCTCTTCTCCACATGAAGCGTTCGCTCCGGTCCTGGTTGTGGCGTATCCCGATCGATCAGGAGATCGACGAAGAGCTCGCCTTGCACATCGAGATGCGGACGCGCGAGCTCGTCGATCGAGGCATGGACCCGAAAGCCGCCCACGAGGCCGCGATCGCTCGACTCGGCGACATCGCGACCCTCAAACGCACGATGTCGGACCTTGGCAGAAAGCGAGATCGCGAAATGCGCCTGACCATCTGGCTCGAAGAGTTCCGCGACGATTTGAAGTTCGCGTTCCGGCAGCTCAAGAGCTCGCCGTCCTTCACGCTCGTCGCGACGTTGACACTCGCGCTCGGCATCGGCGCCAACAGCGCGATCTTCGCGCTCGTGGACGCCACGCTGCTGCGGCCGCTGCCTTACAGCGCACCCGATCGTCTCGTCACGATCTGGGAACACAGTGCGAAGACGGCGCGGGACTACGTGTCGCCGCTCAACATGCTCGACTGGAACACACGCAGCCGCACGTTCGAGAAGATCGCCGGCTTCACACCGAGTGTCGGCCAGATGGTGATGGCCGGAGCGGATGGCAACGCCGAAACGGTGACGCGGCAGTGGGTCACGGCCGGAATCTTCGACGTGCTTGGCGTCAAGCCGATTGCCGGCCGCACGTTTTCCGCGGAGGACGAGGCCCGGCAGCCGAACGTCGTCGTGCTGAGCGAGCCGTTCTGGCGCAACCGCTACAACGCCGATCCCTCCGTGATCGGGCGCCAGGTCCGCCTCGACGGATCGATGTGGACGATCATCGGCATTCTTCCGAAGGATTTTCAGCTGCTGGGGCAGACCAGCCTGTGGGCCATGAGGCCCCTGGTCAATCTCCCGCCGAGGGTCCGCGGCTTCTATCTGTTCCAGGTGGTCGGCCGATTGAAGGCCGGCGTTTCGATCAACGCCGCCGAGACGGATCTGGCGGCCGTCGCGGACAGCCTCGCGCGTGAGTTCCCGCAGACGAACAAGGGGCGCGGCGTCACGCTCGAAGGCATGCACGATTCGATGATCGGCAGCGATCTGCGGCTCACGTCGATGCTGTTTCTCGGCGTCGTCGGATTCGTGCTCCTGATCTGCTGCGCGAACGTCGCCAACCTGCTGCTTGCGCGCGCCACCGTGCGCGTACGCGAGCTGGCGGTCCGATCGGCGCTCGGCGCCGGCCGCCGTCGAATCGTCCGACAACTGTTGACCGAAAGCCTCCTGCTGTCGCTGGTGGGTGGCGCGATCGGGGTCGGCGTTGGCGCAGCCATCCTGAGCGTGGCGCCTTCGCTCATTCCGAAAGGTCTATTGCCGGCCACCGTCACGCTCGCCTTCGACATGCGCGTCATCGGCTTCTGTGCCGTCGCCGCGCTGGTGGTGGGGCTGGTGTTCGGCGTGATGCCGGCGTGGCAAGCCACTGACTTCTCCTCGGCGCAGGTCATCAGCTCGGACAGCCGGAGCACGACGGGCGGTGGCACGCTTCGCGGGCTGCTCGTCATCGGCGAGGTGGCGACGGCGGTTCTCCTGCTGTTCGGCGCGGGCCTGTTGCTCCGGACGCTGGTCGCCGTCGACGCCTTCGACCGCGGGTTTCGCGCGGAAAGCGTCCTGTCGATGCTCGTCGATCCGCTGGGCTCGAAATACCCGACTCCGCAATCGCTGGAGCAGTTCTTCGATCAGGTCGAGGCCGAGATTGCTGCCGTTCCAGGCGTTGCCAGCGTCGCCTGGGCCAGCGACCTGCCGCTCGACTTCTTCGAGTCGGGTGGGCTGTCGTTCGAAATCGTCGGCGATCCTCCGGTCGACGAGGCCGAGCGGCCGAGCACGAGCCAGCAGATCGTCAGTGCCACGTACTTCTCGACGCTCGACTTGCCCATCCTGGCTGGACGGGTGTTCGATCGCCGCGATACACGCCAGGCGGTGCCCGTCTGCATTGTCAACGAGGCGTTCGCGCGCAGCGTCGGGGGCGGTCGATCGCCGATCGGCCAGCGGGTCGCCTTGCGCCCGACGTCTTCGCCGCAGGCAAAGCCGGTCGTGCGCGAGATCATCGGCGTGGCGCGGCAGGTGAAGGGCCGCCCCGACGAAGCGAAGGACTTCGTGCAGATCTACGTGCCGATGTCGCAACTCATCTCCGACGACATGTTCGTGGTCGTCAGGCCGAAGTCAGGCCGGGCGGAGCTGTTGGCGCCTGCGGTCCGCGCGGCGATTTCTCGAATCGACAAAGAGCAGCTCGTCGGGGTGACTAACGTCGTGACGCTCGAGGACATCGCGTGGGCGGCGACCGGTCGACACCGCTTCCGAGCCGTGATGGTGGTCGCCTTTGCGGCGCTGGCGCTGGTCCTGGCGATGGTCGGCGTCTTCGGGATGCTCGCCTACTCGGTTCAGCAGCGCGTGCGCGACATCGGCGTCCGGCGCGCGCTCGGTGCGACGACGAACGACGTGCTTCGCCTGGTCATTGCCAATGCGGCACGCATCATTGCCACCGGAGCGGCCATCGGGCTCGCGCTCTCGGCCGTGTCCGCCCGTCTCATCGAGACGATGCTGTTCGGTGTGCGCCCGCTGGATCTGGCGACGTTCGCGTTCGTGACGGTCGTCCTGGGCGCCACCGCCGCGCTGTCGATCGCCGGACCAGCCTGGCGAGCGGCCCGCATCGATCCGGCGGTCGCACTGCGAAGCAAGTAGGCGTCGTGCCTCCACTATCCGAACAGATAGTCCTGCGCACGTTCGGATAGCGATTTGAAGACGACCTGAAGCTCTTCACGTCGCCCCCCTGGACGAGTCGAATCGCTCGAAGCCGTTCGCCGTCCGCGACTTCGCGCCCTTCGATTTTTCGGGCGGCGCTCGAAACCCGGTGGCACGGCCAGTGCGTGTGGCTCACGTTGACGGGTGGGCCGTATGAACATGCACAGGATCCTCAGAATCTCCACAGTCGTCGCGACGATCGGCGTGCTGCACGTGCCGTCGTCTCTCGCGCAGACCGCCGTCGGCGTGCCGGACGGGGCCGGAATCAATTACGAGCAGGACGTCAGGCCGATCCTGGCGAATCGCTGTTTTGGCTGCCACGGCCCGCGGCAGCAGCAGTCCGGTCTGCGGCTCGATCTGCGTCAGAACGCGCTTCGCGGCGGCGACTACGGCGTCGTCATCGTTCCGGGCAAATCGGCGGAGAGCAAACTGATCCAGCGTCTCATCGGATCCGACGCGGGCCTGCAGATGCCGCCGGCGGGCGAGCTGCCGGCCGACGAAATCGCGGTGCTCAGAAAGTGGATCGACGCGGGCGCCGACATGCCAGGTCGTGCCGCCGCCGTCGCGGCCGCCGAAGCGCCGACCGAGCCGCGCGTGCAGAACTTCTTCGACGCGATTGCCGCGCACGATCTCGCCGCGGTCCGCAGGATGCTCGCGAAGGACAGGTCGCTGGCACGCTCGGCGGACTCGGCAGGGGCGACCGCGTTGATGCACAGTGCCTACGCCGGCACGCTCGAGATCATGGAAGCGCTGCTCGCCGCCGGCGCCGACGTCAAAGCCACCAACCGCCGCAAGGCGACGGCGCTGCACTGGGCGCTTTCCGATCCGATGAAGGTGAAACTACTACTGCTGCATGGCGCGGACGTCGACGCAAGAACCGTTGACGGCCGGACTGCGCTCCACGCCGCGACCATGCAGCCGTCGGCGACCGGCGTCGTCAAACTGCTGCTCGAAGTCGGCGCGGATGTCGATGCCAGGACGATCACCGGCAACACGCCATTGTTCGGCGCCGCGGCCGCTGGACCGGACAACACGCTGCTGCTGCTCGATCACGGCGCGGATCCGAACATCCCGTCACAGAACGGCACGACGCCGCTGATGGTCGCGCGCACCACGGACGTGGTCTGGCTGCTGGTCGCGAAAGGCGCTCGCATCAACGCGCGATCGAAGCGTGGCGAGACGGCGCTGGCGGCGGCCGCGGGTCGCGGCGACGACGATTCGGTCAAGCTGCTGCTGTCCAAAGGCGCGGAGGTCAACGCGGCCGACTATCGGGGCTACACGCCGCTGATGCACGCCGCGCAGTACGACCGCGACGCCCTCGACGTCGTTCGCCTGCTGCTCGCCTACGGCGCCAATGCAAACGTCGTCGCCGAGGGGCAGACGGCCGCGAGTATCGCGGCGCGGCGTGGCGACACCGATCTGACGTGTCTGCTGCGCGAGGCGGCGGCTCAGACAACCGATTCGCGGCAACAACCCTAGGAGCACCATCATGCGGCTTGCGTGCACTCTTCTGGCTTTTTCGCTGCTGGGTCCGGCGGTCGTGGCGAGCGACGACCCGTCGCCTGCCGCCTTGAAGGCGGCGGTGAAAAAGGGGCTCGACCTGCTTGAGAAGACCAGTCCGACGTTCGTCAAAAAAGGCGGCTGTAACTCGTGTCACAACCAGATGCTGCCCGCCGCCGCGCAGGCGTTCGCGCGCGGCCGCGGGATCGCAACCGGTGAGACCATCGCGCAGCTGCCGCCGGAAGCGTCGGAGGCGACCGCCGAACGGTATGTCGAGTACTCGATTGGCGGTGGTGCCGGTGTCACCGCTCTTTCATTCGAGCTCTTCGCCGCGGCCATGGATCACAAGCCGGCGGACGCGCGCATTCGCGCCAAGCTCTACTTCATCAAAGGCATGCAGCAGCCCGAAGGACACTGGGTTGGCGGGGGAAGCCGTCCGCCGCTCGCCTTCGACGATTTCACGATTACCGCCTACATGATTCATGCGTTGCGCACCTATGGAGCGCCGTCGGAGGCCGCCGATACGAAGGTCCGCATCGAGCGGGCGCGGTCGTGGCTGCTGAACAACACGCCCGATCGCACGCAGGAGCGGGCATTCCAGGTGCTCGGACTCGCCTGGTCCCATGCAGACGCGGCCACGATTGAGGGCGCCGTCAAGAGCCTGCAGACGTCGCAGCGGACCGATGGCGGCTGGTCGCAGCTGCCCGCCCTCGAGTCGGACGCCTACGCGACCGGCCTCGCGCTCTTCGCGCTGCACGAGGCGCGGATACCCGCGACGCACCCGACGTACCGCGCGGGCGTGAAGTACCTGCTGTCGACTCAAGCCGCGGACGGCACGTGGCACGTCAAGACGCGCGCGCTGCCATTTCAGCCGTACTTCGAGAGCGGCTATCCCTACGGATCCGATCAGTGGATCTCGGCGGCGGCAGCGGCGTACGCGACGATGGCGTTATCTGCCGCCGTCGAACCCGCGCAGCTGGCCGGCGGAGCCGAGTCTCGATTCAAGTAGCTCTACTCGATGGTGACGGCACCGGTGGTGAGCCCGGCGGCCGGAAGCGTTGTCGAGTCGATCGCCAGCACCACACCGTCCGCTCCCGCGGTGACGCTGAACGCGACGCTCGGTAGAGGCGGCAAGCCGTCACCCAGGTCGAGCGAGGCGGTGCCGCTGAAGGTCGCGTGACCGTCGGCCGCGACCGAGCCGCCGCCGACCTTCCCGTCGAGCGTGATCTCGCGCGGGTCCCCCAGTGCGCTGCCGCGTAGCACGGCATGGAATGTTCCCGACGCTGAGCCGTTGGCCTCGATGAACACACCCGTGCCGATTTCGAGTCCTTGCAGCGCGACAGGGCCCAACTCCGCCCCGGCGGCGAACACGCCGGTCGCCGCGCCAGTGACCGAGCGCTCGTCGCTGTCGGCGCCAATGGGGGCCGTCGTGATGGCAACGAGTCCGAGAAGGATCGCAAGCACACGCGCAAATCGCTTCATGGTGTTCCCCTGCTATTTGTGGATCTGAACGTTGCCGCCGCCCAGCGTGCCAGCCGCGCTGTAGCCATCACCCATGACAATCGAGAAGGTGTCGGCGTCCTTGCCCGGCTCTCCGTTGTCGCACACGTCCGCCTGGAACCCCACGGGTCCGGTGCCGTTCACCGTCGCCGTGCCCAGAATCTGGGCGCAGTTGCCCGCTCCAGTGAGGCTCACCGACGTGACCGCGGTGCTCTTCACGGTCCTCGCCAGAACGCCGTGGTCCTGATACGTGAGGTTTCCGCTCGGCGTGTCGTTGGCCTTCGCGGTCAGGCCGAAGGTCCCTTTGCCGCCTAAGACCGTGATCCAGCCGCCGGCAGTGACCTTGGCGCCTGACGTGCTCGGCGGCACCGCGCAGAAATCCTGGTAGCCGACAAGCATCGAGGTGTCGAAGCCCAGGTACGGGAACTCATTGATCACGAACCATCCATATTGATTGCCGCCGACTGTCGTGCCGATGATGTCGGACGGATCGCTCAGCGTCCACGTGTTGAGGGGCAGGCCTGCGGCGTTCTTGATCGTCAGATCAACGCGGAGCACTCCGCCGGGTCCCGGCGGAACTGCGTAGAACCGGTGCTCGAAGGTGTACCAACCTTCGAGATAGATCGTGAATGGGTCCCGTCCTGGATTCTTTGGGAAGGCGCCACTTCGGGTTGCGTTGTTGCTGGCGCTGATGACGAACCTCGGGCCGGCGCCAGTCGTGTCGGCATCGTTGTAAAAGCCTGCGTTGAAAACGAAATCCCGTCGGTGATCGCAGTCGGGCCTTCCGATCGCCGAACTCCAATCGAACCGGGTGTCTACACCAC
>Ga0207681_10001178_pt1 | contig 16872 bp, 17 predicted proteins | sample KBSS53metaG_FD_184324 | JGI IMG/M metagenome (GOLD analysis project Ga0207681, IMG submission 184324) | Switchgrass rhizosphere microbial communities from Kellogg Biological Station, Michigan, USA - KBS S5-3 metaG (SPAdes) (version 2) | ecosystem: Host-associated > Plants > Roots > Rhizosphere... | reverse complement strand
ATAGGAATTGAAAAGCTGACTAAAACGAGTGAAGCTGTTTTTTGCAAATTAGTCTGATTTAGCCACGCAACTTTCTTTGAAGCTAAAAGTGATCCCAAGAAAATCCAGAATAAGGCAATTGGCGTAATAAGCGCTAAGTAAGCCATCATATGAATTAAATAAATGTGAAAATCACTCCATGCGGCCACAGGGAAAATTGCTGAAGCAAAGAGCAAGGCTTTAGGATTCAATAAGGTTGCACAAAATAATTCACGAGTACGGATCGTAGGCTGATTTAATTCAATCTGCTGATTTGCCGTATGCCATAACTTAATGGCTAAGAAAATAATATAGCAAGCACTCAACAGCTTAAGAATAGGCGGTAGCAATGGCAATGTGGTTGACACTTTCCCAATCAGCATTCCCCATGCAGAAATAGAGATCACGTAACCCAAAACTTCTGCCGGAATAAGTTTTACTGACTTCCGTAGTCCTACTTGCACGCCTGAAGAAGCGAGTAAAGTGTTAGTCGGACCAGGTGTAAGTAAAATTGTGGCTACTAAGCCAATAAAAAGCCATGAAATCATTGAATGACCTCATAATATAGTCATCTCAGATTAATAGATATCCTGTCACATGGCAAAAGGTAATTGTAAGACAAAATTTTTAAAATCATTTTAAAAATTAAAATAAAAACATTAAAAACACATACTTATAAAATTACCACAAAAAATGATAAAGAAAACTTTACGGTCAGTTGTTATGCTTTTCAAATAATTTCGTACTTAAATAACATAAGTATTTTTATTTTAAGTCTATTTTTCCATCAAAAGCCTTTATAATAAAAAATATATAGTGATGGCAAGTTTAAATTTTAAGCTTTTAGTAAGTTTCAATTCATATATTGTTTCTGATTTTTTTATTTAGAGCACCGCGCTCTACTAACTTAATGATTATGGCAAAGCACTTTTTTCAATCTTGGCTTCCCTCACCCGAGAAAGTTTCAAATATGAAATTTCTAAGGATTTTTGGTAAAAAGACCCTTAATCCTGTGCTTTGGTATGTCAATCGAAAATCAATTACCCGAGCTGTTTTTGTCGGAACCTTTTTTGGTTTACTGCCTATCCCTTTTCACAGTGTATTTATTGTGATGGCAGTCTTACTATTTGAAGTAAATCTACCAATTAGCTTAATGCTGGCTTGGCTAAGTAATCCTCTTACTTTAGTTCCTATTCTATATATTGGGTTTTGGTTTGGTGCGCATATTTTTCATGTGCATATGATCAACAAAGAAATGCTGCTGGGTGTATTGCACCAGATTTCCCGCTGGATTACTCATTTCGGCCATGGGCACATTGATTTTAGTCTTGCGAAAATTTTGATGACAGGTCTTGTTGTAGAAGCTTTCGTATTTGCTGTCATTTTATATCTATCTACAGAAATTTTCTGGCGTTGGATGGTCATTAAAAACTGGAAAAGTAGACATCGCCATAAGAAGCAAGAAGAAGAAGTTTTATAAAGACTCCAATCTTCTTGCTTAGTTTTAAATTATTATTTTGGTAGTTTTGATTTCATATACTCTTCAGCTACATTGAGTACATACTCTTGGCAAGCCTCTCCTGTACCAGGGTCATAAGCCCCATTATTCGTAATATTATTAGATAAGATTCGAATTCCTAGAAAAGGAACATTAAACTGGCTCGCAATTTGTGCAACAGATGCTGCTTCCATTTCCTCGACTGAAGTGCCATAGCGTTGATGGAAGAATTGAATACGATCAAGCTCATTATTCCAGACATCTGCTGAACCAATCGTTCCCTCAACCACCTCTCCTTTATCATAACGAACTTTATGTGCCGCCATTAATAACTCTTGGTCACCTTCAAATTTACGAATTGCAATAGGTTCTGGGTCAGACTCCTTTGTTGGCAAAACATCAAAAGCCTCAACCCATGTGAGTGAATTTGAACCACCACCAACTGGCTGCTTTGGTGTCTAAATGCACCAATATTGGTTGCGTATTTTCCTAAGACAATATCGTAAACGTGTAGATCTGGGTCGTGCCCGCCTGATGTTCCCTGATTAATAATTGCTATCGGTTTATAACGTTCAATGGCTAAAGCAGTTGCCGCAGCCGAGTTACTCATACCCATACGGGTTTTAGAAATAATCATTGGATAACCATTATAGGTACCCTTCCAGAATGTCCACCCACCAATTTGTTCGACAACCTTATTCTCTAATTTTGAAGCCATTCTTTCCGACTCTACAGGCAAAGCACCCTGAATAATAATCGGCTGTAATTTCTGTTTTTGCTCCTGAACTGTTGGTGTTTGTGAAACAGAAGAGTCGTCATTATTGCATCCGACTAAAAATAAAGCGCTACATAAACTGATTACGCCAAAAGCACATTTAAATTGCATTTTTTACCCTTTCTTTTTAAAAAGTGTAAAGTAGCAATCTATATGCCAATTTCAAGTTTAGCTTTGTTATTAAGATTCAGTGGTTTAATTTTTTATTTTAACCAGATAATAAAAAACCCGACTTGAAGTCGGGTTTAAATAAATCAGAAGATACGTTTGTCATCACGTGTACGTTGAGGAATTTTTTCAATCTGTTCCCACAACGCCTTAGCAATATCAATATAACTATCAGCTGCATCATCCATTGCTACAACACTAGGTTTACCCTGATCAGCATGCTCACGGATCTGAGCATTTAGAGGCAAACGGCCTAATAATGGAATATGGTACTGTTCAGAGAGCTTGTCACCACCACCAATACCAAAAATTTGCTCCTCATGACCACAGTTAGAGCAAATATGGGTCGACATATTTTCAACGACGCCTAATACAGGAATTCCAACTTTATTAAATAATTCGATACCTTTAGTAGCATCTAATAAGGCAACATTTTGTGGCGTAGTCACAATGATTGAACCAGTAACTGGGATACGCTGCGCAAGCGTGAGTTGAATATCACCAGTACCAGGTGGCATATCAATCATCAATACATCTAAATCAGGCCAAAGGGTCTGATTAAATAATTGCATTAAAGCACCCGTTGCCTTCGGTCCACGCCACGCAACAGGTGTGTTGTTATCACCAGTTAAATGTCCAATCGATAACACTGCCATGCCATAAGCATCTAAAGGCACAAAATTTTCACTTTCAATAAGAGGAGTTTTGCCAGCATTTCCCAGCATAGTCGGAATACTTGGGCCATAGATATCGGCATCCAACACTCCAACTTTAAGCCCCATTTTTTGCAAGGCAAGCGCTAAATTGACAGTAGTTGTCGATTTACCAACGCCACCCTTACCTGACGAAACTAAAATAACATGCTTAATGCGAGGATGAAGTGGAACATCTCTTTGTTGCGGAGCTGCTTTTTGGATAGGCGGATTATTCGGATCTGGTTCTGATTTAGGTGAAGCATCAAGCACAGGAGGTAAGTTCGAACTTTCTTGTGCAGGGCGCTTTTGTTGAACCACATGTAGATTTAGTTCTTCAATACCACACTTTTCTAAAGCCCCAGCCAAATCATCATGAATTTGTTGCAAGTGTTCTTTTTCATCAGGAAATGTATTAATGGTGAGTTGTAATACTCGACCTTGAACTTGAAGCTGACTAATGCGCTCTTTTAAAGCATCTTTTGAATGCGGTAGTAAATAATTTTGGAGTACCGTTTGGATTTCATCTTCTTTCACTTCTTGTGCGGGTGAAAAAACAGACTTTAATGAAGAAAGCCAAGACATATTGTTTACTCCAAAAACAGATCATTACAGCTTAATGGAGATAGTGTAACAGTATTGATCCGCACTCGCTCACCTTAGGATGAAGAATTGCTAATTTTCAAGCTTCCATCTTTTAGGTAAGGAGTGCAGATTTTAGTTTAAATAAACTTATTCATCAGAATCATGGTGCTTCAATTTATTTAACTTATCTGTTGCTGTTTTCTTCAACTCATCAAATTTCGCCGTTGCTTGCGTTTTTAACTCATCAAATTTTGTTGCAGCCTCATCTTTTAACTCTACTGCTTTGGCTTTGGCGTCATCAAGTTTATGACCCGCTTCTGTACGTAAATGATCGAACTTATCTTGCAAGGTATGCTGAGCATCCTCAAGTTTGCCTTTCAAATCATTTGCTTTATCTTCAACTGCCTCTTTGCCAGCAGCTTGTTTATCTTTTACATTTTCCTTTAAATCATCCAAAGCTTTTTCACCTTGAACTTTTGCATCTGCCACTTTGGCCTTTAACTCATCTACTTTATCTTCAACAGCTTCTTTACCAGCAACTTCTTTAGCTTTTACGTTTTCCTTTAAATCTTCCAAAGCTTTTTCACCTTGTACTTTTGCATCTGCCGCTTTTGCTTTTAACTCATCTAATTTATTTTCAGTAGTCATCGTTGTTATCCTCGTAGTTAATTAAAAAATTACCTGAATAAGTTATTAGTTATACATCGTTATGGCTTATTTTCTGACCGTAACTGCAATTTGAAACAAAGACAATACAGGAAGATTCAAATATTTTTTGATTTGTTTATCTGTTCTAAAGAGAAACGCTCTCTGACCAAAACCCATTTTTATAGAAACCTCTTGCACCAAGCCAAAGATTATTAATCTTTGCTTATCTCCCTGCATCAGTTAAAATCTTCTACCTTATAAATACGAATGAGAGAATGAAATCCGTGCGTAAAATTTTAGTCACTAATGCCCTCCCTTATGCTAATGGTCCAATTCATATGGGTCATTTACTCGGTTACATCCAGGCAGATATCTGGGTTCGTGCCATGCGAGCAATGGGTCATGATGTGACTTATGTATGTGCGGATGATGCTCACGGTACAGCAATTATGCTACGTGCCGAAGCAAATAGTATTAGCCCAGAAGAGCAAATTGCGAATGTTCAAAAAGAACACATCCGTGATTTTGACGGTTTTGGCGTACATTTCGATCATTACGATTCAACTCATAGCGATGCGAACAAAGCCCGCTCAACAGATATCTATATTAAAAACCGTGAAGCTGGAAATATTGCAGTTCGCCCTGTAACTCAATTATTTGACCCAGAAAAAGGCATGTTCTTGTCTGACCGTTTCATTAAAGGTACATGCCCAAAATGTAAATCAGAAGACCAATACGGCGACTCATGTGAAGTTTGCGGTACAACCTATAATGCAACTGAATTACTTAACCCACGTTCAACCTTAAGTGGTGCAACACCAGTTGAAAAATCTTCAGATCACTATTTCTTTAAACTACCGAACTTTGCTGAGTATTTACAGAAATGGACCCGTGATGAAGGTCGATTACCTGTTTCTATTGCAAACAAGCTAGATGAATGGTTTGAGTCGGGTTTAACCGATTGGGATATTTCCCGTGATGCACCTTATTTCGGTTTTGAAATTCCAGATGCACCAAATAAATACTTCTATGTTTGGGTAGATGCGCCAATTGGTTATATGTCGAGTTTTGAAAATTACATCAAAACTAAGCGCCCAGATTTAAGTTTTGATGATTTCTGGAAAAAAGACAGTCAAAACGATGTTTACCATTTCATTGGTAAAGACATTGTTTATTTCCATGCATTGTTCTGGCCTGCAATGTTGGATGGTGCAAACTATCGCACCCCAACTGGTCTTTTTGTGAACGGTTTCTTGACTGTGAACGGACAAAAAATGTCTAAGTCTCGTGGTACTTTTATTAAAGCAGAGACTTATTTACAGCATTTAAATCCAGAATATTTACGTTACTACTTTGCATCTAAACTTTCAGATAAAGTTGAAGACTCTGATTTAAATCTTGATGATTTTATTCAAAAAGTAAATTCTGACTTAGTCGGTAAAGTCGTCAATATTGCTAGTCGTTGCGCTAAATTTATCAACAGTAACTTTAACAATACTTTATCTGCTGCATGTGCAGAATCTGAATTGGTACAAAGTTTTATTGATGCAGGTGATTCAATCGCTAGCGCATATGAAGCACGTGAATTCTCAATGGCTATTCGTGAAATTATGGCGCTTGCTGATCGTGCAAACCAATATATTGACGAGAAAAAGCCATGGGCACTTGCTAAACAAGAAGGTCAAGAACAACAAGTTCTTGATGTGTGCTCGGTTGGTATCAACTTGTTCCGTCAATTAGCTGTGTACTTGGCTCCAGTTCTTCCAACTTTAGCTGAGCAAGTTCAAAGTTTCTTAAAACTTGAGAGCTTCAATTTCGAGTCACGTAAACAAATTCTTGTAAGCCATGAGATTGCACAGTTCCAACCGCTTATGCAACGTGTTGATCCAAAAGCTGTTGCAGCAATGGTGGATGCATCTAAAGAGTCTTTAGGTACTCCTGCTCCAGAAGCAACTAAAGCAGCTGCGAAAAAGGACAAAGCTGCCGAGAAAAAAGCGGCTCCTGTTCCAGCAGTTGGTGAAGCAGAAATCATTGGTATTGAAGATTTCTTAAAGGTTGACTTACGTGTTGCTCAGGTCGTTGAAGCAGGCACTGTTGAAGGTTCAGATAAATTACTTCAACTTACTTTAGACGTTGGTGAAGCTGAAACACGTAACGTATTCAGTGGTATTCGTAGCCAATACGCTCCAGAAGATTTAAAAGGCAAACTGGTCGTTATGGTTGCTAACCTTGCACCACGTAAAATGCGTTTTGGTATTTCAAACGGAATGGTACTTGCTGCTGGAAATGGTGAAGGTATTTTCATTATTTCACCAGATAGCGGTGCAAAACCAGGCGATAAAGTTTCTTAATCTGCCTACATAAAAAAGCTTCCTAAATTGGAAGCTTTTTTTATTTTTAAAATTCGAGTTCTGAAAAAACATAAATAAGTGAATTTAAATTACGACCACGGCCACCCTTCACAAGGGTTATTAAATAAAACATGTATGTTTCCTAACTCCTCATTTGTTAAATAGCCATTCTTATTTTCATCTAAATAATGAAATAACTCTGTCTGCTTGTTTTCGCCTTGAAAACGTTTATCGGTAGGCCAGTTATAAGGATAAAAATCCTCAACGCGTTGAAACTCTTTTAGGCTGTACATTCCATCATGATTTAAATCATATTTTCCCTGAAAAAGCTCCCAATCTAAAGATGCAGGTTCACATGCATTGACCATACTCAAAACACAGTAAGTGACACACCCTGCAAGTAACTTAATAGTTGGATGGCTCATGATTATTCGCTTGGATATCGGAAATTTTATAATCCTTTTCATGAACTGGAGTACCAACAATACTCATGCTCCGCTCATTTGCTGGTGGTTGTTTACTCATCGTTCTCATCTCACATCCTGTAGTTAAGATGAGAAAAACTACAGAAATGCTCACCATTAGTTTTTTCATAACGTGATCCTCATTTCTTTTTGTTTTATTTATTAAGTTACCACTTTTTAAATGTTTAAGTGCTAAAAAAGATATTTCAATTTGTATATATTTTACGCAAAAATAAAGCCAGACTATAAACAGCTGGCTTTGGATTTTTTAGATATTTTAATTAAAGACTTATCATTTGAAGAAAATTAACTTTAAACCCAATAGGCTAACAATGCTTCCAGCAACTCGGTCAACACCAGTTTTTGCCTTTAAGTACATTGTTCTAGGCTTCTCTGAAGATAGCAGCATTGCAACACATGAATACCAACCAGCATCAATCATAAAACAAATAACTGGCAATGCGACGTAGTAATAATTTGGGATTTCTTTTGGCAACAAAGCAGTAAATACACTCGCTAGCACGACTGCAATTTTCGGATTACTTAACTGCGTAATCAAACCATAACGATATGCCTGTTTATAGGTCATTTTTGATTTACCATCATTTTCCATGGCAATTGGTTCTTTGGCATGTTTAATAATTTTAAAAGCTAGCCAAAGTAAATAAAGTCCACCACCAATTTTTAAAATTAAATATGCAGAAGGTACAGCCAATAAAACCGCTTGTAATCCCATAACAGCTAATAAGCCAAACAGAGCCGCACCTGTCCCCGTTCCTAAAGCCGTGAACAAACCATGTTTACGTGATTTAGAAATTGAATTTTGTGCCACATAAATAAAGCTTGGCCCAGGGCTTATTGCTCCAAGCATCAATGCCATCGCAATTGAAAAAAGAGGAATAAGGGACTCAAACATTGTATTGACCTAGCATTACGCAATTGCGCGGTATTCTACCAGCTTTTTATGACGCAGATAAAAATGGAGAAGATATAAATGATGAAAATTGAATTTTCATGTTTTTACAATTTATATCTTCACAACGGACAAAAATGTCCGTTAAATATATAACCTTTAAAACTCCCCAATCGATGACATGAGTAAACGTCAAAAAATTGCTGCCCATAATCGGGATGAATTACTCAATGCAGCCGAAGAATGTTTTCGTATTCATGGCATTAATGTGCCCTTACAAGTTGTGATTGACCACGCTGGTGTAGGACGAGCAACGTTCTATCGTAACTTTTGCGATCGCAAAGCTTTAATTAGCGCACTTTTAGAACGCGCGATTACACAGCTAGAGCAAAAAGCAGCTCATTTTCAACAATTCGGAGACGGTTTATTTCGTTTAATTGAAGGACACATTGGGCAACTTCCCAAGCTCGCAATTTTGCAAGATTTTTGGAGAGTAATTGATCGACAAGACCCAATTATGTTAAAAATCTATGAACGGCGAAATAATGCACTTAATCCACTGATTGAAAAAGCAATAGAACAAAAACTGTGCCGAGCTGATCTAACTGCCGATGACTATGCAATGGTTACTGCAATGTTAGGTTCTTCATTTCAAGGACATGAGCCCGAAGAACAGACTCGCTTAGCAAAACGAGCAATTGAATTACTATTTCATGGTATTCAAATACAAAAATTCGAGGGATAGAATGAATAAAACGCCTCGTTATTTAGAAACACCACCCGACTGGACACCAGAAGAGCAACCGACTCTACCTGGTTCACCAGCAGCTATTGCGCACTCTGTACCTAAGCGGTTTATTTACTTTTTTATCGGTTTATTTATCGCTCTTTCGGCAAGCTTAAGTAATGGTTTTATTACGGCAAACTTACCTTTAATTCAAGGTGAATATGGTCTTACTCCTTCCGAAGCTGCTTGGCTGCCTGCGGCCTATGTCATGGCAAATGTAAGCTCAAATCTGATTTTGTTTAAAGCCAGACAACAATATGGCCTGAGAGTATTTTCAGAAATAGGACTCGTTATTTTTATTGCGGTTCTTGTTTTGCATATTTTTGTGCATACCTATGAAATGGCACTATTTGCTCGGGTTGTGGCTGGTTTAGCGGGTGCACCACTAAGCTCTTTAGGTATGTATTACACCATGCAAGCCTTTAAAAAAGCAGACATGGCAAAAGGAATATATATCGCCTTCGGCTTTCAGCAACTCGGCGTACCATTGGCTTGGATTATTTCTCCTTTCCTTGTAAGTACAGATAGTTGGTCTGTTCTTTACACCTTTGAGCTCGGTTTAGCACTTTGTTGTTTAGCCATGGTCGTTTCATTGAAATTACCACGTAGCTTACGAATTTATGTTTTTGAGAAGCAAGATTTCTTCACCTTTGCTTTACTGGCTCCAGGTTTTGCATGTTTATGTATCGTGCTGACGCAAGGTCCAATTTTATGGTGGTTTAATAGCGAATTGCTTGCTTACGTATTAATGGCAGGTTTTAGCTTAGTTGTGCTCGGTTTACTCTACGAACACTATCGCGCCAATCCATTAATTATGACGCGTTGGCTAGGCGCCTCTTCGACCCTACGTTTCATTTTTGGTGCTTTTGCAATACGTCTTTTAATGTCAGAGCAAAGCTATGCTGCTGTTAACTTTTTAAAAACAATGGGAATGGGACCTGATCAATTTGTTCCACTCTATGTTGTGATATTCATAGGAATTTTAAGCGGAACACTTTTTAGTGCACTTACTTTTTCGCGCGAACGAATTATCTTCCACTTACTTTTTGCAGAGTTTTTGATTCTGGTCGCCTGTGGACTAGATTATCACTTAACCAGTGATGTCCGACCTGTGAATTTCTTCGCAAGCCAGTTTTTAGTTGGCTTTGCTGGTGGTTTATTTATTGGACCATTACTTCTTATTGGCTTTGCACAAACCTTGGCTAAAGGTCCCTCTTACGTAGTGACGTTTATCGTACTATTTTCTGCCACCCAAACTTTCGGCGGTCTTGTAGGGTCTTCTTTCTTCTCGACCTATCAACAACATCGTACGCAGAACTATCAGACAGAGATCATTAAAGATTTAGAACAAGCAGACCCTCTAGTCGCTCAAAGGCTCTCTACCTATCAACGTAGTGCATCAATCACCACTACTGACCCAGCATTACAAACAGCTCAATCCATGCGCTCACTTAATCAAGTGGTCACTCGTGAAGCCCAAGTACGTGCCTACAATGATGTTATTGCTTTAAACGGTATTTTTGCCGTCGCCTTACTCTTATGGGGTGGATTTAATATTGCACGTAGTAAATATCTACAACGCAGAGGAATTAGTCGTCCTTAACGGCTTTCGTATTTGATGGAATAGAAATTGAGATTGATATATGTCAGATGATCAAAATAAACCGGAACAAACGCCTGCTCAGGCACCTGCCAACGAGCCAACACCTGCACCTGCACCTGCACCTGCACCTGCAAGTAAACTGATTCCGACAAAACGCTCAACACTGTTATGGATGTTAGGTGTTCTTATAGTCGGTATTTTAGTGATTTTATGGGCATGGAGAATCGGACCTTTTGCAACCAGTGTTCAGCAAACTGACAATAGTTATGTCAAAGGTAAAACCACAATTTTATCTTCACAAATTAATGGCTACGTTAAAGACGTATTAGTGAAAGATTTTGACCATGTTAAAAAGGGTCAAGTGCTCATGCATATTGATGCAACCACTTACGATCAAAAAGTAACACAAGCAGCTTCGGGTGTTGAACAAGCTAAAAATACTTTAGCTAATCAAACTCAATCCATTGCTCAGAAACAAGCTGATATTGTGGCGGCACAAGCAAAAGTGGATCAAGCAAAAGCTCAATACGAACTCTCTTTAGCACAGCTTAGACGCTATCAACAGTTAGGAAATAGTGGCGCGGCCTCTAAATCTGAACAAGATAAAGCCGCAGCAGATGCTGAAAATAACCTTGCAGCACTGAAACAGGCAGAAGCCAATGTATTAGTTGCAAATGAAGCGCTTAAAACAGCACAAGTCGCAGAAGCTGGTTTAGAAGCACAAGTTTCAAGTGCTAAAGCACAGTTAGATCAAGCACAAACCACCAAAGACTATAGCGTTATTGTTGCTCCGATGGATGGCCAACTTGGTGAGGTTAACCCTCGTGTTGGGCAATATGTAGCCGCTGGATCACAATTACTCTATCTCATTCCACAGCAAACTTGGGTGATTGCTAACTTTAAAGAAACCCAAATTGCCAATATGCGGATTGGTCAAAAGGCATGGTTCACAGTCGATGCGATGAAACACAAAAAATTTACAGGACATGTTGAGCAGATCTCACCTGCTGCGGGTTCCGAGTTCAGTGTGTTAAAACCTGACAATGCGACAGGAAACTTTACTAAAGTTGTTCAACGAATTGCCGTGCGTATAACCATTGATCCAAATCAGGAAGGAATGGAACATTTACGTCCAGGTATGTCAGTGGTTACTTCTGTCGACACAAACTCGTAAACAGCTTTTTAAAGTTCTATTTAAAAAGTTACAATGTGATCAATCATTATTTTCTCAATTTCTAATGTTTGATCACATTGCTCAATCCGTTCCTTATCAACATATTCAACTTCCCTATCCCCTGCATCTCGACATTAAGCGGTTAGACTTAATTCATCCTCAAATTTCAGGTAATAAGTTTTTCAAACTAAAATACAATCTACTTGCGGCACAGCAACGAGAATTATCACGCGTTTTGACTTTTGGTGGGGCTTATTCAAATCACATTGCTGCAACTGCGTATGCAGCTCATCTTTTTGGCTTAAAAAGTATAGGAATTATTCGTGGGGAAGAGTTAGCTGGAAAACCTCTTAACCCTACTTTAGCAAAAGCTCAAAGCTTAGGAATGCATTTACATTTTGTCTCGCGCACTGAATATCGTTTAAGGGATGATGCAAACTATCTTCAACAATTACACAATCAATTTCCTCAAACTTTCATTATTCCTGAAGGCGGTTCTAATCAGCTAGCCGTGCAAGGATGTCAGGAAATTCTCAGCCAAAGTGATTTGCAAAATTATGATGTGATTTGCTGTGCAGTCGGAACTGGTGGGACTATTTCAGGGCTGATTGAAAGAAGTGCACCACATCAAAAGGTTCTAGGATTTTCAGCATTAAAAGGCGATTTTCTACAACAAGATATTATGCAGTGGACTAAAAAACAGAATTGGTCACTGACAGATGCCTACTGCTGTGGTGGTTACGCTAAAACTTCACCTGAGTTATTCGCATTTATCCAAAATTTTGAAGAGCAATATGCTATACCCCTTGAACCGATCTATACGGGAAAAATGATGTTCGGCCAGTTTGACCTTATAAAAAATAATTACTTCCCTGAAGGAACTCGTATTCTGGCAATTCATTCTGGTGGTTTACAGGCTGATATAAGAAACAAGCTAAGCTACTGATTCATTAATTTTTAGGAGATATTGCTCCTCATACCAATAAATGTCTTTAGCATGAGTAAGTGTCGGCATGATAGTATATGCCCCTTTTTAATTTTCAAGATTAATCGAGAATCTCTTATGTCTAACAGTCATGTCGATGTCATTGTCTTAGGTGCAGGTGCTTCTGGACTCATGTTGGCTGCACATGCTGCTAAACGCGGGCGCTCGGTTTTAATTTTAGAAAAAGCCAATAAAATTGGTAAAAAGATTTTAATGTCGGGTGGTGGTAAGTGTAACTTTACTAACCTATATGTAGAACCTGATAACTATATTTCTCATAATCCGCACTTCGTTATTTCTGCCCTGTCACGTTATAGCAACTGGGACTTTATCGGTTTAGTGTGTGATTATAAAATTGCCTATGAAGAGCGTAAACACGGGCAATTATTTACGCTAAACGGCGCTAAAGAAATTTTAGAAATGCTTGTGAGTGAGTGTAATAAAACCAAAAATGTGGATATTCAAACCCATTGCGAAGTTGGCCAAATTACGCCCTTAGAAAAAGGTGGGTTTTCACTAAACACCAATCAAGGACATTACACTTGTGATTCTTTAGTTATTGCTACTGGAGGGTTATCGATTCCAACATTAGGCGGTTCTGGTTTTGGCTATGAACTGGCACAAAAATTTGGACATCAGGTTTTCCCAACTCGTGCAGGTTTAGTTCCATTTACTTTTTCAGATCATATTAAAGAAGTCACTACACGCTTAAGTGGTAATGCTTTGGATGTGACGTTAAGCAACTCAAAGAATAGCTTTACTGAAGCATTATTATTTACCCATCGTGGTTTGAGTGGACCAAGTTCTTTACAGCTTTCGAACTATTGGAATTCAGGAGAAAGTTTTAAAATTGACTTTTTCCCAAGCCAAGATTTAGCGACTTATTTAAAAGATAAAAAGAAAACACAGCCTAAAGTTTTATTACGTACTCTTCTTAATGAATTCACTGCCAAAAGTATCATCCAAGAGTTACAACAACTCATATGGTCAGAGCAGAGCGAAACAGCGATTGGTAATATCAGTGATGCACAGCTAGATCATATTGCCGAGCAGTTACATGGCTTCGCAGTTAAACCGTCTGGAACAGAAGGATATCGTACCGCTGAAGTTACTTTAGGCGGAATAGATACAACAGAAGTATCTTCCAAGACTATGGAAAGTAAAAAGCAGAAAGGATTGTTTTTTGTTGGCGAAGTACTCGATGTAACTGGCCATTTAGGAGGTTATAACTTCCAGTGGGCGTGGTCTTCTGCCTATGCTGCTGCCCAATACGTATAAGCTAATTTGAGTTTTTCGAATTACTTGATGCGTTCTGTGAATCTTGCGGCTGAGAAGTAGTCTGTTTCGAGTTTTCTGACTTACTAAATACAAATTTATAAGCACTTGCTAAAAAACCTACCGTAATTCCGGCAATGACAATTGGTGCTAAAAAACGACCTGGTTTCTTCATCGTATTTTCCTCACTTATTTGTTTTTATAACGGCCAAAAAAGAACGACCACTCAATATAGAGTGGTCGAACTTATCACAAAAATCAAAGATTTTTTGTACTGTTTATCTGAAATTCAGTTTAATTCCCTTAAATTTCATCATTTTCACCTGTAGAGCCAAACGGTTTATTCACTGGGGGTTGTGCTGGATTCACTTGTACAGAATCTGCTGGTTTTGCATCAGATGAAACTGGTGACGGTGAAGTCGTTGGCGCTGATGTAGTTGTGGCTGGAGCCGTACTACCCGTACTAGACGGTGGTTGATAAAGAGGATTTGGTTGATTCGCTTCTTTTTTAGCTTTATCAAGCAAATCAGTTAAAAGTCGTTCTGCTGGTTGGCGACCACCTAAGCCAAATGCAAGAGCGAAAGCAACTGCAACTGCGCCTAGAGTCAAACCAAATGCAAGATTAACAATTGAATCTGCAATACCCATCGCTCTTAAACCAAGCGCAAGTACTAGACCAATAATTAAGACACGAACTAAACTAGCTAACCAACGCGAGCTATTATATTCACCACGTTGCACCACGTTCGCCACAACATTTGCGAGCCAAAAGCCAATAACCAAAATAACAGCACCTAACAGAATGTTTGCACCGAAATGGATAAACATTGCGATTAGACCACTGATTTGGTCGAAACCAAGACGATCCGCAGCTTCAGAAACCGCAAATAGCATGGTAAAGAATACAATTAACCAGCCAACTGCATTAGAAACTTTGGTTTCACCTAAAAAGCGTTGTACATCTAATTTGGCAGGAATTTCATCAACACCAGTACCTGCAATTAACTCTGCAACCAAACGCCCAACAAAACGAGAAACAATATAAGCAACCAGTAAAATTAAACCAGCCGCAATAATGTTTGGAATCGCTTGTAAGATTTCATTCAGCATTGCTGTCGCTGGCTGAGAAATTGTCTCAATCCCTAAAGCTTCGAACGCAACAATCAATGTCGTAATAATAATGATGGCAAAAACAAACGAACCTAAGAATTTGCCTACATTAGAGCTTTTGAAAAGACCAATTTTTTCAGCTTGAGCCTGAACACCTAAGCTATTTACTAAACCTTCAACAATACCGCGTACAATTTTTGCCAAGATATACCCAACAAAAACGATAACGCCAGCAATAAAGATATTTGGTAAGAACGCTACGGCGTCATTTACCATATTTTGAACTGGAATCAGTAAGCCTGTTAATCCTAATATTGAAAGAACAATCGGAAGGAAAAGTAACAATACAAGCCAGTAAAGAATTTCACCGATATTTTGGCTAATTCCACCTACACCCACTTCACTGCTTAACTTATCATCGAGTTGGGTTCTGGATAAAACATTGGTCACCCCTGCTCGCACCAGTCGAGCAACGATCCAACCAATAAAACCCACCACCACAGCAGCAATAATATTTGGAATATAGACGAGTACCTGATTCACCATATTGCTGAACGGGCCACTTACTCCACTAATATTAAGTACATTGAGAGCTGCGACAACCGCTAAGATTAAAATAAACCAGAATACGACTTTTGAAATAAGGCCTTCTATATTTGGGGCTCGACCAGTGGCTGAAGATAGTTTGGCATTGGTATTTACTTTTTGTAGAAGCTTTTTCACACCTGCCGCTACCAATAAAGCAATTATCCAACCAACTAATAAAATCACTATTGCAGCCAGAATTGGATGAAACTGATCCCAGTAATACATCGCATCAAATTGAGCGCCGCGAGGCCCATCAAAAAATTCATTCATATTGTTATGTCCTCAATTGTTATGTTCTTTTCAGTGTTATCTCTAGGAAACACCATTCGTTGTAAAAAATGACGATGAATGCGGTCTATCTCACATTATGTTTTGAATATTTTCTAATCAACACACTTCTGCATAAATACAACAAATTGATGCAAAAGGTTGCAAAAAAGCCTTCAGGTTTACACCTAAAGGCTTGATATCAAGATAAACTGATTTGCTTATTACCCTATATAGGTCTTTAAATTCAAATCAGAACTACCCTTAATTACATGTGGTGTGGTCTCATTTTGAAAAGTTCCCTCTTGTTTAGGAGTCTGGTTGTGGTCAGCAACCATATAGACAATAAGCGCAAGAAGAAAAAGCCCAACAATAATTAAAATATAAACTGGCAATCTTCTTTTTTTCGCAGTTTCTTCAGGACTCGTCACATGAGGTGGTTTTGAAAAATCATGCATCTTCTTTCCCCTCTTCTATTATCATTAACTTTATATTCATCATAGCAATTTGCTTTGTTGCATTGTGTGAAAAAGCATTATGCGAAGGTGTCTGTGATTGCAAAACTCTACTTTTAAAATAATAAAAATAGTATAAAATTTGCACACATTAATTTAAGCAATTAAAAATAATTTCCAACTATTCACGAACTTCGTCTATGTCCCATTTGTAATACAATATGTTTTAGCGCTTACTTTTTAGAAAATAGGCTATAATAAGCCCCCATGTTTTAAAGCTACTCTATTTTATGATGTATCGTCAGCAAAACGTAACTCTTGATCTCGACACTGACGTCACACATCAATGTTATATCCACCAGACAAGAGACGAACATCTCATTGGTATTATTGAATTTAATAAACCAAGTTATGAACTCAAATGGGGTGATCTGGAGTATTTTCGTCGTCGTACTGAAGAATTTTCAGTTATGCCATTTCCTGACTGCATTAACGCCATGATTGTTGATATTCGTA
>Ga0207681_10001173_pt1 | contig 16896 bp, 15 predicted proteins | sample KBSS53metaG_FD_184324 | JGI IMG/M metagenome (GOLD analysis project Ga0207681, IMG submission 184324) | Switchgrass rhizosphere microbial communities from Kellogg Biological Station, Michigan, USA - KBS S5-3 metaG (SPAdes) (version 2) | ecosystem: Host-associated > Plants > Roots > Rhizosphere... | reverse complement strand
CGCTCCGTCGATCTTCAAGGGTCAGGAAGTTCATCAACCGTAAACCCGGCCGGCAATTTCATGCGAACTGTTTCAGCGAAAGCATAGGCATCGAGCACTATCGGATGGCGGCGCACCGCTTCCGTTAGGAAAAGCGATTCGCGACGCGCCAGCACAGCCGGTTTGAAAACCAGCAGCCGTTCCTGCATCAGCTGGCCGTAGGCGGTGGCCGAAAATTCCAGATCCAAATCAAACCTGCCTTCGGTGTTTCTATCCGTCGGTTCAATCTTCGACAACTTCGCCGCGGTTGCGCCGCGGCTGATGCGGGTCTCGACGCGCTGCACGTAATTCGGTCGAGACAGATTGCGAAACTCGCGACGGTAATCCACTGCGCGTTGTCCGGTCGCACGCTCGTGCACGACCGCGTTTAGCAGGCCATCGGAGGTGAGCGTCGCTTCTATCTGGCGATCAATCGAGTTGGATTCCGGAGGACTCTCAGGCATACGGACCAGCGATCCTGAATCGCCCGCGGCAATGAGAGCAAAGCTGCCCTGTTCATCTTCGGGCAAGTCGCCTACCGGCGTGTTGTCGTCGGTCGCGTCAAAGATTAGTAAACGACCAAGCGCCGGGTGATTAATAACAGTCGGTGCCTTGGTATCGTCGCCGACCTTGACTGCGATGATGCAATGATTGAATTGTCCGGGCGACACCCAGTTTTCACTAACGTAAGTCGAGTCGCCGGAAAAAATCAGCACCGGATAGGATTGAATGTTGAGCGAGCGCAGCAGAGCGCGCATCAAGTTTGCTTTATCTTTACAATCTCCATACGACTTCGCCAGCACTTCCGAAGCCGCGTGTGGCCGCCAGCGTCCTACTCCAATCTGCACCGAAATGTATTGAATGTTTTGCACGAAGCGGCCGATGGCGCGGATCTTTTCCAGTTCCGTGCCGGCGCCGGCAGTCAGCTCGCGGGCTTTCGCCGCAATCCGTTCGTCCGGCGCTGCCTGAGAATCGCTCAGACCGGTATACCAAACGGAGACATCGCGCCAGGTTTCAAACGGCCTGACGCCGGGATTCTTTGCTCCTTCGGTGGGAAAGTATTTGACCGCCACGCGCGGTGCGAGATTCCTCAGCGTCGGGCTGGCGGGTTCCCATTCAACCGGCGGCAGATCTTTAAGTTCCCAGGTATAGGTTGTGCCGCTCGCGGAAGCCGGCACGTCAGCGTGATTGAAGGTAACGCTGCTGGCTTGCCAACCACTGGGCAGCACTACCGTAAGCCGCGACGACATTACCGGCGCGGTGCTTTGAAAATACCAGGTCGATTGATAGAAAAACGGTTTCGTCTCGGTAATGGTTTGGTAACCGAAAACCGCGCCCGGCTCGGCATCATTCGTGGCTACGATCTTCTTGACGCGCGATTCGTCGTAAACATCGTTGAGGTCGGACTGATCGATAATTTCATCCTTGCCGTAACTCTTTACCTGACCAGAGGGTCGGATCAACCAGGCACGAAAGTCTTTCACCTTGCCCATGTCCGTTTCGTAACCCACTCCGGCGACGGCCTCGTCGCGTCCCTCGCGACTAAGGACGCGGATGGCGTAAGTCGACACTTGAGTGATCTGTCCGTCCTCACCCACCGTCAACGTTGAGCTATCAACCAGGACCACCGAGGTGACTTTCTTGTCGAAAGTTGGCACAGAGAGCGCGGCGGCTTGGCGCAGCCATGGTGGTGCATCGTCGCTGGCGGCCATGGCGATTGAAGCCGGCAGCAGCATGAGAAATAGTAGAGCAGTAAATCGTTTCATCATGTTTCCTTCCTTACTCGAATGTTGCTGCCGCCGGGGCAGTAGCCCGACCGTTAGGGAGGTGCGTTCATTCGGAGACTTCCCGCCCTCCCTAACGGTCGGGCTACTGCCCCGGCTAAGAATCAATTGCCGGTTTCAATCCCCCGCGGTGGTCTGCCGTAGCGTGATGGTGTGGTTGTCTGATTTGTTGAGAACGTCGAAAAAGTTCTTCAGCTGCGGATATGAAGTGGCCGGAAACAGAATGTTGCCCCCGGCACCGAAGAAAAAGTTTCGCTTGTAGACAAGCGTGTGGCCATCCTTGGTGACGCCGATGCTCGGAGTGTACGCACCCACGGCGCGGTCGCCGAAAGGAGCGGGCGCGTCGGCATTATCAAGAGCAAAACCCGCGGGCAGTTCGATCATCACTTCGTCGTCTTCCAGCCAGGAGTAATGGAAGTAAACCGGATACTCACGCGTGCTGGCTGAAAACAACGGACGCGTGCCGTGTTGGAAAAACGCTGGCTGCAGGAACAGACGTTTGCCAGTGCGCTGAGCGTAACCAGGAACGCGAATGTGGTAGGAATAGGTGAATGGCTTCACCTGGTCCGTGACGTTTTCGATGTGGATGTTTTCAATCTCGGCAGTGCTTAGCAGGGCTTTGACTTCATCCTTCAATGACTCTTCACGTTGGCTAGCGGAATCGTCGTCGTTGTCTTCTTTACGTTCGACGGCGAAATGTCCCGTGTAGGCCAGCTCCACGTCGCCTTCAATTGTGCCGTCCTCGGAAAGTTTTAGTTTTGCCAGGCGCTTAACGCGCGATTGCTCCGGCTCCGACATCGGCACCTTCCACCAAACTGGTTGCTTTGGATCGGTAACGAGGGCTTCGAGGCCTTCTTCCTGCCAGCGCAACATTCCGGCAGGGATGTAGTCGTAACCAGGATTGAAAAATTTCCACTGGTCGCCGAACTTCACTGCAATGCTGGTCGGCTCGATGAAATACCCGTTGGCAATACTCTTATTGAAAAACAACTGGCCGCGATCCGGAGACATAGCTATACGCGCGTCGAAACCTGCTGCCGTGGCCAGCGCCGCGAAAAGCAGATCGATCTGCTCGGCACTGCCTACCCCTCGCTTCAGGGTGTCTGCCGGGCTCTTGTTTTCTCTAACCTTCTTGCGCTCTTCGGCGGATAGTCCCGACGCGTCATCGCTGGCATTCTTGATTTTCGCGCGACAGAATTCAAACAATCGCTGAATTTTCTCATCGTCGGTTTTCGCATCGCCAAGGGCGGCAGCGGAGGCCTGTCGTATGTCGTCATTTACCTTGAGCAACGACTTGGTGAGTTCGTAAACGCGCTTGCCGTAGTTGTCCCAATACCTCTCGGGGTCTAACTTTTCGTCTCTCGTGTAGTAAATCAGCATCCAGGTCTTGACTTGTTTCTCGGGCGGCATGCGCGGCTCCTCATGCAGCGCGGGCATGTTGGTCATCGTGGTGCTGAAAAAACCATCCTTCTCTTTCACGAAAGTCGAGTCTTTTCCGTGAAGCGTAATCCAGCGCATCGCCATACCTTCAAAAGGATATGGCTTGATGAGGTATTTCACGCGTTGGACCGGAATCTCGCGTTGCATGTCGAAGGTCACGTAGTTTGCCGTTTGGCCCACGCGTATTTCCCGCCAACGATACTCGACGATGCAACCCGGCTCGAGACCAGGTATGGCAAACGACTTCGCTTTTACTTTCAGGCCGCTGGTCTTAACCCAGGTGCGTTCGAACACGTCATCCTTCTTCAGTTCGACAATCGAGCCGTCGGGCTTAATAGTTCGCGCCGAGATATCCTGGATTTTGATATCGTTGCCGAAGATTCTGCCGAAGGGGATGTCGACCTTGCTTTGCGATTCGCGACCCCGCTCAGTAAAAACCTTGATACGAATGTAGTGCGAAAAAATCAGGTCGCCTTCGGGGTTGTCGTCAATCTTCACTTCCCAGAAGATGGCTTCCGCGTCGGCGTCTTTTTCGACGACGGGAGCCTTGAGTTCCAGTTCAGCCGGAGAGACTGGCCGCCAGTCGTCGGCGAAAACAAGCGCGGGAGCAGCAAACAAGACACACAGCAAGCAGCAGGGGAGGAGAAAACGGGGGATAAATTTCATCTTTCGAACTCCGGAAAACTTAGGTGAATTCTGGGCCAGAGCTTTCGACGCGACGGGCGAGGGCGCGTGTCAGCCGGTTGCGGGAAACCCTTGAAGCAACGCGCGCGGATTTTAAACTAAAACCTAAAGGCCACGCAACGTTTCAGCGATTCCACGCGGCTGTGTTAACCAAACCACCACGCTGGGCGAATAGTGTCGTCATTTGAAACCTCTGTGTCCTCTGTGTCTCTGTGGTGGATGCTTGCGGCGGCAAATTCACCACAGAGACACAAAGAGCACAAAGGAGGCACAGAGCAAAACTGAAATTGCGACACTACCCTGGAGGTGGCGGTGACAAACGGTGGCGGTGCGGGCTATGCTACAATTCTGTTGATTCACTGAACATTTCTAACAGTACGGGCCTTGAGCGCCCAGGAGGACACCGATTGTGGCTACCGAACTCAAACGAGCAACAAACCCTCTCGACCGCATTGAAGAACTGCTGGGCGAAAACGCCAGAATGCTGCTCGATCACACCTCGACGACAATCTCGAAAGACCACTTAAATCTCCCCGGCCCCGATTTCATCGATCGCGTCTGGGCTTATTCGGATCGTTCCCCGGCAACTTTGCGGTCGCTTCAATCCCTATTCGACAACGGCCGGCTGGCGGGCACAGGCTATCTGTCCATCCTTCCCGTGGACCAGGGCATCGAGCATTCGGCGGGCGCTTCGTTTGCGCCGAACCCCCAGTATTTCGATCCGGAAAATATCGTGAAGCTGGCGATCGAGGGTGGCTGCAATGCGGTGGCCTCGACCTTTGGCGTGCTTGGTTCCGTCGCTCGTAAATATGCGCACAAAATTCCTTTCATTGTAAAAATTAATCACAACGAGCTGCTCACGCTGCCGAACAGGTTTGACCAGGTTCTGTTTGGCACCGTAAAGGAAGCGCACAATCTGGGCGCGGTGGCGGTGGGCGCTACCATCTATTTCGGCTCGGAAGAATCCACTCGGCAAATAACCGAAATCAGCGAAGCGTTTGCCCAGGCACACGAACTGGGAATGGGCACGATCCTTTGGTGCTATATCCGCAACTCGGGCTTCAAAACCCCCGAGGGCGACATGCATGCGTCCGCCGACCTGACCGGACAAGCGAATCATCTCGGCGTCACCATCCAGGCTGACATCATCAAGCAGAAACTGCCGGAGAGAAACGGCGGCTATATGGCGGTGGAAAAAGCACTCGGGAAGTCGTACGGAAAAACCAGCAAGCTGGTCTACGAGAAACTGACCAGCGACAACCCGATCGACCTGGTTCGTTATCAAGTCGCGAATTGCTACATGGGCCGCGCCGGATTAATTAATTCCGGCGGCGAGTCGAAGGGCGCGAGCGACCTGGCGGAAGCAGTGCGCACCGCCGTGATCAATAAACGCGGCGGCGGCACCGGTTTGATCTCCGGTCGCAAAGCATTTCAACGCCCGATGACTGAAGGCGTGGAATTGCTAAACGCGATTCAGGACGTTTATCTCAGCGAGGAGATTACGGTCGCGTAAGCTATCTTGAGTGTGCAGAAGCCCAACCGTCAGGGAGGGCTCGGATATCAGTGTTAGAACCAGAAGAAGAAATAAAATGAGCAAGGGTAAGCAGGAACCGGTCGACAACGTCATCTCGGATGAAACAGGCGCTTTTGATATGCGGTTTATTCTTTGGCGACATTTCTGCCAGCAAAACGGCATCCCAGTGGAAACGCTGCCGAGCCAGCTTGACGGCGAGCAGAAAGAAAAGTGGGAAGAGCTCAAGGCGAGTCGTCTAAAGGGGCCGGGGCAAAGGTAGAAGTTTAGCCGCGGATTGGCGCGGATAAACGCCGATCAGATCAATTCAAAAATAAGACAAACTCTCCACTCTCCTTACTCGGTACGGATTTTCTTCCGCTTGATCCGCCTTCATTCGCGTAAATCCCCGGCTAAAATCTGCCGCCACCAAGCTCATACTTGCCGGTAAGAAACGGATTGGTTCTTCGTTCCTGACCAATCGTCGTCGTTGGTCCATGCCCGGAGTAAACCTCAACATCATCTCCGAGCGGCAAAAGCTTGTTCATGATCGAATCCAATAGTTGTTCGGTAGATCCGCCGGGCAGGTCGGTTCTGCCGACCGAGCCAGCGAAGAGCACGTCTCCCACAAAAACCTTGCGTTCGTTTGGTTCAAACAGAACGACATGCCCAGGCGTGTGGCCGGGACAATGGATGATCTGAAACTCCAGTTTGCCGACGCGATAAACCTGCCCGTCTTCCCAATACGCATCGACGCGTGGCGGCGCCTCGAAGTCGAATCCAAACTCCGCCCACTGGCTGCGCGGAATTCCGATCCAGGCTGCCTGTTCCGGCAGCGCGTCGTAGATAAACTCGTCAGCCTGATGAAGCATGATCGCCGCGGCGGGTTTTAATTTTTTAAGCGCCGCGACGCCGCCAATGTGATCGAGGTGCGCGTGTGTGACCGCAATCGCCTGCAGCTCGAGCCCGTGTTTGTCTATGGCCGCAACGATCGACGCGGAGTCGTCACCCGGATCGATACAGATCGCGAGCTTCGTATCCTCGCAAGCGACGATGCGCGTGTGTTGTTGGAAAGCGGTGACGGTGACTTCTTCGATGATCATTGCCGCGGATTTGAGATGAGTCGGATCTCGCCCTCGCGAATCGACGCTATGGCCCGTTCAATTTCCGGTAATAATTCTATGACGAGGGGAATGCGGTTGGTCGGAAGCAGGATTGCAGATATTCCGCGCTTCTTGAGGTTCTGTTGATGCGCAATGTTCCTATCGGTTGTTATCAGCACGGCAAATTCTTTAGCCATCAAGTCAAGCAGCGCTCCATTTTCCACTGCTCTCCAACCCATTTCCTGGACAGTGGAAATCAATAGATGGGGAAGCCGTTTTTGAATGATCTTAGGAACACCCTCATCGAGCAGGATTTTCACCGTACCAGTCCCAATTTTTTCAAGGTTTGATTGGAAAAGTTGAGGATTGCCAGTGCTTGCTCTTGAGAGACAGTGGGAAAATTCTCAAGGAACTCGTTCAATGAGATTCCGGCGGCAAGATTCTCGAGGAGCGCCTCAATAGGTACGCGCGTGCCCTGAAAGACTGGTGTTCCACCCATAACCTGCGGGTTGACGGAAATGGGCAAGCTGTCCACGGCCTCTTCTTCAATGACTAAAGTCATCTTCCTGGCTCCTTGACCTAGATTATCACAGTCTAATCAGGTTTTTTCAGTCGCGGTCGTAGAGTAACTTTTTCTGCTCTTCAAAGTATAATGAAACTCATTCAAACGCTTGCACGAAACACCAAATGCCGTTAAGCAACAACGCCAAATCCCTCGCTGCGACGCTCGATGCGTTAACCGCCGAGGGCGCGCCCGAGCTCACCGAGCACCTTCCGAACCAGGCGCTAAAGTGTTATGCCTGCGGACATCGCTGCCTGATTAACGAAGGCAAGCGTGGCATCTGCAAAGTCCGGTTCAACGAAGGCGGACGGCTGATCGTGCCGGCAAACTACGTTGCCGCGCTCGCCTGCGATCCGACTGAGAAAAAACCTTTCTTTCATGTGCTGCCCGGCTCCGACACGCTGACCTTCGGCATGCTCGGCTGCGATCTGCATTGCGCCTATTGTCAGAATTGGCTGACCTCGCAAGCGCTGCGCGACGACAGCGCCGGCACTCAGCCGCAGCCGGTCACTGCCGAACGACTGGTGGCAATGGCCAGGGCTTATGGCGCCTCGATGGTTGGCAGCAGTTACAACGAGCCGTTGATTACGGCGGAGTGGGCTGTTGAAGTCTTCAAGCAGGCCCGGCCCGAAGGTTTTCGCACTGCGTTCATCTCAAACGGCAACGCCACGCCCGAAGTGCTCGACTACATCCGGCCCTGGACCGATTGCTACAAGATTGATTTGAAGTCGATGAGCGACAAAAACTACCGGCAGCTTGGCGGCGTGGTCGGCAATATTCTGGAAACTGTGCAGATGGTCCATGAACGCGGCTTCTGGGAGGAGATCGTGACGCTGGTGATCCCCGGCTTCAACGATTCGGAAGCTGAACTCAAAGCCGCGGCTGATTTCATCGCCTCGGTTTCACCCGACATCCCCTGGCACGTGACGGCGTTTCACCAGGACTACCACATGACCGAAAACGCAAACACGACTGCCGAGCAGTTGGTACGTGCTTGCGAGATCGGTCGCACTGCGGGCCTGCGATATATCTATGCCGGTAATCTTCCGGGCCGGGTAGGACGCTGGGAGAACACGCATTGTCCTTCGTGCGACGCACTGCTGGTCGAGCGTCATGGATACTTGATTAGGCAGGTGAACGTCACGCCTGAAGGCAAGTGCCCGTCGTGCGCCACCAGCATTCCAGGCATTTGGTCTTGATGATGTATGCGCTAGCCTGCGGAGCGGGCGAAAGCATAATGCCCGGGGGTGGAGCGAAGCGGAACCACAGAACCAGTCACGTTGAAAAAACCAAAGCCCACGGAGTGGGCGACAGCTTGAAGTAAAGCAGGAAGCTGTCGCCCACTTCGCGGGCTCTTGATGTTTTTGGACCATTGACCTGGGGTTTCGCTCGCGCTCCACCCCAGGCTTTACGCTTTCGCCTGCTCCGCAGGTTGGTACGCAGTTATGGTTTCACCGAAGCTGATGCCTTCGGCGACGGCTTTGCAGCCGGCGAAGCGGACGCCCTTGGCGAAGCCGAAGCCGCCGGCGAAGCTGACGGCGACGCCGCTGCCATCGTTCCGGGTTTCGCCACCGGTGTACCGCCCTGATGGAACAAACCTACCCACTTGCCGGCGCGATTAACCCAGATGGTCGTGTGACGTTCTCCCAGCGGCGGCGCTTTGGGATAAGGAACCTTCGCCACGTAGGTCACCAAGGAAGCATCGTCATCGAGCTTCACCATTTTCCAATCGCTCAACACACCCTTCGTCGCATCAAACGATCGCAAAGCCTCGACTGATTCGGCTTTGTTGTAAACCTTATCCGGCTCGACCTCGATAAACTCCGGCGCCAGCAAAGCCTCAAATGCGTCGAAGCTCTTGCTCTTGAACAAATCCCAAACCAGCTTTTCGTTCACGATTGGATCGCTTCCGGTAGTCGCGACCACCGGAGACGCGCTGCTCGCTGGGGTCGCTTTCGGCGCGGCGGTCTTGCTTGCAGGCGGAGGCGGCATGGGTGGCTGCACGGGAGTTTCCTGGTGGTACATCGCCAGCCATTTGCCGTTGCGATTGACCCAGGCCGAACTGCAGCGATTGTTCTGGGCTGGGAACTCTTTGCCTTTATATTTTCCCTTCACGTTGACGCCATAAATGATCAGGTACGCGTCTTTGTCTATCGAGAGAAATTTCCAATCGCTAAACGTCAAATCAGTAGGCTCGAACTCTTTGACTGACGCAATTGAAGCGGCTTTGTCGAGCACGCCTTCGCCGGTGACTTCAAGCTGATCTTCGGCCAGCATGTTGGCGAAAGCATCGTAGTCTTTGGTTGTGATCGTGTTCCAGATAGCCTTTTCTTTAGCAACCGCGTCGGCTTCCGTCATGATTGCGGCTGCGGGAGTAGCCGCGGAATTTGTATTTACCGGCGGCGGTGTGTTGGTTGTCGGAGTCCCACAGGCCACCGTAAAGATCAAGGCAGCAAGCGCTACGAACATCTTTTTCATGATTCAACTCCTGAATTAATTTGCAGAGCGGGTGCGTTCTATTCCAATCGGCTTGAATAGTCAAGGAACTAAGTAGGACAGGAATTTCTGCCTGTCTTTTTTGCAGCGACCGAAGCCCTTGCTAACGCGCGGGCTACTGCCCCTCCTTCAGTATTGACAATCGCGTTTCGTGGCGATATTGTCCGCAGCCGGTGTTAACTATCCTGGCGCGGGTCCGGCGCCCAACCCATTCGTAACCACGACTCCGCTGCGCCCGAGCCGCTTTTCTTCAAGAGGAGAATTACGCATGAACTCGACAATGCCATCCGTGCCGGTCGCGGAAACAGGAAGTCGTAAACCGGCCACCCTCCGCCTTTGTGTCTTCGCGGTCGCAGCCGCAAGCCTGTTGCTTTTAGCCAGCGGCAGCGCGCAGACTCCTCGCAGGTCTGCGGCGGCGGGCGGCGGGGAGGAAGAAGCCGGCGCCTTCAAAGAGTATCGCGGCGTGCAGCTAGGGATGCTCGCTGATGAGGTACGGAAAAAACTGGGCGCTCCCAAAGACAAAGGTGACGAACAAGACTTCTTTGTATTTGGTGACAACGAGACGGCCCAGATCGTTTACGACCAAGCACACAAAGTGGTCACGATCTCGGCAGACTTTTTGAGCGCGGGCGCTTCGGTGCCCACCGCGAAACAAGTTTTCGGCGCTGACGTCGAAGCAAAGGCCGACGGCTCGGTCTACCGGATGGTTCGGTTTCCCAAAGCGGGCTACTGGGTTTCTTACAATCGCACCAGCGGCTCTTCGCCGCTAACTACCGTCACGCTACAAAAGATTCAGTAAGCAGCTAACCACATGGTCCACTCAGGTAGGGGCACGGCATGCCGTGCCCCTACCTGCGTCTGGCGTCCAAGCCTGGCAGAAGCCCGACCGTAAGGGAGGGACCTAATGATCATCGAGTTTGGCAAGCCCTCCCTGACGGTCGGGCTACTGCCCAGATCTCCCTCGCTAGACGACTCGCGCGCTCCGAACGTATCCTGATTGCATGCCTGCCAGTGTTACACCAGCTCCGCTTGAGATTGCGGCGAACAATCTTCGATCGGGCGATGCTCCTAACAGCCTTCGCGAGCTTTCGCAGCGAATCAAACTGCAGGCTGCACGCGAAGGATTTGAGAAAGTTGGGATCGTTCCGGCTGCCGCGCTGGATCGCGAGGGCCATCAACTACGGCAGTGGCTCGACCGTGGTTATCAAGGCAACATGGCGTGGATGGCGCGCGCTCCCGAAGTCCGCACTGACCCGCGCCAATTTTTCCCGGCGGCGCGCTCAGTGGTAGTAGTCGCCAGGAATTACTACACGCCGGAACAGCATTCTGACGATCAAGCGACGGGCAAAGTCTCTCGTTATGCGTGGGGCGACGATTACCACGATGTTATCGCTGCGGGGCTTCGTTCGTTGCTTGCCTGGATCAAAACACAGGTTCCTGAAGCGGTGGGGAAAGTTTGCGTCGACATCCAACCGATGATGGATAAGGCCTGGGCCGCGCGCGCCGGTCTGGGCTGGATTGGCAAACACACAAACCTAATCACAACCGAATACGGATCGTGGGTCTTCATTGGCGAACTGCTGCTGAACATCGAATTGGAGTACGACCGGGAACCTGTTGAAGATCATTGCGGCACCTGCACGCTCTGCATCGATTCGTGTCCGACGACTGCTATCACTGAACCCTACGTTGTCGATTCCAACAAATGCATTTCCTACGCGACGATCGAATTGCGCGACGAGCAGCTGCCCGAGGCGGTTGCCGGAAACCTTGAGGGTTGGTTTTATGGCTGCGACATTTGTCAGGATGTTTGTCCCTGGAATCGCTTCGAACAGGTAACCGACGAGCCACGGTTTTTGCCGCGCGAGGGAAACGTGAACGTGCCGCTCGGCGAAGTGCTGGAGCTGACACCGGAGACTTACGCCGAGCGTTATCGCGGCAGCGCCATGAAGCGCGCAAAGCTTGCCGGGCTGCAGCGAAACGCGCGAGCCTTGTTGAACTCAAATCCGCGCGCTGAAGGCGCGAATCGAAGGTAGCCAGAGGTGAAACTTCTGGAAATAAATTGGGATCAAGTGCGCACTGAAGGTGCGCTCAGAACTTCTTTGCGCACCTTCAGTGCGCGTTTCATCTGTTACGATTTCTGTCCAGACGTTCCACGTCTGGCTACCTTCTCTTTGCCGCTGCCGCGGCACGAACCTTTCTTTCTAATTCACCGTAAACGAGGTCCTTTAATGAAGCTAATACTGATTGCCTGCTTGCTCCTGCTAGTCTCCTTCAATCCTGTCCTGGCTCAGGACCCCAAAACGCCCGCCGATCTTCATAAGTTAGCAACAGACTATTACAACTGGCGCAATCAAAACTTTCCCGTGGCCTCGAGCGATGCCGGACTTCACACCTGGGACAACAAGCTGACTGACTACGCGCTCTCAGCAGTCCTCATGCGACGCCTGCAGGTGAAAGAAACGCTCGCGAAAGTGCGCGCCATGAACACCGCAGGCTGGAGCAAGGACGACCGCATCGACTGGTTACTGTTTCGCTCGCAACTCGACGGCATCGACTTCTTTAATCGCGTTATCGATTTCGAAGAGACAGATCCGCAAACCTACGTCAACGAGTGCAGCAACGGCATCTTTTCGCTGCTTAAGAAGGAGTACGACACGCCGCGCAATCGCGCTCTCGCCGCCACCGCGCGTCTCAAGCAGATGCCTTTCCTGATTGAGCAAGGCAAGGGGAACCTCACGAAGCCGGTGCAACTTTACGCGAAGCTCGCAATCGACTCGGCCAGATCGATTGATAGTCTCTTCACCGACAGTCTTATGACCCTCGGAAAAGATTTGTCACCCGCCGAACGAAACGAACTGGTGAAAGCGCGTGATGCGGCGCTCGTGTCGATTCACGGCTTCGCCGACTGGCTGGAGAAGCGTTTGCCAGGCATGGTGCCGTTCAAGGCAATGGGCGAGGAGAACTACAACTACCTTCTGAAAAACGTTTACCTGTTGCCGATGGATGCGAAGCAGGTGGAGATGTTGGGCCAGGCAGAGCTGGGCCGCTACCGCGCGCTCGAGTCGTGGCTCCCGGATCCTTCACTCGCCGATCCAAACCCCGCGCGCAGTCAAAACATTCCGAAAGATCAGGAAGCGTTTTTGAAAGCGTACGAAAGCCGGCAGACCGAGATGATCAATTTCCTCAACACGAATCATTTGATCACGTTGCCGTCTTACCTCGGCCGTTTTGAAATTCGTCAACTTCCGGAAGCGTTCAAGCCGACCAGTCCCGGAGGGTTCATGAATCCGCCGGGAGTTTATGACAAGGATTCCAGCGGCTTCTATTTCATTCCGACTTACAACGCGCAGTCGAAAAACTTCTACATACGCGCCGCAATCGAAGACCCGCGGCCGATACTTGGTCACGAAGGAATTCCCGGCCACTTCCTCCAACTCTCGATCGCGAATCATTTGCCGAATGAAATCCGCCGCCAGCATGGCGATGGTGTGTTCGTCGAAGGCTGGGCGCTTTACGGCGAGGAAATGCTGATGCGCACCGGACTCTATCCCAACAATTCACCCGGACAGGCCCAGGTGCTCAGGCTGTCGCGCTATCGCGCCGCGCGTATCGGCGTTGACGTGAATCTGCACACTGGCCGTTGGACCTTCGATCAGGCGGTGAACTATTTCATGGAAGCCGGCGGCCTGGATCGCGAATCAGCGACGGGCGAAGCAGCCGGAGCTGCGGCGAGTCCGACACAGAAGATTACTTACATGGTGGGCAAGTGGCAGATCATGCGTCTGCTGGGCAAGTATCGCGACAAGCAGGGCGCAAACTTTCGCCTGGGCCAGTTTCACGATGACTTAATCAAGAATGGCAGCCTGCCACTTTCGATCGTTGAGTGGATCTTGCTGGACGACTCGTCCGCGATCGATCAGGCTCTGCGATAGACGAAAGTCAGCCGCAGAGGCACAGAGACGCAGAGAATGACAGGAAAACAATAGAGCATTTAAATACCGGGTTACGTGGCACTTTGCTTTCTGTGTTTGTTCCTCTCCGTGTCTCTGTGCCTCCGTGGCTGATCTTGAATTGACTTAGGCTTTCGTAATAATGACAGGAAAACAATAGAGCATTTAAATCCCGGGTTACGTGGCACTTTGCTTTCTGGGGTTGTTCCTCTCCGTGTCTCTGTGCCTCCGTGGCTGATCTTGAATTGACTTAGGCTTTCGTAAACCCCGTTAAGCATTTGCCTCACTGCCGACATTCGTCTGTGAATTCTCCGACCATATATTGTTCGGAACTTTTTTGAATCGAGGAGGGTTGGATGGCAGACGCAAATAGATCGGCGGACTTTCAAAAGCTGCGCGAGCTGATCAAGGAAATAGATTTTTGCATGTTGACCACGGTGGACGAGAGCGACAACCTGCACAGCCGGCCCATGTCGCTGAACAGCGAAGTGGACGAAGCGGGCAACCTCTGGTTTTTCACGTCGGCAAGTTCACACAAAGTTTCCGAGTTGAATCGTACGCCCAGGTGCAACGTCAGCTTTGCCGATCCTGACGACAGCCGCTACGTGTCAATCAGTGGCAGCGCCGAACTGGTCAAAGATAAAAACAAGATCAAGGAATTGTGGAAGCCTGAGCTGAAGGCCTGGTTTCCCGAAGGCCCTGATGGCCCAGACATCGCTTTGTTGCGCGTCGCGGTCGAGAAAGCGGAATACTGGGACAGTCCCGGCGGCACGGTGGCCCAGGTCATAAGTTTCGTGTCGGCGCTGGTGAAGGGTGAAAGCGCTGACTGGGGCGAGAACAAGAAATTCGATCTCGGCTGAACTGCAAACTCGGTATGCAAAAGTAAGGACCGGAAGCCGTAGCGACCGGGTTAATCGCGAGAGTATTGCGACAACCCGGTCTACAGCTCCCGGTTCTGATTTTGTGTTGATTCAACTATGGTTCGAAACTTCAGTGCGTCGTCCGTCATGCGGACGTTGTTGAAAAACACGTAAGGCGCGTCGCGTTTTCTTTTTGATTTCTTTCCGGTGCTTTGTAAAATTCCCGCCAACTCACGCAGCTCCGCTTCGTCGTACTCGTATCGCCAGCCGCCTTTGCCGTGTAACCGGAAATAAAGTTTCTGCGGTGTGACGCTGGCTGACTGAAAAGGATCCACTGCATGGCAAAGATTTAGATCGCCACAGATTCGCTTGACGACTTTCGGATCCCAATCGCCGCGCGGCTCCCAGCAAAAATTAAACTCAGCTTCCACAAGCCTTGTAGGGGCGGACCCGCGTGTCCGCCCTTCCGCCAATACTGATCGCTGGCTGTTCTTAAAGAACGCTTTGAGATTAGTGATGTTCTCGTCAGTCTGTTTGAAGCTGGCTGGACACTGAAAGAGAATCGTCCTGGCTCGCAAAGCTTTAGCGCAGGCGAGGGTAATCTCCCAGGCTTCGTTGACTATTGCAGTGGGCCTGAAGTAACCGGCGTCCTGCTTTTCGCGTTCGGAAAGCTGCCGCTTCAAGCGCCGGTAGGTTGGACTCTTCGCATCGTGCGTAATCAACTGCCAGGCTTTCAAGACAAATTCAAAGCCAGCCGGCGCTTCTTCACGCCAGCGTTCGAGCGTAGCTATTCTTGGCGGCTGGTAAAATGTGTGTTGCACCTCGACGCAGTCAAAGGTTTGCACGTATCGCGCGCGGCCGATGCCAAATCCCGAGGTGCCGATATGCGCCCTTGTTAGCATGTTCCTGATCTCGTTTGGTACTGGTGAGCTTGAGGCTGGTAGTTCAGAGTTCAGCCTTTAGGCTGTGGGTTTTGTCCGTTAACCAAAAACACAAGCTAAAGCTTGAACCCTGAACTGCGTTTGTTTTTCGAATACACGCAGCGCAAGAGAGAGTTATAATTCACCGAATGAAAAATCACCACGTGGCACGAAAGCGTGGCAGCCTGACTGCGGCATTGGACACTTGAATCCTATGTACTTCAAACAATTTTATCTTGGTTGTCTGGCGCACGCCTCTTACCTGATCGGTTCTGAAGGTGAGGCGGCGGTTGTCGATCCGCAGCGCGACGTGGACCAGTACATCGCGGCAGCCGAAGCCGCAGGGTTCAAGATCAAGTATGTGATCGAAACCCACCTGCATGCCGATTTTGTCAGCGGCCATCGTGAGTTGGCGGCGCGTACCGGCGCTGAGATTGTTTTTGGCGCGCAGGCCGATGCCGCGTTCCCGCATCGAGCGGTTCGCGATGGCGACGAGATCAAACTCGGCAAAGTCGTCCTCGGAATTATCGAGACACCGGGACATACGCCGGAAAGCATCTCGGTGCTCGTGATCGACACCGAGGTTTCCGATCAACCGCAGAAGATCCTGACCGGCGACACGCTCTTTGTCGGCGACGTGGGCCGCCCCGATCTCGCGGGCGGCAAAGGCTACACGCCGCCGATGATGGCGGCAATGATGTACGACACGCTGCACGGAAAGCTGTTGCAGTTGCCGAACGAGGTCGAGGTGTATCCGGCCCACGGCGCCGGCTCTATGTGTGGCCGCAACATGTCGGCGGAAACTTCTTCAACGATAGGCGAACAGCGGCAGACGAACTATGCGTTGCAACCGATGTCGAAAGATGAATTCGTGCGGCTGATGACTACTGATCTGGCGGAAGCTCCAGCCTATTTTCCACGCGATGCCGAGATTAATCGCAGTGGCGCGGAACCACTCGATCGGTTGCCGAAGCCGCCGGCGTTGTCGGCGCAAGAGCTTCGGGAGGTGATATCGGCGAAGCCGCAAACTAACAGTTTGCCGTACGTCGTGCTTGACGTTCGCACGGCTGCGGAATTTGGCGCGGGACACGTTCCCGGTTCAATCAACATCGGACTCGCCGGACAATTTGCGATTTGGGCCGGATGTTTGATTCCTATCGGAACGCCCATCGTGCTCGTTTCAGACTCGGAAGAGAAAGATGCTGAAGCGGTGACACGCCTCGCGCGTGTGGGCCATGAGAATGTCAAAGGCTACCTGGCCGGCGGTCTGGCGGCGTGGAACGACGCAGGATTCGAAGTCGCCACCGTCCCGCAGATTTCGGTGTCAGAACTGAACGAGCAACTGAACTCCAAAACGATCGCACAGGTGATTGATGTGCGTCGCCCTTCCGAATATACGGGCGGACATGTACCGCACGCTGTCACCGCGCCGCTGCTGAGTCTGCAAAAGTCGCTGACAAACCTGGGGCTCGATTCGTCCGCCCCGACCGCCGTAATTTGCGCCGGTGGCTATCGCTCGAGCGCCGCCGCCAGCATCCTCGAGCAACACGGCTTCACAAATCTTGC
>Ga0207681_10001167_pt1 | contig 16943 bp, 13 predicted proteins | sample KBSS53metaG_FD_184324 | JGI IMG/M metagenome (GOLD analysis project Ga0207681, IMG submission 184324) | Switchgrass rhizosphere microbial communities from Kellogg Biological Station, Michigan, USA - KBS S5-3 metaG (SPAdes) (version 2) | ecosystem: Host-associated > Plants > Roots > Rhizosphere... | reverse complement strand
AGCGTGACGATCACTTTCACGCTTTCCGACCAGAACGAGCCGTCCGACATCTGCGCGATCGCGACCACGTCACCGCTGTCGGCGATGCGCGCGCGCGTGGCAACGCGTGCCTTGCCCGCACGCGGGCCGAGGTGCGCGGTGAACACGTAGGGCTGCGGGTTGCGCTCGGTGAAGAGATGGATCGCCTTGACATGGTCGGCCTGCGTCATCGGGCTTTCCACCTCGACCGTGACGGGCACCGCGTTACCGTTGTCGATCAGCGGCGGGATGTCGACCTTGACCTTGCCCTGGCGTACCTGGGCGTCGCCGATCACCTTTTTGATCGCCTCCTGCAGCGCCGCCTTGCGGATCTCGGCGATGTTGGGCGGCAGTTGTGCCTTCACCGGCGTGGCGATCGCAACGCCCGTCAGCAAGAGAAAGTGCCTGCGGGAAATCATTTCAGCGTCACCAGAAAAGCCACCACGTCCTCGATCTGCTGCGCGCTGAGCACGGTCTTGCCGCGCTGGGAGGGCGCGACGCGGGTGAGGCCTTCGGTGCGGTAGTACGCCGGCATGATGGTCTTCGGGTTCACGCGACTTGCATCGACGATTCTGAGCCGGATCTGGCCTTCGGACAACCGGGCGCCGACGCCGGCCAGGCTGGGCGCGAGGTCGCCCTGGAAGCGCTCTTCGGGGAACGGGCCGTTATGGCACAGCAGGCACAGGCCCACATGGCGATCCAGCACAATCGCTTTGCCGCGCGCTGCATCCCCCGTCGCTCCTTCGAGCGGCGACGGGAGACTGTCGTTGCCCGCGGCGCTGCTGGCAGCCGCGAGGAGCACGGCGGCTGCCAGTAAGCGCATCTACACCATCTCGATCCCGTGGTTCTTCAGCGGCACGTCGCGGATGCGCTTGCCGGTGGCTTTGTACAGCGCGTTCAGCACCGCCGGCGCCGCGACGCAGATCGTGGGCTCGCCGATGCCGCCCCAGACCGTGCCGCCGCCCTGGATGATGATCGTCTCCACCTTCGGCATCTGCGCGATCTTCATCGACGGGTAGGTGTGGAAGTTGTCTTCCACGATGCGCCCGTCCTTCACCGTGCACTCCTGCATGAACAGGCCCGACAGGCCGTAGACGAACGACCCCGACACCTGGCGCTCGATCTGCGCCGGGTTGACGGCGTAGCCCGGGTCAGTGGCCGCGACGATGCGGTGCACCTTCACCTTGTTGCCGTCCTTCACCGAGATCTCGCACGCCGCGGCGACGAAGCTGTTGAACGCCTTCATCTGCGCGAGGCCTCTGTGAATGCCCGCCGGCGCCGGCTTGTCCCAGCCGATCTTGGCCGCGACCGCGTCCAGCACCGCCTGGTTGCGCGGCAGTCCGGACATGTTCTTGCGCCGGAACGCGAGCGGGTCCTGCCCGGCGGCTTCCGCCAGCTCGTCCATGAACGATTCGATGAACACCGCGTTCTGGTTGATGTTCACGCCGCGCCAGAAGCCCGGCGGCACGTGCGTGTTGCGCATCGCGTGGTCGATCAGCAGGTTCGGGATGTTGTAGCCGAACGAGTGCTCGCCGCTGTCCGCCAGGCCCTGGAAGGTGAGCGGGTCGCGGCCTTTCTGCTGCTCGACGACCGCCGGCCGCACCGCGGCCAGGATCGACTGTCCCGAGAGGCGGATATGGAGGCCGACCAGGTTGCCGCTGGCGTCGAGGCCGCCGGTCAGCTTGGCCTGCATGACCGGGTGGTAGCGCCCCTGCACCATGTCCTCTTCGCGCGACCACAGCAGCTTGACCGGCGTGCCGGGCATGGTCTTGGCGATCAGCACCGCCTGCGTGACGTAGTCCTGGAACGCGCCGCGCCGCCCGAAGCCGCCGCCGAGGTTGATCTTGTAGACGTCGCACTTCTCGGCCGGCAGGCCGGAGGCGGCCATCAGCGCCGCGAACGAAGCCTCGCCGTCCTGCGTCGGCACCCACACTTCCGCGCGCTCGGGAGTCCAGCGCGCGGTGGCGTTCATCGGCTCCATCGGCGCGTGGTTCTGGAACGGATACGAGTACACCGCCTCCACCTTCTTCACCGCGCTGGAGAGGCCAGCCTTGATGTCGCCGTTCTGGTTGCCGACGAAAGCCTGCTCTGCGCTGAGGCCGGCCTTCAGCATCTCGGCGATGCTCGCGCTCGAGACCTTGGCGTTCGGGCCTTCATCCCACTGGATCGGCAGCTGATCCAGCGCGGTCTTGGCCTGCCACCAGGTCTCGGCGACCACCGCGACCGCGGAATCGCCCACCGGCACGACCTTCTTCACGCCCTTCATGCTGGTGACGCGGCCGGCGTCGAAGCTCTTGATCTTGCCGCCGAACACCGGGCAGTCCTTGATCGCGGCGTTCACCATGCCGGGGAGCTTCAGGTCGAAGCCGTAGACCTGCTTGCCGGTGACCTTGTCGGCGGTGTCGAGCCGCGCGAGCGGCTTGCCGATCACCTTCCACTCCTTCGGATCCTTCAGCTTCACATCTTTCGGCTGCTCGAGCTTGGCGGCGGCTTGCGCCACCTTGCCGTAGGTCGTCTTGCGGCCCGAGGGCGTGTGCGTGATGACGCTGTTCGATACCGTGCACTCGGACGCCGGCACTTTCCACTGGTTGGCCGCGGCCTGGACCAGCATCACGCGCGCGGTGGCGCCGCCCATGCGCACGTAGTCGTGCGAAGTGCGGATGCCGCGGCTGCCGCCGGTCGAGTAGTCACCCCAGACGCGCTTGCGCTTGAGGTTCGTGCCCGGCGTCGGGTATTCGTAGGTGACCTTCTTCCAGTCGCACTCGAGCTCTTCGGCGACGAGCTGGGCGAGGCCGGTAATCGTGCCCTGGCCCATTTCCGAGCGCGCCATGCGGATGACGACGGTGTCGTTCGGCTGGATCACGACCCAGGCGTTGACTTCCGGCGCCGAGTCCTGTGCGCTCGCGATTTTGCCTGCGAACGGAATTTCGAAGCCGAGTGCCAAACCGCCGGTGACGGCGGCGGAGCTGACGATAAAGGAGCGACGGTTCATTTTCATGGTGTCCTCCCTCAGGCTTTCGCGTTGGCTGCGTCGTGGATCGCCGCGCGCACTTCCTGGAACGTCCCGCAGCGGCAGATGTTGGTGATCGCGGCGTCGATGTCCGCGTCGGTGGGCTTGGGCTTCTGCGCAAGCAGCGCCGCGGCGGCCATGATCATGCCGCACTGGCAGTAGCCGCATTGCGGCACCTCGTTCTTGATCCAGGCCTGCTGCACCTTGTGCAGCTTGTTGCCGCTCGCCAGGCCTTCGATCGTGGTGATCTTCGCGCCGGCGGCTGCGCTCACCGGCATCACGCAGGAGCGCACCGGTGCGCCGTTGACGTGCACGGTGCAGGCGCCGCACTGCGCCATCCCGCAGCCGTATTTCGTTCCGGTCAGTCCGACTTGCTCACGGATCACCCATAGCAACGGGGTGTTCGGATCGACGTCGACTTCGTGAGACTTCCCATTGATCGTCAAGCGCATGCTGCCTCCTCCCAGTGGAATCGATACGCGGTGAGCTACTCTAGTCCCGCGGGGAGAGCGGCGGCAAGCGTTACGCGACGATCACCAGGAGCGTGACGAAGACCAGTCCGACGGAATAAAGCCAATAGTCGTGTGTTCCCATGCCGGCATCGTCGCGCCGGCAGCGCACCGCTCGATTTCAGCCGCCGGGCGTTCGATTGCGGATGAAATCAACGAACCCGGCCAGGTATTTGCGCAACTGGGCGCGGATCGCCTCGTCGGTCAGCTCGCCGGCGGCATTGAAAACATTACCGGCGCGCGAAACCTGCAGCCGGCCGCCAAACCAGGACCGTGTTCCGAGCGTGCGCAGCACCGGCAACCAGCCGTTCTGCGCCAGGATGGTGCCGAAACCGCCGGGAGAGGCGCCAATCACCCCGACCGGGCGGTCTCCGAACACCTTGGCGATGTCAGCGGACGGCCGGGACAGCCAGTCGATCGCGTTCTTGAACACCCCGGGGATGCCGTTGTTGTATTCCGGCGTCACCAGCAGCAATCCGTCGGCCGCCACGATCTTGTCTTTCAGCGCCTGGACCGCGGGCGGGATGCCTTGCGCGGCCTCCAGGTCGCCGTCGTAAAGCGGTATGCCTTTGATCGATTCGGCCTCGAGCGTCGCCCCGTCGGGCATCAGCCCCACGGCAGCTCGCAGCAGCGCGGTGTTGTACGACCCCTTCCGCAGGCTGCCCGAGATGCCCAAAACCCTCATTCCGGCGTGACGTAAGCGGCGGTGATGCCGCCGTCGACCAGGAAGTCGGTGCCGGTGATGTAGGAGGAGTCGTCGGAGGCGAGGAACAGCGCCGCCTTGGCGATCTCCTCGGCCTCGCCGAAGCGCCCCATTGGAACGTGGACCAGGCGACGCTGCTTCTTGGCTTCGGTGTTGAGGAACGCCATCAGCAGCTCGGTTTTCAGCGGCCCGGGGCAGAGCGCGTTGACGCGGATGTTCTGCCGGGCGTGGATCACGGCGAGCTCGCGCGTCATCGCCAGCACTGCGCCCTTGCTCGCGGTGTAGGCAACCTGCGGCGTGGCGGCGCCCAGGCGCGCGACGAATGACGCGGTGTTGATGATCGAGCCGCCGCCCGCGCGCTTGAGCGCCGGGATGCCGTACTTGCAGCCGAGGAATACGCCCTTCGCGTTGATGTCGAGCGTGAGATCCCAGATCTCTTCCGGCGTCGACATAGCGTCGTCGTCTTTGCTGTGCATGATCCCGGCGTTGTTGAACATCACGTTCAGCTTGCCGAATTTCTTCTCCGCCTCGGCGACCATGCGCTCGCAGTCCGCGGCCTTGGATACGTCGGCCTTCACCGCGATGGCGTTTTTCACCTTCCTGGCGGCGTCCTGAGCGGCCTGTTCGTTCACATCCACAGCGACGATCGAGGCGCCTTCCTTGGCAAACAGAAGGACGGTTTGAAGACCGATGCCGCTTCCCGCGCCCGTGATGAGCGCGACTTTGTCTTTTAGTCTCATATCCTCTCGAAGTATCTGCGGCGCTCCCAATCGGTCACCGCTTTGTCGAAGGCCGCTGCCTCGGTGCGGTAGAAGTGACTGTAATGCTCCACGACTTCCGCGCCAAAAGCGGCCTTCACGAATTTGCTGTTCTCGAAAGTTTCCAACGCCTGGCTGAGCGTGTACGGCACGCGCGGCAGGTTGCGCGCCTGGTAGATGTCGCCGACGAACACTTCCGGCGGCTTGATCTTGTTCTTGATGCCGTCGAGGCCCGAGGCGAGCGAGGCGGCGAGGGCGAGGTAGGGGTTGCAGTCGGCGCCGGGGATGCGGCACTCGATGCGCAGGCTCTGGCCGCTTCCCACCACGCGAAAACCCGCGGTGCGGTTGTCCATGCTCCAGGCCATGCGCGTCGGCGCCCACGAGCCGTCGACGTAGCGCTTGTAGGAGTTCACCGTCGGCGCGTAGAACACCATCACGTCGGGCACGTGCGCGATCCAGCCGCCGAGGAAATGCTTGAAGGTGTCGGACTGGCCGGCGAACGCGTTCTTCTTGTCGCGCCACAGGCTGAAGTGGATGTGGCAGCTCGAGCCGGCGCCGTCGGCGGCGAACTTGGCCATGAAGGTAACGCTCATGCCCATGCTCTCGGCGATCTCCTTCAGCGCCTGCTTGAAAATCGCGTGGCGGTCGGCCATGTCGAGCACCTCGGCGTAGCGAATGTTGAGCTCGTGCTGGCCTTTGCCCCATTCGCCCTTGGAGGTCTCCACCGGCACGCCCGAGTTCTTCAGGTGGCGGCGTGCCGCCGCGTGGAAGCCCTCGGTGCGGGTGCCCTGCAGGATGTGGTAGTCCTCGAGGTACCAGCCGGCGGGCTCGAGGTTGCGGTAGTCGAGCTGCGCCGCCTGGCGGAAGGTGTTGGTAAAGAGGTAGTGCTCGAGCTCGGTGGCGGCATAGCCGGTGTACCCCGCCTTCTTTGCCGCGTCGACCTGCCGGCGCAGGATCGAGCGGGGCGCCACCGCGACGTAGTCGTGCGTCTTCTCGCTCTTGACGTCGCAGAGGACGAACGCGGTCTTTTCGAGCCAGGTCGCGATGCGCAGCGTATCCATGTCGGCGACCATGTGGACGTCGCCGTAGCCGAGCTCCCAGTTGGCGAACTGGTAGCCCGGGACCGGCTCCATCTCCATGTCGACCGTGAGCAGGTAGTCGCAGGCGTGGCCGCCGCCCTCCGCGACCTCGTCGACGAACATCTCGGCGTCGAAGCGCTTGCCCATCAGGCGGCCGTAATGGTCGGTGAAGCCGGCGAGCACGGTCTCGATCTCGCCTTTCTTCACCATCCCCTTGAGCTGCTCCAGCGTGAGCATGCCTCTCTTATTCATCGTTCTTCTTTCTGAAGAGCACGAACACTTTGCCGATGTGCTGGACCGCCTCGGCGCCGGTTTTTTGCGCGATCTCCCCGAACGCTTCATCGCGGGCATCGCGCTCCAGGCTCGCGGCCCTTACCTTGATCAACTCGTGGGCGCGCAGCGCGCGGTCGACCTCCGCGATCACCTCTTCGGTGAGCCCCTTCGCGCCGATGTGAACAACCGGATCGAGCTTGTGGGCTTTCGCCTTCAGCGCCTTGCGTTCCGCGGGGGTCAGCATGAATGAATCAGCGAATCTAATGTCAAAATGAGCACCTTGCTACCCCCTGATTTTCATCCCATCCTGCAGCAGTGGTGGGCGAGCCGCTTTGCCGAGCCCACGCCCGCTCAGATCGAAGGCTGACGCTCAATCCGCCAGGACCGACATACGCTCATCGCCGCGCCCACCGGGTCCGACAAGACGCTCGCCGCGTTCCTGACCTCGATCGATCAGTTGTTCCGTGAAGGCCTGGAGCACGGGCTGCCGGACGAAGTGCGGGTCATCTACGTCTCGCCCCTCAAGGCGCTATCGGCGGACATCCACAAGAACCTCGCCGTGCCGCGGCGGGAGATCCACGCGCTCCAGCCGGTCAAGATCACCGCCGCGGTGCGCAGCAGCGACACCCCGCAGACCGAGCGCGCAGCCATGCTGCGCACACCGCCGCACATCCTGGTGACTACACCGGAGTCCCTGTATCTCCTGCTCACCGCCGAACGCTCGCGCGCGATGCTGAAAACCGCGCGGGTGGTGATCGTCGACGAGATCCACGCGGTGCTGCAGTCGCGCCGGGGCGCGCATCTGGCGCTGTCGCTCGAGCGCCTGGACCATGTCTGCGGACGCAAGCTGCAGCGCATCGGGCTTTCCGCGACACAAAAGCCGATCGAGGAAGTGGCGCGCTTCCTCACGAGCGAAGAATGCTCCATCGTCGACAAGGGCCACAAGCGCCAGGTCGATCTGGCGGTGGAGGTGCCGAGCTCACCGCTCGAAGCGGTGATGTCGCACGAGGTGTGGAAGGAGATCTACGACCGGCTGGTGGCGCTGGTGGAGTCGCACCGCACCACGCTGATCACTGTCAACACGCGGCGCCTCGCCGAGCGCATGGCGCACCAGCTCTCCGAGCGGCTCGGTGCCGAGAACGTCGCCGCCCACCACGGCAGCCTCGCGAAGGAAGCGCGGCTCGAGGCCGAGGAAAAACTCCGGGACGGAAAGCTGAAAGTCCTGGTGGCCACCGCGTCGCTCGAGCTCGGCATCGACATCGGCCACGTCGACCTCGTGTGCCAGATTTCGTCGCCGCATCGGATCGCGACCTTCCTGCAGCGCGTCGGCCGTTCCGGCCACACCATCAAGGGCGTGCCGAAGGGCCGCATCTTCCCGCTGACGCGCGACGACCTGATCGAATGCGCGGCGATGGTGCGCGCGGTGCATGACGGCGTGCTCGACCGCGTGGCGGTTCCGGACAAGCCGCTCGACGTGCTCGCGCAGCAGATCGTCGCCGAGTCGGCGGCGGAAACGGAATGGGACGACAAGGCGCTGTTCGAGCTGTTCAAGGGCGCCTATCCGTATCGCAACCTGACCAAGGAAGAGTTCGACGAGGTCGTCGAGATGCTCGCGCGTGGCTACGCCACTCGGCGCGGACGGCGCGGAGCACTGGTTCACTATGACAGTCTCAACAGGAAGATTCGTGCTCGCAAGGGCTCGCGCCTCAGCGCGATCGTCAACGGCGGCGCGATCCCGGAAGTGTTCGATTACCGCGTGCTGCTCGAGCCCGAAGGGCATTTCATCGGCACGCTGAACGAGGATTTCGCGATCGAATCGCTGCCGGGCGACGTGTTCCAGCTCGGCAACACTTCCTGGCGCATCCTGCGCATCGGCAACGGCACGGTGCGCGTCGCCGACGCGCAGGGCCAGCCGCCCTCGATGCCGTTCTGGCTCGGCGAGGCGCCGGCGCGCAGCGAGGAGATGAGCGTCGCGGTGTCGCAGCTGCGCGCGGCGGTGGATTTCGAGCTGCCGGGACCGGATGAGCCGCGCAGGGACGGCGAGCTTCAACCGGCCATCGATTTTCTGGTTCGAGAATATGCACTGAGCACGCCGGCTGCCGAGCAGATTGCGACCTACCTGGGAGAAGCCAAGCGCAGCCTGGGCATGGTGCCGACCGCGGACACCGTGGCGCTGGAGCGCTTCTTCGACGAATCCGGCGGCATGCAGCTGGTGCTGCACGCGCCCTTCGGCAGCCGCGTCAACCGCGCCTGGGGCCTCGCGCTGCGCAAGAAGTTCTGCCAGGGCTTCAATTTCGAGCTGCAGGCGGCGGCGACCGAGGAGGGCATCATCCTCTCGCTCGGCGAGACCCATTCGTTCCCGCTGGAGGAGGTGCTGCGCTACCTGCATCCGAACACCGTGCGCGAGACACTGGTGCAGGCAATCCTGCAGTCGCCGATCTTCGAGACGCGCTGGCGCTGGAGCACCACGCTCGCGCTCGCCGTGCCGCGCAACCGCGGCGGTGCGCGCATTCCGAACCAGCTGCAGCGCATGTACGCCGAGGACCTGCTGCAGGCGGTGTTCCCCGACGCGGTGGCATGCCAGGACAACATCCAGGGCGCGCGCGAAATCCCGGACCATCCGCTGGTGAACCAGGCCTTGCGCGACTCGCTGGAGGAAGCGGTCGACGCCAAGGGTCTCGAAGCGGTACTGACTCGCCTGGTGAACGGCGAGATCGGCTTCGTCGCGCGCGACACGCCCGAGCCGTCGGTGCTCAGCCACGAGCTGCTCAATTCGGCGGTCTATACGTTCCTCGATGACGCACCGCTGGAAGAGCGCCGTACGCGCGCGGTGTACACGCGGCGCGCAACCGAAGTGCGCAACGCCGACGACCTCGGCGCGCTGGATCCGGCGGCGATCGAGCGCGTGCGCCAGGAAGCGTGGCCGGTCGCCAATACCGCCGACGAGATGTACGACGCACTGATGGTCGCCGGGTACATAAAGGAGAGGGAGCTGGCGCCGCACTGGCCCGCCCTGATCGGCGAATTGGGCGCGCGCGCAGTGCAGAAGGGAAATGCCTGGTTCGCCCTGGAGCGCAAGGACGACGACCCGCTCGAGATCCTGGCGAGCCGGCTCGAAGTTCTTGGCCCGGTCGGCGCGCACCAACTGGATATCCCGGAGGCGGAAACGGCACTGGTGGCGCTGGAAGGCCAGGGACGTGTTCTGCGCGGCCGATTCACTCCTGAATCGAAAGACATCGAGTGGTGCGACCGCCGCCTGCTCGCGCGCATCCACCGCTATACGCTGAACAAGCTGCGCGCCGAAATCGAGCCGGTTTCCGCCGCCGATTTCATGCGCTTCCTGCTGCACTGGCAACACGTCGCCGGCGAAGACCAGGTCAAGGGCGCCGATGGCCTGATGGCGGTGGTCGAGCAGCTCGAGGGCTTCGAGCTCGCGGCCGCGGCCTGGGAAAACGATGTGCTGCCGGCACGCGTCGCCGACTACGAGCCCGAGCAGATCGACCGCCTGTGCCTGAGCGGCCGCGTGGCATGGGGCCGCCTTACGCCGGGCTCGAAGGCGCCGCTGCGCAGCTCGCCAATCGCGGTGATTCCGCGCGAGCACCTCGCACAGTGGGGCGTCGAGGCGGACCCGTCGATGGAGCTGTCGTCCGAGGCGAAGGCGGTGCGCGAAGCGCTCGAGAAACGCGGCGCCTCGTTCTTCCACGAATTGACGGCAAGTACCAGCCTCCTGCCGAGCTTCGTGGAGCGAGGCCTCGCCGAGCTGGCGGGCGCCGGCATTGCGACCGCGGACAGTTTCGCCGGCTTGCGTGCACTCCTCGCGCCGCAGGAGAAGCGCAAGGCTCTGGTCGAGACGGCGGGCCGCTGGTCGCTGCTGAAGCCGGTGCACAACGATGACGTGGAAGCGATCGCGCGGGCGCTGCTGAAGCGCTATGGCGTGGTGTTCCGCGTGCTGCTGCAGCGCGAATCGCATCTGCCGCCGTGGCGCGACCTGGTGCGCGTGTACCGCCGCCTGGAAGCGCGCGGCGAGATCCGCGGCGGTCGCTTCGTCGCCGGCTTCGGCGGCGAGCAGTTCGCCGCGTCCGACGCGGTCGGCCGGCTGCGCGCGATACGCAAGAGCGAAAAAACCGGCGAGCTCGTGGTGCTGAGCGCCGCCGACCCGCTGAATCTCGTCGGCATCCTCACGCCCGAAGCGCGCGTCGCCGCGATCTATCGCAGCCGCATCCTGTTCCAGGACGGTTTGCCGATCGCTGCCGTGGAGGCCGGGCAGGTCCGGGTTCTCGCAAAATCGAACCTCGAAGAGCCGCAGATGAGAACGCTGCTCGCGCGGCGCTCGCTGCGCCATCCGCTGCGTTCGCACCTGCGCACGCCGACGCCGCGCGAAGCGACGCGCCTCGTCACCGCCCGGGAACGCCTCAAGGCGTTTCGGTTGTAACCGGGCCGCGCGGTGCGGAAACCGTTCCGCTATGGCGCCTGCGCAGACTGCAGGGGTGGAACAACTTCGCAAATTCAGCCCGTACCTGATGATCGAGCTGCTTCTGCCGGGCGGCACCCTGATCGCGCTGCTGCTTTGGCTGTACCGGCGTAAATTCGCGGGCCATGGCCAAGTCGAGCAAGGAGTGGCTGCGCCGGCACGTCAGTGACCATTACGTCCAAAAGGCGCGCAAGGAGGGCTACCGCTCGCGCGCTGCCTACAAGCTGATCGAGCTCGACGAGAAGGAGAAGCTGTTCCGCGCGGGACAAACGGTGCTCGATCTTGGTGCGGCGCCCGGCGGCTGGTCGCAGGTTGCGGTCCAGAAGGTGAAGCCTGGCGGGCAAGTGATTGCCATTGATGTGCTCGAAATGGCCCCCATCTCCGGGGTGACGATCCTTAGAGGAGACTTCCGCACCGTTTCGATCGAAAACCCCGTCGATGTCGTCCTGTGCGACGTGTCGCCCAACCTGTCGGGAATACCCAACGTAGACCAGGCGCGGTTACTCGAACTCGCGCTCGCCGCGATCGAACTCTGCGCCAAGGTACTGAAGCGCGACGGCGTTTTCGTTGTCAAAGCCTTTCACGGCGAGGCGTTCGACGAATTGCGCGAGCGCCTCAACATGATCTTTCGCAAGGTAAAAGTCGTAAAACCATCCGCCTCCCGGGGTGAATCGGCAGAGACCTACGCGGTGGCACGTGGATTGCGCCCCCTGTAAGATGGTTTTTTAGTGAAGGAGCAACGGTTTTGAACAACATGCTCAAGAACTTGGTCATCTGGCTGGTCATTGGACTGGTGCTGATGACCGTGTTCAACCAGTTCAATACCCGCCAGCAGACCCAGGCGGTCATGGACTACTCCCAGTTCATCGAGGAGGTGAAGCAGGGACGCATCACCGAAGTCCAGATCGAGGGCCGTAACCTCAAGGCCCGCACCCAGGAAGGCAAGGTCGTCACCAGCTACTCGCCGGGCGACCTCTGGCTGGTCACCGACCTGCTCAAGTACGGCGTCAAGATCAAGGCCAAGCCGGAAGAGGAGCCTTCGCTCCTCATGAACATCTTCGTGTCGTGGTTCCCGATGCTGCTGCTGATCGGCGTGTGGATCTTCTTCATGCGCCAGATGCAGGGCGGCGGACGCGGCGGCGCGTTCTCGTTCGGCAAGTCGCGCGCGCGGATGCTCGACGAATCGACCAATACGGTCACGTTCGCCGACGTCGCGGGCTGCGAAGAGGCGAAAGAGGAGGTCGCGGAGCTGGTCGACTTCCTGCGCGATCCGTCCAAGTTCCAGAAGCTCGGCGGCCGCATCCCGCGCGGCGTGCTGATGGTCGGCGCCCCCGGCACCGGCAAGACGCTGCTCGCGCGCGCCATCGCGGGCGAAGCCAAGGTTCCGTTCTTCTCCATCTCCGGCTCCGACTTCGTCGAGATGTTCGTCGGCGTCGGCGCGGCGCGCGTGCGCGACATGTTCGAGCAGGCGAAGAAGCACGCGCCCTGCATCGTGTTCATCGACGAGATCGACGCGGTCGGCCGCCAGCGCGGCGCGGGCCTCGGCGGCGGCAACGACGAGCGCGAGCAGACCCTGAACCAGCTGCTGGTCGAGATGGACGGCTTCGAGGCGACGATGGGCGTGATCGTGATCGCCGCCACCAACCGGCCCGACGTGCTCGACCCGGCGCTGCTGCGCCCGGGCCGCTTCGACCGTCAGGTCGTCGTGCCGCTGCCCGACATCCGCGGCCGCGAGGAAATTCTCAAGGTCCATATGCGCAAGGTTCCGCTTGCGCCGGACGTCAAGCCGGACATCATCGCGCGCGGCACCCCCGGCTTCTCCGGGGCCGACCTCGCAAACCTGGTGAACGAAGCGGCGCTGTTCGCGGCGCGCGGCAACAAGCGCCTGGTCGACATGGACGACTTCGAGCGCGCCAAGGACAAGATCATCATGGGCGCCGAGCGCCGCTCGATGGTGATGCCCGAGGAAGAGCGTCGCAACACCGCGTACCATGAGTCCGGCCACACCATCGTGGCGCGCATGCTTCCCAAGACCGACCCGGTGCACAAGGTCACGGTGATCCCGCGCGGCCGCGCGCTCGGCGTGACCATGCAGCTGCCGACGGAAGACCGTTACAGCCAGGACCGCGAGCGGCTGCTCAGCATGATCGCGGTGCTGTTCGGCGGCCGCATCGCCGAAGAGCTGTTCATGAACCAGATGACCACCGGCGCCTCGAACGACTTCGAGCGCGCCACCGAGATCGCGCGCCGCATGGTCACGCAGTGGGGCATGTCGGACGAGCTCGGCACCATGGTCTACGGCGAGAACGAGGGCGAAGTGTTCCTCGGCCGCTCGGTCACCACGCACAAGAGCGTGTCCGAGGCGACCATGCAGAAGGTCGACGCCGAGATCCGCCGCATCATCGATCAGCAGTACCGCGTCGCGCGCAAGATCCTCGAGGAAAACCGCGACAAGGTCGAGGTGATGGCCAAGGCCCTGCTCGAGTACGAGACGCTCGACGCCGACCAGATCGGCGACATCATGTCCGGCAAGCCGCCGCGCCCGCCGAAGCCGAGCGGCTCGCAAAGCGCGGCCAAGCCGCCGGCCAGCGATGGCGGCACCGAGGGTGCGACCGCACCTGCTCCGACCGCTTAAGAGGCTTCGTTGCGGGAGGTTCGAGCTTTCGCTCGAGCGTCCCCTCATCATGGGCGTGGTCAACGTCACGCCCGATTCCTTTTCCGACGGCGGCCGCTTCTTCAAGACCAAGCTCGCGATCGCGCACGCGCGCAAGCTGGCAAGGGAGGGCGCCGACATCATCGACATCGGCGGCGAATCCACCCGGCCGGGCGCCGCGCCGGTGTCCGAGCAGGAGGAGATGGAGCGCGTCCTGCCCGTGTTGAAGGAGATCGCCGATCTCTGCGTCTCGGTCGACACCCGCCGCCCGGTCGTGATGAGCGCGGCGCTCGAAGCCGGCGCCTCGATGATCAATGACGTGGACGCGCTTTCCGCGCCCGGCGCACTGGAAGCGGTGGCGAAAAGCGCGTGCGCCGTGTGCCTGATGCACAAGAAAGGCGACCCGGCCACGATGCAGCAGGACCCGCACTACGACGACGTCGTGGGCGAAGTAAAAGCCTTTCTGAAAGAACGCGTTAACGCGGCGCAGGGCGCCGGCATCGGGCCCGAGCGGATCACGGTCGACCCCGGCTTCGGCTTCGGCAAGACGGTCGAGCACAACCTCGAGCTGTTGCGCCGGCTGTCGGCGCTCTCCGAGTTCCCGCTGGTGGCGGGCCTGTCGCGCAAATCCACCCTGGGCAAGCTCACCGGACGCCCGGTGGACGAGCGCCTCGCCGGCAGCCTCGCCATGGCTTTGCTCGCGTTGCAGGGCGGCGCGACAATACTGCGGGTCCACGACGTGAAAGAGACGCGCGACGTGATCGCGGTGTGGCAGGCTTTTCGACAATGAGCCGCAAGCATTTCGGCACCGACGGCGTGCGCGGCACGGTCGGGCAGAGCCCGATGACGCCGGACTTCGTGCTGCGGCTGGGTTACGCGGCTGGAAAAGTGCTGCTTGAAAAGAATGCGCACCCCGCGGTCCTGATCGGCAAGGACACGCGCATCTCGGGCTACATGCTGGAGTCGGCGCTCGAGGCGGGATTCTCCGCGGCGGGCGTCGACGTGCATATGTGCGGGCCGATGCCCACGCCCGCCGTCGCCTATCTCACGCGCGCGCTGCGCCTCACCGCCGGCGTGGTGATCAGCGCTTCGCACAATCCGTACCCCGACAACGGCATCAAGTTCTTCTCGGGCGACGGCTTCAAGCTGCCCGATGCCACCGAGGCGGCGATCGAAGCGGCGATGGAGCAGCCGATGGGCTGCAACCCGGCGTCGAAGCTCGGCAAGGTGTGGCGCGTCGACGATGCGCCCGGCCGCTACATCGAATTCTGCAAGTCGACCTTTCCCTCGCAGCTCGACTTGAGGGGAATGAAGATCGTGGTCGATTGCGCCAACGGCGCCGCCTACCACGTCGCGCCTCACGTATTCCACGAGCTCGGCGCCGACGTGGTGTCGATCGGCGCCAAGCCCGACGGCTTCAACATCAACGAGCAGGTCGGCGCGACCGCGCCGGCGGCGCTGAAAAAAGAGGTTCTTTCGCAAAAAGCGAATCTGGGAATAGCCCTCGACGGCGACGCCGATCGCGTGCTGATCGTCGACCATGCCGGGCGCGCCTACGACGGCGACGAGCTGCTATTCGCGGTCGCCAGGCACCGCAGCGGCAAGGAGAAGATCGCGGGCGTCGCCGGCACGCTGATGACCAACTTCGCGTTCGAGAAGGCGATGGCCAGGCTCGGCATCGGCTTCGCGCGCGCCAAGGTGGGCGACCGCTACGTGCTGGAACTGCTGCGCGAGAAGGGCTGGCTGCTGGGCGGCGAAAACTCCGGCCACCTGATCTGCCTCGACAAGCACACCACCGGCGACGGCATCGTCTCCGCGCTGCAGGTGCTGGAAGCGGTGCGCGAGTCGGGCCGCTCGCTCGCCGAGCTCACCGCCGACCTGGTGATGTTCCCGCAGGTGCTGCTCAACGTGAAAATACCGCGCGATTTCCAGTGGGAAAAACATGAAGGGATAAAAAAAGCACAGCGCACCGCCGAGCAAATGCTCAACGGCAAGGGCCGCGTGCTGCTGCGTCCTTCGGGCACCGAGCCGGTGTTGCGCGTGATGGTGGAGGGAGAACCCCGGGAAGCCATCGAGTCGGCGGCGAAGAGCATCGCCGATGCCGTGAAGCACGCCGCGCGCTGATTACCAAGCCAGCGCATGTCGTCATTGCCCTGGGGTCGGCGCAGACCCTGGCTTGGGGCTCCACCTACTACCTGCCGGCGATCCTGGCGAACGCCATGGCCGCCGAGCTCGGGATCGCGACGGCGTGGATTTTCACCGCGTTCTCCGCCGGCTTGCTGGTGTCGGCGTTCCTCGGTCCCACCGCCGGGCGCCTGATCGATCTGCACGGCGGCCGTCGCGTGCTGCCGGTTTCGAACGTGGTGATGGCGGCGGGCCTCGCGCTATTGGGTTTTTCCCAAGGATTGCTTTCTCTCTTTGCAGCATGGCTCGTCATTGGAGTCGGCACGAGCGCCGGGCTGTACGAGGCCGCGTTCGCGACGCTGGCTGGAATCTATGGCCGCGACGCGCGGCGCGCGATCACCGGCATCACCCTCATCGCCGGATTCGCCAGCACGGTGTGCTGGCCGCTTTCCGCCTACATGGACGTCACCATCGGCTGGCGCGCCACCTGTTTCGTCTGGGCGGCGGCGCATCTGGTGATCGGCCTGCCACTCAACCTTTCGCTTCCCGCTGGCCAGACCATTCAGAAGAAAAGCGAACCGACGGGCGCTGAAGCGCCGCAGGGCCGGCTGCTCGTCATGGCGGGCCTGGCGTTCGTGTTCGCCGCCGCCTGGTTCTGCAGCACGGCGATGGCCGCGCATCTGCCGCGCGTGCTGCAGGAGTCGGGTGCGAGCCTGGCTGCCGCGGTGGCGGCGGCCGCGCTGGTCGGGCCGGCGCAGGTGGGCGCGCGCGTGCTCGAGTTCTGGCTCATGCGCCACGTGCATCCCATCGTCTCGGCGCGCATCGCCTCGCTCGCGCACCCGCTCGGCGCCGCAGGGCTGATCGCGGTCGGCGCGCCCGCGGCGTCACCCTTCGCGGTGATCCACGGCGCGGGAAATGGCGTCATGACCATCGCCAGCGGCGCGCTGCCGCTCGCGCTGTTCGGCGCGGGCGGCTTCGGCCTGCGGCAGGGACTGCTGATGGCGCCGGCGCGCGTGGTATCTGCGAGCGCTCCGTTCGTGTTCGACCTGCTGCTCGCGCGCTACGGGACCGCGTCGCTCACGGTAACTGCAGGATTGGGTATCGCGGCCTTCGTGGTGCTGATGGTGCTTCCGGTAAGGAAGACCTAGGGATCGCCCGACGGGCCTGCCGACACCGGCGGGCTATGTCGCCCACTCGGCTGCCCGGCAGCCCTTCGGAACGAGCCTTCAGGTTAGAGCAGCCGGGCCCCGGGCTCCAGGGAAAACGCCACAGATTTGACCCAGGCTAACGTTTGCCTCGGAGGCGGAGTTGCCGCGCCAGGCGACGATCTGGTCCGGGCGGATGA
>Ga0207681_10001164_pt1 | contig 16982 bp, 14 predicted proteins | sample KBSS53metaG_FD_184324 | JGI IMG/M metagenome (GOLD analysis project Ga0207681, IMG submission 184324) | Switchgrass rhizosphere microbial communities from Kellogg Biological Station, Michigan, USA - KBS S5-3 metaG (SPAdes) (version 2) | ecosystem: Host-associated > Plants > Roots > Rhizosphere... | reverse complement strand
GGACTTCGGCGTCGAAGTGCGCGTCGTCGCCGCCTCGCCCGGGCCGGTGATCACGCGCTACGAGATCGAGCCGGCGCTCGGCGTCAAGGGCGCGCAGGTCGTGAGCCTGGCCAAGGACCTCGCGCGCTCGCTCGGCCTGGTCTCGATCCGCGTCGTCGAGACGATCCCCGGCAAGACGACGATGGCGCTCGAGCTGCCCAACGCCAAGCGGCAGATGATCCGCCTCTCCGAGGTGCTCGGCTCGCAGGCGTACGCCGATTCCGGCTCGCAGCTGACGATCGGCCTCGGCAAGGACATCGTCGGCTTGCCCGTCGTCGCCGACTTGCAGAAGATGCCGCACTGCCTGGTCGCGGGAACGACCGGCGCGGGCAAGTCGGTCGGCATCAACGCGATGATCCTGTCGCTGCTCTACAAGGCCGAGGCGCGCGACGTGCGCTTGCTGCTGATCGATCCGAAGATGCTCGAGATGAGCGTCTACGAAGGCATCCCGCACCTGCTCTGTCCGGTGGTCACCGACATGAAGCAGGCCGCCAACGCGCTCAACTGGGGCGTCGGTGAGATGGAGCGGCGCTACAAGCTGATGAGCAAGCTGGGCGTCCGCAACGTCGCCAGCTACAACAAGAAGCTCGCCGAGGCGGCCGAGAGGGGCGAGCCGATGCCCAATCCGTTCAGCCTGACGCCCGACAACCCCGAGCCGCTCGAGCGGCTGCCGTTCATCGTCGTCGTCATCGACGAGCTCGCCGACCTGATGATGGTCGTCGGCAAGAAGATCGAGGAGCTGATCGCCCGTCTCGCTCAGAAGGCGCGCGCCTCGGGCGTGCACTTGATCCTGGCGACGCAGCGGCCGAGCGTCGACGTCATCACCGGCCTGATCAAGGCGAACATCCCGACGCGCCTGTCGTTCCAGGTCTCGAGCAAGATCGACTCGCGCACGATCCTCGACCAGATGGGCGCCGAGGCGCTGCTCGGCATGGGCGACATGCTCTACCTGCCGTCGGGAACCGGGGCGCCGATCCGCGTCCACGGCGCGTTCGTCAGCGACGAGGAAGTCCATCGCGTCGTCGCCTACCTCAAGAGCCAGGGCGAGCCGAACTACATCGAAGGCATCCTCGAGGGCGGCGTCCTCGACGAAGGCGGCGACGGCGCCGGCGACCTCGGCCCCGGCAATGGCGAGAACGACCCGATGTACGACCAGGCGGTCGGCATCGTCCTGCAGCACCGGCGCGCCTCGATCTCGCTCGTCCAGCGCCACCTGCGCATCGGCTACAACCGGGCGGCGCGATTGCTGGAACAAATGGAGAAATCCGGCCTCGTAACCAGCATGGCAACGAACGGCAACCGCGACATCCTCGTCCCGGCACGGGCGGAATGAGACGCGCCCTGCGGCTGGGCCTGGCGCTGGCGGCGACGCTGGCGGCGCCGCTGGCGAGCGCGGCCGATCCGGTCGAGACCCTGCGCAGCTTCGTGCGCGACGTCAAGAGCGGCCACGCCGAGTTCAGCCAGACCGTCACGTCGCCCGATGGCGCGAAGAAGAAGTCGTCTTCGGGCAGCTTCGACTTCGCGCGCCCGAACCGATTCCGTTTCGCCTATGCCAAGCCGTTCGAGCAGACGATCGTCGGCGACGGCGAGAAGGTCTGGATCTACGACGCCGACCTGAACCAGGTCAGCTCGAGGAAGCTCGGCCAGGCACTCGGTGCGACACCGGCCGCGCTGCTCGCCGGCGGCTCGCTCGAGCGCGACTTCGATCTCGCCAACCTGCCCGCGAAGGACGGTCTCGAGTGGGCCGAGGCCAAGCCCAAGGCCAAGGACGGAGCGTTCCAGGCGGTGCGAGTCGGCTTCAAGGGCAGCGAGCTCGCCGCGCTCGAGATCATCGACAGCTTCGGGCAGAAGTCGCTGCTTCGCTTCAACGCGTTCGCCGCCAACGTACCGGTCAGCGCCGAAAACTTCCGCTTCAAGGTGCCGCCGGGCGCCGACGTCATCGAGCAGTAGGGCGGTCGGCGCCGATCGCCTCGCGCAGCGCAGCGAGCTCCTTCCACAGCCTGGAGTCCGGGTCGATCCCCAGGTCTTCGGCAACGGTGTTCGCCTCGTCGAGCGAGCGCTGGGCGCGCTCCGGCTCGCCGGCGCCAAGCTCGAGTCTGCCGCGCAGGCAGAGCAGGCTCACCAGCGCGAGCTTCTGGTCGACGGCGCGAAGATGCGTTTCCCCTTGCGCCACGAGAGCACGAGCCTCCTCGCCCCGGCCTTGCCGCGCCAAAAGATCGGCGAGTTGCGCGAGCACTTCGCCCTCGGAGCGACGATTGCCGACGGCGCGATGGATGGCGAGCGCCTGGTCGTAGTGCACGCGCGCCGCGTCGAGCCGTCCGTGTTCGCTTTCGAGCGCGCCCAGGTGACCGAGGATGACGCCCTCATGGCGTCGGTTGCCTGCATCCTGGGCGATCGCGAGAGCCGCCAGGAAGTTGCTTCGCGCGTCCCCGACACGACCCTCGCTCTGGTCGAGGAGGGCGATGTTGGTGAGCGTCTGGCTTTCCTCGACTCGCTCTCCGGTGTCGCGATGAATGGCGAGCGCAGCCTCCGATTGCTCGCGCCCCGGGCCGAGGCGGCCTTGCTCGAAGTTCAGCGACCCGAGGTTGCCGAGCACGAGCCCTTCCTGGCGGCGATCTCCGAGCTCGCGGCTGAGCGCGAGCGCGCTCTCGAAATGGGTACGCGCGTCGTCGAAGCGTCCCTGCTCGGCGTGGACGATCGCCAGGCTGTTCAGCACCTTGGCCTGGGCGTCGCCGTCGCCGAGCTCGCGGTCGATCGCGAGCGCGCGCTCGTAGGTCGCGCGCGCTTCCCGCATCGCGCCGGTCTGGCGCAGGATGACGCCGAGCTCGAAGAAGGCGACGCCGTCGCTCTGCCCGAGCGCGTTGCTCAGCGCCAGAGCCTGCTCGGCATGGCGGCGCGCCTCGTCCATGCGTCCCCGTTGCCGCTCGGCATTGGCGAGCCGGCTGAGCACCTCGGCTTCGCGCGCGGGTTCGTTCACCGATCGCACGAGGGCGAGGGCGCGCTCGAGTGCCGCGCACGCCTTCTCGAGCCGACCGGCGGCGACGCTGGCGCGCCCGATCACGGTCAACGCTGCCGCGCGCAGAGTCGGGTCGAGCTGCTGCAGGCCGTCGACGCGGGCGCCGAGATCGATCGCAAGATCGAAGGGGCCTTGGGTCATGACGGCTTCCCAGACAGCGCGCAACGTCGCGACCGCGATCTCGCTCTGCCCGGTCGCGACGGCGCGCTGGCACGCCGCGACGAGATTGCCGAGCTCCAAGGTCAGGGCGCGTCGACGTGCGCCACCGCCATGCCGGTACAACGCCTGCACCCGGGCTTCGGAGCCGAAGCGGGCGAAGTGCGCGCCGTGCCGCGCCTCGGCAGCGCGTTGCCGGTCGGCGCCGCTCGCGGCGAGCTTTTCGGCGGCGTACTCGTGGATCGTCAGGTACATCCCGAAGTAGGGCTCCTCGAGCTCGTGGCGCGTCTGGTCGACCGGCACCCAGGTTCGCAACAGGCTCTTGTCGACGAGCACCTGCACGGCATCGACGATCGGAAGCGCATCCGGCCACGGCGACCGATCGAGGACGGCCTCGGCGGCGTCGAGCGTGAAGCCGCCTTCGAACACTGAGCACTGGGCGAGGGCCGACTGTTCCCACGGCAGCAGAAGATTCCAGGACCAGTCGATCGCGCCTCTGAGCGTCGCCTGGCGATCGGCGGCGCTGCGCGCGCCGGCGAGGAGCCCGAAGCGATCGCTCAGCCGCTCGACGAGCTGCGCCGGCGACATGACGCGAATGCGTGCCGCGGCCAGCTCGATCGCCAGCGGCAGCCCGTCGAGCAGAGCGACGATGCGCTGGACGATCGCACGGTTTGCCGGCGTGAGCGCGAACTCGGCTCGCTGCGCGCGCGCTCTGAGCGCGAACAGCTCGACCCCCTCGGCGTCGATGGAGAGCGGCTCGAGCGGCAGAATGTCCTCGCCGGCGAGATGCAGCCGCTCGCGGCTCGTGACCAGGAACGCGGCGTCGGCGGCCCGGTCCATCCAGCGGCCGACGCTCGCTTCGGCGTGCTCGACGATCTGCTCGAAGTTGTCGAGGATGACGAGGCAACGGCCGCGTGTCGCGATCGCGTGGCCGAGCTGGACGCCGGGATCGTTCTTGCCGAGCGGTACGTCGAGCGCCTGCGCGACGACGAACAGCACGCCCTCGAGCGTGCGCGCTTCGGAGAGGTCGCAGAAGTAGACCCCGCCCGGCCAGTCGCCTCGCCAGGCCCAGCCGTAGCGCCGGGCCAGCCGGGTCTTGCCGGTGCCACCCGGGCCGAGGACGGTGAGCAGGCGCGTGCCCGCGTCGAATCGCGACGCGATGGCGGCGAGGTCCGCGGTCCTGCCGACGAAGGCGTCGCGCTCGCGCGGCAGGTTGTGGCGCACTTCGCGAACGGGTTGCCAGCCGTCCTCGCTGCGGACCACCCGGACCGCTTTCTCGGTGTCGTCGGGCGGCGCGAACGCCGACCGCTCGCGCACGCCCAGCTCGAAGATCTCGACCGGCTCGGCGATCCCCTTCAGCCGGTAGTGGCCGTGGCGTTCGATCGCCGCCGTCGCGGCGAGCGCGTCGCCGAGCGCTCCGACCGCCGCTTGCGTCAGCAGCGTCTGGCCGCCGCGCGCGAGCGACATCACGCGCGCGGCGAGCGGCTTGGCGAGCCCCTCGACCTCGACCGGCTTGGCGCCGCGGGCGACCTCGGCGGGATCGTTCTCGCGCAGCGTCACCGGACCGACGTGCAAGCCAGCGCGCGCGCGCAGATCGAGCGCCACCAGCGCGTCGTGGTACGCCAGCGCGAACGACGCTGCGCAATCGGCGTCGTTGAAGAGAAGAAAGAAGCCGTCGCTGTGGTCGATCTCGCGGCCGCCGTGGCGGGCGAGGAGGGCGCGTGCGTCCCGGTCATGCTCGGCGAGCACGCGTGCCGCGCGCGCGTCGCCGAGGCGCTCGACGGTGGCTGTGCTGTCGACGAGGTCGGTGAAGAGAAGCGCGTGCCCGTCCATGGGACCGTCTCCTGCGGGTCAGGATCGCGCCGACAGTATGTGCCCATGCCGCGGCACACGAGCGCGGACCGTTACTCGATCAGCTCGTCGGCGCGCAGGCGCAGCGACTGCGGAATCCGCAGGTTGAGCGCCTTCGCGGTCTTCAGGTTGACGATCAGCTCGAACCGCGTCGGCTGCTGGATCGGAAGTTCGGCCGGCTTGGCGCCGCGCAGCAGCCGGTCGGCGTAGGCAGCGGCGTTGCGCAGCATGTCGCGCACGTCGAGCCCGAACGAAATCAGGGCACCCCTTTCGGCGGCGCCGCGAAACGGGGTGATGACCGGAATGCCGGTCGCACGCGCTCGCTCGAGGATGTCGCCCATGCCGGCGAAGAACACGCGATCGGGTCCGAAGATCAGCACGTCGGCGCGTTCGCGCTTCATCGCGTCGAAGGCGGCGCCGAATTCGTCGGCGGCCGAGACCGGGATCATCTGCAGTCGGAGGTCGAGCTGGCGAGCGGCAGCCTCGTTCGCGGCCACGTAGTCGGCATAGCCCACGTTGGTGGGGTTGGCGATCACGGCGATCCGGGTCGCGCCGATGACGGCCTCTCGCGCGAGCTCGAGGTACTTGCCCCAGTCGGTCGTCGTCGCCGCGAAGCCAGTGACATTGCCGCCGGGCCGGGCCATGCTCGCGACGAGGCCGAACTTCACCGGGTCGGCAACGCCGATGGCGAGGATCGGAATCGTCGCCGTCGCCTGTTTCGCGGCCAACGCCGCGGTGATCCCGGCGTTGACGACGATCAGGTCGACGCCGAGGCCGACCAGCTCGCGCGCGTGCTCGGGAAAGCTGTCGTAGCGCGGCTCGCTCCCCCGCCAGGTGATGACGAGCGTCTTGCCATCGACCCACCCCAGCTCGGCGAGTGCAGCGACGAACACTCGCATCGGATCGCTGCCCCCCTCGTTCGGACGAGCGACGCCGAGCACGCCGATCAGCCGCGGGCGCGACGCCGGCTGCGCCGACGTCACGCCCGGCAGCAGCGCCGCGCACGACGCGAGCAGGAGGCGACGGCGCGAGTCGGGCGCCAGGGCATCGAGCGACGACAGCTCATGCCGTTTCGCCCGACGCGGCGGCGATGCGACCTTCACGGGCCCACTCCATGCGCTGCCATCGGGCCGGCCCGCGACGCGACCAGCACGGCGTTGGTGCCGCCGAACGCGAACGAGCTCGACATCACGTGCGCGAGGCCGCGCGCCGGACGCGCCGCGACCGTCACGAGATCGATCGCGAACGCCGGATCGAGCGCGGTGGTGTTCGCCGTCGGCGGCAGCCGCTCGCTCGCGAGCGCGCGCGCCGCGGCGAGCAGCTCGACCGCGCCGCCGGCGCCGAGGAGGTGGCCGTGGATCGCCTTGGTCGAGCTCACCGGCACGCCGTTTGTGCCGAAGACCGTTGCGATCGAATCCGCTTCGGCAGCGTCGCCGTTCATCGTTGCCGTGCCGTGGGCGTTGAGGTAGCCGATCGCGCCGGCGTCGAGACCGGCGTCGGCGAGCGCTGCGCGCATCGCGCGGGCCTGGCCGCCGGCGTCGGGGTTGGTGATGTGGAGGCCATCGCAGTTGGTCGCGTAGCCGCTCAAGTGGAACTGGGCCGGTGCAGCGCGCGAGCGGGCGTGCTCGATCGACTCGAGGACGAACGCCGCCGCCGCCTCGCCAAGCGCGAAGCCGGCGCGATCGGTGGCGAACGGCCGACACGCGCGCCTCGCCGCGTCGGCGCCGTCGGGGCCGGCGCCGATCGGCGTCAGCACGCGCATCGCCTGCCAGCTCGCGAGCACTCCCGGCGTCAGCAGCGACTCGCTGCCGCCGGCGATGGCGACGTCGATCCGGCCGGCGCGGATCGCGCGCATCGCCTCGCCGATCGCCACTGCCGACGACGCGCAGGCGCAGGCGTAGGCGAGGGCGGTGCCGCGTGCGCCGAAGCGCAGCGCGATCTCGGCGACCGGCGCGTTCGGCATCGTCGTCACGACGCTCGTCGGCCGCATCCGGCGCCGGTCGGCGTAGACGGTGCGGCAGGTCGTCTCGAACGTCGTCGCGCCCGCCATGCCGCTGCCCCAGAAGATGCCGAGTCGCTCGGGATCGAAGCTGCCCGGGACCAGGCCGGCGGCGCGCGCGGCCTCTTCGGCGGCGGCGAGCGCCATCGCCGTGCCCCGGTCGAGCGGCACGCGCGACGGCGCGACGACGGCAGCGGTGTCGAACGCGGCCGCGGCGACCGGCACCGCGGGCAGCTCGATGCCGGGAAGATCGAGCGCGTGCGCACGGACGGCCGAGCGGCCGGCGAAGAGCGCGTCGTCGAAGGCAGCGAGGTCGTTGCCGATCGGGCTGACCACGCCGGTGCCGGTGACGGCGACCGGCGCGCCGGCGCGAGGGCTAGCCGCTGGCGACATCGCGGCTCGCCTTGTCATCGATCGCCTCGTCGAGCAGAACCGCGAGCAGCTCGAGCGTGACGCCGGCCTGGCGCGGATCGAGGCGTTCTTCCGGGATGCGCACGTCGAAGCGGTCCTCGACCGCGAACACGAACTCCATCAGCGCGAGCGAGTCGAGGCCGAGCTGGTCGAGTGCGACCTGCGGCCCGATCAATCCGGCGTCGACGTGAAACTGCTCGATCAGCACGGCGCGGATGGCATCGAAGGTCGGCAGGTTCATGCGGAAGCGTCGCGGAGTCGGGTGACGGCGAATGTCATCTTATGTCCCGCCCCGCGATCGCGCTGTCGACGCGGCAGAATCCGATCGCCCGCGTCCGCGGATTCCGCCGTGCCCCAGACCTCGCTCGAACTCGGCTTCGCCGACCCCGCCGCCGCTCCGCTTGCCGAACGGCTGCGGCCGAAGACGCTCGACGAAGTCATCGGCCAGCGCCACCTGCTCGGCCCCGGCAAGCCGTTGCGCGTCGCGTTCGAATCCGGGCGGCTGCACTCGATGATCCTGTGGGGCCCGCCGGGGGTCGGCAAGACCACGCTGGCGCGCTTGATGGCCGATGCGTTCGACGCCCAGTTCATCGCGATGTCGGCAGTGCTCGGCGGCGTCAAGGACATCCGCGAGGCGGTCGAGCGGGCGCAGGCGGCGCGCACGACGGGGCGGGCGACCGTCGTCTTCGTCGACGAGGTCCATCGCTTCAACAAGAGCCAGCAGGACGCCTTCCTGCCGCACGTCGAGTCGGGCCTCTTCACGTTCATCGGCGCGACCACCGAGAACCCGTCGTTCGAAGTCATTTCGGCGCTGCTGTCGCGCGCGACGGTGCACGTGCTGAAGCCGCTCGACGACGACGATCTCGAAACCCTGCTCGATCGTGCGCAGGCGCTGCTCGCGGCGCCGCCGCTCGTCGACGGGGCACGCGAGCGCCTGATCGGCTATGCCGACGGCGACGCCAGGCGCCTGCTCAACGCCTACGAGAACCTGGTCGCGACGGTGCGGACGAGGCCGCCCGGGCTGCTCGACGAGAGCGGCGAGCCGCGCGCCATCGACGAAGCCATGCTCGAGCATGCGCTCGGCGAGCAGCTGCGGCGCTACGACAAGGGTGGCGAGCAGTTCTACGACACGATCTCGGCGCTGCACAAGGCGGTGCGCGGCAGCGATCCGGACGCGTCGCTGTACTGGTTCGTTCGCATGATCGACGGCGGCGTCGACCCGCGCTACGCGGCGCGTCGCCTGGTGCGGATGGCGAGCGAGGACATCGGCCTCGCGGACCCGCGCGCCTTGCGCCTCGCGCTCGACGCGGCCGAGACCTACGAGCGGCTCGGCTCGCCCGAGGGCGAGCTCGCGCTCGCCGAGGCGGTCGTCTACCTGGCGATGGCGCCCAAGAGCAACGCCGTCTACACCGCCTACAACGCGGTGCGGGCGTTCATCAAGGGCGACCGCACCCGGCCGGTACCGCTTCGCCTTCGCAACTCGCCGACCGCGCTGATGAAGGGCCTCGACTACGGCAAGGGCTACCGCTACGCGCACGACGAGGCCGGTGCCTTCGCAGCCGGTGAGCGCTACTGGCCCGACGACATGGAAGCGCAGGCGTTCTATCAGCCGGTGCCGCGCGGCCTCGAGATCTCGATCGGCGAGCGCCTCGCGGAGCTGCGCCGCCTGAACGAGGAAGCGAAGCGCTGAGGTCCGCAGCGCCGAGGTCAGAAGCCTCGCTTGATCTTCGTCGGCGACCGATCGAAGACGGCGTCGGGGACGAAGAAATCGCCCTGCAGCGGCTTGTCGGCGCTCCCCGGCGAGTAGCGCGAGAAGTCGGTCATCCCTTCGGCGCGAAGCACTTCCTCGTCGATGAAGAAGTTGCCGCTGCAGTCGGCGACGGGCCGCGACAGGATCGCGTAGGCGGCGTCGGCGAGGATCTCGGGGCTGCGGCTCTCCGCGGCCATCGCGTCGCCGCCGAGGGCGAAGCGGACGGCGGCGGTGTCGATCGCGGTGATCGGCCAGAGCGAGTTGACGGCGACCTTGCCGCGGAACTCGGCGGCCATGCCGAGCGTGCACAGGCTCATGCCGAACTTGGCCATCGTGTAGGCGACGTGGCCCGCGAACCACTTCGGGTCGAGGTCGAGCGGCGGCGCCAGGTTGAGGATGTGGGGGTTGCTCGCCTTCAGCAGATGCGGCAGGGTGAGCTTCGAGCAGAGGAAGGTGCCGCGCGCGTTGACCTGGTTCATCAGGTCGTAGCGCTTCATGTCGGTCTTGAGCGTGCCCGTGAGCGCGATCGCGCTGGCGTTGTTGATACAGACGTCGATGGCGCCGAAGGCGGCGACGCCCTGGTCGACCGCCGCCTGCACTTGCGCCTCGTCGCGGATGTCGCAGACCACCGGCAGCGCCTTGCCGCCGCGGGCGACGATTTCCTTGGCGGCGCTGTAGACGGTGCCCGGCAGCTTCGGGTGCGGCTCGGCCGTCTTGGCCGCCAGGATGATGTTGGCGCCGTCGCGCGCCAGCCGGCAGGCGATGGCCAGGCCGATGCCGCGGCTGGCCCCGGAAATGAAGATCGTCCGGTTCCGGAATGTCATGTCGCCCCCGAGTCTCTGTCTTGTCGCCGGAGCGTTGTCCACATCGGCGCCAAAGTCAACCTCCGCCGGTCGCCGGCATCGGGCAGTCCCTAGGTGGTGGCAGGGGAATTGCTAATAGAGTCGGCGCGCATGGAGACCTTCGTCCAGCAGATCATCAACGGCCTGGTGCTCGGCAGTGTCTATGCGCTGGTCGCGCTCGGCTACACGATGGTCTACGGGATCATCAACCTGATCAACTTCGCCCACGGCGAGGTGTTGATGGTCGGCGCGCTGACGAGCTGGACGGTCGTCACCGTCCTCGCCGGGCTCGGCCTCCCGGGCTGGGTGCTGCTCCTGATCGGCCTCGTCGCCGCCGTCGTCGTCTGCTCGGTGCTCAACTTCGCGATCGAGAAGATCGCCTACCGGCCGCTGCGGAACGCCCCCCGGCTGGCGCCCCTCATCACGGCGATGGGGATGAGCCTGCTGCTGCAGACGCTGGCGATGATCATCTGGAAGCCGAACTACAAGTCGTTCCCGATCCTGCTGCCCGGTGATCCCCACGTCGTCTTCGGTGCGGTCATCAACAACGTGCAGATCCTCATCCTCGTCTCGACCGGCCTGACGCTGACCGGCCTGATGTACCTCGTCAACTACACCCGTCTCGGCCGGGCGATGCGCGCGACCGCAGAGAACCCGCGCGTCGCCGCGCTCATGGGCGTCAAGCCCGACACGGTGATCTCCGCGACATTCGTGATCGGCGCCGCCCTGGCCGCGCTCGCCGGCGTGATGTACGCCGCCAACTACGGCTCGGTGCAGCACACGATGGGCTTCCTGCCGGGCCTCAAGGCGTTCACGGCGGCGGTCTTCGGCGGCATCGGCAACCTCGCCGGCGCGATGGTCGGCGGCGTCCTGCTCGGCCTGATCGAATCGCTCGGCGCCGGCTACATCGGCGACCTCACCGGCGGCGTCCTCGGCAGCCACTACCAGGACATCTTCGCCTTCGTCGTCCTCATCCTCGTGCTCACGCTCAGGCCGCAAGGTCTTCTCGGCGAGCGCGTCGCGGATCGAGCATGACGCGCTTTTCGGACGCCACTCGCCAGCAGAAGCTGGCCGTCCTGATCGGCGCCGCGGTCCTGCTCTGCATCCTGCCGTTCGTCGTCCAGATGGCGGGCAATGCCTGGGTTCGGATCATCGACATCGCGCTCCTCTACGTGCTGCTCGCGCTCGGCCTCAACATCGTCGTCGGCTATGCCGGCCTGCTCGACCTCGGCTACGTCGCCTTCTATGCGGTCGGCGCCTACATGCTCGGGCTGCTCGCCTCGCCGCAGCTCACCGACACCTTCCCAGCCATCGCCAGCGCCATCGAGAACGGGCTGCACACGCCGTGGTGGGTCGTGATCCCGCTCGGCGCCCTCGTCGCCGGCGGCGCCGGCGTCCTGCTCGGTGCGCCGACGCTGAAGCTGCGCGGCGACTACCTGGCCATCGTCACGCTCGGCTTCGGCGAGATCGTCCGCGTCTTCCTGAACAACCTCGATGCGCCGGTCAACATCACCAACGGCCCGAAGGGAATCACCGGCATCGACGAGATCTCGATGTTCGGCTTCTCGCTCGGCAAGACCCACCACTTCTTCGGCCTCGAATGGCCGAAGGTGACGAACTACTACTTCCTGTTCCTGCTCCTCGTCATCTTCGCCGTGCTGATCTGCCATCGGCTCGAGCGCAGCCGGATCGGCCGCGCCTGGATGGCGATCCGCGAGGACGAGGTCGCCGCCAAGGCGATGGGGATCAACACCCGCAACATGAAGCTGCTCGCGTTCGGGATGGGCGCGACCTTCGGCGGCGTCTCCGGCGTCATGTTCGCGAGCTTCCAGGGCTTCATCTCGCCCGAGTCGTTCAGCCTGCCCGAGTCGGTGATGATCGTCGCGATGGTCGTCCTCGGCGGCATCGGCCACCTGCCGGGCGTGATCGTCGGCGCCTTGCTCCTCGCCGCCTTGCCCGAAGTGCTGCGCTACGTCGCCGGGCCGCTGCAGCAGATGACCGACGGCCGCCTCGACGCGTCGATCCTGCGCCAGCTGCTGATCGCGCTGGCGATGATCGGCATCATGCTGTCGCGACCGCGCGGCCTCTGGCCTTCGCCCGAGCACGGCCGCCTGCGCGCCGCCGGCGCCGAGACGCCGCCGCCGCACGGGCCGGGCGGCGAGCTGCCGGTCAGGCTGCCGCACGAATTGCCGCCGGCGAAGCAGATCCCGCCGACCACCGGCCACATCGTGCCGACGGATCGATGAGCGAGTCGACCGAGCGATGAGCGAGCCCATCCTCCGCGTCAGCGGCGTGTCGAAGCGATTCGGCGGTCTGCAGGCACTCTCCGACGTCGGCATCACGATCACCCCGGGCCAGGTCTACGGCCTGATCGGTCCGAACGGCGCCGGCAAGACGACGTTCTTCAACGTCCTCACCGGCCTCTACATGCCCGACTCGGGATCGTTCGAACTCGCTGGCAAGCCCTACAAGCCCAGCGCGGTGCACGAGGTCGCCAAGGCCGGGATCGCGCGCACCTTCCAGAACATCCGCCTGTTCGCCGACATGACGGCGCTCGAGAACGTCATGGTCGGGCGCCATGTGCGAACGCACTCCGGCCTGGTCGGCGCCGTCTTTCGCACTGCCAGGTTCAAGGCCGAGGAAGCGGCGATCTCCGGGCGGGCGCAGGAGCTGCTCGACTACGTCGGCATCGGTGGCTTCGCCGAGTACAAGGCCAGGACGCTGAGCTACGGCGACCAGCGCCGCCTCGAGGTGGCGCGCGCGCTCGCCACCGACCCGAAGCTGATCGCCCTCGACGAGCCCGCCGCCGGCATGAACGCGACCGAGAAGAGGACGCTGCGCGAACTGATCGACCGGATCAGGAACGACGGCCGGACGATCCTGCTCATCGAACACGACGTCAAGCTCGTGATGGGCCTGTGCGACCGGGTCACCGTTCTCGACTACGGCAAGCAGATCGCCGAAGGCACGCCGGCCGAGGTGCAGCGCAACCCGAAGGTGATCGAGGCCTATCTCGGAGCCGACCATGTCGCCCATTGAGGTCGGATCGGCGCTGGCGGCAGCGGCCGCGCCCGGAATGAAGACGCTCCTTCGCGTCGACGCGCTGAAGGTTGCCTACGGCGGCATCCAGGCAGTCAAGGGCGTCTCGTTCGAGGTCCGCGAAGGCGAGCTCGTCAGCCTGATCGGCGCCAACGGCGCCGGCAAGACGACGACGCTGAAGGCCATCACCGGCACCCAGGCGGCGGCCGGCGGAGAGATCGAGTTCATGGGCCGCAGCATCCGCGGCCAGGGCCCGTGGGACCTGGTCAAGCAGGGCCTGGTGATGGTGCCCGAGGGGCGTGGCGTGTTCGCGCGCATGACGATCACCGAGAACCTGCAGATGGGCGCGTTCGTCCGCAACGACGCCAAGGAAATCGCTGCCGACGCCGAACGTGTCTTCGCGATCTTTCCGCGCCTGAAGGAGCGTCGCCACCAGCTCGCCGGCACCATGAGCGGCGGCGAGCAGCAGATGCTGGCGATGGGGCGGGCACTGATGGCGCGGCCGAAGGTGCTGCTGATGGACGAGCCGTCGATGGGCTTGTCGCCGATCATGGTCGACAAGATCTTCGAGGTCGTGAGCGACATCCATTCGCAGGGAACGACGATTCTGCTGGTCGAGCAGAACGCGAGCCGGGCGCTCCAGCTCGCCTCGCGCGGCTACGTCATGGACAGCGGCGAGGTGACGATGAGCGGCGGCGCCAAGGCGCTGCTCGCCGACCCGAAGGTGCGCGCCGCCTACCTCGGCGAGTAATCCGCCGCGCTCCGCGCGCTCGCCATGGCGCCGCTCTTTCTCCTCGTCGTGACCACCGTCGGCAACCGCGACGAGGCGCGCACGCTCGCGCGCACGCTGGTCGAGCGCGGCCTCGCGGCATGCGCGCAGATCTCCGCGATCGAGAGCTACTACGCGTGGCAAGGCGCGGTCGAGCACGACGCCGAGTTTCGCGTCCTGTTCAAGGTCGCAGCCGTGGCCTACGACGCGGCCGAGCAGGCGATCCGCGAGCTCAACTCGTATGAGCTGCCGGCGATCCATGCGATCCCCATCGAACGCGCCTGGGAGCCGTATCGTGCCTGGGTCGACGCCCACTCACGGCCAGTCGCCGACACCGCGATCCCGCCCGCAGCTCCCGACGTCGGCGCCGTTTGACGCGGGGTCGGGCGGCCCGCATCATGCGGTGCCCCGGCCGAGGGCGAACGAGCTGCCAGCCGACGAGGAGGTTCCGGATGAACGCGATGTCCTGTTCCCATTGCCGGGCGCACGGCCGGCGAGGCTTCCTGCGCTGGAGCGGTGCCGCTGTCGCTGCGCTGGGCTCGGGGCTGTGGGCGTCGACGGTCCACGCGGTCGTCCTGAGCAAGGCGAAGCGCGATGCGATGTCGCCGGAGCAGATCCTCGAGCAGATGAAGAAGGGCAACCAGCGCTTTCGCCAAGGTCGGCGCGAGAGCCGTGATTTCCTCGCCCAGCAGCGCCTGACCGCGCAAGGGCAGTACCCCGCCGCCGTGCTGCTGACATGCATCGATTCTCGCGCCCCTGCCGAGACGATCATGGATCTCGGCATCGGCGACATCTTCAACAGCCGCGTCGCCGGCAACGTCGCCAACGAGGACATCCTCGGTAGCCTGGAGTTCGCCTGCAAGGTGGCGGGCGCGAAGGTCGTGCTGGTGATGGGACATACCGCGTGCGGCGCGATCAAGGGTGCGATCGACAACGTGGAGCTCGGCAACCTCACCGGCCTGCTCGCGAAGATCAAGCCTGCGGTCAAGGCGACGGACTACGGCGGTGCGCGTACGGCGGGCAACTACGAGTTCGTCGATGCCGTCGCACGGACGAACGTCGCCCTGACGATGGTCGACATCCGCAGCCGCAGTGCAGTGTTGCGCGAGCTCGAGACCGATGGCGCGATCAAGATCGCAGGCGCGATGTACGACCTGCAGAATGGAGCGGTGGATTTCTTCCCCTGAGCGTCGTCGTGTCGCTTGGTCGGAGGCGACGCGCCGAAGGGCCGAGTCGCGCAGCAGGCTTCGACGTTGACTAAAATCACGCACTGACCGCGGGAACGACGCCACGCACGGATCGCGCGACGGGCCCCACTCTGACTGGAGAAACCGGCCCGTGCAGCCCCTGCCCCCCCGCGCTGAGCCGGCCACCGCCGCGAACTTCGAGTGCGACGTCCTCGTCGTCGGCGGCGGTCCCGCCGGCTCGACCATCGCCGCGCTCCTGGCCGAGAAGGGCCGCGACGTCGTCATCATCGAGAAGGCGCGCCACCCGCGCTTTCACATCGGCGAGTCGCTGCTGCCGGCCAACGTCGCCCTGTTCGACCGCCTTGGCCTGCGCGACCGGGTCGAGGCGATCGGCATGCAGAAATACGGCGTCGAGTTCGTCTCCCCTGACCACGAGCATCGCCAGTTCATCGAGTTCGTCGAGGCCTGGGACAAGTCGATGCCGTACGCCTGGCAGGTGCGGCGTTCGGAGCTCGACGAAATCCTCTTTCGCGACGCCGCCGCCAAAGGCGCGCGCACCTTCGAAGGCGAGCGCGTTCGCGAGGTCGCCTTCGACAGCGACGGCGCGACCGTCCAGGTCGAGCTCGCCGACGGCGTGCGGCGCAGCTGGCGCGCCCGCTTCGTCGTCGACGCTTCCGGACGCGACACCCTGCTCGCCAACCAGCTGCGCTGCAAGGAGAAGAACAAGCGCCACAACAGCTCGGCGCTGTACGGCCACTTCACCGGGGCAGAGCGGCTGCCCGGCAAGCTCGAAGGCAACATCACCATCTTCTGGTTCGAGCACGGCTGGTTCTGGTTCATTCCGCTCGTCGACGGCACGACGAGCATCGGCGCCGTCTGCTGGCCGTACTACCTGAAGTCGCGCAGCAAGCCGTTGCCGGAGTTCTTTCGCGACACGATCGCGCTCTGTCCCGAGCTCGCGAAGCGCCTCGCCGGCGCCAGGCTGATCGACGACCGCGTCTACGCGACCGGCAACTACTCGTACGCGAGCGCGAGGAGCAGCGGCGAGCGCTACCTCATGATCGGCGACGCCTATGCGTTCGTCGACCCGGTCTTCTCGTCGGGCGTCTACCTCGCGATGCAGAGCGCGTTCGACGGCGCCGCCGTCGTCGAAGCCGTGCTCGATGCCCGGCCGGACGCGGCGGCGTTGCGCCGCGCCTTCGACCGCAACGTTCAGCGCGGGCCGCGCGAGTTCTCGTGGTTCATCTTTCGCGTCACCAACCCGACGATGCGCGAATTCTTCATGTCGCCGCAGAACCCGTTCCGGGTCAAGGAAGCGCTGATCTCGCTCCTCGCCGGCGACATCTATGGGCGAACGCCGATCTGGGCATCGATCCGGGTGCTCAAGGCGCTCTACTACCTGGTGTCGATCGGCCACCTCGGCCGCACCGTGCGCGCCTGGCTTCGCCGCCGCGTCAACATCCGCGACGCCGAGGCACAGGCATCGTGACGCGTCCGGGGGGTCGTCGGACGCGGGTCCTGGCGTCGCTCGCGTGGCTGGGCGCTGCCTGCGTCGCCGCGGGCGCGTGCGCCGACGAGGTGCCGTTGCCGGGACCGGTGGTCGAGGGCCCGGTGGTCAAGGTGCCGGCGGGCGAAGCGGTCGAGAACACCGAGCCGCTCTGGGAACTCGGCCTCGGCGTCGCCGGGTTTCGCTTCGACGATTACCGCGGCTCGGACCACACCAACTACTACCTGTTGCCGCTGCCGTTCTTCGCCTACCGCGGCCCTTTCCTGCGCGCCGATCGCGATGGCGCCCGCGCGATCCTGTTCTCCGGCCACCGGGTCGTCGTCGATGTCAGCCTGGGCGCATCGGTGCCGACCAAGAGCAAGGACGAGGGCGCGCGCAGCGGCATGCCGGATCTGGCCGGCACCTTCGAGATCGGC